>ENA-UPSM01000834-UPSM01000834.1-activated-sludge-metagenome-genome-assembly--contig:-NODE-834-length-42638-cov-5.847216_pt1 | contig 42638 bp, 39 predicted proteins | sample MGYA00238181_ERZ773283 | MGnify/ENA primary metagenome ERZ773283 (study PRJEB29023, sample SAMN05720199) | activated sludge metagenome | isolation source: Anaerobic digester | place: Japan... | reverse complement strand
ATCAGCTTCGCCATGAAATATCCTACATGCATCCAAATTCTTTATAATTGCTTTTCTTAATTCAAAAGCCTTTAAAACTCTACTGTAGAAAAAGTTATAATCAATTTCATCATCATTAAGAACCAGCATTCTGACCGCAATATTGGATGAAGAAAAAAAACCTTTCCCCAAGAACTTCATACTATCTGAAAAAACAGTGCAAATCTCTCCGTTTTTTTTGTCTCCGGCAACAGAAAAAATCTCATCGGAAAAAATCCACGGATATCCATTGAGAACTTTACGTTCTTTCCCTTTTTTTAAAGTGACTACAGTCATCTGGTTCCTCCATTAAACTTCTTTTTCGTAAACTGCTTCATATTCAAATAGCTCATTTTCATTGAAAAAAATCTTCATCTCCCTCAAAGCATTTTCATGTGAATCCGATGAGTGAACAACATTTTTCCGGACAGAAAGCCCATACTTGCCTCTTATGCTTGCCGTTTCAGCTTTAAGAGGATCTGTCGAACCGCAGATATGTCTTACATGTTCAACAGCCCTTTCTGCAGACACCACCAGCGCAACCACCGGCCCTGAGATGGCATAACTTACAAGCGGTTCAAAGTAATCCCTTTTCTCATGCTCTTTATATAACTCACAAGCCTGTGACCTGGAAATCCAAAGCATCTTCATAGCAATAATTTTAATGCCTCTATTTTCTATTTCACTTATAATACTTCCTATAAGCCCTCTTTTTACTGTAGAAGGTTTGATGATCAAAAATTCTTTCTCCATTTTTCCACCTCACAGTATTATGCCATCAGACATGTTTAGGACTCTGTCTGCATATTTTTTTGATACTTCATCATGTGAAACAACAAAAAAAGATACATACTCTTTAAGCTGGAAAAAAAGTTCAAAGACATTTCTTTTGTTTTCAGAATCAAGCGAACCAGTTGGTTCATCACAAAAAACCAGTTCAACAGGTCCGGAAATCGATCTGAGCACGGCCGACCTCTGAAGCTGTCCTACCGAAAGTTCAGCCGGATAGCGGTAGAGAATATCGGTTATACCAATTTTATCTGCATAATCAAAAATTTGTCGGTCATCATCAAACGATCGTATATTCTGAGCAACTTTACAGTTCTCAAAAACAGTTAGTTCGTTGAGCATATTATAATTTTGAAAAACAAACCCAATCTTCTTTTTCTTGTCATCTATATTATATAATATTTTTCCAGCATCCTGAGTCAGAAGTCCGCCTAATATATATATAAGTGTTGATTTCCCACTTCCAGATGGTCCGTATAGAGTGAGTATTTCATTTTTAAATACTTTTATGTCTACTCCTTTTAAAACAGGATTTTTTTTATCATACGAGTAAAAAATACCTTCGGCAGTTAAAATAATTTTCTCATTCATCCTTTAAAGCCTCCAAAGTATCTATACCTGAGATCATACGGGTAGTTAAGAAGCTGAAAAAAACTACTATTCCCGTAATTATAAAAAACGAACTCCCTGCTATTGAAAGATTTAGAGATACAGGAAGATAATCTACATAAAATATCCCTGAAGGAATCTTTATTTTAAAAAAATCCAGCATAGTAACCGTTAACATACCTCCCGCAAGTCCCAAAAGATATCCAATAACCGAAATAATAAGGCTTTCAGAAATAAAAACTTTTTGAATATCGATGTTTTTCATTCCCAATGACTTGAGGATGCCGATTTCCTTTTTCCGTGTAAGTATGCTGAAGGTAATAGAGTTTGAAACTGAAAAACCTGCCATAAGAACTATAAAAACTGTTATCAGAAGAGCAATAAGTCCATCTATTTCTACTGTCTGAGTAAGCGTTTTATTTGATTCCTTCCATGTGTAAGCCGGACTGTATGAAAAGTACTTATTTTTATACTCATCAGCTTTTAGAGGATCTTCAAAGTAGTAAGCCGTAAAATTTTTCACAGAATCCTTATCGTTAATTACCAAAAATTTCGAATCAAAGATATAAACCCCTGTTTTAAAAAAAGATACAACCTTATACTTTTTTGCTATAGGAATAATGCCCTTTATCTTAAAAACTGTCAGCTCATCTCCTAGGGATACATTTAAATATTCCGAAAGTTCTTTTCCAATAGCAGCTCCGTTTTCCGGTTGTCCAGAAATTATACTTGACCCAAGAAATGACATGTCATCGCAGTCCATAAGCTGCACATATTCAAACGATCCATTAAAAGCGACCATAGAGTTATCAAGGTTAAAAAACATCTTTTCTTTTACTCCGGAAAAATAAAGATCACTTTTTCCAGCAACAGTAATGTGTGGGTAAAATCTGGTTATCGAATCGATAAGAAGTCTGTCAAATCCATTGACCACAGAGGTAATAACGATAAGACCCCACACTCCTATGGCAATGGCTATTGTCGGAAATTTAAAGCTCTTACGAGATTTTTTTATGAATCCCTTTACTAGTGAAAATACTGCTTTATCTGTAAATCTCTTATTTGTCACCTATAATCACCACTGCATCGTATAATGTAAAATCAATAAAGCTTGAGGATACCTTTTTAACTATAGAAAAATATGTCTCTCCTGCCGTTGGTATATCGATAAAATCCTTGCTGAAGGTAGCCTGCGTGTCTTTTTTTATATTGGGATACTTCTGTTGGTTTTTCACGAGTATATAGCTTTTTGATTTTTCCAAAAAATCAAAGGTTACATCAGGCACATATATAAGATATCCCTTAGCTTTCCATTTTGCATATACTTCATTATAAAAAGCAATATAATACGCTGAATTATTTCGTATAAACATAACTGAAGGCTTTTTTACTTCCTCGTTTTTTTCAAACTTAACAAGATATGCTTTTACTTCTTCCAGTCTTTTGTTATCTGATATGACATAACTTTCCTTTATTATATAAGGAAATTCAAGAAACTCTATTTCGGAGCTTTTGGCATAAGAGTAAAGTTTGAAAAGATCCGATGATGAAAATGTATTTATAGTTTCTTTTTTTACAATATCTATCAGATCAACCAGTTTGGTCATTCCTAGATTTTTGGCTCTATCAAGGATAGAGTAAAATGCCTTTTTCTGTCTTTGTATCCTTCCTAAATCACCCATCTCATCACTTCTGAATCTCATGTAATAGAGAAGTTTTTCGCCGTCCATATCGTTATATCCCTGCTTAAAGTTTATAAAAAGATTCTGATGATAGTCTGTATAGGACATATTGCTCTCTACAAAAACACGAATGGGGGCAATTTCATCCCCCAGTGTCTTAAATATTGAATAATTGAATATTATATAGTCTTTCACCTGAACTCCAGAAAGATCCGAAACTGTTTTAAGGAAGCTGTCTTTACCTAGAGTCGAGTACAGGGCATTTATCCTCTTTTCTGTGTTTCCCGAACTTATCATAAGATCTCTCGGAATAGGGAGAAAAATTATCTTTCCTTTATTTATACCAGCAAGTATTATAGTATCGGTTCTGCTTACAGACTGGGATGTATCGCTATCCATTCCGATTATGAGAAAATAATAAGGAAGTGAAATATCGCTTTTGAATACAATAGCTTTCTTCACAGAAAAAAGAACCGTTGTAAGTATAAGCACAAGAAAAAGGCTTCCGAAAACACTCAAATATTTCCTCAAAAGTTTTTCACTCCTGACTTTTTAGTATATCTTTCACAATCTGAAAGCTTTGCTCATCAGCATACTTTCTAAGATAAGAGTTTGAACTGTAGTTAATCTGTATTGGCTGTGAAAAATCAGCTTTAAGATCCAGCTTATCAAAACTAACTATAGTATATTTGGCAAAAGCATTCAGAAGATTTGCGATTGCTCCTTTGGTAAAGTTACTATCCCTGTCATACTTCCTTATAAGACCTTCCAAACTGTTAACAAAAAAGAAATCGAAAATATTACCGTTTCTGTACTTCAACGCTTCAAAAAAAGATTCTATATCTTCTTTCTGACTCTTTACAGATTGATTAAGCTTTTTTACGGTATTCTCATCGACTTTTATATAAAAATCTAGATTTGAGCTAAGTTCAAATTCTTTCAGAAAGCTGTTTGTCGAATCCTTAAGATCATCCTTTGAAATGCTGAAAAGCTTATCTTTGAATGTAAGTCCATCTTCTGCCCTTACTATAAGAATTTTGTTCCTGTCATTAAGAACTCTCAGAAAATAAATCTTATCCCCATAAGAAAATGTATACGTTGATTTTGCCAGCTTCAATTCCGACGAAGAGTTCAGAGCATAGATATTATATACAGCAAATGCTCCAACCAACAAAACTGCTATAACCACTACAAAAATTACCGTTTTAAGAAAACTTCCCTTTTTCCTTCCTCTTTTTACTTTAATCCTTGCCACTTTCCTGCACCTCCATAGCTATATGATTCCAGGCTTTAACTGTATCTTTCAATAACATAAGATTATCTTTTAACGCATACTTCAGACTGCTTTTAAGAACAAAAAAATAGCATAAGTCTAGATCTGTAAATGAAGCCTTACGAAGCTTTGTTATGCCCTTGTAATCTCTGCCTGCCTCAAGAGCATCTGAAACAAAAAGAATCTTTCCAAGAGTATCAAACTTATAGTATCCACTGGTATGATAGTAAACAGCCTCAAAAATACTTTTGTTTATATTAAATTTTTTTTTAAGGAATACTGCTGCCAGCCTTCCATGAAGAACATTAGGATTGTGTTCTTCATACTTATCGTAACTTATAGAGTAGGCTCTGCACATCAAAAATATTTTATTTTGAGGCAAATCCCTGAAAAGATCATGTGCCAGGCACGCTACACTGACTTCATTCTTATCTGCTCCCCAGATTTCTGCCATTTTCATCCCGTATTTTTCAACTTCCATTATATGCTCATACCGTTTCTTACTTTTGATAAGCTTTTCCAAACAATCATTTAAAGTATCTTTTATGTATAAAAAATTCAGAATATTCCTCCTTTAGAAAATCTCTACATCCTCAGAAACTACAGGTATCTGAAAAGTATCTTCTATATACTCTTCAATCTTTTTGGAAAGATCGTATAAAAAATCTTTGGAATCACTAAGAGCTGAAACCCCTATAGTAATGAACTCCCGTGAGTCATTACAGTCACTTTCTATTATTGCAACGTTATAATTTTCCTTTATGCGAAAAATTATTTTTTTTAAGATGCTTCTTTTCTCCTTTAATGAGTTAACTCCTGTACATCTTAGAATTATTTCACATTTAAGACAATGCATCTATTTATAGATTATTTTATCCTGAAGATACTCTTCATATCGTGCAACTATAAACAAAAGATCCGATAATCTGTTTATATACTGCCCAACCTGAACCGGAACAGTTTCGACCCTCTTTAATGCTACTATGCGCCGTTCTGCCCTGCGACAGACCGTCCTGCAGATATCCAGCTTGGCCGATGCAAGAATAGAACCCGGTATAACAAAACCTTTAAGCTTGATTATTTCTTCATAATGATGGACAATATCCGTCAGTCTCTGAACATCCTCGTCACAAACCGGTTTAACATATAGAACATCCTTTGAGGCAAGCTGTCCGGCAACTCTGAAAAGATCCCTCTGAATGCTAAGCAGTATATCTTTAACTTCAGACGAATTGGCATAATACATTGCCTCTCCCAAAAAAGAGTTCAGTTCGTCAACCGTTCCATACGATTCTACTCTTATATCATCTTTAAAAACTCTTTCTCCGGACCATAAGCTTGTCTGTCCGGAATCGCCAGTCTTAGTGCTTATGCTCATTCTATCACCCCTTACTATTATACCTTAAGAGGTTTATATTTCAAAGCAGCATTTCTGTTTTTAAAGTCTATGCTATAAAGCTTTCAATATTTTTTTCTGCTATAGTATTTTTATAGTATAATTAATTCACATAAAAATATCTTATCTCTTAAAGGTGGATTATGAATAATCTTGTATTAGCTTTTCCTTTATATAATTACTTAAAATTTTGCAATGAAAGTCATAATGAAAAAACTATCCTTGATTGTGGTGCGGGAGGTTCTAATCCTCCTCTTTCCCTATTCTACGAGCATGGCTATAAAACTTACGGAATTGAAATTTGCAAAAAACAGTTAGAAAAGGCCAATGTTTTTTGTAAAGAACAAAATATGAACCTAAATATTATTTGGGGAGATATGTTAAAAATACCTTTTCCTAACAGTTTTTTCGGTTTTTTATATTCTTACAACACATCTGTCCATATTAAAAAAACGATTTTATGATTGCTTTATCCGAATTTCATAGAGTTCTAAAAGATGATGGATTATGTTATGTGAATTTTTTGAGTGAGAATTGCGATTCTTGTGGTGAAGGTAAAGAGATAAGCGATAGTGAGTACGTCACTATACAAAATAATGAAGAAGTACTTTATGTTCATTACAAAGATACCGAGATTGAGAGCCTTCTTAGCAAGTTTGAAATCATTTATAAAGAAAAACATATAGTCAAAAGAAATCAAAATACCAAATACATTTCTTCTGGTTTTTATGAATATATCCTGAAAAAAAAGTAGTTGTATAAAAATTAATTTCATGCTTTATGAAATATAATTTTTTATAGTTTTTGTAAAAAAAACGGAGACCAGAGGTCTCCGTTTTGTTATTTATTTCTGTTCGGCAGCCATTTCGGCTTGTCTTTCGGCAACAATTTTTTTCTGTATTTCAGGTGTTACTTCCATGTATTTTTCGAATTTCATGGAAAAATATCCTTTACCGCTGGTTATTGAACTTAGCCTAGGTGAAAAATCCAGCATCTCGGCAAGAGGTATTTCAGCCATTATCTTATCCAATCCTCTTCCAACATTTTCCATTCCAAGTGGTCTGCCTCTCTTAGCAGTTACTTCTCCCATTGCATCTCCTGTATTGGCACTAGGAACAAATATATCTACCTTCATTATAGGTTCCAGAAGAACAGGATTTGCAGTTTCAAGGGCTATTTTAAAGGCGCTTCTGGCAGCAATCTGAAATGCAATATCAGACGAGTCTACATCATGATAAGAGCCATCGTAGAGGATTACCTTTATATCAACAACAGGAAACGCTGCAAGTATTCCTTTCTTTATAGCCTCCAGTATTCCTTTGTCAACGGAAGGTATATAGTTTTTCGGTATGACTCCTCCGACAATCTTATCCTCAAATACATAACCTGAACCTCTTTCTAGTGGTTCTACCTCTATCTTGACATGACCGTACTGTCCATGTCCGCCAGTCTGCTTTTTATGTTTATATTCCGCATTGGTTTTCCTTTTTATTGTTTCTCTATAAGCTATCTTGGGCTTTCCTATTTCAAAATCCACTCCAAAGTTCTTTCTTAGTCTTTCTGTCATTACTTCAAGATGTATCGTACCTATACCGCTTATAACTGTCTCACTGGTTTCAGGATCAAATTCCCATTTAAAAGTGGGGTCAGACTCTGAAAGCTTTGAAAGCGCGCCTGTAATCTTATCTATTTCATTTTTGGATTTGGGCGATATTGATTTTGATATCATAGGTTCAGGAAAATCAGGAACTTTTACAATAACGTTCTGTCCTGCTGATACTACCGTCTGTCCAATTTTACTGTTCTTAAGCTTTGGTATTACCACTATATCCCCCAGCGAGGCTTCTTCTATTTCTTCGTTCTTGTCAAATCTAGGAATATAAAGATGCGAGAACTTTTCATTTGAATCCTCCTGAACTACATAGAACGAATCGGAAGCTTTTAGAGTACCGCTGAGTATCCTCAAATAAGTAAGCTTACCTACAAAAGGATCAACAGCATTCTTGATTATTAATCCTGTAAACTTATCTGAATTTTCAATCGTTTCATCGTTCATATTAGAGTACTTTGAATGCTCTGGCGATATGCCATAGTTTTTAAGGGAGAACATAAGTCTGTCTATTCCTGCATTATGCAAGGCTGAGCCTATAAGCACCGGAACAACAGTTCCTTCACCGACAGCCTTTTTCAGACATTTAATAAGTTCCTCTGTTGTGATTGCCTCTTCTCCACCTTCAAAATACTTATTTAAAATTTCCTCATCATTTTCCACAATATCTTCGATGGCCTGATCATGATACTTATCATACCATGCTTGGCTTTCAGGTGCCAAAGAGGACATCTCCGAAGCTTTTCCCGTGTTAACATCATATGTGAAAGATTTTTTAAGCAGTACATTTGTTATTCCTTTAAAGTTATTTCCCTGTCCTATTGGAACCTGAACTGGAGTTAACTTCACACCATCCTGGAAAGCTTCTTTCAGATCCGAAATAACTTTATCGTAGTCCGCTCCGTCTTTATCCATCTGGGATACGAATACAATAATGGGCTTATTCTGTTCTCTTGCCATCTGCCATATTCTTTCAGTAGATACTTCAACTCCGGCAGTTCCGTTCACTATCAATAAAATATTATCTGAAGCATTTATTGCAGTTTGAAGATCTCCTAAAAATTCTGTTGAACCCGGAGTATCTATAAAATACAATCTTGTATCTTCAAAATCAACAGTCGTAATATGATTGGAAAAACTTGCGGCTTTTTCTTTTTCAATGGGCTCCGAATCGAGATATCTCTGTCCGATTCTGTCCGCTCCCGAATAATAATTTTTAAGTACTGCATCAAGAAGTGTAGTCTTTCCGCTATTATGATGTCCAAATACTCCTACTATCCTTTTTTGAGCTGGTAAATATTTCCCCATATAAAGTGCCACCTCCGTAGATTTTGGTAGATAACCATGAGCGTTATTTCATAAAGACACCCAACATTACAGGTATCGATTCACGCCAGTCTGCTTCTCTATAATTAATAATCTTATTATCTGCATAGAAAAGACAAGAACTTCCGCCATCAAACATCATGGCTTTTTTGAATGTACCTATCTGATTCAACAGTTCTATACATCCATCATAGTCAAGACCGGGGTAATCTTTTTGGTTACCTTCGACCAATATAAATGTTACCATATTATCATTATCAATTGCAACAAGCGTTCTTGACGTTCTACCGTTAATAATACTGCTGAAGCCTCTTTTTTCTTCCGCTAGCCTTTCTTTTGAAAACTCCGTGTTAATTAAGAAAGGTCCTCCGTCTACCATATGATAGACATTTATATCTTTATCGTTATTGGTTTCATAACGAAAAACAGAGTCTATTACAATCTCTGTAAGATACTTTTCATATTCTCTTTTTACAAGTAAGAGCAACTGGTTACCGGATGGACTTTTTTTTGTTGTGGATATCACTTTACCGTTTTGAATAAGATAAAATAGATACTCGTCTTCGCCTTCTTTTATGGAGTTTTTGTACTCTGATGTATATACTTTTATATTGGCTTTCCAAAGAGAGTTTACACCCTTTACCAAAAGCGGTATATCATCAAGATATGCTGTATACTCAAGTTTTATATAATCCATGTTCGGATTGCCGTTTTTATCAATATAAAACGAAGGTCTCAAATGTGAATCTATATGAAGAACACGTCCGTTAAGTATTATCTTACCTATCGGTTCAAGCGTGGAAACATCAAAGTAAGAAGCATTAACAGCCAGAATAGGTTTTTGTGCAGATAAAACATTAATAAACTTTGAAGAAATACCGAGATTGTTTACTACAGGCTGTATTTTATAATTTTTAGGATCATACTTTGCATAATAGCATTTTACCTTTTGCTCACCAATAGTTACTATCTTCTGCTGGTATCCTGAAAGAACACCAACCGGGTCATCAGGTTTATAAACTGACTTATCGCTACTGGATGAAACTGCTTCAATTATTATTTTTTTCCCTTGTATTAAAACTTTGTAGTCCAATGTACTTTTGATCTTTAAAGTTACCATACCGCCAGAGCTGGTAAGATCTATCTCCTTAGGGACTATTCCTGAGTTCTGAAAAGGAATAAGCCTGATAATTTTCTGTTCTCCCGACGATGTGAAAGAAATACATTTTTCATAAGCTATAGAATCTGTTTCTACAGTTAACTTATTTAAAGAATAAGTCATATTGACAATCTTTGGCAGTTGTGAATAAAAAAACATATTGCCATCGGCACTTATATACGATCTTTTTAAAAATTTTGCCAACAGATCTGCCTTAATATGAGTACTTCCGTTCTCCATAACAATAGAACTCTTATATTTGGTAAGAAAATTAAGCTTGGCATACTGATCTTGTTTATTTATTTCAAGAATATCTTTTTGAAAGACCATAAAAATAGAGTTTTCCGTTTTATGCACTGTTAGTCCTTCCAGAACAAGATCATCAACTCTGACAAAGTACTCCGACCCCAGCACCTTTAAAGGAGCGGTTGATGGCTCTTTATCAGTATTAATAAAAATGGCATCACCTGAAAATGCCGTAATGGCAAATATATATATAAGAACAAAAAAAATAATCTTTTTATGCATCAGTTCTCTCCTAACTACTCTATTACGTCATAAATGAGTTTATATTCATCTGAATCTGGTTTTTCTTTATCTATGATATATGCATGCTCAAGAAGCTTCATAGACTCTTCGTAGTTACTTGCAGCACTCTTATATACATACGCTATAACATCACCTTTTTTTACATAATCACCCAACTTTTTTACAATTTTTATTCCTACAGAAGGATCTATAATGTCTTCTTTTTTAGCTCTTCCGGCTCCAAGAACCATCGATGCAACACCTACCGCCTGGGTATCTATCTTAAAGATGTATCCATCTTTTTTCGCTTTAAACTCTAATATATCTGAAGAAATGTTCAAAAAGCTTTCAGGATCATCTATTACCTTTGGCTCGCCTCCTTGAGCCTGTATCCATTTTTTAGCAATTTCCGCAACCTTTCCCGATCTTATATTTTTTTCCAGTATAATTTTGGAATTCTGGTATGTATCAATTCCAGATATCTGAATCATCCGGGCAGCAAGTTCAAAACAAAGCTCGGTAAGGTCCTTAGGTCCTTCGCCCTTCATAGTCTGTATAGCCTCGAGAACCTCTATAGAATTTCCTACTGTTTCGCCAAGCGGCTGATTCATGTTTGTAACCAAAGCAATAACTTTTTTTTGATTAAGCTTAGCAATATCAACCATGGCCTTTGCAAGCTCTACTGATTCACTTACACTTTTCATAAAAGCTCCCGAACCGGTCTTTACATCCAGTACAATTCCATCAGACATAACAGCCAGTTTTTTGCTCATTATACTCGCTGATATAAGAGATACCTCGTCAACAGTTGCCGTAGTATCTCTAAGTGCATATATTTTTTTGTCTGCAGGAGCAATGTTGGCCGTCTGCCCTGCTACAACAACAGCATATTTATTAGCTATATCTATGAACTCTTTTTCGCTCAATGAACTTCTGAAACCCGGTATTGCTTCCAGCTTATCTATAGTACCACCTGTATGGCCCAATCCTCTGCCGGAAAGCTTCGAAACCTTCAGTCCCATAGAAGCTACCATAGGAGCAAGACATATGGTTGTTTTATCTCCTACCCCACCGGTGGAATGCTTATCAATTTTTACACCTTCTATGGCACTAAGATCTATCTTATCGCCGGATTCAAGCATGGCCATTGTAAGGTCATATCTTTCTTTAGCGGTCATATGATTAAAGTATATTGCCATAAGCCAAGCTGCCATCTGATAGTCAGGTACTGTTGATTTTACAAATCCTTCAATCATATACTCAATTTCCTGGGTAGTATTCTCAAATCCGTCTCTCTTCTTCTGAATGATATCATATGGTCTCATCTTTAATACCTCCCTTGAAAGTAATCCGGAATAGCGTACCGTTATTTTCTTCACTTTCAAGATACACTCCGGCATTATGTTTGTCCAGTATCGATTTAACTATGTATAATCCCAATCCAAAACCACTTACCTGCCTAGTTCTAGACTTATCGACACGATAGAACATATCGAATATTTTTTCAAGCTCCTTTGACGGTATTCCTATTCCTGTGTCTTCTATTTCAAGAACTACATTACTGCTTTCTTTGTAAAGTCTCACATAAACATTTTTTTCTCCCTTTTCCTTCATAGATGTAAACTTGAGGGCGTTGTCCACAATATTATAAACCGCCTGCATTATTCTTTCTTCGTCACCTTTTATTTTAAGGTTATTGGCTACTTCAGCGGTAAGACTTACATCTAAGCCTTCAGAAAGGAGTTTAAAAAATTCAAAGACTTTTTTGGTTATATTGGAAATATTAATTTCTTTTATATTAGTGTTATCAGTAAGGGATTTTTCAAGTCTTCCTAGATCAAGAAGGTCATTTACTAGTCTGGTAAGCCTTGCAGTCTCATCCTCTATTATTTTTAACATCTTTTCTAATCCTTTGTCAAGATGATTATCCATAAGAATGGTTTCAAGATAACCATTCATAACCGAAAGAGGTGTCCTGAGCTCATGTGACATAGTAGTCAGAAATTCTTTTCTGAGGTTTTCAAGATTTTTCTCTTTGGTTATATCCGAAAGCAGTACTATACGTCCGTTATCGTCTATGTTCATCATTTTTACTTTACATTTATAAAACCTTTTTTCAGGTGAATAAAACAAAAGCTCCTCTTCTTCATCAGACTGAAGTTTATAACTTTTAAGTACCAGGTCTATGAGACTGTGATTGTCTACTATTTCTACTATTGATCTTCCAACATAATCATCAATTGTAAAGATTCTTTTTGAAAAATCATTTGCAAAGTCAACTTTTATTATGTCCGACTGGTATATCGAAACAACTATTACTCCCTCTTCAAGATTATTCATTATGGAATAAAGGTTCTTCCTTCTTACCCTTTCACTTTCATACCTTTCTGCAAGGCTTTTATACTTAAGATTGGTCTGATGAAGGAGAAAGTCATCTGAAGGATTGTTTATATTAATATCAAGTATTCTGCAAAGCTCTTCTTTAAGTTTTTTGTAGGAATCTATAGCTTTCATCTGCCGGAAGTATACGGCAGCCAGCATTACTCCCGCAAAAAAAGTTAATAATATTGCCAATGTCATATACAGCATATTATTACCTGCCTTTTTTTATATTCAAAAAACGACAGAGGACACCCTCTGTCGTCAATAACCAATAGTTTATCAGTCGTTCTTTTCTTTTCCGGGATCCCTGAACTTATATCCTTTTCCTCTTACGGTTATTATGTACTTAGGATTGGAAGGATCTTCCTCTATCTTGGTTCTGAGTCTCCTTATATGTACGTCTACTGTTCTTGTATCGCCATAATAGTCATATCCCCAAAGCTTATCCAACAGAACATCTCGGTTGAAAACCTTTCCTTCATTCTTGGCCAGGAAGACCAAAAGATCAAATTCAAGAGGAGTCAATCCTACAAGCTCGCCCCTTACCCATACTTCAAGTCTCTCGGTATCTATTATAAGATCTTTGGCTATTATCTTTTTCGGTCCTTCCTCTTTCATCTGTGAAGCAGATGTCTGTCTTCTGAAAATACTCTTTATTCTTGCAAGAAGTTCTCTGACATTAAACGGCTTGGTCACATAATCATCGCTTCCCAGTTCAAGACCAGCAACTTTATCTGCTGAATCATCTTTTGCACTGAGAATAAGCATAGGAGTAAGCTTATGATTTTCACTGCTTTTAAGAATTCTTATAAGGTCAAACCCATCCATTGATCCGGGTAACATAATGTCAACTATAAAAAAGTCAACATCCTTCTCCTCAATTACTTTGAGCGCTTCATCAGCACTTCCGGCTGTAAGAACATCATATCCTTCTTTTGAAAGGTTAATCGATAACATTTCGGAAATTGCTGGATCATCTTCTACTATCATAATAGTCTTTTTTGCCATCTGTAATTCCTCCCTTCAATTTTATTACTAATTAATGCTTTTTATTTTATCTGATTTTTCCTTGATCTTACGACTTACCGAACCCAGAGAGACCACTACCCTTTCAAAACTAAAGGAAGCTACTTTTTCAAACTCGTCGAATACCTCTCCTTCAAAAGTTACCTTATTCTCATTTACCGACTTAACAAGTATCTTTATACTGACAATGGAATGAACCGGAGTTACCGAGAGATGATTTATGGATGTAGACCCAACCACTGAAACGTAATTTGAAGGTATAACACTTTTTAAAATGCTGTAGCCGCAACGATGAACATTCTCGAGAAGGGCAGATGTGCTTAACGTTCCCAGACTAAGAAGTTCCTCATCCTCTGACCACAAAAAAGTGTCATCCAGTACCTTAAAATTAAAGACCTTTTCCTTTCCCTCAAGTTTTTTTAATTCTTCAATTACTTCCCTCACTTTTTACCACCTTCTCTTTAAGCTCCATTGACCCTGTATACTTTTCCAGCTCGCCTATATCAAGCTCAAGCATTTTCTTCAACTCGTCGCCTAATATAGTTTCTTTTGAAAGCAGATAACGGGCTATGAAGTCAAACTTCTGAATATTCTGCCTTACAAGCTCTTTGGCCTTTTCATATCCGTCGGTGATTATTTTGTTCATTTCAGAATCAATAATTGCAGCAGTTTCATCTGAATAATTCTTCATCTTAGTAATCTCTCTGCCCAGGAAAACTTCTTCCTCTTCTTCTCCCCAGGCTATTGGACCTATTTTATCGCTCATACCAAGCTGACATACCATAAGTCTTGCATACTCAGTAGCCTTCTTTAGATCATTCCCTGCACCAGTCGTTACCTCGCCGAAAATAACCTCTTCAGCTGCTCTTCCGCCTAAAATGGCAACTATCCTGTCAAGTATCTCAGATCTGGATAAGAGATACTTATCTTCAAGCGGAAGCTGCAGAGTATATCCTAACGCCTGATGACCTCTGGGTACAATCGTTACTTTATGAACAGGATCGGCATTCGGAAGCAGACTTCCTATTATAGCGTGACCAAGCTCATGATAGGCTATTATTTTCTTTTCCTTTTCCGAAACAACCCTCGATTTTCTTGAAGGACCGGCTATTACCCTGTCTATTGCTTCTTCAAACTCTTCCATGTTTATAACGTTCTTTTTCTTTCTGGCCGAAAGCAATGCTGCTTCATTTACAAGATTTTCAAGATCCGCACCAACAAATCCGGGTGTTCGCCTTGCAAGAACATTCGGATCAACATCCTGAGCTATAGGTTTACCTCTCATATGTATCTTTACTATAGCTTCTCTTCCGTTAAGATCAGGAGAGTCTATAACAACTTTTTTATCGAATCTTCCAGGTCTGAGAAGTGCCTTATCCAAGATATCAGGCCTATTGGTAGCCGCCATAAGTACTATCCCTGTTTTAGAATCAAAACCATCCATCTCTACAAGCAGCTGGTTAAGAGTTTGCTCCCGTTCATCGTGACCCCCGCCTAGACCCGCACCTCTCTGACGGCCTACAGCATCAATTTCATCTATAAATATTATTGCTGGGGCACTTGCTTTTGCCTGTACAAAAAGGTCTCTTACCCTTGCAGCACCTACTCCAACAAACAGTTCAACAAAGTCAGAACCGCTTATAAAGAAAAAAGGAACTCCGGCTTCTCCCGCAACTGCTCTGGCCAAAAGAGTTTTTCCTGTTCCGGGGTTTCCGACCAGAATTATACCCTTAGGCATTCTTGCACCTATCTTTACAAAACTCTTTGGATCTTTAAGGAACTGAACCACATCACTCAACTCTTCTTTAGCTTCATCTACACCTGCAACATCATTAAAAGTAATTTTATCCTTCTCAGGATCGTATTTACGCGCCGGACTCTTTGAAAAGTTCATTCCCTGAGGTCCCCTGCTCATAGGCCTGAACATGAGAAACCATATAAAAACAAGGAAAATTATGGGTATAAGATAAGTGATTATATTTATCCACCAACTGGAAGATATCCCTTTGACAAACCTGATCTTTATACCATCGCGAGACAAAGCATAGATAAAATCCTGATCAATCATCATTCCAGGATTGTAAACATTAAATTTGGTACCGTCTATAAGCTTCAAGGAAATCATACCGGTGTCCTCAATATCAATATTCATTACCTGTTTGCTTTCAATGAACGATATCATCTCAGAGTAGCTTATATCTTTAACGCTCTGTGTGTTGGTTAATCCGCTAATGCCAAAATAAATCAATAGAGCTAAAACTATATACACAAAAAGCACACCTATAGTTTTTTGCGGTTTTCTGTTATCAGCCAAGATTTATGCCTCCCTTTGCTTCATGACTTGTAGTGTTAGACTGTCTTTATTTCTTTTTATGACAATATTGCCAAATTTTCTTCTACCACCGTTTTTCATACTTATTATCTTGCAGCTTTCTTCGTAGTTGGGTGGATATTTTCCGTTTTTAAGAAAAATCGTCCGCAGTACCTCAGAATCAAAAAAGTCATATCTGAGTTTGAACTCATAAACTTCACCTGTTTCAGAAACCCTTTCATCATAAATTTTCTCAACCTGTTCTTTATAAGACCATACAATCTGACAGAACCTTAGAATATTTTCATCGTACTTTGGATTTATATTTTCTAAAACCGGCAATATATCTAGCCTTATAGCATTTCTTGTATATTTTTTATCCTTGTTTGAACTGTCATTAACATGTTTAACATTATTAATTGTAACATAATCCAATATCTCTTTCAAAGTTACAGTTAACATAGGATGTGTAACTTTTCCGTTAACAGGGCTCAAACCTCCCATTCCAATTATTCCTGTACCTCTTGAAAGCCTGTAAATAACAGTTTCTGCAAGATCAGAAGCATGATGAGCAGTAGCTATTTTATTATAGCCATATTTTCTTAAAATTTCATATAAAAATTCATATCTCAGTTCACGTGCTCCGGTTTCTATTGTTTTTTTATTTTTTGAACAATACCCAATTACATCGCCATCTGCTGTAAAAAAAGGTAAGGAAAGTCCTTCACAATAACTTCTGACAAACTCTTGTTCCTCGTCAGATTCTTTTCTGAGCTTATGATTAAAATGGGCAACCCCAAGTTGGTATCCGGATAACTTTGAAAGCTTATACATAACGTTCAAAAGAGTCATGGAATCTTTTCCGCCGGATACACCTATTAATATTTTATCACATTTTTTAAATATTTCGTAATCTTTTATGAACTGAAATATCTTTCTTTCTATTTCACTGAGTTTTATCGTCATTTGCGCCGCCAGTATAAATAAAAATCAATCATATTATACATTACTATGTTATATAAAACAAAACTTTGTTTATCATTAATAGAGATAGACTACAAGCTTTTTACTAAATAATTATCTTAAAAATCTCTTAAGAATTTGGTTTTATAGTTATTTTATTGTTTTTTCATACTCAATACTACAATTAAAAACAAAAATTCCCTGCGATATTTCAAGCAGGGACGAATGTTCTGGAGCCGATGAAGGGATTTGAACCCCCAACCTACTCATTACGAATGAGCCGCTCTACCGTTGAGCTACACCGGCCAACTAGGAATATTATACTACAAAATGAAACCAAGTCAAGTTTTTTATGAGATTTATATTTTTGTTACATTATGATACTATAATATACTTAATTTGAATAAGTTCCGGAGGTCATTTTGAAAACAAGACAAAGTATTTTCATTGATAAAGATATAAGCCCAGAAATAAAAAATTTTCTTGAAGGTTCTTTTATAAAGTCAGGTATGGTTGTAAGCAGTTCGGTTTCTCAAGCCGATATATGTGTAAGCAGACATAATTCTCAACCCGGAAAGTACTCCCTTGTTATGACGGGTCAAACAATTGAGTTTTATGACACTGCAGGTAATCTTTTCTATACTCTTAATGTGACAGATGAAATGACCGATATCGAAATTGCAATAATCAAAACTCTATCGATAGTAAACGGCAGAAAACCTTTTGATCTTTATGCCTCGAAGGCCCGTTACGTAAACAAACTTTCCAAATTCCTCCAAGGACTAGTTGTAACGCTTGAAGTAGAAGATGAAATAACCAATATGAGCCATTCTCAAAGAGTTGCTTTATATAGTGTCGAGTTCTCTAAGCATCTTGGCCTTGATGAGGATGAACAGCACAGGATAAAAGAATTATGTATGCTTCATGACATAGGAAGAATTGGGCTCGAGCAGCTTATGCTTTTTTCTCCTACCAGAATAAGCGAGTTTGAATCATGGGATCTGGAACATACCATTACAGGATCAATTTTTTTAAGTTCTCTTGATGAGTTATGGTTTGCTGTACCTGTAGTCCGTAGCCATCACGAAAACTGGAACGGCTCGGGCTACCCCGACGGTCTCAAGGAAAATGAGATACCTTTTTATGCACGGCTGATAGGAATAGTTGACTGGTTTGATATTGCCACTCATACAGCTTCTTCTGAATTTGACGGTATAATGAGTGTGGAAGATGCCATCGTTTCGATTGACAAAAATTCAGGAAAGCTTTTTGACCCTGTTTTAGGCCCAAAGTTTGTTTTGTTTATGAAACAGTACCTTCAAACTAATACTTTTTTATAGCCCGTATGAGAGTACGGGTTTTTATTTGTTATGATGTTTATGGTATAATTGAATTTATAATAACTTATGATCAGGAGGGGTTTTATGAAGGCTGATTGGATATATATCCATGACATGAAAAACTACTTAGATAAAAAAGTTGAATTCAGGGGCTGGCTGGCTAACAGACGATCCAGCGGAAAGATTCAGTTTCTGCAGCTCAGGGATGGCTCGGGATTCATACAAGCCGTTGTAGAACTTTCCAGAGTAGGAGAAGATGTATTTAACTCTTCATCCGCTTTGAAGATGGAATCAAGTCTTTCTTTAATCGGAACTGTCGTAAAGAATGAGAAAGCTCCTAATGGAATAGAACTTCTTGCAGAAGATATAAAAGCAGTGTGTATTCCAACTGAGGATTACCCCATATCGAAAAAAGATCACGGAATTGATTTTCTTATGGATAACAGGCATCTCTGGCTTAGATCCAAGAGACAGTTTCATATTCTCAATATAAGGCACAACATAATAAAAGCAACACGTGATTTTTACAACAACCGAGATTTTACTCTTGTAGATACTCCGATATTTACCGGTTCGATTGGAGAAACTGCCGGAAATCTTTTTGAAATAGATTACTTTGATTATGGAAAGGTTTACCTTACCCAGACAGGACAATTATATCTTGAAGCTGCTGCCATGTCTCTGGGAAAGGTTTATAACCTTGGTCCTACTTTCAGGGCTGAAAAATCCAAGACCAGAAGACATCTTATTGAGTTCTGGATGAATGAGGCAGAAGTTGCTTATTACAGGCATGAAGACAATATGAAGCTCCAAGAGGATCTTGTTTCATATATTGTTAAGCATGTGCTTGAAAACTGTGCAGAGAGTCTTGCAGCACTTGAAAGAAATACTTCAGTTTTGGAAAAAGTACAGGCTCCTTTTCCAAGGATAACCTATACCGACGCTGTGAAGCTTCTTCAGAAAAAAGGTTTCGATATAAAATGGGGCGACGATATAGGCGCCGATGAAGAAACAGCTGTGGCTAAAGAGTTTGATAAACCAGTAATTGTGGAAAGATATCCTAGGGAACTCAAGGCATTTTATATGCAGCCTGATCCCGAGAATCCGCAGGTTGTTATGTGTGACGATATGCTTGCTCCCGAGGGTTACGGAGAAATAATAGGAGCATCAGAAAGAATATGGGAAAAGGATGTTCTGATCGATAGTCTTAAATCAAAAAAACTTCCGGTCGAAGGTTATCAATGGTATCTTGATCTGAGGGAATATGGAAGTGTTCCTCACAGTGGATTCGGAATGGGAATAGAAAGAGTCGTCGCATGGCTTTGTGGTTTGGAACATATAAGAGAAGCTATACCGTTTGCAAGGACTCTTTATAGAGTCTATCCGTAATTGATTACAGAATTTTCAGGATACTGAACTGTTTTTTTGATTCTTCTGTTCCAGTTGTTTTTTATAATATCCGACGGATCGGGTATCCGACGGATCGGGGGAAAAGATGATATTTGGAAATAATAATGAATCAACACAGCGAATTTTAAATTCTACCGAGCTTGGTGACGAAGTTAGCATAGTTAGCCTTCGTCCCAAGCTCTTAAATGAATATATAGGTCAATCAAAGATAAAAGAGCGTCTTAATGTTAGCATACAGGCTGCTAAAAAACGTAAAGACGTATTGGATCATGTTCTGCTTGCAGGACCTCCCGGTCTGGGAAAAACCACTATGGCAAATGTAATTGCCAATGAGATGAAATCTAACATACAGGTAACCAGCGGACCTGTTCTTGAAAAAGCCGGGGATCTGGCAGCTATTCTGACAAATCTTGCCGTTGGGGATATTCTGTTTATTGATGAGATTCATAGGCTAAACAGATCTGTGGAAGAGATTTTGTACTCTGCAGTTGAAGACTTCAAGCTTGATATAGTAATTGGAAAAGGACCGTCCGCCAGATCAATAAGACTTGATCTCAAGCCTTTTACTCTTATTGGGGCAACCACAAGAACAGGATTGATAGCTGCTCCTCTCAGAAGCAGGTTTGGCATCATTCTCGAAATGAGTTTTTATACGGACGATGATTTAAAACTTATTGTATGCAGAAGTGCCGAGCTTCTAAAAGCCGCCATATCCGAGGAGGCTGCTTTGCTTATTGCCCGCAGATCGCGTGGTACTCCTAGAATAGCCAACAGACTGCTAAAAAGAGTCCGAGATACTGCGCAGGTGAAAGGAAAAAGCAGAATTGAAGTTTCTGACGTTGATGAGACAATGAGTATGCTTGATATAGATACATACGGTCTTGATGAAATGGATAGAAAGCTTCTTAATACTGTAACACAGAATTATAAAGGTGGTCCGGTGGGACTTAAAGCATTGGCTGCTTCACTTGGAATAGAACCTGATTCGATAAGCGAGGTTTATGAGCCTTATCTTCTTCAAAACGGCTATCTTATAAGAACCAGTAGAGGTAGGATGATCACAGAAAAAGGTTTAAGATATCTGGGATACTCTGAAAGCAAAATAAACAGTATGCGGGGTGATCAGATTGGACAGTCAGTTAATCAAAAATTACCTGAATTTGAAGAATGAAATCGCTGAGCTGTCGCAAAAGTATTCGCGAAATCCCAATGAAATAAAACTCATTGCAGTTTCCAAAACTTTCCCTTCAGCAGATATACTTGAATGTTTCGAAAAAGGCCAAAGAGATTTCGGAGAGAACTGGGCTCAGGAGCTTCGTGAAAAATCCTCCGAGCTAAATCTAGAAGGTCTTATGTGGCATTTCATTGGCAGTATTCAAACCAATAAATTAAAGTATATTGTCCCATGTTCTCACATGATTCACTCTGTATGCAGAGTTCAGGAAGTTATCGAAATCGATAAAAGAGCATATTCTTTGGGAAAAGTACAGAATATTCTAATAGAAGTTAATGTTTCGGGTGAAGAGTCCAAATCAGGTATATCTATAAACCAAGCACAGGATTTTATCGAAAATGCCATAAAGTATCCAAATATAAAAGTATGCGGATTGATGACCATGGCTCCAAACACAAGTAATACCGAATGCATAAGCTCGGTTTTTTCTTCTTTGCGTAAACTACGTGATACCCTTTTATTAAAGTATCCAGATATTAAAGAACTTTCTATGGGAATGTCAGGTGATTACAACTTAGCAATAGAAAATGGTTCTACAATGCTTAGAATTGGTTCAAAAATATTTGGGTCAAGAATCTATACCTGAAACGGAGGAAAGAAAATGTTTTTTATAGCCAACTTCTTTTATGCAACCGCTTTTGTGCTCCGGATAGGAGTTAACTTTCTTCAGATTTCTATCATAATTTCAGCTGTTCTGAGTTTTATACTTCCTTACTATAGCCCTGTACGTTCTTTTTTTGACTCGATTTCAAATTTTATATGCAGACCTATAAGACGTGTGATACCTCTTACTTTTGGTCCTATAGACTTCACGCCTTATCTTGCATTGCTGTTGCTTATCTTCATTGATAAATTCCTCATTGCGTCTCTTTTTGATCTGTCTGTTATTATGAGGTGAACGTTTTGAAAGTAATTATATTTTATAATCCTACCAAAACTGATGTTAGGTATATCCATGACAAGATTAAAAAAGAGTTTGAAAACTTTTCCATAGAGATAACTGATGCTGTGCAGGCATGCAAGGACTGCTTTGTAGAACAGGCTCAAGATAATGATTATTTCATAGTTCTTGGCGGTGACGGCACTGTACTGCGGACAGTTCCTCTGGCAGTAGCCTTTAATAAACCGATTATCGGAATAAATATGGGAAAGCTTGGTTTTCTGACTGCTTTTTCACAGAATGAAATAAGAACAGCGGCAGAATGCATCTCTATGAAAAAGCTTTCTTTCAGTGAAAGAATGCTTCTTGAAGCTGATTTTAACGGAACAAAACACTTCTGCCTGAACGATCTCAATGTCCAGCGGAGCACTCCGGACGGTACTATAGATATATCGGTCAGTTATATGGACGAACCTGTTTACTCTTTTTCTGGAGATGGAATAATTATTTCAACACCTACCGGTTCAACTGGTTACGGTCTTTCTGCCGGCGGAGCCATTCTTGATCCTTCAATCAGAGCAATGGAGCTTATTCCGCTTGCGGCACACGGTCTTAATATGAGACCACTTATCTTTGGGCCTGAAAAAAACTTATCCATACGTATGAACAACGCTTTAAATGAAAAAGGATTTGTACTTGTTGACGGTAATATTGTTTCTTCTTTAAAAAAAGGAGAATCAGTACATGTCCGGGTAAGTTCAAAAACTTTATTTCTGGCGCAAAAAGAAAAGTATAGCTTTTTAGAACTTTTAAACCAAAAATTAGCTTTTGGCAGGAGATTTGAATGAAAGAAAAAAAATATATTCAGGAAAATCCTCTTACTCCATATCTCAGAGAATCACTTATTGTATACCTGAACAACGTACTAAGAATGGGGAGAATAGTCCAGGGCATGTTTTATAAGTTCAGTGACGCATACTTTCAAAAAGATATTCCTCTTTCGGAGGAAATCATCTCTCAGGATGACCGTGTTGATTATCTTGAGGCCAAGCTTGATTATGAAGGAATGGTCCTTCTTTCTAAAGCTAATTTTTCAGGAATATATCTTAAGGCCAACTTACTTGGACTTAAACTGGTTTATATTTTTGAGAATATGGCTGACCTGTGTGAAAGCAATGCTAAGCTTAACATTGAATTGATGAAGTATCCGCCGAAAATAAATGTCTTAAGCTTCGAAGATCTTTTCAAACAGACCCAGGAAGCTTTTTCTTCTTCTCTGAGAGTTTTTTCGGATTTTATAAATATTAACCTTATAACTCTTAAAAACGAAGAGTTTTCTTCTGTTTTTTTTAATCCCTGCCAGAATATATGTACACTCAATAACGAAGCTTCTTCACTTTTTCATGCATACAAAAAGTACCTCTATAAATCAAAAGAGAGCATTGAGTCCATAAGCCTTCATATGGATATTCTTTCAAACATAGAACATTTTTCGGATATGAGCACAAACATAGCTGAGAATATAGTGTTTGCTATAACAGGAAACAAATACAGATGCAGAAAAAACTCTCTGGATCTCTTTTTTTCGGTGGAGGAAGAAGAATGAAACGGCTTATAAAATATATCAGCAAGGAGTTTTTCGGTCCTTTCCTCATGGGAATTTTTGGTTTTGTTATCTTTGTCAGTGTAGAGCTTCTCTATCAGCTTTCTGACAAGATAGTAAGAAATAAAGTCGGATTTGATAAGCTTCTTCTTCTTATCTGGTATAATTTACCGTACTTTATATCGATGGGTATACCTGTAGGCGTCCTTTTTGCAATATTCTGGATAATCTCTAGACTTTCAAACGACAATGAGATCATAGCTTTTCAAACTCTTGGTATACCTACCAAAAGGCTTGTTATTCCTTTTATTATAATCGGAGTGTTACTATCATGCTTTACCTTTCTGTTATTTGATACCATAGTTCCGACCGCCAATTATAAAGCTAAGTCCGCAATGGCCAAGTACATATATCAGAGGGCTGAAGCACTGATAGAAGAAAATCAGTTTGTCGATGCCGGAGACGGAAGATACCTTTTTGTAAAACAAGTGGACAAGGAAAATGGTATACTCTATAATCTCCTTCTTTACGAAGTAAGTTACGACAATGTTCAACTTTTTCATGCCCAGAAGGCTCAAAAAAGCGAAGATAAATGGTACATGGACGATGTAAGGGCATACAAGGTCGACGATAATGGCTTTATGGCTTTGGATATGTCTTTCAAAAAGCTTGAACTCAATATAAACAAGAATATTGAAGAATTTCTTAACTTTGCAAAAACAGCAAACGATATGACTACAAGAGAGTTGAAGCAGAAGATTGATACTTTTTCAAAACTTGGAGAGGATGTGTCTTATCTGATTGTATCTTATCAAGAAAAGTATGCAAACTCCTTAGCTCCTCTTGTGATATCATTGCTTGGAGTTTGTCTGTCGTTGTTTCTGAACCTGAAAAGCAAATCTTGGAGTGTAATCTCCACATTTGTGCTTGTCGTGCTTTATCAGGGATCAGGAGCTTGGTTGGGTGCACTTGGAAAAGAAAAAATCATTAATCCCGTATATGCACCATGGATTCCGAACTTGATCTTCGGATTAAGCGGAATAATACTTTTCTTTCTACTTGATACACGCCTATCGTATAAAATTACAGAACCTCTGAAACGTTTGCTGGGATGATACCATGCACTTAATAAATAAATCATTTTCACGGGTTCTCTTTATAATTTCTTTGTTTTTTATTATACTATCCGGAACAAAAGTATTCTCAGCTACAGCATATATTGATGCTGCGGACTTTACTTTCTCCGAAACCTCTGTCACACTTGAAGGATCGGTAACCATAAAGTACAAGGATTCTCTGGCTTATGCAGACAGAGCTATAGCTTATCTCAATGATGAAGACGATGTATCCTATGCACAGCTTTTTGGAAACGTTGTCTACAAATTTGAGAAACATACTTTACAAGCCTCAGAAATGACTATAAATTTTGAAAAAGATGATTCTTTCTTTATAAACTCCTATGCGGTTGAAAAGTATAAGACAAAAAATAAGAACGAAGTTAATGTAAAGATATGGTCAGCCAATACCAATAAACCCATCGATAAAGACTATATAATCTCAAAAGACGTTAAAATAACTACATGCCAGGATTGTGTTACCTATTTTCTTATAGCCAATAAAGTAACGGTGTATCCTGATAAGTTTCTTATTGCTAGGAACGTTTTTATGACCCTGTTTAATGTTCCGGTCTTTTACTTTCCCTTTTATTTTCAAAATCTCAGTGAAGAAGATAAATCACCTTTCAAAGTTGATATAAAGTATGAAAACGATAAGATAGGTGTTGGTGTCAATATAAATAATGAATTTGAAAATAAAAGCTTTCTTAACTATAAACAATTATTTACAAATGACTTAAAAAACCATACGCTCACTCAGACATCTTCTTTCAAGTACGGTATGCCGATAGGACCGGGCAACCTTTTTCTGAATGTCGAGCTTACCGACACCTCTTTTAATAAGTTTGAAACAGCTTATGAATTTATTACCAAAGCAACTCCAAGCGCCACAGAGATTTCAAAGTTGAGTTATACATACCAGCCTGCATCATCGGCTGAGACCATTTATTTTTATATTCCTACATATGTAACTCCGTATGGGGAGCTTCGTAATATTACATCTTATTTAAACTGGAATAACCGTAATTTCAATAATGCAACCTTTCTAAAACTGAATTCTCAAGCGTTTCAGCTTAAATATAAAACATCAAGCATCTCTCTTTCATCTTTGAATATAGACCTTTCAAGTACGGAAAGCAATCTTCCCATAGATAAGGCATGGCAGTCCAAACGTGCTTCTGTTGGACTGGATGGAAAGTATTATTTTTATTCAGGAGAAACCAGCCTTTCCGGAAAGTACTCGTATAACCTGTCGGCTATAAAAAACGAGTTGAAAACAGACACTTTCGACATTAAGAACCTCCTGCTCAATCAAATAAAGCTTTTCTCTTTCCGTAACGGTCTTTTCTATCTTAACAGTGGTCTAAAGACCACTGTGGAATTTGATTACTTAAATATGCTTAGAGTTCCTGCCCAAAAAACCTACTTATCAAAGACTCAGCTTGAAGGAGCTGTAGCTCCTTCTCTCAATGCTGAACTATGGATCTTCAACTTCGGTTTAAAGGCCCTGGAACTGAAAAAGGTTTTAGTAAACTCCTATACACCTGCATCTACAGATTCTTTTTCTTATAATGATTACATAGGTTACAAATTCTCATTGTTTGATGGTTTTTTATACAGCTCCATGCGTTTTGACAGGCAGTTTGAGCTGAAAGATATTCTTCAGGATACGGATATGTCAAATATATATCTTTTTCCTCAGAGAGTTTTTTCAAGAATAACCGACAACTCCAATCTTACGGCTCTCTCTGTTGAAACAGAGAATTCTCTTAACTTATTTGGTACTTCCAATAACTTAAAAACAGTTACAAAGATGGATCTTTCAGATAAGAATAATTTTTATCCGGATCTTACAAACATAAAGCTCACTGTAAAATTTAATTTTGGTTTCACTCATCTTTCTGAAATGGATTATAAGCATTCCAGAGATGAATTTGACAGACTTAGGGAAAGCTTTCAAAACTTTGATATATTTACTATGCCTCAAAAGCTTTATGATTTTCTAAAACCTCATTCCACATTCGTAACCAACACTGAAACTCTCAACTTCAACCGCAACTATCTTTCTTCAAAGTATAAATTATACTTTGGAAAAGAGAGTTTTCAGGATATGATTCCCGAGTCACTGACGGAATATGTTTTTTATATATCCGGAAACAAGATCTTTGGAAAACTCGAAACCAAAGACAAGTCAAACTATATTGATTTTACACTCAAGTTTCTTGAACAGAACTCCCTTTATTCTTTTGGTATAGGACTTAATTACAACGTTAAAAACGAGTATCTCAAATCTACCTTTATCCTGGAATCTTTTGACCAAAAGGAATTTTTAGCCGCTGCAATGACATACGATCTTGAAAACAACATTTTGGACATTACCTCCTTTAAACTGCAGAAAAAGATTATCTGCTGGACGGTCTATTCAGACATATACTTCAAAATGATTCCTGACTTTCAAATCAAAGAAATGAACATAAGATTCTTTATAAACGATATTCCTGAAAAAAACATAGAAGCCGGAACCAAAGGGATAAAGTTCAATATGTTCTAGGAGGAAAAACTTTGGAAAGCACAAAAGAAAGAGACTTTAACCTAATAAAAGAAAAAATTGAAAACTGTCAAAAATGCCCGCTTGCACTGACTCGAAATAAGACTGTATGTGGAGAAGGAAGTATTGATTCTCCGGTAATCTTTATAGGCGAAGGACCTGGAGCTGAAGAAGATACAAGCGGAAGACCCTTTGTAGGAAGAGCCGGACAACTGCTTGAAAAAATGATTCTGATGTATGCCAAAAGAAAAAGAGAAGACTTCTTTATAGGAAACATAGTAAAGTGCAGACCTCCTCAAAACCGTGTGCCTTCGGAAGAAGAGGTTCGTTCTTGTGCACACTTTCTTGAAGCGCAGCTGCTGGTTATAAAGCCAAAAATTATAGTAACCTTAGGGGCAACATCAGCTAGATTTTTTTTGGGAAGAGATATTCAGGTAACCAAGGAACGCGGATCTTTTTTTGACTGGTACGGAAATACAAAGATATTTACAACTTTTCATCCAAGCTACTTGCTAAGAAATCAATCGAAAGAGAAATTTTCGCCGTTTTGGTATGCCGCCCTGGATATGACGCTTATTGGCATAATGCATCAGCAACTGTCTGAAAAAAGACCTGTAGATGAGGTTATAAATGAAATAACTATAAAGCTGAAAGGAAGTACAGGAGGGTAATTTGAAGCTTATCTCCCTCGAAATCAATGGATTTAAAAGTTTTGCCAATAATACAGCACTAGACCTAAGTAAAAATATAATAGCAATAGTCGGACCAAACGGATCCGGAAAATCTAATATTGTGGATGCTATCCGTTGGCTCCTGGGAGAACAGTCTTCAAGGCAGATAAGAATATCTGAAAAAACTGATGTTATCTTTAACGGTACAGATGAACAGAAACCATCTTCAAAAGCCAGTGTTTTTCTTAGTATGACGGATAGTCAGGATAAAAAAATCTCAGTCGGAAGAGTACTGGAAAGAAACGGTTCCTCAGTTTATTACATAAACAACAAACCTTCTCTGCTTAAAGACATATACAGAGTTTTTGAAAACAGGGGTGTAGGAAAGCAGTTTTATTCTATAATAAGTCAGGGACAGGTAAGTGAAATAGTAAACTCCTCACCGGAAGCTATTATGAAGATAGTGCTTGATGCTGCAGAAATAGGCGAATACATTGAAAAGAAAAACAGCTCACTTCTTCTCTTGTCAAAAACATCTGAAAACCTTGAAAGACTCAATGATGTACTCTTTGAGATGGACAAAAGGATAAAGTCTCTCTCCAATAGAGCTTCAAGGGCACAAAAGTATCTCAAATACAAACAAGAATTAAATCTATATGCAAAAGAGTTTCTTGGTTCCAAAAAGATTCAGCTTATTGAGCAAAAAGAAACGGCAGCCACGGAAATAAAAGACATGGAACTCAAGCTCAACTCCTTTCTTTCACAGCTTTTTGAGACAGAAAGAAAGTACCGTGCACTTAAAGAGGAAATCGAAAGTACGGATAAAGAGCTTTCAAAACACGGAGAGCTTATTGAAACTTACAGAAAAAGACTTTCAAGTCTGGAAGAACAAAAAAACACCCTGAATCAAAAAAAATATGAGATTAATTCTAATATAATGAACTTAACCCTGAAGATAGAAGTTCTGGACGAACAGATTAAAAACAATTCCGAAAAAGCTGAGGTTCTTTCCGCTCAGGAAAAAGCTGTTGAAGCAGAACTGGAAGTGCTGGTATCAGAACTTGCTGTTTTGCAAGCCCATGCCGATGAAACAGAAAAAAAATTACAAGACGATGAAAGACACCTTAATGAAGTTATATCAAAGCATGAAGAGCTTAAAGCAACTATAAGCGCTGATGAACAGAGTATAAACTCTTCTTCTGTAAAACTTAGCAGTCTTCAGGAACGTATGACCATACTTTCACATGAAAAGGAAAGCACAATAGCACTTATAGAAAAGATGGAAGAGTATCTCCATGAGATAGAAAATACCGTCCATAAGGACAATAAAGAAGAACTTGCCGCAAGAAATGCCATATCAGAAAAGGAATCAGAAACCGATAAGATCTCTGCAGAACTTTCTAACACCAATAGAACTCTTTATGAACTCATGAAGGATTCTGAAAATGTAAAGTATAAAATAGAGCTTATAAGAAATCAAATTTCTGATTATGACGGTTATATGCCAGCGGTCAAAAGCTTTATAAAAAATTTTAGAAATGACGATAACGTTATCGATGTTGCTGCCAATCTTTTTGAAATAGACCAGGCCTTTGAGCAGGCCGTTTCCTCGTCTGTAGGAAATAAGCTTCAAAATGTTGTTATCAAGAGCTCTTCGAAGTCTCAAGAATATGTCGATTATATAAAAAAAATAGGCGAAGGAAAGATCACATTTCTACCTCTTGACCTTATTAATGCCAAAGTATCGTATAAACGATCGGTTACCAACGAACCTGGAGTTTTGGGATATATGATAGACCTGTGTCGATATGATCAGAAGTACAAGAAGATAATGGAGTATCTTTTCCTCAATACTTTGGTGGTTGACGATATAAAAACAGCCATAAAAATATCGAAAACAGATTTTTCTAGCTCTATTGTGACTCTAAGCGGAGAAGTACTTTCGGGATATGGAAGCATAACAGCAGGAAAAATCAAAAATGATTACTCTTCAACAATTCTCAAAAGAAAAAGGGAGCTTGAACAGTTATTGATTAAAGAACAAGAGTTATCTATGAACATCGAACATTATATGCAGCTTCAAAAAACAACTACAGAAGCTTTTTCCAAAGCAGAGAATGAAAAAAAGCAGCTCAGAGAAAAATTAACTAAAATAATTATGGAAAAAGAAATAAATAATTCCAACTATAAAAAGACCCTCAATGATTATGATCAGAAAAAAGAATATCTAAAGCTGACCATGCAAAGCATTGATTCAATAAGAAAAGAATCCTCGGATCTTAATGAACAAATCTGTTCGTTAAGAAAAAAACTTGCCGATATGAAAGATGAGCTTTCAAAAACTATAGGTGTACTTGAATCAGAAAGTTTACAATGTGAACAGAAAAAAGAAGAGATTAGAAGCATCAGTTCAGTAATTTATCAGAAAAAACTGGAAAAGTCTTCATTAGACAAGCGCTATTCTGATTTGAAAAGTGCAAGCGTTTTTATTTATAAAGAAAAAGAAGAAGCCCTCGATAAAAAATTTGATCTCCAGGAAAGTATAAGCGCTCTTTCAAAAGAAAAACAAAAAACAGAGGATCAGTACAAAGACATTTTGCAAAACTACGATACTCTTAACAACGAAATTACTAAGCTGCTTGAAATATCAAAACAAAGCAGACTCGGTAAAAGCGGTAAAGCTATGGAGCTTGAATGTATTGAAAAAGAAAGAAATCAAAAAAAAGAAGAGCTTTCACTCCTGAGAGAAGAAAAACAAAAGAAAGAGTTCGATGTAAAATCTCTTGAAATGCAGCTTGACATACTTTCACAAAAGGCTTATTCTTTTGATATAAAGGATGAGGAACTTATTCTCTCCAAAAAATCCGACAGCGATATTCAGGCTCTGGAAAACAAGATTAACGATATTGAAAAAGCGCTTAAAAATTTAGGCAGTGTTGATACCTCTGTGTTACAGGAATTTGATGAGGCTAGCAGGGACTACGATGAAAAATCAGAAGAGAAAAAAGATATATTGACCTCAATAAGCATGCTTAAAGAAAGTATCCAACAGATTGATGCCCTTGCCCAAGATAAGTTTGATTCTTTTTTCCTTAGTCTGAACAATCAGTTTTCAGCATTTATCCAAAAGTTATTCATAAACGGTTACGGCGAGCTTAAACTAATCGGAGAAGGAAAATCTTTTGAAAAAAATATTGAAATTTCCGTAAGAAAGTCAGGAAGAAATTTTCAAAAACTTTCACTTTTTTCGGGTGGAGAAAAAGCGCTTATTGCAATTGCATTTTTATTTTCTCTTATGAATCTTAATCCTAGTCCTTTTTATATTCTTGATGAAGTGGATGCGCCGCTTGATGATATAAATGCAGCAAAGCTTTCAGAGCTTATTCGTGAAAACGCTGCCAAATCACAGTTTCTTGTCATAACACATAATAAAATTCTTATGGAAAGTGCGGAGCTTTTTCATGGCATTACCATGAAAAAAGGAATCACCCGAGTAATACCGGTCGATTTTAAAGAGTTTGCATAAATACAGAGATATTTATTTATATTACTATTATCATATAGAAGAGGTGCATTTATGAGTAAAAGGCTTAATCCAAGCATATTCAAAGTCCCAATAGATAAAATAAGAACGGGATACTATGCTGATAAGTACTTCACACGTTTTGTAGAGGTACTTAAGAAAGACGGATTAAAAAGAAATGCGTTATATCAGTTTTTCCCGCGCAAAGATTCTGTCATCGTCGGTATAGATGAAGCTCTTTCCATTCTTAAGTTCTGCACAGGATACTATAAGGACGAACCTAAAGCCATGGAGCTTTTTGAAAAGATACAGATGCTTGAAAAAAAACTTCAGGAAGCTGCTCACAGAATGGATAAAGCGGAACTTTTGGCTATAACATCACAAAAATGGGATTACAGAATGCTTTTAAATGAACTTTGGGTGAACAAATCTTCCGAAATTGATGTTCATGCTCTTTTTGATGGTGAAGAAGCCAGAGATATGGAACCTGTTCTGACTATACAGGGGAATCCAGCGTACTTCGGTCATCTGGAAACGGTTCTTCTCGGGGTTCTTGCAAGGGCTTCAAGCACTGCTACAAGCGTTAAAAAGGTTGTAAAAGCCTCCAGAGGAAAACCTATACTTTTTTTCAGCGCAAGATTCGATCACTACTGGGTACAAGCCACAGACGGATATGCCGCTCTTAAAGCAGGAGCTTTCGGCGTTTCAACTGATGCAAATGCAGACTACTGGGGAGCAGAATCTGCAGGAACAATTCCTCACGCACTTATAGCCTGCTATAACGGTAGTACTTCTGAAGCCGCTATTGCTTTTGACAAGTATATCGATGGATCTGTGAACAGAATGGTACTGGTAGACTGGGATAATGACGTTATAGGCACAACTTTTAAAGTAGTCGAGGATTTTTACAGATACGTAAGATCAGAAAAGTTTAATTGGACAAGAGAAGAAGCTGATTCAATAATCGGTCCCGGCAAAAATAAAATATGGGGGGTAAGATTTGATACCTCCGGAACATTAAGAGACCGTTCGGTAATACCCAAAGACAGGTCTTCACTGGGAGTAAATCCTGAACTTGTATGGACTGCACGAAAAGAATTTGACAACAGAAATCTTAACAATCTTAAGATCGTTGTCACAGGTGGATTTGACGAAGAAAAAATTAATCTTTTTGAAACTCTCAATGTTCCGGTTGATGTCTATGGTGTAGGGGCTAAACTGCTAAGAGAAAAGGTTGACTTTACTGCGGATATCGTGGAAGTGGATTCACGTCCATGTGCAAAAGTAGGAAGGGGAAAGGGTGATCTTTCCAGACTGCAGAAAGTATCGTCCTCTTACTGGCTTTAATAACTGTAAAAGAATCTTAACAAGTCTTATATACCTTACAACATCTATGATATAATAGTAATGGTTTGATCACATTACTTGTGGAAGGGGATTTGATGAGCAGTATATACTCTGTTTATATTAATTTGGAAAACTCTGAACTTAAAGAAAAGATTGACTCTCTTTTGGTTAAAAATGAAATTGAGATTGAAACTGAAGATATTTTTAATTCCGACTTTGCCATAGTCCGTGAACCTCTGAAATTTTCTTTTCCACACCTTCTTATAACTAATTCAATATCCAATATAGACTATAAAAATATAATCAAGAACGAGTTGATTGATTTTATCCTTGAGGATTACCCTCAGGAGTTGGTAGAACTCAAAATACAGAATGCAACTTACTTTGTTATGGCACGGGGAAGCCGTGGCGCATTTAAGCAGAGGATAATTCAGGAATGTGAAAAACTGAAAAGAGCCGGTGGGACTTTTTCACTCGCTCTCATATCGGTAATGAACTTTTACAAACTGGAAAACTCCTTTTCTACTGTCGCCATAGATGAAGTCTCAAAAGAACTTCTGACCATGATGAGACTTTCGGTGCGAAAATCCGATGAGGCTATGAAAATATCCAGAAGAGAGTATGGAGTTATCCTCCCTTTTACAGAACTTAGAAATGCTGAAATAGCATGTGAACGAGTTAAAAGAAGAACCAATAAAATAGGGAACTATCCGGATATAGACTTAGCGTTTGGAATAACTGAAGTAAGCAATCCAAACGAAGATATTATTAAGATACTCGAAAGACTGAAAAGAGCACTTTACATTTCAGAAGCCAATAACGGCGAAATTTCATTCCAATAGCAGGTGATAGTATGTTTTCGTTAAATCTTTTCCTTGGTCATTTTATAGGAGAACACGCTTTTTCAAATGTTTATTCTAAATCTTTTATTGATAAGAAAGGGTACTACAAACACCTGATATGGATAGTGTTATTATTCTTGGCCCTTACTTTTGATTCTTTGCTTTCATCCGGTGCAGTTTTTATAGTAGCGGCTTTGCTTATGCATGTTGGTGTGGATCTGCTTCGTATGAAGAAGAAGTCTTCACCTTTGCTTGAGCTTGCTTCTCTGGGAGCATTCCTATTATTATCTATTGCTTCTACGTCATTTATGAAAGAATCCTACATATCATGGGAGTTTCAACTTTACCTTTGCGGTATGATGATTTCTACAAGTTTTGGAAGCTACTTATTCAGGACGTTTGGTCTTATCGACAGAGAAAAGAAAGACACAACAGGAGCTACAGAACGGCTGGTAATATTTATTTTTATGCTTTCCCACCAGTATTTATGGGTTTTTTTAAGCGCTTTAATTGCTCTTGGCTACAAACTTATGATAGAAAAAAGAAAAGATAAGGAGCTTTTGCTTTCTCCTGTATATGGAATTTTGACATCGCTTATATGGATGTTTATAATGTAATCTTATAATGTTAAGGCTTGAATTTTTTCAAGCCTTTTTTAATAGGAGGCTTCATGGAAACTATCATCGTAACACACAGCGAGGAAAAAAACGGAATTTTTCTTTCATATATTGAAAATTCCCCATTCTATCCAGACGGTAAAGGCGGACAGCTCGGAGATAGAGGAATGATCGAGAATATACCTGTGTTAGCCTGTTATGAAAAGTATGTCCAGACCGAACGATTTGTAGAACCTGGTGAACATAAATACTCAATATCTTCTGAAAGAAAAAATGATATATGTCAGCAGCATACAGCCCAGCATATTATTTCGGCTGCCTTTGAAAATGTGCATAATATACAGACGGTGGGCTTTCGTATGGATGAAAACTATTCCACAGTGGATCTGGATGTTCCTTTCATTACACAGGAGCTTACAGATGAGATGGAAGAGCTTTCCAACAAAATCGTTAGTGATGCTGTTCAAGTAGAGGAAATTCTCACAGATATCGAAGGTTCTAAAAGCTTTAGCCTGAGAAAACCTTTAAGTGAAAAGATAAAAGAAAGTGTAAGACTTATCCGAATAGGAGATTTTGATATATGTGCCTGTGCAGGCTATCACGTCAGTAATACTTCGAAGATAGGCCTTATAAAGATCATTGATAAAGAAAAGATAAAGGGAAATCTTACAAGAATATACTATGTAGCAGGCAAAAGGGCTTTTAAGGACTACAGAGATAAAAATCTTATTCTGAAAGGTCTTTCATCACTTCTAACCACATCACAGAATACACTTGAAAAAAGAGTATCAGATATGATAAAAGAACTTAAAGATGAAAAAACTCTTATAAAAAGGATCTCTGAAGAATACGCTGCTCTTTTTTCCGTCTCTCTGGCAGAAAAGCCTTTAAAATGCGGGAAGTACAATGTGTTGGTATATTCTAAAAATGATGCAGTTAGTGGATTTCTCGGAAAATATATAGATGTAGGAAAGTATGTTTTAGTTATTGGAGAGGAAGAAGATTATAGCATAGCTACATCTCTTTTTGATTGTAAAGAGTTTTTCTCTGCTTTACAGAAAAAGTACGGACTTCGTGGAGGAGGAAACAGTTCAAAAGTAAGTTTCAAAGGTACAATAACCGTTGAAGATATCTTAAAGGAGATCTCAATTATTTAGGCGGAGGCTTTGATGGATCTTTTCATAGGAATAGCAGCTGCTGTCTTTCTTCTTATACTGAGTGTTGTAAAAAACATATACCTTGTCTACCCACTCATTCTTATAGACTTAATCTTTATTGGCATTTTTCTTCGAAGGGGTTTTAAGTTAAAGTACCTGCTTTCTCAGGCTTTTAAAGGAGGAAAGAAGGCCTTTGTGGTTCTCCAAATTTTTGTGCTTATCGGTGCCATAACCGCAGTTTGGATGTCAAGCGGAACTGTTCCGGCAATAGTTTTCTATGGAATGCGGCTTTTGAATCCTTATATATTTATTTTTTCATGCTTTGTTCTGAGTGCCTTTGTTTCAATGCTTATAGGAACATCCTTTGGAACCGCCAGCACTATAGGAATTGCTCTGATAATAATGGCAAGGAGCGGCGGAATAAGTCCTGAACTTGCTGCAGGAGCTATAATTTCCGGAGCCCTTTACGGAGACAGGTGCTCACCAATGTCTTCGAGTGCCAACCTTGTTGCAACTCTGACGGGAACAGATTTATTCAGAAACATTAAAAACATGTTTAAAACAGCCTGGCTTGCAACTTTAATCACCCTAGGCATCTATATGATCTTTTCAGTTTTCAATCCTTTAAATACATCAGACAGCACCATTGTTTTTCATATAGCTAAGACCTTCAGAACCGATCTATTGGTATTGCTTCCAGCGTTTATAATTATTATTCTTTCTTTCTTCAGAGTAAATGTAAAACTTTCAATGCTTGTAAGTATAGTTGCAGGATTTTTAATAAGTATTTTCTTTCAAGGATACTCTTTTTTTGAGGTACTTGAGTTTTCTGTCGGAGGCTTCTTCCTTGAAAAGGATAATCCGCTTTTTAAAATTATTTCTGGCGGTGGCATACTTTCAATGCTTAAAGTGGCTCTTATAGTTTTTTTTTCATCAACAATAACAGGATTGTTCGAGGGAACCGATGCTTTCTCTTTTATAGACAAATACATGGAAAGAGTCAAAACAAGAAGCGGAACTCTCTTTTCAACTATAATCGTGAGTATAGTTTCTGCTGTGTTTGGATGTACTCAGGTTATGGCTATAATCTTGACAGAACAGATCGTAAAAAAAACCTATAAAAAGAAAAATCTTGACAGTTACGAACTTGCCGTTGATATTGAAAATACTGCTGTTGTTCTGTCTCCGCTTATCCCGTGGAATATAGCGGGTCTTGTTCCAGCAACAACTTTAGGAGTAACAAGCGGATTTATACCTTTTGCTTTTTATCTTCTGGTTCTTCCAGTGGTTTATTATCTAAACCTCTGGAAAAAAGACAGAAATATAGCATAAATGTATATTTTAATCTCAAATGTGATAAAATATTTTTAAGACGGTTATTTTTTCTTGACAGTAGTTCGGAAGTTCATGCAGACTTCTCCGAACACGGAAACATTCTTAAATGGGGGTAAGATTGGTTATGGATTCCAATATTTTTTGTGACAGATGCAATAAGTATGTTGAAGCAATAAAAAAAGAGGAAACTATTCCGATGACCATAAAAGGGGAGATTATTCTTTTTAACGGTGTACGCACCTTCTGCCCAGTATGCAAATCCAACCTTTATGTTGAAAGCATTCATTCAGAAAACATGGAAAAAGGCTTGCAGCTCTACAGAAAAAAACATGATCTTGTATCTCCTTTGGAGATTAAAGAGGTACGAAAACTTTACGATATTTCGCAATCACTTTTTTCAAAGATACTGGGAATAGGAGAAGCTACCATACGCCGTTATGAAACCGGTATGATTCCATCCAAAGTGAACTCTGCTATCATAAAGCAGGCAAGGTCACCTAAAACTTTTATGAGCTTTGTTGAACAGAATAAAGAAAATATTTCTCCTGAGGATTACGAAAAAATCTCTGTGGTAGTAAAAAATCTTTTATCTGATATAGATAGCAAAAAACAAAAATCAGAGATTCAGCAGATACATAAAAGTTATGATATGCAGAAAATTTTTTACATAATACATCATATAATAGGTTTTTCCTCAGAGAATAACTTTATTAAAATACTTAAGCTTATGTGGCTTATTGACTACTTTTACTACAAAAAAAATTACAGGTATTTTTTCAGTTCGCAGCCTGAAGAAAAACTTCCATATAAACATATTTTTGAAGAAAAACTTTTGTTCATCGCAGCTTTTTTGGCCAAGAACAAGGAATTTGAAGTAAAGATGCTTGAGGATGATGACGGAGTTCTGGAGATACTTATAAAATCAAAAGAAGCTGATCCTAACTACAGAATTTTTGAAGAGGACCTTTCTTTCGTAAACCAGATTCTTTCAGAGTATTCGGGTAAAAGCAATTCAGAGCTTAAAAAGATCATGATGGACCTAATAAATCAGGGAGGGGTGATAAGATGAGGAAAGATATAAAAGGCGATACGGTAAGGGTTTATCTTGAAGGCTCACTTGATATTTCCAACTCCAAGGCATTGGAAGCAGAGTTGAACGATATTAAGACTAAAAACTATAAAAAAGTCATATTCGATATGATAGGTCTTAATTATGTTGACAGTAGCGGAATAGGAAAGATTTTTTATTTTTTCACAAGCTATAAAAAAACGGGCGGCGAAGTAGAGATACAAAACGTTAAAAGCCCCAAGGTTAGAGAAGTAATCGAACTGATAAAAATGGACAAAATAATAAAAATATCGTAACGGAGAGGCTCTCTCTCCGTTATTTTTATGAAAATAGCTTTGAGGATAAATCCTGATTAGATGGAAAATCTTTTTTTACATCACCGTCAAAAACAAGTTTTACCTCGCTGACGCCTTTAAAAGTACCCAGAACATTTATCTTTAATTCACTCAGATACTTTCTTGTAATCTGATACTCCATTGAAGACTCAGAGGGAAAAAATATCGTAAGCTTACCTTCAGAAATTTCGTATGTGTTGTTCTTCAGCGCAAAGAAAAGTCCCAGATTCATTTTTGAACTTTCATTAGCAAGCTTTTGAAGCATAAGTTGATAGTCACCTCCGCAAGTTTGTTCTGAATCTTCAGTAAAAAAGCTTTGCTCAAGAGAATTAATCGACTCGTTTATCAGATTAGTTTCATATTTGATATCTAATTTTTTATACCCGTATGCAAGCGATGTAACATATATTTCAAAGACAGCTTTTTTATTCTCACTGTACTTAAGTTCTTTACTTACTTCATTCAATTCACGTACAAGTTTTACGAGAGCATAATTTTTATCGTTCTTTATCTTTATAAAAAGCTTTTCGATACTCTGTTCTATAAGTGCTTCAGGTTCTTTTCCGCTTTCAAAAAGATCAGATGAGAGTCTCAAAAGGTTATCAACATCTCCAGAGATCAAAAAGTTTATAAACTCTTCAACCATATCATCATCAAAAAGTCCCAGAATACTAAGTGTTTCAGATGAAGTAACTTCCTTTGAACAGAACTTCATTACCTGTTCAAAAAGCGAAAGAGCATCTCTGGCTCCTCCTTTTGCTCTTTTAGAGATAACGTTCAGGGATTTTTCATCGATTGTAACTCCCTCCTGGGCGCTTACTTTTCTTAGAAGCATGACTATATCTTTTTCCCGGATATTTTTAAAGCTTATAAGCTGTGATCTTGAGATTATCGTCTGAGGAACCTTTTCCAGATTGGTTGTCGCTAATATAAATACCACATGCTCCGGAGGTTCTTCAAGAGTTTTCAAAAGCGCATTAAAAGCTTCTTTAGTAAGCATATGAAACTCATCTATTATGTATACCTTGTATTTTCCGTGAACAGGACGGTAGTTTGTAGAATCCCTGATTTCTCTTATCTCATCAATTCCCCTGTTTGAAGCTGCATCCAGTTCAATTACATCCATAAACGAACCTTCATCTATTGCTTTACAGTTGCCGCAGTTGTTGCATGGATTATATCCCTCAGGATCGCAGCAGTTAAGAACTTTTGCAAGAAGCCTTGCTGTACTCGTTTTACCGGTTCCCCTGGGACCGGTAAAGATATAAGCGTGTGAAATTTCTTTTCTATCAAGAGCGTTTGCAAAGTACCTTCGGACATGATCCTGTCCGATAAGCTCATCAAATGTTTTGGATCTGTACTTTCTGTATAGGCTCACCATAAACTATTCCTCCGCTTCTTCTTCCCCAAGATATTCAAGATCGAACACCTTAGCCTTAAGAACAGATAAAATTTTTTCAAGCGAATCTTCTTTTATTAGAATATCTGCATGTATGCAGTCTAAAAATTTTTTTTGCTTAAAAGTCCAATCTTTTTCCCTTTTGAGATTTTTTTCAAGCTGTGCAAAGTTGGAATAATCTGTTTTAAACGAGTAGAGAAAGAATTTTTTATAAAGTCCGACTCCCGACAGATCTATCGACGACTGTGCAGCTTGGGCATAGGCTTGGATAAGACCCCTTACACCAAGCTTCACTCCCCCAAAGTATCTTGTCACAACAACTGCCGCATTTGTTATACGGTTTTTTTCAATTACTCCCAAAATTGGCCTTCCAGCAGTTCCGGAAGGTTCTCTGTCATCAGAAAAATCAGACTGGACACTGTCATTTTCAATTATCTTGTATGCCCAGCAGTTATGTGTTGCATCATTATAGTGTTTGGATATTTCTTTTATAAATTCTTTTGCCTGCTGACACGAAGATACTTTTACTGCAGATGCGATAAAGATTGAACGTTCTATATTCAATTTCACGCTGCTCTGCTTTTTTAACGAATAATAACCCATTATTTTTTCTCAACTCTCGCCATTATAATATTGCTCAGCAGATATGAAACAACTCCAAAGATAAGCAAAATAAAGATCTCATATGAGACTTCAGACAAAGAATAACCCAGAACCGATACCTTCCTCCACGCATCAACAGAATACTTTATGGGCATAAAATTTACTATACTCTTTATAATGCTTCCCTGAGGAATAGGAATGAGTATATCTCCAAAAAGCATCATACAACCTGTTAAAGCTGTTAAGAGCAGTCCTGAAGACTTAGATGTTTTTGTAAAAGAAGAAAACAGTATACCAAAAGCCGTAAAACTGAATGAAGTGACAACAATAAGAAAAATTATTTCGATTTCTCCAGCCATGGAATTAACGCCAAAAAGTCTGTATAAGTACCATGAAAAGAGACTTGCCACTAGTCCAACCACAAAGTAAGCGATAAATTTAAAGTTAATAAACTGATATACTTTTAATCCGTTAGATCTGTAGATATCAAACAAACCGCTTTCTTTGGTATGGGCAATAGAATTTCCTACTCCTATCATACAGAAAATCATTATCATTATTACAGCTACACTCGGAGCAAATATATCTTCAAACCCTATATCCGCTTTAATTTCAGATCTGATACTCCCGGTTTTCATATTTGGAACCAGTATCTCAATATCAGGAGCCTTACGTTGGGTATCTACTCCTATACCTCCTGACATAAGAAACTGAAGAGTGGAACCGCTTTCAAGATCAGGTATTCCTGCAAGTTCTTTGAAAAGTGCCTTAAAAACAGTATAAACCGCAAGACTATCCTGGATTTTCTGAGGATTTGGTATAAGGTTGAGCTTGGTAGGCTTATAATCCTTAAGATCGCTCATAAACCCTTTGGGAATAATAATTATCGAATCGTAATCTCCACTTTTTATAGTAGTACCTAATGCCTCTTCATTTTTAATTTCAATTGCATTTTCCCATTTGAAAAACTGTTTCAGAAATATAAAACCAAACTGCCCGAGCCAAGTTTTATCTTCATTATAAATAGCTATCTTATAGTTTGCAAGTATGTTTTCAGGATAAAATACCGAGCCAAGATATGCTATTATAACAGGAAGGATTATTATCAGCGAAATCACTCCTGAGTTTCTAAAAAATTTTTTTAGTTCGAATATGCTTAATCTTAGACTTTTCGTATGTATCCCTCCATTATTTTTTTTCTTTTAACCTTTTAATAGCATTTTCCAGCTTTTGAAGTACTTTTGGTTCTTCGTAAAATGACAATCGTTCGTCGGCAGTATCTATATACAGTCCGTATGTTTCGACTTCTGGCTTATGAAGTGTCCTCAGTCTTTTGGCTGGCAGAAACATTTCGCTTATCTTGGTATAGTATAGGGGAGTTTGTTTTTTGGCAAGCCGGAACATTCCATAATCAATTATATCATCAAGCATTATTGTTCTGCTTATAGTGCTTTTGGGCATTGAAACGGTAAATGCCATTCTTCCGTCGCCTATGAAAACAGCTGTTGTTTTTAATCCCGAAAGAGATTCAAGATCATTTATCTCTCCCATACCGAAAAAACAAAGTTCAAACAATCCTCCTTTTGTCTTTACACCAGTTTGATTAAGCTCCTTCCTGAGATTATCGATAACCTTTTCATCAGAAGCAGCTACCAGAAATAAAGCTGATGCTATTGCCGCATAGACAAACAAAGGAATGTTTGATGCGCCGTTCATAAAAACAACAATTTGACTTGCAATAAGAACAAGTGCATATACTACAAAGTTAAGAGAAGAGTTTTTTCTTATAATAAAGTACGATATTATCATAAGAATCAGAGATACACCAAAAAAAATCCATCCTCCTATGAAAAACTGAATAAAAGGAATCAATCCAAACAATATAGAAATAATTAGCTTTTTCAAATCATCCACTCCTTTCGTTTACTTTCCAACACAAAAATTACTGAATATACTTTCAAGAAGATCCTGTGTATAGTCTGCCCCTATAAGCTCGTTAATTGCCTGAATGGCTTTTCTTATATCTATCATAACCACATCGGATGTGTATCCCTGCATGTATGAGCTATTTGCAGCTAGCATAGCTTCGTATGAATTCATAAGTGCCTGCTTCTGCCGAAGGTTTGTAAGAACAGGCTCATTTATTTCTACTTTATCGCACAGCATACTGTACATAACGTTTTCAAGTTCGGAAATATCGTTTTTCAATGCAGAAATTTCAACTGTTTTCCAGGTTATGAAAGATGGAACTTCACATTTTATAAAAGAAGTACTGTCTTTTTTATTAATTGCAAGAATCACATTATCTTTGCCACGTGCGGCGATAAAATCATAAAGCTCTTTGTCTTCATTTGTAAAGCCTGTTTCACCATCGATAACGAAAATAACCATCTCTGATTGCTCTATCGCTTTTTTTGAACGTTCTATGCCAAGATTTTCAATCTCATTATCAGTCTGCCTTATTCCGGCGGTATCGATAAGTCTGAGGTTTATACCAAAAAGACTTATATTTTCCTCAATAGTGTCTCTTGTAGTTCCG
>ENA-UPSM01000831-UPSM01000831.1-activated-sludge-metagenome-genome-assembly--contig:-NODE-831-length-42716-cov-6.577600_pt1 | contig 42716 bp, 45 predicted proteins | sample MGYA00238181_ERZ773283 | MGnify/ENA primary metagenome ERZ773283 (study PRJEB29023, sample SAMN05720199) | activated sludge metagenome | isolation source: Anaerobic digester | place: Japan... | reverse complement strand
GATCGCAATGGCAGTCTGTGGTCGATGGATTGATGGCCAAGGGGCTTCATTTCGCGCTCCCGGCCTGAACGCCGGAACGGACGCCTCGCGCCACCCCGGCGTGCGCGAGATTCCCCGATTCGTCGGATTCCGTCTACGGTGCCCGGTCGACCTCGGCGAGCCGCAGGGCGAGGGAGCGCACCGCGCCACGGATCCGGGCGGCGAGGCCGACGAGTTCGATCTCCGGCAGCACGGGTTGCAGCTCCGCGCGCAGATCGTCGTCGGCGAGTTCTCCGACGGTCTCCACCAGGGATTGGCGCAACCGCTCCATGTCCCACTCCTTGGGACGCCCCTTGCGCGGGCGCGCCGATGCCAATCGACGCCGCAGGATTTCGGGATCGGGCATCACGCCCTGGACGCCGTGCCAGTAGAAGACGTCGTAGAGATCGCGCATCAGTCCGCGCTCCATCCAGGCTCCCAGTTTGTGGGCCAGGGCATCTTCGAAGCGCATCACGCGAACCACCCGGGGAAGTTCCCGATGCTGGGTCGCCAGCGAACTGGTCGACATGGGCTGCGACGGGCATTCCTCGGCCACGGAGGCCTCCACCTGCGCGACCACCTTGCCTTGGCGGAGGCGAGCCCGGATGGCCGTGGAATGCGTGGTGATCTCCATGCTGTCGCACGGAAACGCTTCCAGGACCTGCTGCAGCCTCGGGGCGGCGTCGCGCTTGGAGCCGTAGGGCACCAGCACAAGGTCCAGGTCGTTGGTGCGTCGAGGGCAATCCAGCAGCCGCAGGACCAAGCCGCCTTTCACAACCCCCTGCACGGGCAATTCCTGTCCGACATGGTGCAGGAGACGCACCAGCAAGGCTTCGAGTTCGTCCTGGTCAGGCGTCATCGATCACCCCCCGCGCGAAGGCGCGAAAGCGCATGTTCGGGTAGCGGGGCAGGAGTTCGTCCAGGCGTTCCCGCGAAAGCGCCGCGACGTCGATATCCTGCGGAACGGAAAACGGGAAGACGCGTCCATGCAGGTGGTGGTAGAGGGTATCGAGGAACGCTTTCTCGGGGCAAGCGACGCGGATGGCTCCTTGCCACTCCCAGCCCAGGTCCACCAGCGCCGGATCCTGGCTCCAGGCATGGACCGCGACGCTTCCGGATGCGATTTCGCGCGAGCGCCCCGCCCTGACGCACCAGACTTGTTCACCGGGAGCGGTTCCCACCAGGGCCTGCCGCGACAGCACCGATACGGAAGAAATCACCGCGTCGGGGTACATCCGAAGCGCCAGCGCCCAAGGGTCGAACCGTTTTCCCACGTAGACCCCGCGGCACAGGCGTCGCAGAGTCCCCACGCCCATCCAAGCCTGAATTCGATCGTGGAGGATCGTGGCGTTGCGGTTTCCCCAGAAGGCTTCGAGATCGGAATGGAGGAGCACCCCCGACTGCCGTTCGAGCAGATCCTGGAGATCGGCATGGACTTGGAGCACTTCAATCATATGCGCAAATAATACAAAATTTCATTATTATCTGTCATTTTGAATGTAATCGCTCGCAAGACATTGCCATCAAAGGGAGTTGTCGAGCGTGGACACGAAAAACGCCCGGCCAGTGCTGGCCGGGCGTTCGATCGACGGAGTTCGCCAGGGCTGGATCAGGCGGCGGGCTGGGCCGGTGCCGCCACCGGGACGGCGGTGCGGATGAACAATTCCTGCAGCTGGGCCGGAGCGACGGGCGACGGGGCGTCGCTCATCAGGTCGGCCGCGCTGGCGGTCTTCGGGAAGGCGATGATGTCGCGGATGGTGTCGATCTCCAGCAGGAGCATGACCATGCGGTCCAGACCAAAGGCCAGGCCACCGTGCGGGGGAGCGCCGAACTTGAGCGCGTCCAGCAGGAAGCCGAACTTGGCCTTGGCTTCTTCGTCGCCGATGCCGAGCGCCTTGAAGACGCGAGCCTGCATCTCGGGCGAGTGGATGCGGATGGAGCCACCACCCATTTCCACGCCGTTGAGCACCAGGTCGTAGCTCTGGCTGCGCACGTTCGCCGGATCCGACTCCATCTTGTCGAGTTCGTCGTCGTACGGAGCGGTGAAGGGATGGTGCACGCTGTAGTAGCGCTGGGTCTCTTCGTCCCATTCGAACATGGGTGCCGAATGCAGCCACAGGAATTCCCACTGGCCCTTCTTCGCGAGCTTCAGGATTTCCGTGCCCAGCTTGATGCGCAGTGCGCCCAGCACGTTCTCCACGTTCTTCTTCTTGTCGGCTCCGAAGAACAGCAAATCGCCGTCTTCCACGCCCACCTGCTTCGCCAGTTCGGCGCGCACTTCGGGCGTGATGTTCTTGGCCGCCGGGCCGTTCCACTCGCCGTTCTGGATCTTGATCCACGCCAGACCCTTGGCGCCCAGCTTCCTGACATAATCCGTCAGCTTGTCGAGGTCGTTGCGGGTGATCTTTTCCGCCGCGCCCTTGGCGTTGATCAAACGAACCACGCCGCCGGTGGTGGCCGCGCCTTGGAACACCACGAAGCCGCAGGTCTTGGCCCACTCGGTCACGTCCTGGATCTCCAGGCCGTAGCGGAGGTCGGGCTTGTCCGACCCGTACTTTTCCATGGCGGTGGCGAAGTCCATGTGCGGAATCCGCGCGGGGATTTCCACTCCCAGCACTTCCTTCCACACGCGGCGCACGCAACCTTCGGCGACGGCCATGATGTCGGGCATGGTGATGAACGACATCTCGACGTCGATCTGCGTGAATTCCGGCTGGCGGTCGGCGCGCAGGTCTTCGTCGCGGAAGCACTTGGCGATCTGCATGTAGCGGTCGTAGCCGGCCACCATCAGAAGCTGCTTGAAGATCTGGGGCGACTGCGGCAGCGCGTAGAACGATCCCGGATGCACCCGGCTGGGCACCAGGTAGTCGCGGGCGCCTTCGGGGGTGGACTTGGTGAGGATGGGCGTCTCGATGTCCAGGAACCCGTTCTCGTCGAAGTAGTCGCGAACGACCTTGGTTACGCGGTGGCGAGTCACGATCTGCTTCTGCACGCTGGGGCGGCGCAGGTCCAGGTAGCGGTACTGCAGACGCAGTTCTTCGTTCACCTTGGCGTGTTCGGAGATCTCGAAGGGAGGCGTGTCCGCCTTGTTCAGCACCTTCACCGACTTGGCGAAGATCTCGATCTCGCCGGTGGCGAGCTTGGAATTGATCATGCCGCCGCGCGACTTGACTTCACCGGTGACTTCCACGACCCACTCGTGACGGAGTTTGTCGGCCAGCTCGTGGGTTTCCTTGCCGCAGATGTCGGGATCGAACGTGATCTGCGTGACGCCGAACCGGTCGCGCAGGTCGATGAAGATGAGGTGTTCGCCGTGGTCGCGGTAGTTTTGGACCCAGCCGCTCAACGTGACCGTGGATCCGACATGGGAAGCGCGCAGCTCCCCGCAGGTGTGTGTGCGGTTCATAGAACGGGAAATGTAGGTCCATCCGGGAGCGGGTGCGAGAGGATCAGGCGATTCCCTCAATGGGTCGATATCGGGTGGAACGGCTTGCCTGGTTGGGGCTATGTGGGTTAGATTCGCGCATGTCCAACCTTTCTCGCAACCTTCGACGAGGGAAATCTTCCATGCGCAAGCTGCTCGCGACTCTTTCCGTCCTCTCCATCGTTTCCCTCACCGCTTGCGGCGGCGGCGCGGCCTCCAGCGGAGTCGGCGGCGGATCTTCGTCCCCCCGCAAGGCCGACAGGAACGCCGAGGTCGATGCCGCTCGCGCCGAAGCCGAAGCCCAGGAAAAGCGTTTGAGCGAACTGCGCGCGGAAAAGGCCGAGCTCGAAGCTCTGCTCGAAGGCAAGGCAGCTCCGGCCGCCAGCACTCCGGCCCCGGCCGCGACACCGGCGCCTGCCGCCACGGATTCCGCCAAGCCCGCCGCGAAGAAGGGCAAGTGATCTGACGCACGCACGTCGGACCTCGCTTCTCGAAACGGCGTCCGACGCCGCGAAGGCCGCCATCCTCAGGGATGGCGAACGGTATCTGCTCCGTGTGGAACGAGCCTTCGGCGTAAAGATCCAGGCGCGCGAACCTGGGTTCACGATCGATGGCGGGGACGTCGACTCCCATCGCAAGGCGAGTCGCGTCCTGACTGAAATGGTAAGGATCGCCGAGGACACCGGCGATCTGGACGGCTACGTGGTCGATCTTCTGGTCCGCGACCAGATCGACGGCCAGACCAGCACGGAGCTGGGCCGCCCGATCCTCTACGACGCCCGCGGACAGGCCGTGCGCGCCCGCACCGAAGGCCAGCATCGGCTCGTTGCGGCCGCTCGCGCCCACGAACTGGTCTTCGCCATCGGGCCGGCGGGAACCGGCAAGACCTATCTGGCCATCGCCATGGCGGTTGCCGCGTTGCAGCGCCGCGAAGTCGACCGATTGGTCCTGGTGCGCCCGGCCGTGGAGGCCGGCGAGGAGCTCGGGTTCCTGCCGGGCGACCTCAAGGAGAAGATCGCCCCCTATTTGCAGCCCATGACGGACGCGCTGCAGGAGCTGTTGCCCAGGGCGCGCTACAAGGAGTGCCTGGAAGCGGGGATCATCGAGATGGCGCCGCTGGCCTACATGCGGGGGCGCACGCTCAAGCGGTGCTTCGCGATCCTGGACGAAGCCCAGAACGCCACCGTTCCGCAGATGCGCATGTTCCTGACCCGGTTGGGTGTCGGATCGCGCGCCATCGTCACCGGCGACCCGACCCAGGTGGATCTTCATCCGCCCACCAAATCGGGGTTCGAGGACGCTTGCCTGATCTTGTCCAACGTCCAGGGGATCGCCCAGGTGCGCCTGCGGAGTTCCGACCAGATGAGACACCCGCTTGTACAAGCGATCATCGATGCCTATGATTCACGTTCTTCCAATTTTGGGGACTAAGGAGTTCCGACCATGAATCTCGCTTTCGGCAAAATCAACTACCTGATCATCGCCCTTGGGATCGGCCTTGCCGTCTACGGCATGTACCTGCTCTCGATCGGTCCGGTGGACAACGCGAAGACCCTGAACCTCGCGCCCATCATCCTTGGCCTGGCCTACCTGGTCGTGATCCCGGCCGGAATCCTGTTCCCCAACAAGGGAATGGAAAAATCCGAAAAGACCCCTGGACAGCAAGCGAAGTCCTGAATACATTTTTGTCTCTCTGAAGGGCGTTTAGCTCAGCTGGTCTAGAGCATCTGCTTTACACGCAGAGGGCCGTAGGTTCGAATCCTACAACGCCCACTCGGCCTGCATGCCAAGTGCCTTTAGGGGTGGTAGCTCAGTTGGTTAGAGCGCCGGCCTGTCACGTCGGAGGTCGCGAGTTCAAGTCTCGTCCATCCCGCTAAAAAGCCCTCGTCGCAAGACGAGGGCTTTTTGCTTTATCCCCATTGCCGTCAGGCAAGGCTTCTGTCCCGCGAACGCTCCGTCGGAAGACGGAGGCTTTTTGCATTCCATCCATTGCCGTCAGGCAATGGGCCCCCACCCGCGAACGCCTCGTTGCAGAGGGGCGCTTGCGCCGCTTCTGCCGGTACCCGCCGCCACTGTCATTGTTTTGTCGATGCCCGGGAACCAGTAGCGGAGCGGGCGTTGCAGAATGCAGGTTATAGCCTATGAGCAAGAATACGGAAAAAGCGTTGTGGTGGGTTGGGTTGTCCGCCTTGGCCGTCGTGGCGACCGGTTGCGCCGCTCGAGCCCCCAAGGGAGCCGAAACGGTGGATCCCAAGTGGAGCGGCGCCATCGATTCCACGATCCGGCTGGGTGTGTACCTGGCGTCGCCTCCAGGAGGGTATTCGCAGGCCGGATTCGAAACGATGTCGCGCGCCGAAGAAACCATGAAGGTCTTGCGTCCCGGGATCCGCTGGACCTGGGTCGATTCGTCCCACCCTGGCACCGAGGCGCTCAAAGGTTGGGACCTGGATTCGCTTTCGAAGTTGATGCGTACCGACAAGGCGTTGGAGGGCCGAGGTGGTTCCGGCATGCAGAAAGCTGTGGCCGATCTGGCTCCGGCCACGCGCGCGGCCTTGCTGCGGGTGGGCAAGGCCTACGAACAGGATCTCTTGATCGTCTTGCGGCCCGGAGGGGCGCGGGCGGAGAAGGACTCTTCCAAGTTGTTCCAGGATCAGGCCTGGTTCGGGGTGTTCGATCTGTCCCAGGGGGCGCTTTTGTATTCCCTGGAAGCTCCGAGCGAAGGCAAGCAATCCGCCGCGGCGAGCGCAGAAAGCGACTGGGCGCGGTCGGTGTGGGAAGAATTCCGCAAGGCGCTGGAGAACTTGCCCAAGCGCATCAAAAAACAGTGACGATGGCGAATTCGGTGCCAACTGCGCTTGGAACGGAGTGCTTTTGCCGCTTTTTATGCCCCAAAACAGTTCTCCGACAACGACTTGCGCCACAATGCCCTTGACCGACGAGACGTGGGAGTCTAATTTTCGGCCCTTCCCATTTTCAGAAGGTCAATCATGAGCACCCTCACGCTTCCGGAGAAGGCTATCCAGCGCAAGTGGCTTGTCGTCGACGCCAAGGACGTTGTCCTGGGTCGCCTCGCCTCGCGCGTGGCTTACCTGCTCAAGGGCAAGCACAAGCCCGTCTACGATCCCGCCCACGACATGGGCGACCACGTGATCGTCGTCAACGCGAACCTCGCCAAGCTCACCGGCGACAAGTTCACATCCAAGACTTACTTCCGCCACTCCACCCACATGGGCGGCGGCAAGGAAATCACCTACCAGCACCTGCTGGCCAAGGATCCGGAAAAGCCCATTCGCAAGGCTGTCTGGGGCATGCTGCCCAAGAACACCCTGGGTCGCCGGATGTTGCTCAAGCTCCACGTCTACGGTGGTGCCGAGCATCCTCATTTCGCCCAGAAGCCCGAATCCATCGATATCACCAAGGTCTGAGAATGAGCACTCTTCCACGTAGCACCGGTCGTCGCAAGGAAAGCATCGCGCGTGTCCAGCTTGTTCCGGGCACCGGCAAGCGCACCGTCAACGGCAAAACCTTTGCCGAATACTTTCCCACCCCCACTCTCTTGATGCTCATCGATCAGCCCCTGGTGCTGGTCGAACAGGCCGACAAGTGGGACGTCATCGCCACCGCCAAGAGCGGCGGCCTTTCGGGTCAGGCCGGCGCCATCCGCCTCGGCATCGCCCGTCAGCTCGACAAGATCGACCGCGAGACCTTCCACTCGCCTCTGCGCAAGACCGGGTGCCTCACCCGCGACTCCCGCGCGGTGGAGCGCAAGAAGTACGGTCGCCGCGGCGCTCGCGCCCGCTTCCAGTTCTCGAAGCGCTAAGACTTCAGAAGGCTCGCAAGAGCCTTCTGTCTTTTGGGGGCTGCTCGGCCCCCATTCTCGTCCCAAGCACGGCCTGCGAGGAATCGGGGTGGTGGTCCACAAGGGCTCCCCGATTCCGTCGACCAGTCCGGAAGAACCAAACCAACCAAGAAGCAAGGAAAACCATGGCTCAGATCCCTTCCATCCAGGAACTCCTCGAAGCAGGCGTTCACTTCGGTCACCAGACGCGTCGCTGGAACCCCCGCATGAAGCAGTTCATCCTGACTGCTCGCAACGGCATCTACGTGATCGACCTCGAGAAGACCCTGGACAGCCTCCAGCGCGCCGTGGAAAAGATCCTGCGCGTTCGCGCCACCGGTGCTTCGGTCCTGTTCGTCGGCACCAAGGCCACCATCCAGGGCACCGTCCGCGAAGAAGCCACCCGCGCCGGGCAGCCCTTCGTGACCACCCGCTGGCTGGGCGGCATGCTCACCAACTACCAGACCATCCGCAAGTCCATCAAGAAGCTCGAAGACATCGAGCGGATGGAAAACGACGGCGTTCTGGCCGACCTGACCAAGAAGGAAGCGTCCGAGCTCATGGAGCAGAAGACACATCTGACCGACGTCTTCGGCGGCATCCGCAACATGCGCTCCCTGCCGGGCGCCGTGTTCGTCGCCGACGCCAAGACCGAACAGATCGCCCTGGCCGAAGCCAAGCGCCTGAACATCCCCACGATCGCCATCGTGGACACCAACACCGACCCCAACCTGGTCGACTACCCGATTCCGGCCAACGACGACGCCATCAAGTCGGTTCGCCTGATCGCTTCGACCATCGCCAACGCCGTGATGTCGGGCGCATCGGCTCCTGCCGCTGCCGCTCCCGTCGCCGCACCGGTCGCCGCCGTCGCCGCCGAGGTGGTGGCATGACCGCCATCACAGCTTCGGCCGTCAAGGAACTGCGCGACAAGACCGGCGTCTCGATGATGGCCTGCAAGAAGGCCCTTGAAGAAGTCGGCGGAGACCTGAACGCCGCCGTCGAGCTCCTTCGCAAGCGCGGCGAAGCCGTCGCCCAGAAGCGTTCCAGCCACGCCGCCACCGAAGGCAAGATCATCGCCGGTCGCGAGGGCGACATCGTCGGTCTGGTCGAAGTCTCGGCCGAAACCGACTTCACCGCCCGCAACGACGACTTCGCGGCGTTCTGCAAGAGCGTCCTTGCGACGGTCCTGGCCACCAAGCCGACCGACATGGACGCCCTCCAGGCTGCCTCCATGAACGGCGTGAGCGTGGCGCAGGCCACCGCGGACATCGTGGGCAAGATCGGCGAGAACATCGCGGTCCGTCGCTTCAGCGTCCTCAAGGCCGATACTGACACCACGGTGGAATCCTACATCCACGGTCCCGGCAAGATCGGCGTGGTCGTCACGCTGTCGCACGCGGGGTTGGCTTCCAACGAGAAGATCTCCAACCTGGCCAAGGATCTGTGCCTGCAGGTCGCCGCCGCGGCTCCGGTCGCGCTGGAAAGCGCGGGCATCTCGGAAGACGTGCTGGCCAAGGAACGCGAGATCTACAAGGAACAGGCCGCCAACGAAGGTCTGCCCGAAGCCAAGATCCCGATGGTCATCGAAGGTCGCGTCAAGAAGTTCCTGAAGGAAGCCGCTCTGGTCGAGCAGCTGTTCGTCAAGGACAACAAGCAGACCGTCACCAAGGTCGTCGAACAGGTCGGCAAGGAAGTGGGCGGATCCATCAAGATCGTCTCGTTCCTGCGCTGGCAGCTGGGCGAAGCCCTGTGACCGCCGCCGCCCCCACGCGCTACCAGCGCATTCTCCTGAAGCTTTCCGGTGAAGCCTTGGCCGCTGGCCAGGGTTCGGGCATCGATGCGAACCTCGTGTCGCGCGTCGCCCGCGAAGTCGCTCAGATCCATGCGCTGGGAACCCAAATCGGCATCGTGGTCGGGGGCGGCAACATCATCCGGGGCGGAGTCGCCTCGGGTCAAGGCATCGATCGCGTCGCGGGCGACCACATGGGCATGCTCGCGACCGTGATCAACTGCCTGGCTCTGCAGGACGCGCTGGAAAAGGCCGGCTTGCAGACACGCGTGACCACGGCCATCCGCATGGATTCCATCGCCGAGCCGTTCATCCGCCGCCGGGCCATCCGGCATCTGGAAAAAGGCCGCGTCGTGTTGTTCGCCGCCGGTACCGGCAATCCGTACTTCACGACGGATTCCGCCGCCGCGTTGCGCGCCATCGAGATCCACGCCGACGTGCTCCTCAAGGCCACCAAGGTGGACGGCATCTACGACGCCGATCCCGCCAAGGTGCCCACGGCCAAGCGCTACGAGGGCGTGAGCTATCGCGAGGTTCTCGACAAGGAACTGAAGGTCATGGATACGGCGGCGTTCGCGCTGTGCCGTGAAAACGCCATGCCCATCCTGGTGTTCGATCTGTTCGCCGAAGGCAATCTGATGAAGGCCGTCCTCGGCGAGAAGATCGGCACGATCGTCAATTCCAAGGGAGAGTGAGATGTCCGCTTCCGCCGAAGAACGCATGAAGAAGGCGATCGACAATCTTTCGCGCGAGTTCGCGAAGGTGCGCACCGGTCAAGCCAATCCTGCGATGTTGGACGCGGTGATGGTGGACTACTACGGGACTCCCACGCCCATCAACCAGGTCGCCGCCATCACCGTTCCGGATTCCCGGACCCTGGGGGTTTCTCCTTGGGAGAAGAACATGGTGGGTCCGGTCGACAAGGCCATTCGCGCCTCGGGATTGGGGCTGAACCCATCCACCGAAGGCAGCATGATCCGCGTGATCCTGCCCCCTCTCACCGAAGAGCGCCGCAAGGACCTGGCCAAGGTCTGCAAGGGCTTGGCCGAAGAAGCTCGCGTCGCGATCCGCAACATCCGCCGCGACGAGAACGACACGGTCAAGAAGACCGTGAAGGAACAGGGACTTTCGCAGGACCAGGAAAAGAAGCTCCTGGACACCATGCAGAAGCTCACCGACAAGTACATCGCCGAGGTCGACAAGGTGTTCGCGACCAAGGAGAAGGAAATCCTGACCGTCTGAGGAGGGTGGACGCTTGAGCAAGGCTCCTCGCCATCTGGCGGTCATCATGGACGGGAACGGTCGCTGGGCCAAGTCGCGCGGATTCGACCGCACGGCAGGGCATCGCGCCGGCACCGACGCCACCCGACGCATCGTTCGCGCCTGCGGCGAGCGCGGCGTGGAGCACCTCACGCTGTACACGTTCTCCAGCGAGAATTGGCAACGGCCTCCGTTGGAGGTGCGCGCGATCATGTCGCTTCTGATCGAGATGGTCAACCGCGAGGTCGACGACCTCAACAGGAACAACGTGCGCCTGCGGACCATCGGCGATCTTTCCGTCATGCCCGAAAAGGCCCGCGAGGCGATCGAATCCGGCATGGAGCGCACGGCCGGCAACACGGGCCTGCAGCTGCATCTGGCCCTGTCCTACGGTGGACGCCAGGAGATCCTGGAAGGCGTGAGGTCCATGGCCCGCGCCGCGCAGACCGGGCGGATCTCGCCCGAAGAGATCAATGAAGACAATTTCCGTCGCAGCCTGTACGCCGCGGACGTCCCGGATCCGGATCTGATGATCCGCACCGGCGGCGACCACCGCATCTCCAATTTCCTGCTGTGGCAGCTCGCCTACGCGGAACTGTGGTTTTCCGACGTGCTGTGGCCCGACTTCGACGAGACGCATCTGGACGAGGCCTTCCGCGACTTCGGCGGACGCCAACGCCGCTACGGGCGCGTCCTCGAAGCCTGAGCGGGAACCGAACCGATCCGCGCCGCCGTTGGCGGCGCCGCAAACCGAACGCAACGCGGGGGCCAGGATAGATGAATCTGTCGAACAACACCGTGCGCATCCTCTTCGGGCTGGTCGCCGGCCCTTTGGCCTTGTGGCTTTTGTGGATGGGGGGCTGGTACCGCATCGGGTTCCTCTCGTTCCTCGTCGGCGGGGCCATGTGGGAATACGCCCGCATCCTGCGCGTCAAGTACCCCATGGCGGGGCGCGGACCGGAAATGTTCCTGCCCACCTTGGCCGCTTTGATCGTCTGGTTGTCGGCGGTGGGGCCGCTGTCGCGCCATTCGCAATGGCGGGATCTGACCATCGCCCTGGCGGTGGTCTGGGTGGTGCTCCACGCCTTCCGCCGATTGGAGCGCGACGACGCGTTCCCTTGGATCGCCAAGACGTCCGCGGGGCTTCTCTACTTCGGAGTCTGGGGAGCGAGCCTGTTCGCGCTCTGCGCCGGACGCGGCCAGGGCTTCGGGGCCATCGCGGGTCTGGTCATGGCGTTGGGAATCTGCTGGGCCGGCGACACCTTCGCCTATTTCGTGGGGCGCGCGATCGGCAAGCACAAGCTTTGCCCGGCGCTCAGTCCCGGCAAGACCGTGGAAGGAGCGATCGGCGCCTTGGTGGCGACCACCGCGTTTTCGATCTGGTGGGGACCCAAGTTCATGGGCATGGAGCTGGTGCCGTCCATCGCCATCGGGCTCTTGCTGGGCGTGGCGGGAATCCTGGGCGATCTGCTGGAAAGCGTCCTGAAGCGTTGGGCGGGCGTCAAGGACAGTTCCAACCTGCTGCCGGGCCACGGTGGCATTCTGGATCGCATGGATTCGTTGTTCCTGGTCGCCCCGATCCTGCAGGCCGCCCTCGTGGCGCTGCGTCGCTGACGCCTTTGGCTTGATGGGATGACGTCCATGCTTCGCTACCAGACCGTTTCCAAGATCAATCTCGCGCTGGAAATCACCGGGATTCTACCCGATGGGCGCCATTCGCTGGAAACCTGGTTCCAGGCGATCGACTACGGCGACACCCTGGAGGTCGAGTCGGCCGACGATCTGACGTTGGTTTGCGACGACCAGAACCTGGGGCCGCAAGAGGGGAACCTGGCCTGGAAAGCGGCCGACTTGTTGCGACGATCCAGCGGTACCGCCAAAGGGGCGCGGTTGCGGTTGTTCAAGAAGGTTCCCTACGGCGCTGGATTGGGCGGAGGATCCGGCGATGCCGCCGCGGTGCTGGTGGCTTGCAATCGATTGTGGGAATTGGACTGGGAGCCCGAACGCCTGGAAGAATTGGGCAAGGCGCTGGGGGCGGATGTGCCGTTCCTGGTTCGCGGGGGCGCCGCCTGGGCGACGGGAGCGGGAGACGTGTTGTCGGCGTGCCCGGGGCTCGATCCGGCGACCGAAATCCTGATCGCAACCCCGCCCGTGCCGGTGCCGACGGGGTGGGCGTACAAGACCTGGGACGAGCTCCATCCTTCGCCATTGAAGGAATCGGACGTATTGACTAATTTCCCCGCCCTGCACAGTCGAGAGTTCTTCCGCCTGGAAGAAATCCGCGATCGCCTGCAAAACAGCTTCGAGGAGGTCGTGTATCCGCGATTCCCCGAAGTCGAGCGGGTGCGTCGCGAAATGCTCGAGGCTGGCGCGGCGGCGGCCTTGCTCTCCGGGAGCGGGTCGAGCGTCTTCGGGCTCTTCCCTTCGCGGGAAGTTCCGGCCGGGATCCTGGGAGACTGGGATCGGGCGGGAGTCCGCTGGCGCTGGTGCCGATCGGCCAAGGGGCCTTTGGCCATCTGATTTGCTTGGGGCGTCGTCTAATGGCAAGACAGCGGTTTTTGGTACCGCGAACGTTGGTTCGATTCCAGCCGCCCCAACTACCCGGACAGACAAGATCTGTCCACATCCAGGAGACGAAAGATGAGCGCCAAACTCGCAACGACCGCCCGTGAACTCGGCGGCAAGCCCGCCCTCAAGGCCCTCCGCGCCGCCGGCAAGATCCCGGCCGTGGTCTACGGCAGGACTTCCGAACCCCAGAACATCGTCGTCGACGCCGACGAGTTCCGCGTCTTCCTGGTGGAAGGCAACCGCAACCGTCTGATCGACCTGGAACTGCCCACCGGCACCATCAAGGCGTTCGTCAAGGAGATCGTCCGCGAGAAGATCCGTCGCGACGTCCTGCACATCGACTTCCAGGTGGTCAAGCCCGGCGACACCATCGTCTACAAGGTGCCCGTCAAGCTCGTGGGCGTGCCCGTGGGCGTGAAGATCGGCGGCGGCAACCTGAACGTGATCAAGAAGGACCTCAAGGTCCGCGTGACCCCCGAGGCTCTGGTGGACGTGCTCGAGGCCGACGTGTCGAACATCGAAAAGGGCCAGGCCCTGTTCGTGCGCGACGTCAAGTTCCCCGGCGCCACGGTTCTCACGCCCGCCGGCCAGGCCGTCGCGATCGTTGTCTGATCATGCGGTTGGTGGTGGGGCTGGGTAATCCCGGCGAGCGTTACGCGCGCACCCGTCACAACATCGGCTTCCTTGCCCTCGACGCCCTGGCCGCAAGCCAGGGCGTTTCTTTTTCGTCGGGCAAAGGGAGCAGCTTGGTGGCGAAGTTGCGTATCGGCAAGGAAGAGGTGCTGGCGGCCAAGCCCCAGACGTTCATGAACCTGTCGGGGGCGGCGGTGCAGGGGCTGATGACCTTCCACAAGATCCATCCCACGGACGTGTTCGTGGTGGTCGACGACATGCTGTTGGATCTTGGGCGGTTCCGGGTCCGAGCCGGAGGCTCTCACGGCGGCCACAACGGGCTGCGCGACATCGAGGCGAGGGTCGGGTCCGCCTACAACAGGCTCAGGGTCGGTGTCGGAGCCAAGCCGCCGCAATGGGATCTGGCCGACTGGGTTTTGTCGAAATTCTCCGAGTCGGAGCTGCAAGCGCTGGAAAAACGGTTCCCGGCATTGGAAAATTGCCTCCAGACGTGGTTCGAGAAGGGTGCCCAGGCTGCCGCCAGCCTGTTCAACGGCCCTTGGAACCCGGGGAACGCCAATCCATGATCTTGCACTTCCAATCGATCCTACTCGGCATCAGTGGTCAGCAGTCCACCCGGGCGCGGTTCTTCCAGGGACTGTTCGCCGGCGTGGATCCCACGTCGTGGCAGGTCGTGCTGGTTGGAAGCGTCCTGATCTTGGTGGTGGGAGGGATCGTCGTCTGGGAGCTGTTCCGCAAGCGCAGGGAGCAGTTGGCCAAGGCGCGGCGGCAGTGGGATCATTTCCAGGCCCAGGCGCGTTCCATGGGGCTTGGGGATGGCGACGTGGCCCTCATGCGCGAGATGTACCTGTGTCTGGACGTCCTGCATGCGCCGGATGCCATGTTGCGGATCCCGGCGAGCTACGATCGGGCCCTGGATGCCTGGATCGCCTCGCGGTCGCGCAAGGTCTTGCAGGCGGAATGGGAGCATTTGACGGCCATCCGGAGGCGATTGGGATTCAAGGGGCTCGGGGCGGAAACCAGTCTTTCCCACACCCGCCAGATCGCCGATGCGCAGGATGTGCGGTTGGCGAGCGAAGACGGGCATTTCGCGACTTCGGGCAAAGTGGTGGCCAACCTGGAAAACATGCTCGTGGTGGGAACACCGGAGCCGTTGACCGTGGCCTTGGGGATGCGTCTGCGCATCGCGTTCAGCCGACAGGGCGATGGCGAGTACAAGGCGGTTCTCCCTGTGCTGCAGATCGATCGCGAGGCGAACCAGATCCATCTGGAGCACACCGACCAGCTCACCCGCCAGCAGCTGCGCATGTGGGTTCGCGTTCCCGTGCTGATCCTGGGCAGGATGCGCCGGGTGATCGGCCCCGACGGCGTGCCGCATCCGCAACAGTCGTTCGACGTCACGCTGCTGGATCTGTCTGGCGGCGGTGCGATGGTCACCTCGACCGAGCCGGTGGAAGTGGAATCGCGAGGATTGCTGGATTTCCAGCTGGGCGATACCCGCCTGGAAGGAGTGCGCTTCGTGATGCTCCGAACCGGTCGGAATTCGCGCAACGGTGGCCATGTCTGCCACCTTTGTTTCGAGAGCATCGATGTCCAGACCCAGGAACGGATCATGCGCTATGTCTTCGAGAGGCAGAGGACTGGTCGGAATTTGGCGTGACCAAGGGGGCGAATTCCTCCTAAGTCACGGTATTTTCAGGAATTACATCGCTTTCGACTTGACTCCTTGACAAACAGTGCCTAAACTAGGTTAGAGCTTCATCGCGCAGGAAGGAACCCTTTTGAGCGCAATCGCCAACCTCTTCAGCCGCCTGAAAGGTGAAACCACCACGGTCGGGCTGGATATCGGCAACCATTCGGCTAAGCTGGTGAAAATGCACCACCGCCGGACGGGGCCGATCCTGGAAGCCGCAGGCATCCAGGAACTCAAGCCGGAAACCATCGTGGGTGGGGAAATCAAGAACCGGGATGCGCTCATCGAAGCGCTGACCACTCTTGTTCACCGAACCGACGAATCCATCAAGGACGTCGTCCTGTCGTTATCCTGGAGCTACGGAGTGCTGGGCGACCGCATCAGCCTCAGATCGCAAAAGGGTGTCGCCGACGAGGAAACGATCCTGTTCGAAGCGGGCCAGCGTCCGCCGTTCGACGTGGAAAACATCACCCTCGACTACAAGGTCCTGCGTCGCAACGTCGAAGCGGGAGACATGGAAGTCCTGCTGGTGGCGGCCAAGAACCAGGTGATGCAGTCGTACATCGACGTCGTCCTGGAAGCCGGTCTGCGTCCCATCGTGATCGACGTCGACGCGTTCGCCTTCGCCAACGCCTACAACTTCTCGTTGGGCGGAAGCGATTCCGACGAAGTCGTGGCGCTGATCAACATCGGCGACAACCTGACCAACATCACCTTCCTCAAGGGTGGGATCTACCAGAGCACCCGCGACGTGAGCACGGCGGGCGACTACTTCGTGAAGTACCTCATGCGCCAGTTCAAGCTCACCCGCGAACAGGCGGTGGGACTGCTCAAGGGGCGCGACTCCGAGAAGTTCGACGCCACCCAGCTGGCTCGCGCCATCGAGTTCTCCTGCGAAGAACTGTCGCTGGGGATCGATCTCGCGTTCCAATACTACCAGTCTTCGGAAAAGTCCGCCAAGATCAACAAGATCGTCCTGTGCGGCGGCGGAGCCTGCATTCCCGGTGTCCCCGAATACCTGGGACGTCGCCACGAAGCGCAGGTGATGGTCCTCAATCCGCTCTCGAACGTCGAGAAGGATTTCGACAAGTTCCCCGATCCCATTCCCGACACGGTCAGCACCTTGCTCACCGTCGCCGTGGGCATGGCCTTGAGGAAGGTCTGACATGGCTTCCCTGATCGAAGTCAACCTTCTACCCATCGAATACCGCGTCGCGCGGAAGGACTATTCCTACCTCACCGACCGCCGTTCGGTCTGGGGAACGGTCCTGCTGCTCACCGTGGGCGTGCTCATCTGGCTGCATTTCATGACCCTGGTGGCGACCCAGAGCTCAAAGGAAAGCGAGATCTCGACGCTCAAGACCGAGATCCAGAAGTACGACACCGTCAAGCAGGAGATCACCAAGCTCCAGGACCTCAAGTCCAAGCAGGAAGCCAAGAACCAGTCGCTCAAGAGCATCTCGGTGTCCAAGAAGCGCTGGGTCCGCATCTTCGAGGACGTCAACGCGAGCCTGCCGCCGCACACCTGGCTGATTTCGGTCAAGGAAGAAAACGACAAGCCCGACCAGTTGGCCATCCAGGCCAGGACCTTCGTGTTCCAGGAAGTGGCCGCGTTCATGCTGCAGCTGGAGCGCCGACCCTTCTTCCTCGCGCCCAGCCTCGAATCGATCGAGCAGGTGAAGGTGGAAGGTTCGCAGACCATCGCGTTCTCGTTCACGCTCCATTGTCCGCTGGATCCCGCGATCCATACCGACACCACCCCCGTCCTGGGAGACAGCCTTGGCTCTGCGCGTTGACCTCAAGGACAGATTGACGCAGTGGCTCGTCCTCTGCATCCTGTTGGCCGGTGGCGCTGCCTACGCCCACTACACCTACATCTACCTGCCTCGCAAGGAGATCATCGAGCAACTCACCCAGGAAGAAGACAAGCTTTCCCGCGAGTTGACGGTGGTCAAGACCCAGGTGCAGCGATTGGCCCAGATTCGCGAGGAGTTGGCGCAGGCCGAGGCCGAATTCGCCAAGCTGCAGGAGATGTTCCCCGACGAGGAACGCATCCCGTCGCGTCTGCAGGACCTCCTCACGGTGACGCGCCGCTCCGGAACGGTGACGACGAAATTCGTCCCGCAACCGAGCGTCCAGCAGCAGTACTTCGCCGAAAACAACTACAAGATCTCGACCTCCGGCAGCTACCACTCCATCGGGGAGATGTTCGCGGAGTTCGCCAACTTCAAGTACCCGACATCCATCCAGAAGATGTCGATCACCGTTTCGGCCAACTTGAAGACCGAGATGGACAACGCCGACAAGCACGGCACGGTTCCCAGCACGGTGGCCGCCGAATTCGATTTCACCACCTACACATCGAGGAAGTGATGAAGCGCAGCCTTTCGATCCTCCTCGCCACCGGGGCGTTCACGGCGCAGGCGGGGATCGTCACCTCGGCGGGATTCGTCGCCGATCGCAGCGGAACCCGCATCGTGCTCCAGGCCACCGAAGAACCGCTCTCCCGTTCGGTGCTCGAACCCGACGGGACGTTGCGGATCGAGCTCCAGGGCAGCCGCAGCACGCTGGAAGGTCGGCACGCCATCCCGGCCAATCCGTTCTTCTCTTCCGTGCAGGCGACCAACGAAGAGCGCGACGGATCGGCGTTGACCGTGTTCCGTTTCGCTCCGATTTCCAAATCCGTGTCCGCGAGGGTGCGCCATCGCGAATGGGACGGCCAAGGCCTGGCCTTCCTTCTGGAAAAAGAGCCCGCCGCGGCTCCGATGGTCGATTTCTGGACCGTTCCGGTGGCCGATGTCGGTGCCCAGCAGGTCTATGCGTCGCTTTCCGTCACGCCTTCCCTGCAGGAAGTCCGTGCCTGGGGCACCGGCGACTTCGAAACGGTGGAATTCAAGTTCCCGTCGCCCACGCTCAAGGCCGAACTGGTGGGGTCGGGCAAGAAGTTCACGATCCGCCTGGGCAAGGCGAGGCTTGCGGGCAAGCTCGCGCCGCCGGCCAGCGCCACCGGACTCCTGCAGGCCGTCGCCGCCGGCAAGGACGGCAAGGACGACGCGATCGTCGTGACGTTGAAGCAGGACGCCAAATCCATCCTGCTGACCCGTGCGGGTTCGAGCGTGGTGCTGCGTCTGGTGTCGGCTTCTCCGGCCCGGACGGCCTGGAGCTGGAACTCCAAGTCGGGCAAGGTCCAGTCGATCGACGCCGCCGCGATGCCCTCGGACGAAGCCGCCGATCTGGCAACCGTCAAGAAGGCTTTGAACACGACCTCCGGCGAAGGCTTTTCGGTCGAAGGCAGCAGGGCTCCGATGGAAGGCCGCGGCGCATTGGCTGCCGGCAGCGCGTCGGCCACCGACGCGAGCGCGCTCGGCGAAGCCCAGAAGCTGGAAGCCGAACGACGCAAGTCGCGCGAGTTCACCGATCGCAAGGTGGCCGAGGATGTCGCCAAGCAGGAAGAGCTCGACAAGAAGAACCGGGTGGTCTACAACACCTTCGGCATCCGCGATCCGTTCATTCCGCTCGAGCCGGACGACGCCGAAGGCGGTTTGAACATCGACCAGATGAAGGTCGTCGGCATCATCGCTTCGCCGACGCGCCCGATGGCCGTGCTGGAGCACACCTCCCAACCCGGGCTTTCGGTGGCGCTCAAGGAAGGCGACGCGATCCAGAACGGACGCGTCCTGAAGATCGAACGCGACCGCGTGGTGTTCCTTCTCGAAGAATTCGGAGTCAGTCGCCAGTTCGCCCTGAAACTGCAGGCGCCCAAAGGAGACAAGTCATGAGTCGCAATCTGCGCTCCACCGCGTCGGTTCTGAGCGGAATCGCTCTGGCGGCGGGATTGGGCATGCCCGGGGTCGTCGCGGCCCAGGATTCGTCCGCCATCTCGCGCATGAAGCCGGGAGCCGGCAAGGCTCCGATCATTCCGGTGCTCGAATTCACCAACACCGACGTCCGTTCCGTGTTCCGCCTGCTGTCCGAGTACAGCGCGGTCGACATCGTGGTCGATCCCGCCGTGACGGGAACCGTCAACACGGTGGTCACCAACAAGAGTTGGCAGGAAGTGGTCCACATCGTCGCCAAGATGATGAACCTGACCATCACCAACGAACTCGGCTACCTGTACGCCCAGAAGACCGAAGACTACCAGAAGCGGCTTCTCGAAAAGGCTTCCCAGGCCAACGCCCAGGACCAGGCGGTCAAGCTGCAGCGCAAGATCGTCCGCGTGTCCAACGCCAAGGCCGACGAGATGGAGAAGGCCGTCAAGGAGCTTTCCTCCCCCCGTGGCAAGATCACCGTCGTGCCGCGCACGAACAGCCTGATCATCGTCGACGGTCCGGAACAGATCGCGGCCATCGAGAAGGTCATCCGCCAGCTCGACCAGGAGACCAACCAGGTCCTCATCGAAGCCAAGCTGGTGCAGGTGGAATCCAACGCGCTGCAGGAGCTTGGTGTCAATTGGCAGCTCAATTCGGGCGGCGGCATGGGACTTTCCACCAATCCTTCGGGATTGGGCAGCAGCTCCACCGGCATGCTGGGTGGCGGACCGTTCAAGGGCGCCCAGGTCACCACCAACACGTCGGTTCCTGGCGGCACTTCCGCCCAGACCATGGCGTTCGGCCTGTTGAACGGCAACCTGGGCGTGGCGATCAGCCATCTGCTCCAGACCGGCAAGGCCGAAGTGCTGGCCACTCCGCAGATCACCACCTTGGACAACAAGGAAGCCCGCATCTTCATGGGCGACCAGGTGCCGTTGCTGAGCCGCGACCTTTCGGGCAACACGGTCGTGAAGTACGTGGACGCCGGTACCGAACTCACCGTGACGCCGCAGATCACCGCGCCGGATCGCGTGCTGCTGAACCTCAAGCCCAAGAAGAACGGCTACATCCTGTCGGGAACCAACTACATCATCAAGGTCCAGGAAGCCCAGACCGACGTGGTCGTGACCGATGGCGAGACCGTGGTGATCGGTGGACTGGTGGAACGCAAGGAAGAACTTGCCGAAGTCGGCGTGCCGCTTCTCAAGGACATTCCGCTGCTGGGCGCGTTGTTCCGCTACACGCACAAGGAAATCATCAAGAAGGACCTGGCGATCTTCGTGACGCCGCGGATCGTTCGCCGCCAGTTGTCGCTGGCTCCCCAGCCTGCACCCGATCCGCGGGATCTGGCCAAGGCCGCCACCGCCCCCTCGGCGGAGCCTGCCGTCGCACCTCCGTCTCCTCCTCCTCCGCCAGAACCGGTACCGGCTCCGGTGGTCAGCGAACCTCCCCCTCCTCCGCCGCCTGCACCGGAGCCGCAGTACGCTCCCGCTCCGGAACCACAATACGCTCCGGCACCGGAACCCGAGCCCAGCTATTCGGAACCGGCACCGGTCCCGCAGGACGTTCCGCAGGACCAGATGGTTCCGGTCGACCCGGCTTCCCAGCCGAGTCCCTGAGCTTCAGCTCCGGAACAACCTGGCCCTTCCGGCTTCCCAGCGGATCTTGAATCCGCGAGGGAACAGGTCGCGAAGACAATCGTTGTCGAGCACGGTCCGGATCGGGCCGTGCTTTTTCATTTGTCCGCCGGCGAGCGCCAGGGCGTGGGTGAAGCTCGCGGGGATTTCTTCCACGTGGTGGGTGACCAGCACGACGGGGAGCGCCGGAGAGCGCGCGGCGAGCCGATCGAGATGGTCGACGAGGTCTTCGCGTGCGGATGGGTCCAGACCCGCGCAGGGCTCGTCCAGGACAAGCAGATCGGGAGTGGGAGCCAAGGCCCTGGCGAGCCAGGCGCGCCGCCTCTGGCCCAACGACAGGTTCCGCAGCGGCCGGTCTTCCATGCCGCCCAACCCCCAGGTGGCCAGCTCCGCGGCGGCGCGATCGCGTTGGATGCGGCTGGCGCGCGCGAAGCGGATCCCCAGCGTTCCGACGAATCCTGTCTCGACCAGCTGGCGGGCCGTGACGGCGGGATCGACGAGAGGTTCGAGGGCGTCGCCGGAAAAGCCGATCCGGGTGCGAAGCGAGAGGATCTCGTCTTCCCCGGACTTGCGTCCCAGGATCTCCATGCGGCCGTTCCATGGATGGAGGCGCCCCAGGACGGCCAGCGCGAGGCTGCTCTTGCCGCATCCGTTGGGACCCATGACGACCCAGCGTTCGCCGCGTCGCACCGACCAGCCCGGCAACGAAAGGACCGGGACTCCGTCGCGCCGCAGTTCCAGGTCGCGGCACTCGACGACGATCGCGCGCGTCATGGCCGGTTCGACAGATTCCGGAATTCGTCGACCATCGCCTGGTGGGCGGCGGCGGGATCGTCGGAGCGCAGCCAGGACATCCATTCCGACGCCCGCCAGGACCAGGCCATCAGGTTGCGGATGCCGGCCTCGAAGGAGAGGCGCGCCGCCAGCGGCGCGAAATGCTCGGTGCCTTTCCGGATGCGGTAGAGCTTCATCCACATCTGGGGTTCGATCCCGCGCGCGGCGCACAGGTCGACGAGCCGCTTGGCGTAGAGCGAATAGTCGGATCGGACCTTTTCTTCGGGATCGTCGTCGAACCAGTATGGATCGGAGGAAAGTTCGTCCAGATGCGGGAGCGCGGCCACGGATTCCCAATCCGGAAGACCCGCGTCGAAGATGTCCGGAAGCAGGCAGATGTTGTTGCGCTTTCCGTGCGAGGCGACGCGGGCGGTCCACCGACCCAGGAGGCCAAGCAGCTTCTCCTGGCGGAACAGCTTCACTTCGGGCGCGCTTTCCCGCGGCATGTCGGAGCCGAACCGGTCGCGGTACAGGGCGCGGCACACGTTGCACCGGCAGGCCCATTCGCCGTTCCTGCCTTTGCGGAAGTAGAAATGCGGCTCGTCCCAGAAGATCGTGTCGGCGCCCGCGCCGGCGACCGCGTCGATCCAGCCGTCCATGTAGGTCTGGAACGCGGGGTGGTTGGGGCAGATCGCGGGCATCGCCTCGCCGGTGGACAGGATCTGGCAGGATCCGGGGTTCTTCGCGACCAGTTCGGAATTGGCTTCGCCGCCGAACACGCGACCGACCGCCCAGGAGTTGACGTAGACGGAAAGGCCGACGTCGTGGCTGGCCTCGACGATGCGACCCATCGTGTCGCGGTAGTAGGAAAGGTCCTCCTCGCTCCAGGTGTGCAGCACCTGGGTCGATCCCTCGGAGCGCATCGCCTCGAGGTCGGATCGGACGTGTTCGGGGCGGCGGACTCCGAAGTAGGAAAAACCGGTCTTTGTCATTTGCATGGAATTCTAGCTCATCGGCCCCGTGCGTTCCGACCCGCGCACTCCGGAGCTAGTTTGGCGGCGACCATGCTCAAGATCGTCCTCGTCAATCCGGAGATCGCGCCCAACACCGGGAACATCGCGCGGCTTTGCGTCTGCAATTCCATCCAGCTGCATCTGGTGCACCCGTTGGGCTACCAGATCAACGACCGCAATCTCAAGCGGGCGGGCATGGACTACTGGCAGCATCTGGACCTGGTGGAACACGCGGATCTTGACGCGTTCCTCGCGAGCCTGCCGCCGGATGCGCGGATGCGTTGGTTTTCCACCAAGTCCGACACCCTCCATTGGGATGTGGACTACCAATCCGACGATTGGCTGGTGTTCGGAGCGGAATCGAAGGGGCTTCCCGACCGGCTGCGCGCCGTCCATCCGGAAGGATGGGTGAAAATCCCGATGGGAGGAAGGTTCGTGCGATCGCTGAACCTGAGTTCTTCCGTGGCGATCGGAGCCTACGAAGCCCTGCGGCAGATCCACCACGGCGCGAGGTAGGCAGGACGGCGAGATCCGAAGGAAACCGGACGCACGTATTCGTTTTTTGCAGATTGTGGGTATGAAGCGCCTTCTCCTCATCTCGCTCGCTTCCCTATTCCTGGCGGAAACCGCCATTGGAGCCAAGCCTCCTTCCGGAGCGCTGCGTGCCACCGGGGCGGGCGACATGCTGCTGAACAAGCGCAAGCCTCGCTGGTACAACGAAGTCTGGAGCTACCAGTTCCTGTTCGACAACGGGACGCAGGCGACCTTGAACTACACCTGGGCCCGTTTGGGGTTCAAGGATCCGGTCTGCGGCGCCGACTACTCGGTGGCCGGGTTCAAGGGGCGCAACTATTCGGTCGGTCGCGAATATCCGCAAGAGCGGCTGCAGCAGAAGGGAAACCCTTTGCGCGTCCAGATCCATCCCGACATGTGGTTCCAGGGCCAGCCTCCGCATGCGCACCACGTCCACTTCGCCACGACCAAGAACGAAGGCTATTTCCTGGATCTGGAATTTTCGAAGATGGTGCCTGGCGTCGCCTGGGGCGACGGAAATTGGAGCGCGGGCGACGGCGACATCATGTTGCTGCTTCCGATCCCGTCGGCGCGCGTGAAGGGTCGCATCGCCGTGGGCAAGGACACCATCGCGGTGGAAGGCTGGGCGGTGCTGGAGCACATCCGGCAAACGGCGCTGCTCGCCGACATCCTCAAGCGCAGCTTCCGCGGATACGTTCCGGGCGAGCACCCCACCTATTTCAGCGCGTTCCAGGAAAAGGGCGGCGGCTGGACGGGATACGGCATCCAGTGGACCGCCGCGGGGCCGCAGCTGCTGCCCGCCGCCGACATCGGAATCCAGGGAGCGGATGGGCGCACTCCGCCGTCGTCCATTTCGCTGACCACATCCGACCGCCGTTCGCTGGTCTTCAAGCGTTCGAGCATCGCCCAGTCGGGATCGATCCTCGACGGGATGGAAGGCGTCACCCGGTGGGTGGTCAAGCAGTTCGTGGGCGACGTCGTGATTTCGCGCGGGCGAACCGACGGCGGCGGATTCTACCAGTACATCGCCGTCAAGTGAGGGCGCGCAGGATCGAAGCGATCGCTTCGGCCCTGCTTTCCCACGAAAGGCTTCGGGCGAAGGCCCTTCCCTTCGTTCCCATTTCCTGTCGCAAGGCCGTGTTCTCCAGGAGGGAGGCGATCGCCTCGGCGGCCTGATCCGGAGCGTCCGGGTCGACGACGATTCCCGCTCCGGGGCCCACCGCCTCGGGCATGCCACCCGAACGCGCGGCGACCACCGGTGCCCGGCAGGCTTGCGCTTCGGCCAGGACCATCCCGAAGCCTTCCACGTCCTTCGCCGTCTGCCGCGAAAGCAACGCGAACACCCCGGCGGAGAGGAACGCGTTCATGTCCTGGTCAGGAATCCGACCCAGGAAGCGCACGTGCCCGCCCAGGTGGGATTCGTCCACGAGGGATCGCAGCCGACCCAGGTCGGGGCCCGAGCCGCCGACCAGAAGCTGGACGTTCGGATGTCGCGTCTTCAGGATGCCCATGGCCGCGATCAGGGTGTCGACCCCCTTGCGGGGGACCAGCCGGGCGAGGGTGGTCACCACCGGAACGCCCGGCGACAGTCCGCATTCGGCGAAGAACCGCGCCGTGTCGGCGTCGGAAGGCGGCGACAATTTCCGGGAATCCACTCCCGGATGGACGACGTGGACCCGTTCGGGACGGATTCCGGAGGGCAGCAGCGCCGCGGTGGCCAGCGAGTTGGGGATGACCGCATCCATGCGGCGGAGGACCGGCGCGGACAGCGCGAGCCCCAGCCTTCCCAGCGGATGGTTCAGCAGTTCGCGACCGTGGACGATGCTCGCCTGCCTGATGCCCGAGGGCAGGAGCGTTCCGGCGGTCGCGGGGAGCCATTGCGCGTACAGCACGTGCGTGGCGCGTTCGGAACGGACGATTTCCGGCAGGCGCGACAGGAGAGGCAGCGCGAGCCAGCTGGAGTGGATTCCGATGCGGCGCACGGGAAAAAGGCGATCCGAATCCGACGCGCGTTCGGCGTCCCGGCCGGGCGCCACCACGGCCAGATGCTCGCAGTGGGGCTGCAGATGCTCGCAGAGGCGACCCATGTAGCTCTGGATGCCGCCAGTGAGAGGTGGAAAGTCCTGGGTCACGACTAGGATACGCACGAGATCTCCAAGGTAACCCAGGTTCAGCTATCATTGGGAGTTAGACAAGATGTGGATTTCCATCCTGACAGCGAGTTTTGCCGCGGCGATCTCGGATTCGACCTTCCCCGACTGGAGGATCGCCATCGACACCGGGCGCGCGCGCGCAGGGCGTCCTTCCGGGGCAGCCCCTTCCAGGGACCGCAACGGATCCTGGATCGTCGTCTCGGAGCACCCCGCGTTGCGTCGCGATTCGCTGGCGTCGGTCGATGTGACGATGCACCCGCTGCTGACGGCGTTGCTCTGGCCGGTGGACCACGCCGTCCGGCCCCTGATGGGCGTGCCGTTCAAGCCGCTTCGGCCGGTGGTCCGCTACGGGGAAGGGACGGAACTTGTCGAGCGGGGATTGGCGTTCGTCCACCCGACGGGACGCGAAGGCCTGATGCTGTACCCCACCGCGGTGCTCGACGGATCGAGCGGGTCCAGGTGGGGGGCGACGTTCGTCGATCGGGATTTCTTCCGGGAAGGCTGGCGGTTGCAGCTCAACGGCGCCCTGAGCGTGGCGGCCGACGGCTACATGAGCGCATCGACCAGGACGCATCCCATCGGTCCTCGTTCCACGCAGCTCAGGATGGCGACTTCGTACTCGATCAGTCGAGGGGTCGGTGTGAGGGTTCCAGGCTACCGCCCCGTGTCCGATCCGGAAATCGCGGGATCCACCAGCGAGACGAGGGTGCTCGGCGAACTTGGAGCGGCCGGTCCGGGCGCCTTCGAGCATTCGTCCTGGGACGCGAGCTACCAGCTCGCCCATCGCGAAGTGGGTGCGCCTCGCCGATTGGCTGCGGATTTCGTCGACCCGGGCGGGATCGACTGGTTTTCCGGCGGGGATCGCGGAATCCGGGGGACGGAAATCGACCACACCTTCGGGATGTGGCTCGGCTGGTCGGACCAGGAAAATCCCGGGGCGCCTTCGAAGGGGGGGCGGCTCAGTACGCGGATGTGGTACACCTATGCCGATGGCGGCGGCGACGTGGCCGGGATCGACGCCCAGGCGACGCGCTACTTCCTGCTCGGGACGGAGCGCTACGTCTACAAGAAAGGCGACCTCGAGCCCTACCTGGACCTGGATCCCATGAGGGTGATCCGGATGCTCGATCCGACGACGCTGCGACAGAGATTGACGCAGCGGAAGATCCTGGCGGTCTATTTCCGGATGATCCGGTTGTGGGAGCTGGAGGCGGGACGCCATCCCGCGTCGTATTTCCTGTTCCCCGGGCTGGGCGGAGACGCTCCGGCCCGGGCCTACGGAGGCAGGTACCTGCTGGATCGTGCCGTGGTCGGCGGCACCATGGAATACCGCTGGCCCATCTGGAAATACATCGACGGCACGGCGTTCGCCGAACTCGCCTGGGCGGCGCCCGAATGGTGGGAACCCGACCTCGACAGGTTGGCTCCGGGAATCGGCGGAGGGATCCGCGTCAGGATGCCGAGGATGTTCCTGTTCCGCGTGCAGGCCGCCTTCGGTCTGGCCGGCCCCCAGCTCATCGCCACCACCGACGCCGAATTCTGACAGGCGAACCCCGGCGAGGACGGATCAGAGACCCGTTCGGATCTCTTCCAGGAGGGACTCCGTCGCCGCCGTCGCCGCATCCCAGCTGAAGCGACAAGCCCAGGTCGCCGCCGCCGCCCCCAGCTCGCGGCGCTTGTCCGCGTCCTGCGCGAGCGCGAGGATGCCTTCGGCCAATTCGCCGACCGCCTGGGACTCTTCGTTCGACACCAGGATCCCGGTGCGGCCGTCGACCACGGAATCCAGAAGTCCGTCGGTGCGCGTGGCGACCACCGGAAGGCCTCGGGACTGCGCCTCGATGGCGGCGATGCACCAGCCTTCGAACCGGCTGGGCACGCAGAAGATGTCCGATCCGTCGAGCAGGGCGTACTTGCGTTCTTCCGAAGGGTTGTGGACCACTTCGATGCGGTCCCGCAGGGGGTGGTGGTGGAGCGCCCTGGAGAGCCAGGCCTGGCAGCAGATGTCGGATCTCCCGGCCAGGAGCAATCTCGCTTCGGGCAGTCGCTCGCCCACCAGGGAGAACGCCGCCAGGAGCCGATCGAGCCCCTTCATCTGGTGGTCCAGGCGCCCCAGGAAGGCGATCCTGACGGATCCGGGAAACCTGTTTTCCGGAGCGACAGGTTTTGTCGGGGGTGTGTGCCCGTTGGGGATGATCTCCACCCGCGCGTCGGGGTTCGCGGCGAGGATGCGGGCGGCGGTGGCGCGGTTGGGCGTGGCGTAGAATTCGCCTTCGGCCAGGATGCGTTGCTCGTAGCGGAGCGACGACGGCCCCCATGGGCCCAGGCGTTCCAGGATCGATGCGCCCGCCACGTGGTGCACCGTGTGGAGGATCCGTCGAGGGTGTTCGAGGCTCTTCCAGACCGGAGCCCAGGCCGAGGCCGACTGGCTGACGACCAGGGTCGGATCGGCGCGCAACCGTTCTTCGAGGTACCGGCTCGCCGCGCGCGCCCAGGTGCGTCGCGAAACGAATTCGCCGAACAGTCCGATGCCCTTGACGATGCGGAGGGTGCCGGTCGGGGCCGCCGTGCGTTTTGGGTGCTTTCCGGAACAGACCTCGCGCTCCCACCGATCCAGCATGGAGAGGATCTGGTAGTCGCGGAAAGCGCCGCCACCCCCGCACCAGGGATTGTCGGGTGAATCCCAGGTCAGATGGAGCAGCCTGCGGTTCGTTTGGGGTCGATCTTGCACGAATCGAGGCAAGATAATTCCTTGTTCCCGGAGCGTTTTCACGGCGCGTTCGTCGGAAGAGGGAAGAACGTCTGCGCGGCGACATAAAAGATATATTGATTTTGAATTATTGAATTGGAGGAGATCTCATGAACGCGACGGAAGAATCCATCCACGGCCACGAAGTCATCGAGATGATCGTCGACTCCGCGCGGCGCTGGAAGCTCGAAGACCTGCTGCGCGAGATCGAATCGCGCTGGGGCGCGACGGCGCGGTTCCACACCTGCTCGGCCGAAGGCCTCGACGCAGCCGGTCTGATCCGTTTCCTGTCGGCCCGCGGGAAGTTCATCGAGAACGGCGACGGCGTGGTGATGGACGAATCGAAGATCTGCGAGCACTGAAGCGCTCCGGGTCCGAGCCGGACGCGCGTCGTTGATACCTTCCGATGATGCCGGATCCGAGTTCCAAGTCGCTCATGCCGCCTTCCAGGAAGGTCCTGACGTTCAAGAACTCGTTGCTGCCTCCCTCCGAGACATTCATACTGGAGCAGGTGGCCGCGTTCGAGCGATGGAAGAATCGGTTGTTCGGCTATACACGGGAACCTGGCGGGCTTTCGCTTTCCGCCGTCGATCACGATGTCCTTTGGCCGAACCTCCATCCGCTGGTCGTCCGGTACCTCGACAGGATCTGCGGGAAACGCTTGAACGCCTGGCAGGGTGCGCGTCGTATCGCGGCATGGGCGCCGAATCTCGTCCATACCCACTTCGGCAACGAAGTCTGTCGACACTGGAATCTCTTTTCGCGGCTGGATGTTCCCATCGTCGTGACCTTGCATGGAAGGGACATCACCGTTCGCCCCGAGGTGTGGGATTCCGGAAGATTGGGACGAATCAACGTGGGGTATCCGGCCCAGCTCCGCAGTTTGGCGAGCGATGGGCGCGTCCACTTCGTTGCGGTCAGCGATTGGATCCTCCGGTCGTCCTCTTCGTCGGACGTCTGGTCGAAAAGAAGGGCGTGGCTTGGCTCCTGCGGGCGATGCCCGCGATCCTGAGCGAGCATCCCGGCGCGCGCCTGGTGCTGATCGGCGACGGTCCGATGCGGAGCGGGCTCGTCGCGGCGGCCGCGGAGTCCGGTGTTCCTGCCGAGTTCCTCGGAGCGCAATCACCCGCGGTCGTGCTGGAATGGATGCGCAAGGCCGCTGTCCTGTGCCTCCCCAGTGTCACCGGGCAGGATGGGGATGCGGAAGGATTCGGAATGGTTCTCCTCGAAGCCCAGTCCTGCGGCACTCCCGTCGTCACATCCGCCAAGGGCGGGGCCGACGAAGGAATCGAGGATGGCGTCACGGGGTACGCGGTGGAGGAGCGCGACGTGGAGGCGATCGCCGATCGGGTGTCTCGGATCCTGGGGAGCGAATCGCTGCGGATGGCCATGTCCATCGCCGCCCGGGAACGGGTGGTGGAAAGATTCGACATCCGAGCCTGCACGCGGTCCCTCGAGGATCGCTACGAGCAGATTCTGTCGTCGACGCGCCGTTTCGAGAGATAGTTCACCTCTCGGCCCGGGAACGTCCTGTCAACCATCCCGCCAGCGAGACGGAGAGGAAGACCACCAGCGCCGCGATCCGGGATTTCGGCTCGTTCCATCCTCCGGACAGGGCCAGTGTGGTCGCGAATGCCACGAAGGCCGCACCGGTCCACATCAGCGTCAAGAGCACGCCGCGGTCCCAGTTCCATGCGCCCGTCACGCGACGCATCTGGAACGCCTGCACCAGCGACACGACCAGGTAGCTGCTGCCCACGGCCAGGCTTGCGCCTTCCAGCCCCATTCCCGGCACGAACAGGCGCAGGAGCGGGATTTCCAAGGCTAGAACGAGTCCGGTATTGAACAGCACCAGGCCACTGCGTCCGTATCCGGAGACGACCAGCGAGCACAGTTGGAGCGGTGCCGCCACGATCCAGAAGCCGCATACCAGGACGATCGCGGTTTCGCCGCTCGCGAACTCGGGACCGTAGAGTGGAAGGATCCACTGCAGGACGCATGCCAGCGCGACGAAGACGGGGGTCTGGGTGGAAATGACGAGATTCGTGGCTCGACTGAAGCTCGCCCGCAGCCGCTGCGGGTCGCGGGCGACGCTGATACGGCTGGAGATCGCCAGCACGATGGGATCGTACGATCGGCGGATGGATCGGATCGCGTTGCTGAACTGCAGCACGATCCCGTAGACGCCCACCGTGCGGGCGTCGCAGAACATGGCGATGGCCAAGGTATCGATGCGCAGGAGCAGGGAGTTGGCGAATTCGTTGGCCCACAGGGGCAGAGAATAACGCATCAGCGGCGCAAGTTGGACCGGCTCTCCCGCGTCGCGTTCCGGGAACAGCCGCAGGAACAGCGCGAAGGCGGCGAGGGCGGCCACCAGGTTGGCCACCAGGTAGGAGGCCCCCAGGCCCCAACGGGCGAATCCCGCGTGCCATGCCGCCACCGCTCCGCCCGTGAAGAGCAGCGGGGCCAGGGTTTCGCGGATCAGGACCTGTCCTTCCATGCGACGGCGCCCCATGGTGGCGTGCAGGAAGAATTCCGTCAGGAGGATGGGGGCGAGCGAAAGGCTCAGGAGACGCAGTTGGGCCGCGTCGGGGCAGGAAAGTCCGAGCCGGCAGGCGAGGTCGACCCCGAATCCGGCCAGCGCCGCTCCCGCGATGACGGATCCTGTCGCGAGGATCGCGCCGAGCCGAAGGACACCGTGCCGCGCCGCGCCGGGTGATTGCCGAGGAACCCACCAGAGCACCCCCTTGTCCAGACCCATCACGAACACCCGCACCAGCACGAGCAACGTGGCCTGCGTCGTCACGAACACGCCCCACGATTCGGCGCCGTAGCGCCGCGTCGCGAGGATCAGCAGGGCCGGGTTGGCGAGCTTGAGCGCGTAGCCGACGAAGTTCACCAGGACTCCGCGGTCGAGCTCCTTGCGGTCCTGGGCGATGTGGTCTTCAGCCATGCGGCCTTGGCGGATCGCCCGGCGGGCGTTCGGCGAGCTCGCGGAACCGTCGCGCGGTGGATTCCCAGGCGTACCGTTCCTTCACCCACCGGCGTTGGCCGTCCAACGCGGCTGGATCCACCGCGGTGGAGAGGATCCGCGAAAGCTCCGAGGCGAGCGATTCCGTGTTTCCAGGGGCGATCTTCGCGCCCCATGGGCCGCAGACTTCGGGGATCGATCCGGCGGTGGTGGTCAGGAGTTCGGTTCCCGATGCCAGGGTCTCGAGCATGGCGTTGCCGAACGATTCCTCCAGGCTGGGCAGGACCGCGACGCGCGCCTGCGACAATTCCCGGCGAACTTCGCGGGGGGTGGCGGTGCCCGTGAAACGGATGCAACCCGTCTCGTCGTCCGAGGCCATCTTCCGGAGCGTTCCGGACATCGGGCCGTCGCCCACGATCACCAGCGGGTGCCTGGAACGCTGTGGCGCGGGGAGGCGCATCCAGGCCTGGATGAGCAGGTCGCACCCCTTGGCCCGTGTCAGCCTCCCGAAGAAAAGGATGTTCGCGGCTTCGCGCGCGGGAGGGGGGGCGTCTTCCAGGAACAGGGGGTCGATGCCGTTGGGAACAACGACGACGGAGCCGTCGCGGAGCCCGAAGGACGCCTCGGTGTCGCGGGCCGAATGCAGGGACGTGGAAGTCACGACATCCGCGTTGCGCATCGCCAAGGCCATCGCCGTGAATCGCGGTTCGCGTAGGGTGATGTTCGCGTAGGATCTGGCGGGGCTCGATCCCCAGGGCATCCCGTGCAGGAAGTCGTCGTAGCGGGGGTAGCGGCTGGTGTACAGGAGCGAATGGCGCGGGAGGGTGTGCAGCAGCGAGGCTTCGTCGCCGTTGCCGTGGAAGATGGTCCTCGGTCCGGCCCACTTCCTGGCGCGCTGGCGCACCGTGAGGCCGTTCAGGAAGCGCAGAGGCGACGAGATTCCGGGGCGCAAGGCCAGGAAGGGGGCCCAGTCGACCAGGTAGGGCAGGTCTTCGGGGACGTGCACGCGCTCCCACGGCGCTTTCGTGCACAGAAGCACCACGCGGTGGCCTTCCCGCGCATGGGCGGTCGCGACCATGTGTGCCGATTTCTGTCCACCTCCCTGGTATCGGGACCAGGGGCTGTAGTTGCAGGTCAGGACGATGGTCCGATCCGAGCTCGTGGATGGGCTCTGGCTCAAGGAAGAAAACGTAGATACCGGGGTTTGGTTTTGCATGAGATCCATGGTTTCCGGGATTGTCGCATTCCTCGGAGTCCCCGATTCGGCCGAACCGGTGACGCCGGCGATCCTTCCGGAAGCTTAGATTTGGGTGCGATGCGGGAAAAATGTCCGGAATTGGCGGTGCTCGTTCCCGCGTACAGGGGGCGTTTCTCCGCCCAGGCGATTCGATCGTTCGTGGGAGCGGCGAGGCGGTTCGATGTGGTGCCGACCAGTCGGACATGCTGGCGCGGCTTTTCGTTCAAGGTTCGTTGAGATGTCGCGTATCCTCGTGTGGTTTCCGCATGGTTTTCATGCACCCAGGATGGGGTCCCAGGTTCGGGCGTTGGAGCTGGTCCGTGCCCTGTGCGGAACCAGCCATGAGATCCATCTCGCTTCGGGTTGGAATCCGCCCGACAGCGGTTCGGGCTGGCCGTTGGAGGCCATGGATGCCATGCGGGAATTGGGTGTCAAAGATGTCCATGTCCACCGCAGCCGTCTTGACGACCTGCTCGGATGGGCGAGTCGGATGATGGTCGGCCGAAGGGGGAATGCTCCGATCGGGGCCTGGCGATTCACACCCCCTGGACAGGTTCGCTGGTTCGGCAGGCTCGCGAAACGGATCCGCCCGGACCTGCTTCTGATGAACTATTCCGTTTCCGATCCGATGGTGGTTGCCGCCGGGTTCGACCGCAAAAGATGTGTCCTCGAGACCCACGACCTGGTACTGCTCAACAAACGGATGGTGGCGAGCGTGGAACGTGCGCTTCCGCCTCCGCCATACCATCCGGAGGCCGTGCCGCGCGAGCTGCTCGACTTGAACTGGTTCCATCGTCCGGAGTTCGAGGACGCGAGCGATCGGGAGATCGAAGTCTGTTCGATGTACGGGTTGTGTTTTTGCATCTCCTCCCGCGAAGCGGAACGCATCCGGGCTCGCGGAGGGAACGTCGTGCATCTCCCGATGTCCATGGCCTGCGGACCGGTGGGAAACTCGCGCGACGGGGCGGCGATCCTCGCCGCCGGGCCGAACGCGTTCAACGCCCAGGGGTGCCTGTGGTTCGCCTCCAAGGTCCTGCCATCGCTGAGGGCGCGCCAGCCGGATTTCGTCCTCGAACTCACCGGGGCGTTGAGCGGCAAGGTCGCTCCGATCGACGGCGTGGTTCCGATGGGTGTGGTACCCGACCTGGCAGAGCGGTACCTGCAGGCGCGGTTCGCGATCTGCCCGGTGTTCGGTGGAACAGGGCAGCAGGTCAAGATCGTGGAAGCCATGGCGCACGGGCTGGCCGTGGTCGCGCTCGCCGAACCCGCCAGGGAATCGCCGATCGTCCACGGGGTCAACGGGTTGGTCTGCCGCGACGAATCCGAATTCGCCGAAGCCTGCTTGGCGCTCTGGAACGACCCCGACATGCGTCGCCGGCTGGGCGAAGCCGCTCGGGAGACGGTGCGGACTGAACTGAACGTTGACAAGTACGCGGCTCGCGTCCGCGGATGCCTGGAATCCCGCATCCAGTGGAAATGAATCCCCCGATCGGAACCGGTGGCGACAGGAAACGTCCAACTTTCGCGTGCGTCTACCCCGACGCGTCCAACGTCCATCTGGTGAAGGACATCGGGATGGTGGGGAACGTCCTGGCCAGGGAGCATGGATTCCGTTCCTTGTTCGTGTGCCTGGATCGCGGGCGGGATTACCCCTACCTCGCGGACCAGGCCCGATGGCTCGAGATGGTGAAGCTCCAGGACGATCCCGCCTACAGACAGTTCCGCTGGCCTCCGAAATCCGTCATTTCCTTCCTGTGGAAGACCTCCCGGGAAATCGACGTCCTGCAGTTGTTCAACCACACCCGGGAAACGATGCTCCTGGGTTCCATCTACAAGTGGCGGAACCCGGGTGGATTCCTCCATCTCAAGCTCGATGCCAACGAACCTTGGATCGCCGGCGAGATCGCTCGCAGGAACTCGAGCCGCTGGATCGCATTCGCGGAATACCTGCAGCCGCATCTTTGGATCCGTCGCCGCCCCGACCTGGTCACGGCCGAGACATCCACTTCGCTGGCGCTGTTCCAGGAACTCTACCCCTGGGTAGGGGATCGGCTCAAGCTGTTGCCCAACGGAGTGGACGATTTCTGGCTGGATCGCGAAGGTTTCATGGAGATCCGCCGCGAAGACAAGGAAAACGTCCTGCTGGTGGTGGGGCGGATCGGGACGGTGCAGAAGAACACGGAACTGCTGCTGGATGCGCTTTCCGGGTTGGAGTTCGGGAATTGGAAGGCGATCCTGGCTGGACCGATCGCCGAGCCGTTCCGTCCGAAGATCGAAGCCTTCTTCCGTGCCAGGCCGGATCTGCGGGAACGCGTCTTGTTCCTTGGCGAGGTGCGCGATCGCAAAGAGCTCTACGGGTGGTACCGGAAAGCCAAGGTGTTCTGCATGACCTCGCGATTCGAGGGGTTCTCGCTCGCGTTGGTGGATGCGATCCACTTCGGGTGCCATGTCGTCTCCACTCCGGTGTCGTCCATCGACGATGTCCTTGCTCGGGGGCGGTTCGGCAAGGTGGTCCATTCCGCCCCGGAATTGGAGCGGGAACTCGGAGGATTGTTCCGGGGGGAATCCGACCCGCTTCGGGAGTTCGAAGCGACCAGAAAACATTCCGAATCCTATCGGTGGAGTTCGATTTGCCGGAATTTGGCGGAATGGATCGGACGGAGGAACTGATGGGAGGATCCAAGGAACGCAAGAATCGTCTGGTCGTGGTGCGCGCGGGGGACGCCTCCCTGCACCCGTCGTGGATGGTTCCGGAAGGCGAGCGCAGTTGGGATCTCGTCGTGAGCTACTACGGCGACGATCCCTCCCTGTTCAAGGAACCGGGAGTGTTGCGGGTGGATCGCAAAGGAACCGAGTATCCGGCCTTCCATGCCTTGTTCACCGATCCCTCCTTCGATTGGAGCGGGTACCGGCATATCTGGCTTCCGGACGACGACCTCGCGATCGAAGGGCGGGACATCGACCATTTTTTCGAGGTGTGCGAACGACGCGAACTGGATCTCGCCCAGCCTTCGTTGACCCCGGAAAGTCATTATTCCTACCCGTTCACCCTCCAGGATGCGCGCTACGAGTTGAGGTTCACGAATTTCGTGGAGGTGATGGCGCCGTGCTTCAGTGCGCGCGCTCTCCGGATCTGCTTGGACACCTTCGCCGCGAGCCAAAGCAGCTACGGATTGGACCTCGTCTGGCCTCGGAGGATCGGCAACGGGCGCAATGTCGGAATCGTCGACGCCGTTTCGATGACGCACACGAGGCCGGTGGGCGGGCCGCTTTACGGGCTTCTGGCCTCCATGGGGATCGATCCGCGAAGCGAATGCCGGGCACTTCTCGCGAAGGAGGGGGCGGAAGGCCACTTCCCCCAGGTTCTGGGCGGGATCCGGCGCGACGGAAAGGTCGTTTCTTTCGATGTGTTCAGGTCCGATTGGGGAAATGTGTTGCGCTTGATGACGAAGAGGGAGTGGACCGCGGCCTGGGCGCTGCGGATGAAGATGCGAGGAGATGGGCCGCGTTCCTGGAAGATCAAGTTGCTGGATCAGATGTTCTGGCTGGCTGGTTGCGACGAACGTTGGAAGCTTGCGCCTGTTCCCGAGGCTGGAGGGTCTACCCGTGGATAGAGGAGGGATCTCGATCGTCCTGCCCTCTCGTTCGCCGGTTCCTGTCGGAGGGTACAAGGTGGCTTACGAATACGCCAACCATCTTGCACGGCGGGGTTGGCGGGTGACTGTGGTGCATCCCATGGTATTCGAGCCCGCGATGGGATGCGGGGCCAGATTTTCGTGATGGCAAAGAAGTATATTGCACGACTTCATGTCCGAAGCAACTCACGTGCCACGACTCGGCAGCACGCCGCCATCTCGCGATTGTGTTTGCCATGTGCGTCCAGAAGATCTCGGCTACATGCAGATGGCCAGGGAGCTCGTCGAGCACGGGGAACTTTTCCGGGTCTTCCTGTTCCGTCAGATTTCCATCCGCTATGCGCAGACGGCATTGGGCGCCCTTTGGGTGGTCCTGCAGCCCACGATGTTCGCGTTGATCTACTCGCTTGTGTTCGGGGTCTTTGCCGCCGCACCGTCGGAAGGGAAGCCCTATTTCCTGTTTTCCTATTGCGGGACCGTTGCCTGGACCCTCTTCGCCCAGGGAATCGAACGAGCAGGAACGAGCTTCATCCAGGACGAACGCTTGGTCACCAAGACGTGGTTCCCCCGGCTTCTTCTGCCTTTCGCGGCGGCAAGCTCGGTCCTTCTCGATGTCCTCGTGGCGATCACGCTCCTGTTCATCGCTCTGCCGTTCTTCGGTGGATTCACAGGGTGGAGCATGCTGCTTGCGATTCCCGCCCTGCTGATCCTGCTCATGCTCGCTCTCGGCGCCGGCACTCTGCTTGCCGCCATCAACGTGCGCTGGCGCGACATCCGCCAAGCCACTCCGACGCTTGTCCAGGTACTGGTCTGGGTCACACCTGTCGCCTACCCGCTCGTCATGGTGCCGGAATCGATGCGCAGCACCGCATTGGCGAATCCGCTGGCCGCACCGATTCTCCTGTTCCGCCACGCGATGATCGGAACCACTCCGCCACCGGCCTGGAGCCTTGCCTGGTCCGCGGCGGTCGCCGTCGCGTTGCTGCTGTGGGCCATCCAAGTGTTCCGGCGTGTCGAGCGCACCCTCGCCGACCACATCTGACATGACTTCCGCGATTTCGGTCGATTCCATCTCGAAGTGCTACCGGATCCGCCAGTCGGCACGCGGCAAGTACGGCACCGATCTCGCCGACGATCTTGTCAACCTCTTCGGATCCATTGTCCGTGGCCGGATTCCAAGATCCTCGTTTCACGAGTTTTGGGCCCTCCGCGACGTTTCCCTGGAGATTCGTCCCGGCGAGACCGTCGCTCTGCTCGGGCCCAACGGCGCGGGCAAATCCACGTTGCTCAAGATCCTCTCGCGGGTGGTCCGTCCCACGTCGGGGTCCGCCACCCTGAAGGGACGCGTCGGCTCCCTGCTGGAGGTCGGCACCGGATTCCATCCAGATCTCACGGGGCGGGCGAATGTCTTCCTCGCCGGAGCGATCCTAGGGCTCTCCCGTGCCGAAATCCGTCGCCGCTTCGACGAGATCGTCGATTTCGCCGGAGTCGAGGCCTTCGTCGACACTCCCGTGAAGCGCTATTCCAGCGGCATGTACACGCGGCTGGCGTTTTCCGTCGCCGCGCATCTGGAAGCCGACATCCTCCTCGTCGACGAGGTGCTCGCCGTGGGCGACGCCCAGTTCCAGCGCAAGTGCCTGGGTCGGATGGACGCTGTCGCCAGCGAAGGCCGGACCGTCGTCTTCGTGAGCCACAACCTCGCCCAGGTGCGCTCGCTTTGTCGTCGCGGCATCGTCTTCGAGAAGGGACGCCTGTCCCTCGACACGGGCATCGACGAGGCCATTTCCGGATACCTGTCCTCCCTCGGGGGAAGCTCTCCGAGCTGCTGGATCGCGCCACCCGACCATGCACGCGAGGCACCGATGCGGTTCCTGCGTGTCGGCGTCGCGGGAGGGGGCGTGGAGGAACTCGCGGTGCGCGGCACGGATGCTCCGATCGATCTCGAGTTCGACATCGAAATCGACCGCCGTGAACGATCCGCGCAACTGGCCGTACGGATCGTCAACGACGAGGGGCTGCCAGTCCTCACGACCGCTCCGGAAGACGTCGGCCTCGACTTCTGCTCCGCAGTGGGGCGAAGGAAACTCGGTGTGCGCATTCCGGCTGGACTGCTGGCGCCAGGCCGCTATTCGTGCCTGTGCAATCTCCACATCCCTGGAGTGGTTTCCTTCGATCTGCTGGATGGCGTGCCGGCCTTCGAGGTGCAGGAAACGCGCACGACGACACGAGGCGACGATCATCGCAAAGGCGTCGTCGCTCCTCGCCTCGACTGGAATCTGGAATAACGATGCCGGGGACTCCCTGATGCGCATCGGCGTCTGGCACAACCTCCCTTCCGGTGGCGGAATGCGCGCGTTGCACGACCAAGTGGATGGTCTGCGCCGTCGCGGGCACGAGATCCTGGTTTGGTCTCCGGACGGCTCGGAAAACGGTCTTCTGGGGTTGCCGTCCTCCGTGCGTCAGGAACGATGGGCCGTGCGACGTCCGCCTCCAAGGACAAACATCGGGAGTTGGTCCGAAGTCTCGCGTTTCCTGTCCGCCCTGGAAGATCACTGCAGATACGTGGCCAGACGCATGGAGGAGGAGCGCTGCGATGTCCTCTTCATCGGCGTCTGCCGGAGTACGCGCACTCCGCCGATCGCCCGCTTCTCGTCCATTCCTTCGACCATCTATCTCCAGGAGCCGTATCGGCCTCTCTACGAGGCGATGCCCGAGAATCCCTGGCGCTCGCCGCGCCTCTCGCCGTGGCGGAATCCGTCGGCATGGTGGGACGACCGGTCGCGGCTGCGCGCGATGCGGTTGCAGGTCGCCGAGGAAATCCGTTCCGCCAAGGCGTTTTCCCGAATCCTGGTGAACTCGCGCTTTTCCCGGGAGTCCGTGCTGCGGGCCTACGGTCTCGACTCCAAGGTCTGCTATCTCGGTGTCGATGCGAGCAGGTTCGGGGAGCCGGTGGCGCCACGGGACCATCTGGTCGGAATCGGGGCGTTCGCTCCGGAGAAGAACATCGAATTGGCCATCGATGCGGTGGCCATGCTTCCCGATCCGCGACCCGAACTCGTCTGGGTGGGGAATGTCGCGTACAAGGGCTATGTCGAAACGCTCCAGCGCAGGGCGGGAGAAAAGGGGGTGCGATTCTCGCCACGCCTGGCGCTGCCCGAGTCCGAGCTTGTCGAAACCATCCGGACAGCTCGATGCATGGTCTACGCCCCCCGTCTTGAGCCCTTCGGCTACGCTCCGATCGAGGCCGGTGCCTGCGGGGTTCCCGTCGTCGGGATCGCCGAGGGCGGGGTACGTGAAACGGTCGAGGACGGCGTGACGGGGCTTCTCGTCGACGGAGGTCCGTGCGAACTCGGTGCGGCACTGGGTCGCATCCTCGCCGATCCGGAGCTCGCGCGTCGCCTCGGATCGGCCGGGCGCGAACGCGCCCTGGGGCGCTGGAGCCTGGAGGCCTCGATCGATCGTCTGGAAGGCAATCTCGAGGAGATCGCGCGTTCATGACGAAACTTGTCGCCTTCCACCTGCCGCAGTACCATCCGATCCCGGAAAACGACATGTGGTGGGGCAAGGGCTTCACGGAGTGGACCAACGTCGCGCGCGCGCGTCCCTTGTTCCCGGGACACGCCCAGCCGCATCTTCCCGCCGATCTGGGGTTCTACGATCTCCGGCTCCCCGAGGTCCGCAAGGCCCAGGCCGATCTCGCCCGCGAATACGGAATCCACGCGTTCTGCTACTACCACTACTGGTTTTCGGGGCGTCGGATCCTCGAACGGCCCGTCGACGAGATCCTCGCTTCGGGAGAGCCCGACTTCCCCTTCTGCCTGTGCTGGGCGAACGAGAACTGGACACGGGCCTGGGATGGCGGGGAGCAGCAGATACTTCTCGAACAGACGCATGGCGAGGACGATTTCCGCGCCCATGCGCGCTGGCTTTCGTCGGCGTTCGCCGACCCACGCTACCTCAAGGAGAAGGGGCGCCCCGTCTTCCTCGTGTATCGTGCCTCGAAGATCCCCGAGATCGAACGATTCGCGACGATCCTGCGCGAAGAGGCCGCCGTCAAGGGGTTTTCCGGGGTGCACCTGGTGCGCGTGGAGAGCTTCCCCACGGAATGCTGTCAGCTACCTGAGGGCTTCGATGCGTCCCTGGAGTTCCAGCCTTCCCGGAAACACTTCGAGCGTCCCTTGCGTCGGGGCTTCCTGCGGCGGCAGCTGATGCGTCTGGGGCTACTCCCGCGTGCGCATCTCGATCACGATGTCCGCTCCTATCCAGATTTGGTTCGCCGTTCGCTGGATGCGGCGCAATCTCCTTGGCCTTGCCATCGCTGCGTCACGCCCATGTGGGATAATTCGGCGCGGCGTCGGGTGCAGGGCGCGACCATCTTCGTAGGTTCGACGCCCGAGCTGTACAAGGATTGGTTGATGGAGTCGATCCGTCGATCCAAGTCGCTGGGCGACGATCTGGTTTTCATCAATGCATGGAACGAATGGGCCGAAGGCAACCATCTCGAGCCGTGCCACCGCTGGGGCCGGAGCTACCTGGAGGCCACTCGGCAAGCGTTGGCCGAAGCCTGACATTTGCCTGCCTAGGGAATCGAGCGCACAGGGCGGGTGAAGCTTGCAAGGGGAGATCGCAACACCCATTGTCGAATGGGTTGCACAGGGATTCCCATGCCAGCCCATTCGACGGTCGCCGAGGGGCGACCGGGAGAAGGCTCACCTCCTCCGGGGGCGCCCGCCGTCGCGACCGCCGCTGCGGTGTCCGCCATCGCGGCGTCCGCCGCCACCATGTCCGAAGTGGCGGGGCTTTTCGTCGCCTTCCTCTTCCACGCCGATCTTGGCCATTTCCTGGCCGGTGAGCGTGGCGTCCTTCTGGCCGTAGAACTCTTCGCGGTAGGCCTTGGACATCAATAGCGCCAATCCCAAGCGGGTCGATTCGGCCTGGACAAGTTCCGGCAGGGCTCCCGCGAGCTTTTCGGCGGCGCGGCGCACGGCGCGCGAGCTGTCGCGCTCGGCGCGTTCCAGCAGGCCCACGCAGCGTTCGACAAGAACCGCTGCGCTCGTTTCCGGTTTGAACGACGCGACCTTCTCGAAGCGCAGCTCGAACCGGCGACCGATGGCCTTCACGGCCAGTTCTTCCAGCTCCGACACCACGGACCAAGCCACGCCGGTCTTGCCGGCGCGGGCGGTGCGTCCGGCGCGGTGCACGTAGACGTCGGGTTCCATGGGCATCTCGTACTGGATCACGCACGGGATGTCCTGCACGTCGATGCCGCGGGCGGCGACGTCGGTGGTCACCAGGTACCGGGTTTCGCGCTTGCGGAACCGGGCCATCACCTTTTCGCGGGCGATCTGGCTCATGTCGCCGGAGAACGGCTCGGCCGAAAGGCCCCACGAGCGGAGGTAGTCGGACAGGTACGACACGTCGCGGCGGGTGTTGCAGAAGATGAACGCCATCTCGGGATGGTCGTGTTCCAGGATGTCGAACACTGCCTTGTCCTTGGCGAGCTTGTCGACCACCACGTAGCGGTGCGAGATCGCGTCGACGGAGCGCTTCTTCTGGGACAGCGACAGGAACTTGGGGTTGCGCAGGAACGCGCGCGCCAGGTGCTTCACGTTCTCGGTGATGGTGGCCGAGAACATGTAGGTGCAGCGATCCTTGGGCAGGATGCTCTGGATGCGGGCCATGTCGGGATAGAATCCCATGGAGAGCATTTCGTCGGCTTCGTCGAGCACGAGGTCGCGCACCGACGACGGATTGAAATGGCCCTTCTGGAGCATGTCGATCACGCGACCGGGCGTGCCGATCACGATGTGGCTGTCCTTGAGACCTTCGATCTGCTTTTCGTAGCCCACGCCGCCGTAGACGACAACGGTCTTGATCCCCTTGTCGGCCCCCAGGATCTCGGCTTCCTTGGCCACCTGCAAGGCGAGTTCGCGGGTGGGGACCAGCACCAGAGCCTGCGGGTGGCGGTGCGCGACTTCGCAGACCTCCACCAGCGGGATCATGAAGGCGCCGGTCTTGCCCGATCCGGTGCGGGACTGGGTGATCAGATCCTGTCCGGCCAGAAGGTACGGGATCGCCTTGCGCTGCACCAGCATGGGCGAGGTCCAGCCTTGCTTGGCGACCGAAGCCTTCATCGCCTCCGACGCCTGCTCGAACGTGAAGTCGGGCAGCGGAGGGTCGGGTTCGACGATGTCGGTGATGTCGTCGTCGGCCTGGGAGTTGATCTCCTCGGCAAGCTTGGACGGATCGAATCCGGCGGTGTCCTCTTCCGTCGACGACACGTCCGAAGCGGAGGAATCATCCTGGGAAGAGATTTGGAGATCGGAAACAGGCTCGAGATTTTCGAGGGATTCCCCGGTCAGGGAAGGGTCTTTTTCTTTCATCTGCATGGTCCTAAAAAGCTAGGAAACGGGACACCCCCCCAACGGATCTATTCCTGAACGATGGACGTGTCGGCCCGGAATTAGCTCTTTGCGAATCTGACCCAAAGCAGACCCAAAGCGACCAATGCCGGAATCGCGTACTTGAAGTACTGCACGTAGTTGCCGTGCATCATCTCGTTGTGGATTCGGACGGAGTCTTGGGCGAGAACGTTCATCATGGAGTGGGGTGGTCCAGGAATGGGGTGGTGGCAGCGGAATTTGTGCGCATAGGGGTTAACACTTTTTCAGGACTCAATCGAGTCCACAATTGGAGATGACTCGGAATTTAATCTCCCATGGCCCGGCATGAGTTGGCGCCGTCCCTTCCCGTGACGGCGCTCACATCCTGCTGGGAGGTATCGATCTACGATCTCGGGTTGGTTTAACTTTCCTTGCTCAACCTCCCCATGGGTTCCATGTGCCCAAAGTTCCATCCAGGATTATGCCGTATGACCGACGTTTCCCGCGCAAGCAACCCCACCGGCCCATCTCTCCTGGACAAGTCCACCGCCCACCCCGGCAGCATCGACAAGTCGATCTTCGAGAAGAAGACCGG
>ENA-UPSM01000826-UPSM01000826.1-activated-sludge-metagenome-genome-assembly--contig:-NODE-826-length-42754-cov-19.406356_pt1 | contig 42754 bp, 34 predicted proteins | sample MGYA00238181_ERZ773283 | MGnify/ENA primary metagenome ERZ773283 (study PRJEB29023, sample SAMN05720199) | activated sludge metagenome | isolation source: Anaerobic digester | place: Japan... | reverse complement strand
GGCATACGGAAAGGTATTAAAATTTATGCGGTGATAAAGGCCACGGCGTTCAGGAGGCTCAGGTGATTACGACTGGCGTTGTTCGATACTTCGAGCAGCGGCGGCATCTTGGATGCCATACCGTCATCGGGCCATGATTACGCTTGACAACGGGTTGATCGATTTCATAAATTAATGCACAGCCTGAACCATTCATAACCCCGGGAGAACAAGCATGGCAGACATACGCATCAGAAGGCTGACTTATGAAAACAAAATGGATTCTTACCGCCTGGAGGACTACATCCGGATCGTGAAGGAATTCCACGGGAGCCTGGCCCCGGGCCTGCTGGTAGGCGGCTTCATGGTGGACCTTGCCCTGAAGAACCTCCCCGAAGGGGAATTCTTCGACGCCATATCGGAAACGAAAACCTGCCTTCCCGACGCGGTACAGCTCCTGACCCCCTGCACCGTGGGTAACGGCTGGCTTAAGGTCATGGACTTCAGCAGGTTCGCCGTCAGTCTCTACGATAAAAGCACCGGCGAAGGAATCAGGGTGTACCTCGATCCCTCAAAAATAGAACAATGGCCCGAGATCAAAAACTGGTTCTACAAGCTCAAGGCCAAGAAAGAACAGAACTACCAGCTTCTCATCGACCAAATCAGGGAAGCGGGCGCGGGGCTCTGCAGCATGAAGAAAATCAGGATAAAACCCGAGCTGCTGGGGGGCCACGCCCACGGAAGCCGCATCGCCAATTGCGAAAAATGCGGTGAGGCCTTCAAAGTAAAGGACAGCCCCCTCTGCCCGGCATGCAGGGGCGGCGACCCCTACACCGCCCAATAATACGGGACCAACATCATTCTTCAATCAGAGGCATCCCATGAAGAATTTAAAAGCGGTGGTCAGGATACACCTGTGGATCGAATCGGACAAGGGAATGATCCTGGGACCGGGAAGGTCCAGGCTGATCGAGTACATTGAAAAATACGGGTCCCTTCGTACCGCGGCGAAAAAAATGGGCATCTCATACCGGGCCGCCTGGGGGAGGATAAAAAAGACCGAGGAAGTGCTCGGGTACAAGGTGCTGGAAAAGGCCCCGGGCGGCTATCAGCTTTCCGAACTGGGTCGGGAACTGCACGATAATTATATCGAATGGTATAAACGGCTTGAGAACTATGCTGTAAAAGAAGCGAAAGAATTTTTTCCCTGGAAATCCATGCCATACAAAGGAAGCGAATAAACCGGTCTGCCTTACGCCCTCCCTTTTATTTACGGTTAATCATTTTTTTCTTGATATTTCCAACTTAGCGGTCACACTGTTTTATCCTCACGTGATTGTGTCCATCATGCCGCTACCAGAATGAATGATAGAGAGGGGGATTTTTGCATGAAAAATATCATTGACTACAGAAACATTCACGACATGGTGAAAGCCACCATTGACAGGAACCCCCGGAAAACCGCTTACCGCTGGATACTCAACGATAACGGCGACACCGGCTCCGTCACCTGGAAGCAATTCCACGAAGAGACGCTGGCTGTCTCCCGGGGACTGCTCAAGCTCGGCATAAGAAAGGGGGACCGGGTTGCCATACTCAGCTTCACTTGCTACCAGTGGGTCATCTGCGACCTGGGGACCATGACCATCGGGGCCTGCACCATCGGGCTGTATCATTCCAATACCGCCAAAGAAACCGAATACATAATACGGCATTCGGCCTCAAAGGTGGTCTTTGTCGAAGACGAAAACCAGCTCCGGAAAATCCTGGAGATCAGGAAAAGGATCCCATCGGTAAAACTGGTGGTGATGATGAAAGGCCACTACAGCGGGCCGCTGAAAAAATGGGTGATTTCCTTTTACGATTTCCTGAAGCGCGGTTACACCGTCAGCGGCAGGAACCTCGCCCTTGCCATGGACAAGGTTCGGCCCGCCGACGTCGCCACCATCGTGTACACTTCAGGGACAACGGGCGTTCCCAAGGGCGCCATGATCACCCATGACAACATGATTTTCACCAGCCAGTCGGTGCGCAACTGCGTGCCCATCGACGAATCGGACGAAACCCTGCTCTTTCTTCCCCTCGCCCACGTGTTCGCGCGGGTTGACATCTACGCGACGATAGCCAGCAACATAACCCTGACCTTCAGCCGCAGCATGGAGACCGTCATCACCGACTTGAAAATCGCCAGGCCGCACTGGTTCCCCTGCGTCCCCAGGGTGTTCGACAAGGTCTACACGCGGGTGACCGCCGCCGCCGAGGCCAGGGGCGGACTGGCGCTGTTCCTGTTCAACAGGGCCTTCGCCATCGGGTACCGCCGCAGCGACCTCGTGCTGCAGGGAAAGCCGGTCCCCTTCCTGCTGCGAAAGAAATACGACCTCATGTCGAAGCTCATCTTCAGCAAGCTCCGCGAGGCCCTGGGCGGAAGGGTACGCTTCTGCGTCAGCGGCGCGGCGCCCCTGAACCCGGCCGTGGCCAGGTTCTTCCACGCGGCGGGGATCGCCATCCTGGAAGGGTACGGCATGACCGAGAACTGCTCCTTCACCAACGTGACCTCCCTTGACAACCTGAAATTCGGCACCGTGGGCCGGACCGCCCCCGGAGTGGAGCAGAAAATCTGTGATGACGGCGAGATCGCATACCGGGGCAGGAACGTGATGAAAGGCTACTATAAAATGCCGAAGGAGACCGCGGCCGTTTTAAAGAAGGGTTGGCTGTATACCGGCGACCTGGGCATGACCGACCCCGAAGGAAACCTCGTCATCACGGGCCGTAAAAAAGAGATCATCATCACGTCAGGAGGAAAGAACATCGCGCCGGCGCCCCTGGAAAGCATGATCACCTCATCGAAATACATAAGCCAGGCCTGCGTCGTCGGCGACGGCCGGAAGCATCTCACCGCGCTCATAACCCTGGACATCGACAACATCATGGAATACGCCAGGGCCAAAGGAATTCCCGTCACCGGCGTCCACGACCTTGACGAGAATCCGGATATACTTACGCTGATAGACGCCGAGATGGCCCGGGTAAACGCGCAGCTCGCGAGCTTTGAGAGCATCAAGCGCTACGCGATAGTTCCGGAGTTCACCATAGAAGGCGGAACCGCGACGCCGACCCTGAAGCTTAAAAAGAGCGTCATCATCGAACAATTCAAAAAAACCATTGATGCGATGTATGATGATTAAAACGGCGCCGATGAGGAACGCCGAAAAAAAGGAGGATTCCTATGGCTCTTAACCCTCTCGTCGATTCCCGCGATGTCCGCTTTGTCCTCTTCGAACTGCTTGAAATCGAAAAGCTCGGGCAGTACCCCGCCTACGCCGACTTTGACCGCGACATGTACGAGGAGATACTCCAGCTTGCCGAACGGATTGCGGTCAACACCTTCTACCCGGCAAACAGGGAGGGGGACAGGATCGGCGTTTCCTACGATCCGCAGAAAAAGGAAGTCAGGACACCGGATGTATTCAAGCCCGCGTACAGGGCCTATGTCGAGGCCGGTTTTTTGAACATAACCGGCAAGCCCGATCACGGCGGGATGGGCATGCCCCTGACAATCGGAAACGCCTGTGAAGAGTTTTTCAGCGCCGCCAACGGACCCCTCCTCGGGTACCCGGGCCTCACCCGCGGCGCAGCGGAACTTATCAACAACTTCGGCACCGACGATCAGAAACGGCTCTACCTTGACAAGATGTACAGCGGCACATGGTGCGGCACCATGTGCCTGACCGAGCCGAATGCCGGGTCGGACGTGGGCGCGCTCCGCACGAAGGCGGTGCGGCGGGATGACGGCACCTACCTGATAAGCGGACAGAAGATATTCATCACCTGCGGCGAACATGACATGGCCGAGAACATCATACACCCGGTGCTCGCCCGCATCGAGGGTGACCCGCCGGGCACCAGGGGCATCTCCATTTTCATCGTGCCGAAGTTCCTGGTCAACCCGGACGGCACCCTGGGGAAACGCAACGACGTGGTCTGCTCCGGCATCGAGCACAAGATGGGGCTGAAGGCGTCGCCGACCTGCACCCTGAATTTCGGCGACAACGGATCCTGCGTGGGCTACCTTCTCGGCGAGGAGCGCAAGGGAATGAAGATCATGTTCCGGATGATGAACGAGGCGCGTATCCTTGTCGGCCTCCACGGCCTGGCCCTGTCCAGCACCGCCTACATGCACGCAGTCACCTACGCGCGCACCAGGCTCCAGGGCGCTCACGTCACCCAGATGGCGAAGCCCGACGCCCCGCAGGTGGCGATCATCAACCATCCCGACGTCAAGAGGATGCTCCTCTGGATGAAGAGCTATGTCGAAGGGATGCGCATGCTCACCTACGCCCTGTCATGGTACAGCGACCTCGCCGGGGTACTTGACGGCGAGGAGCGGAACAGGGCCGAGGCCATGGTGGAACTGCTGACGCCCATCCTCAAAGCGGGGAACACCGACATGGCGTGGCTGGTGACTGCCGAGGCCATCCAGGTATACGGCGGGTACGGCTATATCGCCGACTATCCGGTGGAGCAGCTGGCGCGGGACTCGAAGATCCTCTCGCTCTTCGAAGGGACCAACGGCATACAATCCATAGACCTCGTTATGCGGAAAATCCTCATGAACAGGGACCAGTATAACTACCGCGTATGGCGCGAGGAGGTTGAAAAGGCCGTTGCAGCGGCGAAGGGCGTTGTTGATGACGGTTATATCGAACAGGTCAGCCGCGGACTGCAGAAATTCAACGAGGTCGTCGAGATGCTGAAGAAGCAGATGGCGGAGATGAAAATCTTCCATATATTTTCCGCCGCGACCCCCTTCCAGCAGGCAATGTATCTCCTCGCCCTGGCATGGCTCCACCTCCGGTCCCTGACGGCGGCCGGGCCGAAGCTGAAGGCCGTCCTGGGCGACGCGAAGGGCGACGCCCGCGCCGCCCTGGTGAGGGACAACCGGGAAGCCGCCTTCTACTCCGGCAAAGTGCTGTCATCGCAGTTTTTCCTCAGGTCCGAATTCCCGAAATTTTTCGGCAGGATTGAAGCCCTCCTGAACGGCGAAACGGCGGTCATAAAGGCGGGGGACGAAATATTCACCGGCGCCCTCATGGAATGAAGCGCCGGCGGCTGTCTTTACCGGAGGGCCTTTTCCCTGGCCTGTTTTTTCCTGCAGTACCCTGACAGGGCGTTGAGGGATTGCACCGCGCTGCGCAGATCGTCATAGACCGGTATGCCCATGTCCGTGAGGATTTTCCTGGTTTCCCTGATCATCTCCGTGACCTCGATCGATTCGACCTCCCGCTTAAGGTCCGGCAGCACCACGATGACCGGCTTCTTCGTGGCGCTGACGGCATCGTCGATGGCGTCTGCCAGTTCCCTGAAGGGGGTCAGGGTCTTCACCGAGTCGGCGCCGAAGCTTATGGCGAGGGCCTTGTAGTGATAGAGGAGCTGAATCACGATCTGGACATCGATGACATCATCCTGCGCGGCCCTGACCAGCACCCCGTTCAGCACCTCCGGCGTGACATAGGGATTCGCTATGTCGATAGGGTTGCGCGCGCTTGATCCCGGCTTCGGCAGGAGCGGGTCGATCTGCCTCCGGACGTCTTCCTTCAGCTCGGGGATGCTCATGCCGTACCGCTCGGCCATGTCCGCCGCGTAGACCCCGAGGGCCCCTCCTCCCCCCACTATGGCAATGCTGCGGTATTCCCGGTGGGGCAGCATGGTCAGCGCAAGGGCGTAATCGGACAGCTCGCCGAGGTCATAGGCCTGGATCGCGTTGCACTGCCGGAACACCGATTCCCAGATGATCGAGCTTCCTCCCATGGAAGCGGTGTGGCTCTGCACGGCGCGGCCGCCCGACTCGGACAGCCCCCCTTTGAGGACGATGACCGGTTTCCGCGAAGCGACATCGTGGAGCGCGTCGAAAAAGCCGTGCCCGTCCTTCACCCCCTCGATATACATACCGATGACTTCCGTGTCCGGGTCGGAGCCAAGGTAGCGCAGGAGCTCTGTTTCCCTGAGGTCGGTGCCGTTGCCGAGGCTGATCATCTTGCTGAAGGCAAGTCCCTTCCATTTCCCCATGTGGGCGAAATCGATCGAATGCCCGCCGCTCTGGGAGACAAAGGCGACGGGACCGGTCTCGCGCGAAAGGTCCGGGCCGGGCAGGAAGGTGAGCCCACCGCGCGGGGAATAGACGCCGAAGCAGTTGGGCCCGATGATGCGGATTCCCTCTGCCGCGATCCTGGATATCCGTTCTTCCAGATCTATCCCCTCCGGGGTGCCGGTTTCCCTGAAGCCCGATGAGAGGATCTCAACGCCGGCGGCCCCCTTTTTCCTGCAGGCCTCAACGGCTTCGGGGACCTTGTGCGCCGGGACCGCTATGATGCCGAAATCAATGCGGCCGGGGATCTCTTCCACGCTCCGGTAGATGGTCAGGCCGTGGGTCACGCCGCCCTTGGGATTGACGGGGTATATCTTCCCGGGATAGCCGTAGGCGAGGAGGGAAATCAGGATCCCCCTGCCGAAGCCGAATCCTTCAGTGGCAACGCCGATGATAGCTATGCTTTCAGGCTCGAAAATCCTTTTAAGACTGTCATTGGCAGTGCCGGTCATGCTGGCGCTCCGGTCGGGGGACTTGAGAAGCGATGGGACTGTGCCATCATTGCTGTCTTAAACGCTCTTGTTTTTTTTCTTTTCCTGCTTGGCCAGTTTCTTTTCCTTGGCGGTTTTGGCAGGTTTTTTCTTGGCGTCTTTTTTGGTGTCCGCTGCTTTTGACATCACCGTCTCCTTACCATTAATTATTGATGCTGTTCAATTGCCGGTAGACAGTAGACATCGCGCCGGGAAATATTTCAAATGTTTTTTACCTTACGCACTGCATGGATCGCTCAGTGTAAGAATTTTTAGAGGGACGGGAGTTGTCCCGCGAGAAGCAGACAGGATGTCTCCGATTCCGCCGAGTCAATCCCGATATCCATGCGAAGATATAGAGGTATCGGGATTATACGAGGCGGACGAGCGGAATAGCTCCCGTCCCCCTAATTAATCCGCAGGCCCCGAGGCCTTTTTCTGACGCTAGTTGAGGCTTTCCGCAATCTTCCTTCCATAGTCTATACAGGCCTTCACCGCGTCATCGTCCGGGTTCCAGAGCGCCCTGATCCCGTCGCCTACCAGGTCAAAGCCGCCGAGTTTCAGGCCCTCGGCGATCATCTTCACCGACTCGCCGCTCCATCCGTAGGAGCCGAAGGCAAAGGCCTTTTTCTTCCTGAATTTAAGGCCCCTCATCTCTTCCAGGAGGGCTGCCACTGAACACAAAATGCCCTGGTTGATCGTGGGGGACCCCACGCCCACGGCCTTCGCCCTGAACACCTCTGTGATAAGGTCGTTCTTGTCGGTAGTGGAGGCATTGAAGAGCTTCACGGCGACCCTCCCGTCGACTTCCCGTATGCCCGCGGCGATCGCTTCAGCCATGACGCGGGTGCCGCCCCACATGGTGTCGTACAGAATCGTGACCTGGTTTTCCCGGTACGCGTCGGCCCAGACCAGGTATTTTTCAACGATCTGCGCAGGATTGTCGCGCCAGATTACGCCGTGGCTCGTGCAGATCATGTCCACCGGCAGCTTGAATGAAAGCACCTCGTTTATTTTTTTCGTCACCAGGGGGCTGAAGGGGGTGAGGATATTGGCATAGTATTTCATGCATTCGGCGTAGAGCTCATCCCGGTCAGCCGTATCGTTAAACATGCCGCTCGTGGCGTAATGCTGGCCGAAGGCGTCATTGCTGAAAAGCACGTTGTCGCCGGTCAGGTAGCACATCATGGTGTCGGGCCAGTGGAGCATGGGTGCTTCGATAAACACCAGTTCCTTGGAGCCGAGGCTCAGGCGGTCGCCTGTCCTGACGGTGACGAAATTCCAGTCCCGGTGGTAATGGCCCTTCAGGGACTTGACCCCGTTGGCCGTGCAATATATCGGCTTATCGGGAATGCGGCGCATCAGTTCCGGCAGGGCCCCGCTGTGATCGATCTCTCCATGGTTGGCTATCACGTAATCGATTGAATGCAGATCGATTATCTTCTCTAAATTCGCGACGAAATCCTTCGCGAAGGGGGCCCACACCGTGTCGATAAGGGCGGTTTTTTCTTCCCGGACAAGGTATGAATTATAGGTTGAGCCGCGGTGCGTTGAGTACTCATTGCCATGGAATTTCCGCAGTTCCCAATCGACTTTTCCCACCCAGGTTATGTTGTTTTTTACTGTACAAGCCATCATGCGCCTCCCCGTGTTGCGCTGGTCAATGTATTTATTATTTATCCCGCCGTTACGCAGGCAGGCATGAATTGTGCATTACCGCCTGCCGTACAACATTGTTGACTCCTTCTTTCATCACCGTTACATTAATAATACAAATGCCGCCTATCACACATAAAGGAGGTTCTTCATGTTCAAACCAAAACGCATCCTGGTAACAACAGACTTCACCGATGAATCAGACTCCGCCCTGCGCGAGGCGGTCGGGATAGGGGAGCAGTTCCGTTCCACCGTTTACCTCCTCCACGTCATTCCCGAAATCGAGCAGTGCGCCGTCGACTACTGCCTGGCCGAGTCGGTGATCATGGCGGAAAAAAACAAACTCCGCGGTGAAGCCGAGCAGAGGATGGATGAAATGGTCCGCAGGATCGCGCCGGACAGCATGGTGCAGATTGTCAAGGAAGTCCGCTTCGGCAACACCGTTGACGAAATCGTTTCCGTTGAGCGTGAACGCGCCATCGATCTGGTGATGGCCGCCCCGCACCGGAAACGAAGCCACTGGCTGGGCGAGACCCATCCGCTGACGAGAGACCTGGTCAGCAGGTCGGTCTGCGAGACCATGCTGGTAAGATAAGCACCCATCCATCGCTGAAACGTCAAATCATCCCATGATATCCGGTCAATATCATGGTTTTTTGTGCCCCAAGGCACGCTGCCATTCCCTCATGAAATGGATATCGCCTCGGCGGGGCAATCGTCGGCAGCCTCTTTCGCCAATTTTTCATGCTGGGCAGGCACCGGATCGACGCAGGCAACCGCGGTATCGCCCTCCATCCTGAACACTTCCGGGCAGGTCTGGACGCATAGTTCACAGCCGGTGCACAGGGTGGGATCAACTTTTGCTTTCATTGGATGCCCCCTGGTTATTTTTTTACAGCTAAGTATATATCACGCAGCCTGTTAAGCATATCATGATACGTTTCATGGACGCCGGCCCCGATCTCCTCGCGCTCGACGCGGTCGAACTCTTTTAAAAGCTCTTTCTGCTGGCTGTCCGACAGCCGCTCATCGGCCATGCGGAAGAGAATGTTGTTTTCCTTCATGATGTGGCCGTCAAGGAGCTTCACGTATCCGCCGGCATCACCGATGAACCTGCCGGCAGCCACGCTGTCGCCGGCCCTGATCTCCTCCAGGGCCTCGCCCATGCCCTTCGCAAAAAAGCGGCCCTCGGCATGCTCCGCCAGCATGACGCCGATGGGACCGTTCTCCCGGCCGATGCCGGACTCTCTGAGGGCCGGGAAGAGGATCTTCTCTTCCTTGGCGTGGTGGCACCGGTCTGCGAAATTCCTGATGAAGTCTACCATAGCGGCAAGATGCTCGCGGTTCACCGTCTCGCCCTCTTCCATTTTGGCGCAGGCGGCGTCTAAAATCTGGAGCATCACCAGTATCAACTCATGTTCCTGTTTTAAAATATCAGTCGCTTTCATGATACACGCCCTCCTTCATCATTTTTTTCGTTCAACCGCTCAACAGTGAAAAAACCATGCCCCGGGAAAAAAACCGTTTCTCAACCGCATCCATTGATATTCCTATAATACAATAAAAAGCAAACCCGGTCATTGACTTCTGTCAAATCGGCGATTATTTTTTCGCAGTTGTGTGATCTTCACATCAGTCCGGCCGGATTATTCCATTTCAGCATGGCATCCCCTGTTTCTTAAGGCATACGCAATAGCCATCATAATGCTAGACATTCTTACAAATAAAGATACCCATGAATTTTAAATTCGGGAAATCAACCGCCATGGCTGATAAAAAGAAAATTTATATCATAAAATTAAAATAGCTGACGATATTTTGCTATTTTGCCAAATATTCAATTAATTACCGTGTAACTCGCATATGAAACCACTGCAAATGTTCGACCAGGAAACAGCCAGTGCCCAGGACCACGGCTGCTGCGCACCTCCCCGAAAAGAAACGGGGGCTTTCAGCCGACACCGCTGTCCGGCAACAGGCGGCCCAGGCCGTGAAAGGCATGCTTGGCGAAAGGCCCCGCCGGCAAACCGGCATCATGAACACTGCGTCCGGTCTTGTGCCGGTCGTTTCCGGAGAATGGTCCCGGGCAGACCGCCGGGGCCATTTCCGGCGTGAAGAAGGAGCTGAAGGTCTGGCTCCCGGTGTACATCGCCGGCCTGGCGGCATCGGCGATTCTTCTCATCCGTCATAAAACCAAGTCATGGGGGCTCCTGTGAACTATTTTAAAAACGCAACCACCCTCCGGTATGACGCCGGCAAGGGCACTGGGCGCGGCAGATGCGCCGAGGTGTGCCCCCATGCCGTGTTTGAAATGAAGGACGGGAAAGGGGCAATAACAGACCGCGACCGCTGCATGGAATGCGGCGCCTGCTCATTGAACCGCGAATTCGGCGCCCTTTATGTCGGCTCCGGCGTGGGATGCGCCGCGGCCCTCATCAGGGGGATGATCACGGGCGGGGAGCCGGTCTGCGGATGCGGCGACGGCCCGGCGCCGGCAGGCGCACAAAACAGCGGCTGCTGCTGACGGGAGAAGGAGACATGGAACAGAAACTTCACCCACAGTTCGAGGAGCGGGCAAGCATACTCAAGGCCATGGGCCATCCCACGCGCCTTTTCATTTTGGAGGAGCTCAACAAGCGGGAGCGGTGCGTCAATGAGCTGACCTAAATGGTCGGATCCGACGTCTTTACCGTGTCAAAACACCTGAGCGTGCTGAAGAACGCCGGCCTGGTCCTCAACGAGAAGCGGGGCACCATCATCTCCTACCGTCTCCGCTGTCCCTGTGTCCTCAACTTCATCGATTCATCCAGACGGTCATCAAGACAAACGCTGAAAAGCAGATGAACATTGCACGGTGCTGCGGGACAAATTTGGAAAAATGATCCCGGCAGGGAAGTTATGATTTCGCCATCGGGATCTCGATGCGGTACACCGTTCCGCCTTCGCCCGTCACCGTCAGAGTTCCCTTGAGCTGCTTTATCATCATCCGTATCAGCCGGCTCCCCATGCCAGTCGATGCCGTTTCGTCGAAATCAGGCGGCAAACCCTTGCCGTTGTCCGAGATCTCGAGGACCAGCGAGTCGGCCGCGGGCTGAAGCGTAACGGATATCGTTCCCGGCCTGCCGTCGGGGAAAGCGTACTTCACGGCATTGGTCAGGATCTCGTTCGCGGCAAGCCCAAGGGGAATGGCCGATTTCACCTTGGTCCGCACCTCCTCCATCTGCATGTTCAGCGTGATCCCCTCGCTATCGGAAATATACGATTCAAATATCGACCGGCAGATCTGGCCCAGGTACTGATCGAGCCGGACGTCCCTCACCTCTTCCGAGCGATACAGGAGATCATACAGGTTTGACAAGGACATCATCCGGTCCCGGAGCTGTTCGAGGACCTTTTGAGTCGCGGGACCAACAATGCGGTGCGATTCGAGATCGACAAGCCCCACCATCATCGTGAAGCTGTTTTTCACGCGGTGCTGGAGCTCGCGCAGCAGTGCGCTTTTTTCCTCCAGCGATTTGGCCAGTTCCTCCTCTGCCTTCTTCCTCTTGCGGATGTCCCTGGTGGCCCCCTGGATGCCGACGGGCTCGCCCTTTTCGTCGTATATCCAGGCAGTGCTGACCTCTATATCGATTATAGAGCCGTCCTTGGCATATTGCTTGATCTCAAGTGTCTTGGTGCGGATACGCTCCTCAGGGGATTTCCCCAATTCCTTTGCCAGTTCCCCCATGACGGCTGGAATGTATTCCGGAAGGATATATTCATTCAGGGGGATATTCTTGACCTCATCCGGCGTAAAACCGGAAAGCTCCGTCACCGAGGGGCTCACGTATTGGAAATGGCCGTCAAGTGACATGGTCCAGATAACGTCTGTGGAGTTCTGTGCGATAAGCCGGTACCGCTCTTCGCTCACCATGAGCTCCGCCTCGATGAACTTGCGGTCGGTAACGTCCTCAGCCGCGCATACCAGGTATTCCACGTTGCCCCGGGAATCAAGCTTCGGTGTCTTGACGACCCTTATATATCGCAATTCCCCTTCCCCGTTCGTGAACCACGATTCAAACTCTGTACGCTTCCCGGTGGAAAAAACCTGCCGGTTGCTCTCGATGCGCTTCTGGGTCTCATCCTCAGGCAGGAATCCTTTCAGCTGCCGATAATTCACTTCGTCGACCGTGCGCCCCAGAAATGCGGCGTGGGCCTCGTTCACCATGCCGTAGGTTTCCGGATCGGACAGGTACCAGATCTGGATGTTGATGGTATTCAGGAGCAACGACTGTTCGTCCGCAACCGCTTCAATCAATTCCCGCGCGTCCCGGGTCCTGCGCTGCGCCGAGTACGATAGCAACACCATACAGGAAAAAAACATCACTACAAGGATCGTCCGCAGGCGCTCCCTGGCTATCATCTGTTTCCATTTCGATGCCTCGATATCAAAGCCAAGGAGACCGACATTGCGTCCATCGTTGGTGATCACCGGCAGTGATGCGGATATCCAGGTCCCCCACCGGTCCTTTTCCGGGTTCATGATATGCGGTTCCCTGGCTGTGAAACCCACCCTGGCCTCCTCTGAAAGTTCCTCGTACACCTGGCCCGGCGGCGAATAATCAGGGGAATTCTCCGGTTCGGAATCGACCAGGAATATGGCCCTGTCATTCACCATGCGCATCAGGTAATAAAAGCGGATCTCCTTCACGGCCTTTTTCATCCCCGTCAGCTGCTCCTTAAGGCGCCGGTAGTCGGGGCTTGCCAGGTCGGCACCGGTGCCGGTAAGGCGCGAAACCCTGTCTGGATCCATGGCCGCCGCGCCGGTCTTTATATAATTGGCGATATTTTTACGCTCTTTATCTTCGCTATTCTTTCCCGAATAATCAGTGATGCCCCACCCGGCAAAAATCACGATAATGAGCAGCAGGATCAGTGTTATTTCGCGGATTATGCGGATCCTTTTTGCCGCCAGTGACAGTTTCGGCTGCAGGGCCCGGCCATATCGCCAGGCCACAAAGGATGCTGTAATCGCTATTATACCCAGGACCAGCTGAATAGGAAAGCCGGTCATGGACATGAATGATCCTTCATTGAGCACCGATGCCGGAGGAAAGGGCGCCGGGGGCGGTACCACGGCCAGGACAAGCGCAAATAACGCCACCGGTATCATGGCTGCCGTTAAGATTACCCGTCTCTTTTGTGTAAAGACCCGGTATCGCCATAGGACCCAAACGGTCCATAAAACTCCCGGCAGCCCTATGAAATAGCGAACCGAGGCGTTCAATCCCTCGATGCCGGAAATCCCGCCGGACAGCGCAAGGGCCAGGAATGGCGCATGGATCCACCTGCCGGGGATCTTCGGGTTGAGCATGGCAGTTGCGGCGCGGCAGAATTCAAGCAGGGCTGAAAAACTTATGATGTAGAGGATTATCCTTCCAATTTTAAACGCCACGCTTTCGTTCAATCCCATGGCGATAACTTCGAGCCATAGGGCGATGCCATATACCAGGCTGAAAACAACGCCATAAATCCATGGCAGTATTTCTTCTTTTCTGCGTACAAGGGGTAATGCCATGGTGGCCAGTATGATAAAACTGACACCGCTGAAAAAAGTGATATAGTCAGTGTTCACTACAAAGAAATCAGTCATAATTATCCGTTTCTTTCATTTTAGGAACCGGAATTATTAGCATTAATAATACATTGAATAGTTTTTATATTCTGCCTCATTTATTATTAATATTACAAAAAAATACCTGAGTGCCCTATAATTAAAAACATTGTTTCTTTTTAGTGGATTTTTCTGGTGATTTTGTCAGGAAATTCCCTTTCATAAATTTAGCAAAATATCATTATTGCAGTCCCAGCCTTCCTAATGATGACAATTTGCGGGTGGAGCCATTTACCATTTCATCATTTCATAGCACCGACCGGAGCCTCCTCTTTGAGGAATGTTATCTTTTCCCTAAGGTCCTTTGCCATGGCCGCGATGTCACGGGAATGCCCCGTGATGTCCTCGGCCCTGGCCGCGTTGGTCTGCGACAGATGGTTGATGTCCGTGATGGTGTTCATCACCTCGAGGGCGGCGGTCTTCTGCTCCGACGAGGCCGTTGTGATCTCCTCCGAGCGCTCTTTGACCGTCATGACGGCGTTGTGCGCCTCTCCGGTGTTATCGATAGACGTGTCCATGGCGGCATTGACCGCCTCCATCATCCGGTTTGATTCCTCCACCCCTGCCAGTATTTCGCGCATTATCTTCACCGTGTCCTGCACCGCGGCGGCTCCCTTGCCGATTTCGTTTTCGCTTTTGGCGATAAGCGCGGAAATTTCCTTGACGCTCGACGAGGTCTGGTCCGCGAGCTTGGAGATCTCATCTGCTACCACTGCGAAACCCCGCCCGTACTCTCCCGCCCGCGCAGCTTCGATGGCGGCGTTCAGGGACAGGAGGTTGATGCGGTCCGATATGTCGTTTATGATGCCCAGTATCCCCGTCATCTCCTTCGACGTTGACCCGATCTCGCTCATGCTGGCGTCCATGCGGCCGATATAGCCCTCGCCGGCGCGGGCCGTCGCGGCTATCGCGTCCGTCCTCTTGAGCGTGGCGGCTATGCGGGCCTCCATGTCCCGCGCCAGCCCCATCAGGTCGTTCATCCTCTTCATGAGGGCGTCCATAAATTCGGACTGGCACCGGGCGCTCTCGCTTACCTCCTCGGCCCCCGATGAAATCTGCTCCATCGTGGCGGTGATCTCCTCGATCGACGAGGCCTGGCCCTGGATGTTCTCGGCGAAATGCAGCGCGTCACCCGACAGGTCCCGGGACGAATCGTCCAGGCGCGCCGACACGCTCCGCATCGACTCCATCAGCTTTTCATTTACTTCTCGCTGGGCCAGCTCCTGACGCTTCGCGTCCTCAAACTTCAGTCGCTTCGCGGTCTCGGTGATATTGGTCATCAACAGGGCAATGACGAATGTAATAAGGAGTGTGACGCTCATCGAGGCGGTAACGACATATTTAACGCCCGGGTCAACGATCGGGGATGAAAGAACCGTATAAAGTATTGCCGCTTCCGCGATTGCCGACACGGCAACGAGAACCCATCTTTTACAGAAGAGCAGGGAAAACATGACGGGCATCATGAAGGAAAATTCACTGACAAGGAAGCGTTGGGCCGATCCCGAGGCTTCTGTCCCGAAGACGTTGAATATAAGGCTGCCCAGCACGCCGAATGCCATGATCGTTACCGCGGTGTTATAATAACCCCGGGCGATGAGGGCCATGCTGACCAGAAGTATCACGAATATTCCGACAATAATAATGTTCAGCGCCTGGAACAGGCCGCGCTGCAGGAGGACATTCATTATAATTAAAAAAACGAGAAGTATCGGCAGGATTATCATAAAAAAATACCAGATCGCCTGCACCCTCCCGCGAAGGTCATACGATTTTGCGTCATACCTGCTCAGGACGGAATCGATTCCAATATTCATAAGACACCTCCATGGGTATGATGCATGATTTCAGATGCCGCGCCTGACCATAATCAACGAATCTTATAGGAACATTATCAAAGGAAGATCATTCTGTCAAGATGAAGTAATTACCGCGGCAAATAACTTGGTAGCGCGACGGAGGGTCTACAGGAAGTGCCGGTACACTGCCACGATTTCGTGAACGGCCTTTTCCCAGTTGAAGTGTTTTTTCACCCGTTCAATGCCGGCTTCCCCCAGGACGTGCATCCTCCTCGGGTCAGCGATGAGGGCGTTGACCGCGTCCGCCAGGGCGGACTCGTCGCGCGCCGGGACCACCACGCCGGCGTCGCCCACCACCTCGGGCAGCGCCCCGCCGTCGCTGGACACGACCGGCACGCCGCAGGCCATGGCCTCGGCCGCGGGCAGGCCGAAGCCCTCGTACACTGAAGGCACGATGGCCAGTTCCGATTCGCTGTAGAGGCGCACCAGGTCCTCGGTGGTTGTCTTGCCTGTGAACCGGACGCGGCCCTCCAGGCCGAACTTCTCCATGAGCCGGTCCGTGACCTTGTGATGGGGCGCGCCGCCCTCAACGGCGGTCACGGTAACCCGCCGGTCGATGCGCGGCATGGCCTTCAGGAGGTAGGCAAAGCCCTTCTTGCCGTCCTCCACGTTGCCCACGAAGATGATGTTCCCTTTTTTCTTCTTCACTCCGGGCAGCGGCCGGAACACGCTCCGGTCGATGCCGTTGTACACCACGGTCTGTTTTTCCAAGGGCACGCCGAAATCACGGCGGATCATTTTTTTTGAGTCTTCCGACACGGTGATGATGTGGTCCAGGCGCCTGGCCACGATCGACTGCATCAGGGTGGGATAGAACATAACGGTCTTCGCCTTGTTCTTGAACTTCTGGGTGCGCTCCAGCACGTTCACCAGGTCGATCGACAGTGGATGGTGGATGGTGGCGATCACCGGGATCCCGAAATACTTCATCATGAGGAGTCCGTAGCCCACCGACTGGTTGTCGTGGATCACGTCAAAGCCGTGCTCCTCGTGGAGCTTTCGCAGGAGCAGGTAGGCGCGCCACCCGAAGGTGCTGATCTCCGAAAAGGCGCCGGTGCGGGTGGCCAGGTATTCGTAAAAATTGACGGGCCGGAGAATCGCGAAAGGATCATCCGGCTCTATGATATCAAATTTCTTGCGAATGAAATACTGGTTGTTGTGGATCGTGTGGAGGACGACGCCCTTCATCGGGAAGGGATAGGGCGGCCCCACGATGGCGTGGACCTCGTGGCCCTGGCGCACCATTTCGTCCGCTATGTACTTGAGATAGATGCCCTGCCCCCCCGAATAGGGATTCCCCCGGTAGCAGAGGAGGCATATCTTCAGGGGGCGGCCCGCGTTCATCGCCGGGCCTCGCGCCGCACGGTGATCGGCGGCTGCCGCATCTGCTTTTTCCGCTCCCACTCGCCATGGAGTATGACCTTGTCCGGGTCGAGATGCTTCACCACCCGGGCCGGGTTGCCGGCGACGATGACGTTGGGGGGCACGTCCTTGGTCACCACCGCCCCCGCGCCGACGATGGAGTTTTCGCCGACGCGGACCCCCTTCAGCACGATGGCGGAGTCGCCTATCCACGCGCCCCGCTCCAGCACGATGGGGGCGCTCCCCCCGGGCATGCAGGTGCGGTCATGAATATCGTGCCAGTCGGAATCGGACAGGTAGCAGAAGTTTCCCAGCATGCACCCGTCGCCGATGGTGATGGAGGACGCCGAGCTGACGCGCACGCCGTTCATGACCAGAACGTTGTCACCGATGGTGATGCTTCCCTCGATGTCCCCGAGCTTAATCGTGGAAAGATTGGTCCGGTAGCCGTTCCCGGCGACGATGACCACCCCCTTGCCGAGACTGATATTGGGGCCGAAGACGACGACGTTCCAGATTCCCCACACGTTGGGCACGGCGGCGATATGGGCGAACTTTCTTTTGAAAGAGAGCTGGTAGTATAAATACGAACGTACCAGATAGAGGAATGCCTTAATATACGTAAAAACGGTCTTTTTCGCGTCAGTATCAAACATGGTTCACACCTGCACCGGAGATGCGCCGCGGGGGCCCTGGTCTGGTTTTCTGTTGTTTCTGCGGAGTCCCGGGAATATGCGCCGTCACCGGTCTTCTATTCTCGAAAAATCCATGAGAGTCGTAAAATGCTTCAAAATGTTTTCCAGCACGGCAAGCCTGTTGTCCCTGAGCTTCACGTCCCTGTCCATGACCAGCACCTTGTCGAAGAAACGGTCTATGATCGGTTTGCCCTCGATCAGAAGCTCGAAGAGCTCGATATAGCTGCTCGACGCGATGCGCGCGTCGATGGCTTCGGCCCGGGAATCGAAAAACCGGTGGAGGTCCCTTTCCTCGTCGCACTGAAAGAGGGACGGGTCCAGGGAAAGCGCATAGGCGGCGTTCTCCTTCCTGAAGGCCGACACAATGTTGTTCATCCGCTTGAAACTGAGGAGCATCCGGGAGAAATTTTCGTTCTTGCGGAACTGGTTGACGCTCTTCGCCCGCCGGTAGAGCTCCAGGTAATCGCTCGCGCCGGTCGACAGGCACGCGTCGATCTCGTCGTGGGACAGGCCGCTTTCTGCATATATGGTCTTCGCGCGGACAGCGACAAACTCGACGATCTTGCCCGCCAGTTCCTTCCCTCCGCGGTAATTGCCCGCCACTGAATCCAGCAAGTCTTTCAGCTCCAGGTTTATCTCGTTCCTGATGAGGAGCTCGACGATCGCGTTGGACTGGCGCCGCAGGGCGTAAGGGTCGGCCGATCCCTTCGGTATGTTCCCGACGGAAAAGGAGCCGAAGATATTATCGATCTTCTCCGCCAGGGAAAGGACGATGGAGGTCATGCCCGTCGGCTGCGCCTCGCCGCTGAAGCGCGGCTTGTAATGGTCCTCGATGGCGTCAGCCACGTCCTGCGCCTCGCCGTCCTCCAGGGCGTAGATCTTTCCGATATGCCCCTGCAGGGAAGGAAATTCGAACACGACCGCCGTCATCAGGTCGGTCTTGCACAGGTCGACGGCGCGGGCGATCCGGTCCCGCTGCGCGGCATCCAGCCCGAGCCGCTCCCCAATATAGGCCGCGATGGCGTGCATCCTCGCCACCTTGTCGTATATGGACCCCAGCTCCTTGTGAAAGAGGACGGTCTTCAGGGATTCGACGCGGTCACCGAGCTTCATCTTACGATCCTCGCTGTAGAAAAAGCGCGCGTCATTGAACCGCGCTGATATGACGCGCTCGTTCCCCGCCCTGACGTTCGCCGTCGGCGGGTTGTTGGACACGACCAGGAAGGCGTCGGTCAGCTTCCCGCCGCCGTCAACGACGGAAAAATACTTCTGGTGCTCCCGCATCTCCGCTATGAGCACGATGTCGGGCAGCGCCAGAAACTGGCGGTCGAAGCGGCACTCGCATATATAGGGACGCTCCACCAGGTAGGTCACGGCATCAAGGAGATCCTCGTCATCGAGAAGCTTCCCGCCGGCCTGCTTCGCGGCTGCGGCGAGGTCTTTCCGGATCATCTCCTTCCGCTCGGCCTGGTCCACGATAACGCCGTTCATCTTCAAAATATCATCATAGGAGCCGATGTCCCCGATCTCGACCATCCGATTGTTCTGTATGTAATGGCCCCGGGTCATGTTCGACGAAGCGATGCCGTCTATCTCGAACGGAATGACCCTGTTGTCGAAAAGTATCACGAAATAGCGGATGGGCCGGGGAAAGGTCACGGTCTTGTCGCTCCACCGCATCCGCTTGGGAAAAGGGATCGCGCCGACGATCTGGGTTATAATCGCCGGAAGCAGGGACTCGGTTTTTTTCGCTTCCAGCTTTTTCTTCGCAAACACGTAGGAGCCCTTGTCCGATTCCCGGGTGAACACATCGGCCGCGCTGATGCCGTTTCCCTTGATAAACCCCTCGAGGGCCTTCGTGGGCTTCCCCTCCGGGTCATAGGCCGCCTTCACCGAGGGCCCCTTCAGCTCCACCTCCTCCTCGCGCTGCGACGCCGCGAGTTTCGATATGATGACCGCGATCCGCCGGGGCGTTGCGTAGACCTCAATGGAATCGAAATTGATGCGGTTCCCGCCAAGGTTCTCGACGAATACCTTTTTCACGGCCTCGATGGCGGGCGGGATATACCCGGCGGGTATTTCCTCGGTGCCCAGCTCCAGCAGGAAATTAGCGTCCTTCAGCATGTGACTCACTCCGGTGCATGATTAGATCGGCGCCCGGGACGTCATGTCCCGCGCTCACCTACGCAGATGCCTGTGTATAAAGGGAGGCCGGCCGGAAAATGAGTCAATTCATTTTTTGGGAAGGCCATGATCTTCCCGGTTCATGGAGGGCTATTGAACACATGGCACATCGCGAGGACCAAACCGAATACGGATTGACGAAGCTCTCCGGAAGCGCTACCATTGACTGATCGCTCTGAATCAACACCCATGATGTCATCAATGATTCGCCTGGAAACATCAACTATAATTCAGAAAGCAGGATATAATAACATCGGAGGCACCATGAAAAAGACATTTTTGACGCTTTTTATCATTGTTCCAGCGCTGCTCACGGCCCACAAGGTATACAACAAGGACATGGAGACCATAATTGCCGAGGCAGACCTGGTCATGACCGCAAAAATCCATAAAATAACAATCGCGAAGGGCACCTGCAAAACCGGTTATGGATATCAATTAATACCGGAGAAAATCCTTCTGGGGACCTTTACCGAGGAAAAAATATCCTTTTATTACAGCATTCATTTCTGGCGTGAGGATAAGGGGTGCCCCAGCGTTCATTACATACTTCCCCCCACTCCCCGGGATGTGGCGGAAGGTCAGATAGTTATCGCCGTGTTTAAAAAACATGCTGCGGTGCAGGGAGGCTACTGGGGCACGGGAATTTTTGAGGTTGCCGAAATGGATTCAATTCAAGTGCAGATCGATAAATATCACCGGGCGGACGGCAGGGCGGAAATAAGACAATGAGATATGGGGCGTATTGATCAGCCCCTTTTCTTGCGAAAATAGATATAGGGATTGATGTTCCTTCCGCCCTGAATGATCTCAAAATGGAGGTGGGCGCCGGTGGAACGTCCCGTGTTGCCGCTGACCGCTATGCTCTGGCCCTGTTTAACATACTGCCCGGGCCTGACCATGATCCGGGAAAGGTGCGCGTAGAGCGTTTTCCATCCGCCGGGATGGGCGATAACCACGGTCTTGCCGTACCCCCCCAGCCATCCGGTATAGGTGACCTGGCCGTATTTAGAGGCGCGTACCGACTGGAATATGCAGCGTATGTCAAGACCGGGATGAAATTCAGTGTGGCTCGGGTCCCAGGGGTCCCTTCTCCATCCGTATCCGCAGGTGATGAACCGGCCGAAGGCGGGCCACAGGAAGCCCGAAAAGGTATTCAGCGGCTTCGCGTCGGGGATAAAAAGGACCGTGTTGGAGGCGACAAAATCAGGGTTTCTGATATTGTTCTCCTCTATTATTTTTTTCAGGGAAACCCTGTACCTGCGCGCGATTGAAACCAGATCACCCCCCTTCTGCATCTTCAGCAGCAGGCCGTCCTTGTTGGGAATCTTCAGGACCATACCGTCCCTGAGGACGCTGTCCGCCGTGAGATTGTTGGTGCCCCGTATGGTATCAACGGACACGCCGTACTTCTTGGCTATTTTCTGCAGGGACTCGCCCTTCTGGATGCGGTGTTCACTGATCACGAGCTTCTCTGTTTTTTCCGGGGAGGAATAATCGGTCTGTTTCGACTGCAGCAGGTTCTTTTTGATCATTTCATCATCGGAAATAACGGCCTCCTTCTGTTTAGAAGGATAGAGGGAGAATACGACGATTGCGGCCACCAGGGCGAACCCGAGGGCAACGGCCAGCTTTCTGCGATGGGCCGACATTTTCGGATGGGAAAGAATGGCAACACGGGGCAGCGTGAACAGGTTTTTTTTCATCCGCGGTGCCCGGTGCCGAAACAGGCCTATTTCGGGTACCTTCATCCTGATGGTCTTGATGAAGATTTTTTTATCGCCGATATACACGATAACGATTTCGTTTGAAAAAATCGAAATGGTGAATTTACTGATCTTGATCGTTTTTGAAAATATCTTTTTCATAATGCCGCGGAACTGATCTTTTCGACAGGACAGAAAAATCCCGTCATTTCATAGTCGGCAGATTCGACAAATTTAATAATATGTTTAATCGTATCGGTATGTAAATCATGAACGGCATCAAGGGATCCCAGAATGATCGACACCGGTCCCCCGGCCCGGGTTATCGAGAACCGATATTCCTGATTTCAGAAGTATCGCTCTGCGAAGAGCCGCCGTGAAAGGATTCCTCTATGACTTTCCTGGTGTCTTTTTTATGGCCCCCGGTTATATTGAAATTTCCGGAAACGACAACGCCCTTCTGCAGCAGCACGGAGGGAGCGGTGATGTCGCCGAGTATCTTGCCGGTCTCCAGCAGACGCACCTCGCTGCGCGCCGATATGTTGCCTATCAGCGTGCCGGCTATGACGACGGATTTGGCGACGATATCGGTCTTGACCTTGCCGGTCTCCCCCACGACAAGTTCCTCGTCGGTCTTGATCTCTCCCTCGAACTTGCCGTCGATCCGGAGCGACCCGCTGATATAAAATTTACCCTCGAAGACCGAACCTTCTCCGATGGTGCTGTTCATGCCATCATTTTTCGACGCCATATCATTACTCCACGTGCCGTTATTGGAATTGAATTTTAAAGGAAACTCTTAAACCCATTTCGTCTTGTTTCCCTGGGGGCACTCTTTAAGTAAAACCGCTTTTTTTACTAACTACTGATGGTGATTACAACGGTTTTACAATGTGCCCTTAATCTAGTAAAAGCAGCGCAGCACAAAGTAAAGCAAAAAATAGCAAACGGTAAAAATTTTTAATCGGCCCTGGATAAGAGTCCCGCACGGCCGGGATGTTACGGATTTCCCTAAAACGTGATGGAAGTTTCAGGGATTTTCAGGTCTTCAAGCTGTCCCACCGAAACCACCGAAAGGGTTCTCGTTCCGAAAATCCGGCCGCATATTCTCTTGAAATCATCCATGGTGACATTGTTGATGCAATCGACCACCTCGCTGAAGGTGAAGCTCCTGTTGAAGGTGATTTCGTCCTTGGCGAGCTGCCCCATCCGCACCTCAACGCTTTCAAGGCTCAGGGCCAGGTTGCCCTTCATGAAGTCCTTGGCGTCCTGGAGTTCCTCCTCGGTGATCCCCTTCGCGATCAAGTCGCGGCATTCCGCCGCGATCAGGTCGACGGCCCTGATGTAATTTTCCGGCAGCGTCGCGCAGTAGATGCCGAAAACGCCGCTGTCGCTGTAAGAGGAGTGGAAGGAGTAGATCGAATAGCTTATCCCTTCCTTTTCACGGATGTTCTGGAAGAGCCGCGAAGACATGCTGCCGCCGAGGACCGTGCTCATGATGTAGAGGCCCCATCGGTCATTGTCGTCGCGCTTGATCCCGTCAGTGCCGAGGCAGAAATGGACCTGCTCGAGCTCCTTCTCCTGGTGGAAGTAGCCGATGCGGTCGGGAGCGCCGGCCACTCCGGTTGCCGCCGGGGCCTTGCCGGTGGTGCGGGAAAAATATTTTGCCGTCAGCCGTTCGGCCACGGCCCGGTCAAAATTTCCGGCTATGGCCAGGATGACGTTGTCGCTGCGGTACTGCTTCTGGAAAAAGTCGACAAGCTTCGCCCGGGTCGTCCCGCGTATGCTTTCATGGGTCCCGAGGATGGGATGGCTCAGGGGATGTCCCTTGAGCATGTTTTCCATGAACATGTCATGGATCAGCTCGTCGGGGGCGTCCTCGTACATTCGTATCTCCTCCATGACCACGTTCTTTTCCTTTTCGAGCTCGCCGGCATCGAAGAGGGAATCGTAGAAGGTCTCGGCGAGAAGCTGCATGGCCAGTTCAATGTAGTCGGACACGACATTGATATAGTAGCAGGTGTATTCCCGGTTCGTGGCCGCGTTGTGCTGCCCGCCGACGCGGTCCACGATCCGGGCGATGTCCCGCGCGGAATAATGCGCGGTGCCCTTGAAGAGCATGTGCTCGATGAAGTGGGCGTAGCCGTGCTGGTCCTCGTTCTCGTTCCGGGACCCGGACTTGATCCAGAGCCCTACCGAAACGGAAACGACGCCCTCGATCGGCTCGAGTACCACGGATAATCCGTTATCCTGTCTGTACCTGTATACCATCAAGTGACCGGTTCAGTTACATTGCGTCCTTTCTGCTCAGGTCGATACGGCCGCGGTCATCGACCTTGATGACCCTGACCTTGACCCGGTCGCCGATATTGACGACGTCCTCGACCTTATTGACCCGCTTGGCGTCAAGCTTGGAAATGTGGATGAGGCCTTCTTTCCCCGGCATGATCTCAACCATGGCGCCGAACTCGAATATCCGCCGGACCGTTCCCTCATACACCTTGTTGATCTCGACCTCCTCGGTGAGCCCCATGATGAAGTCCTCCGCCTTGGCGACCGATTCCTGGTCCGGACCGGTGAGGGTCACCGAACCGTCGTCCTCGACGTTGATATCGGTCCCGGTCTCCTCGATGATCTGCCGGATCACCTTGCCGCCCGGACCTATGACCGCGCCGATCTTCTCGGGGTTGATCATGATGGTCTTGATGAGCGGGGCGTACGGCGAGAGCTTTTTCTCGGGCTTCGGCATGATCTGGTTCATGATGCCGAGTATATGGAGGCGCCCCTCCTTCGCCTGCTGGAGCGCGACCTTCATGATTTCCGGGGTGATCCCCTGTATCTTGATGTCCATCTGGAAGGCGGTGACGCCGGTCTCGGTGCCGGTCACTTTGAAGTCCATGTCTCCCAGGTGGTCCTCAAGACCTAAGATGTCGCTCAGGATGGCGTACTTGTCCCCTTCCATGACCAGGCCCATGGCGATGCCCGCCACGGCGGCCTTGCAGGGAACGCCGGCGTTGAAGAGCGACAGCGACCCGGAACAGACCGAGGCCATGGAGGACGAGCCGTTGGACTCGAGTATCTCCGATACCTGTCGGATGGTGTAGGGAAAATCGTTCTTGTCCGGTATCACGTATTGGAGGGCGCGCTCGGCCAGCATGCCGTGGCCTATCTCGCGGCGGCCCACCCCGCCGTGACGGCCGGTCTCGCCCACGGAGAAGGGCGGGAAATGGTAATGGAGCATGAAGTGCTTTTCGCCCTCGCCCTCGATGTCGTCCATGCGCTGAACATCATCGACGGACCCGAGCGTCGTAACGCCGAGGCTCTGGGTCTCGCCCCGGGTGAACACCGCGGAGCCATGGGCCCGCGGGAGTATGCCGACCATGATGTCGATGGGCCGTATCTCCTTCAGACCGCGTCCGTCAGCGCGCTCCCCCTTCTCGAGGATGCGCTTCCGCACGAACTCGCCGTCCAGTTCGTCGATGATGCCGGCGGCCTGCCCGATGGTGTCCGGGAACTGTTCCGCCAGCTCCTGCTTCGCCTTCTCGATGATGGAGACCTTGGCGTTCTCGCGCTCGTGCTTGATGCGCAATTGCACCAGATTGTCGATATCGTTCAGGTACCGGCTCTTTATTTCTTCTTTGAGTTTTGCGTCGCTGACGAAGGGCGTATACGACAGCGGCGTCTTGTTCACCGCCTTTTTCAGCTCCTCCTGCACCGCGCAGATCCTCTTGATTTGCTCATGGGCTATCTCAACCGCGGCGATCATGTCGTCCTCGGAGATGTTTTTCGCGGAGCCCTCGATCATGGTCACGGCGCTCTTCGTGCCGGCGACGACGACGTCGATGTCGCTCTCATCGTCCTCGGCGAAGGTGGGGTTCACGATCCACTGCCCCTTCACCCGTCCGACGCGCACCGCGCCCACCGGCCCGTTGAAGGGCATCCCCGATATCGTGAGAGCGGCTGACGCCGCGTTGATTGCCACGATATCGTGCTGGTTCTTCTGGTCCGCCGAGAGCACGTAGATGATGACCTGCACCTCGTTGATGAAATCTGCCGGGAAGAGCGGCCGGATCGGCCGGTCCGTGAGCCTGCTGGTGAGCACTTCCTTGTCGCTGGGACGCGACTCCCTCTTGATGAAGCCGCCCGGTATCTTGCCGGCGGCGTACGACTTTTCGCGGTAGTCGACGGTCAGGGGGAAAAAGTCCTGTCCCTCCTTCACTTCCCGCGACATGACGGCCGAGGCGAAGACGATCACTTCCCCGTAGGAAACCGCGACAGCCCCGTCGGCCTGTTTCGCAAGGTACCCGGTGTTGAAGCTGAGCTTCTCCTTGCCAACCTCTACATTGAATTCAATAGACATACGTTTTACCTCGTTTTGTTGCTGATCGCTCCGCCGGGATGCTGTTCGTGAAAACGGTTACGCTGGAATATAGAGGTCAGAGATCGTTCCGACCGCGGTCGGGGCAATGTCTGGCTCCTATATTCCGGACATCCCGCACATCCATCTTCAGCGAATGTTCAGCGTCTCCGGGGAGCGTTAATCCGGGCCCGGTTATCTCCGGATGCCCAGTTCCTTGATAAGACCGCGATAGCGGCCAAGGTCTTTCTTTTTCAGATAGTCAAGGAGACGCCTTCTCTGGCCGACGAGCTTCAGCAGGCCCCTGCGGGAATGAAAATCCTTCGCGTGGACCTTGAAATGCTCCGTCAACTGATTGATGCGCTCAGTCAGCAGGGCAATCTGAACCTCGGGGGATCCGGTGTCCTTGTCATGAGTTTTGAATTTTTCGATAATCTCTTTCTTCTGATTCATCTTTGTTACTATCCTCCCAATGAGTTTGTTTCGGGCAAGTGCGTGATAGTACGCTCTCCCCTCAGGGACTTCACCGAAACCCCCTACATCCCCCCGAGGGGGGCCTTCTTGATCAAATCAATCAAAAGCCCCGTCTGGTGGGTGGGGGGTCTGAGTCAGCCCCATACTATTATGTCCCTTTTCAGTAATTAAATACGTTCAAATATTTAATATGCCATTTTTGGATATCCACATCCGCAATTGCAATAAGATTTTCATTTTCATCCATAATAATGAATGTTTTTCCGCCCCGGTCATCGATCGCTACGGCCCCGTCCCTGTGAAACAGGGAACCGTTCAGCACCTTCTCCCGGGCGTCCCTGCCCGCCACAATCCTGCCGTAATTGGCCAGGGCCTCCGCGGGGCTCAGCCTGAAAGGCCGATCAGGCCCTTCACCCCTGGCACAGTCCTCGAGCTCCTCGACGGTGACGGCATGGTCAATGCTGAAAAGACCCGCCGCGGTCCTCCGCAGGCTTTCCAGGTGTCCCCCGGTGCCGAGCATTTCACCCAGGTCCCGCGCCAGGGAGCGCACATAGGTTCCCTTGGTGCAGTGGACACGGAAGGTGAAACGGCCCGATTCAAGGTCCGTACCGATGATCTCGAAATCATGGACCCGGATCATCCGCGGCCTGAGTTCGACGCTCTCGCCTTTCCGGGCCCGGTCCGAAGCCCGGCGCCCCTTGACCTTCAGCGCCGAATAGACCGGCGGCTGCTGGCTGATTTCGCCGGTGAGCTTCGCGGCGCACGCCGCTATCCCTTCCGGGGTAATGCCGTCCGTGGGCCTCTCGGCGATCACGGTCCCCTCGCGGTCATCCGTATCGGTGCTCACGCCGAGGCGCACCGTCCCGGTATAGCTCTTGTCGTCCTCAAGGAGAAAGCGCGCCAGCTTGGTCGTCCGGCCGTTGCATATGACCAGGAGCCCCGACGCGAACCGGTCCAGGGTGCCCGCATGGCCGGTCCGCGAGGCGCCGGTGATGCGCTGTACGCGGCTCACGGTGTCATGGGAGGTTATACCTTCAGGCTTGTCGATGAGGAGTATCTGGTTCCTCATGTCCACCCCGCCGAAGCCGCCGGATCCGGTCTGTTCCCGGTTACTCGCCGCCAGATCCACCGTCCTGCTCCCCGCCGCTTTCACGCTGATCGTGGTCCTTTTTCTCTTTCTCCTCGAGCTTGTTGAGAAGGTCCACCATGTTCACCCCCTCCACGAGGGACGAATCGAGAAAAAAGGATAACTTCGGAGTGACCCTGATGCCGAGGCTCTTGCCGACCCGGTGCTGGATATAGGGGGTCGCCGACTTGAGACCCTCCAGCGTTTTTCTGATGTCACGGGGATCGCCCAGGACAGAAATGCCGATCTTCGCCGCGGAATAATCCTTGGCGAGATCCACCCCCGTCACGGTGGCGAAGCCGATGCGGGGATCCTTGATCTCCCCCCGCACCAGGAGCTCCGATACGATCCTCTTTATCTGCTCTTCAAGTTTTTCTCTTCTGTAGCCCATGGTTGTGTGTCTTTTAATTATCACCCTCACCCGCGCTCTGCACGCCCTCTCCCATTAATCTTGGATATAAGGAGAAGGCTTCAGCGGTAATGGCCTTATTCTTTACCCCCTCGCCTTTATTACATACAATGTATTCATCGGAGGGGTGGCTGGGGAGTGAGGGTCTTTAGGATTTACCTGTCTTTGCAACAAATTGTTTGTGGGAACATCTATTTCCAGTTTAATATTTTTTTGTATGGGGCCATTCCCGTTATATCGTCTTGGCTATCTCGACCAGCCTGTAGGCCTCGAAGCTGTCTCCTTCCTTCAGGTCGTTGTAGTTGTCCAGGCTGAAGCCGAACTCCTGGCCGGCGGCAACCTCGGACACGTCGTCCTTAAACCTCTTGAGGGACTTGAGGGCGCCGTCGAAGACGACCACGCCGTCCCGGACAAGGCGCACCTTGCAGCTCCGCTCGATCTTGCCGGCGTTGAGCATCGCCCCGGCGATGGTCCCCACCTTGGAAATTCTGAAGACCTGTTTCACGTCCCCGGAACCGGTAATCTCTTCCCTGATCTCCGGTGAGAGCATGCCCTCCATGGCGGCCTTGATGGAGTCGGTGACTTCGAATATGACATTGAAGAACTTGATCGACACGTTCTCGCGCTCTGCGATTTCCGACACCTTGCCGGTGGGCCGCACGTGGTAGCCGATGATGACGGCGTTTGACGCCGACGCCAGCATGACGTCCGACTCATTGATGCCGCCGGTGCCGGTGTGGATCACCTTGACCCGCACCTCGCCGATGGAAAGCTTCTCCAGCGATTCCTTCAGCGCCTGGCAGGAGCCGTCGACGTCGGCCTTGACGATGATCCTGAGCTCCTGCACCTCGCCCTCGCGGATCATCTCGTTCAGGGACTCGAGGGTGACCTTCTTGACCTTCTTGGCCGACTCGGCCCGCTTGTACTCGAGGCGTTTCTGCGATATCTGCTTGGCGGTCTTGTCCGACTCGACCCCCTCGAAGGGGTCGCCGGCCGACGGCACGCCAGATATGCCCAGGACCTCCACCGGCGTCGCGGGGCCCGCCACCTCGATGGGCTTGCCGAGGTCGTCGAACATGGCGCGCACCTTGCCGGAGAACACGCCGATGACGAAGGGATCGCCCACGTGGAGCGTCCCGTTCTGTATGAGGACCGTCGACACGGCGCCGCGGCCCATGTCGAGCTTCGATTCTATGACCGTGCCCCTGGCGAGGAGCTTCGGGTTCGCCTTCAGCTCCAGCATTTCCGCCTGGATGAGGATCAGCTCAAGGAGGGCGTCGATGTTCTTGGCGAACTTGGCGCTGATCTCGGCGAAGAGGGTGTGGCCGCCCCAGGACTCCTGTACCAGGTCGTACTTCGCGAGCTCGTGCTTCACCTTTTCGGGGTTGGCCTCGGGGAGGTCGACTTTATTGATCGCCACGATGATGGGAACGTTGGCGTCCTTCGCGTGGTTGATGGCCTCAATGGTCTGGGGCATGACGCCGTCATTGGCGGCCACGACCAGGACGACGATGTCCGTCACCCTGGCGCCGCGGGCCCGCATGGTGGTGAAGGCCTCGTGGCCCGGCGTATCCAGGAACGTTATCCTCTTGTCGCCGATCTTGACGCTGTAGGCGCCGATGTGCTGGGTGATGCCGCCGAACTCCTGGTCGATGATGTTGGTCTGTCTGATGGCGTCCAGGAGCTTGGTCTTTCCATGGTCGACATGGCCCATGACCGTCACCACCGGTGGCCGGGTCAGGTTGTCTTCCGGACGGTCCTCCTCAACGTGCTTGATGACCGTTTCGTCGTAGAGGGACACCACCTTCACGTTGGTGCCGTACTCGGAGGCGAGGATCTCGGCTGTTTCGGCGTCGATGACCTGGTTGATGGTCGCCATGACCCCCAGGTGCATCAGCTTGGCGATAACGTCAGCCGCCTTGATATTCAGCTTCTTGGCCAGCTCGCCGACGGATATGTTTTCCGTTATATGGATCTCCCCGGGCGCCTGCGCCTCGCGCCGGCGCTCTTCGGCGGTCTTCTTCCGGAGGATGATCTCCTTTTCTTCCTGCTCTTTCTTATATTTTCTTTTGTCTTTTTCTTTTTCCTTGGTCTTCTTCCGCTTCTTGTCCTTGCTTTCGCCTATCGCGGCAGCCGGCTTCTCGCCGGCGGCCGGTACCGCTCCCGTCCCGGTCTGGCCCGGCCGCCCGGGTCCGCCTTCCCTCCGGGGAGGACGGCCGGGTCCTCCCGGGCCACCTTCCCTTCTCGGGGGACGGTCACCGACCTGCGGGCGGGCGCCGGTGCCGCGCTGGCCCTGGGGACGGGCGCCGGTGCCGGGTCCGCGCCGTTCCGCCGCCGGACGGGCGGTTTCACGCTCCGGTTTTTTGGGCTCTTCCTTCTTCTCCGGCTCTTCAACGGCTTCGGCTTCCTTCCCTTCCTTCGGGACCTGCACCTTCCGCTTCAGCTTTATCTTTTTGCCCTTCTTGCTTTCCTCGATCTGCTGCGCCTTTCTCTTCTTGATGGCCTCGATTTTTTTCTCTATGAGAAATATATTTTTTTCCTGAAGATCAGATTCCTCGGTCTCGCACGCGATTTCCAGTTCCCGGCACACTTCCATCATATCTTCCATCGAGATATGATTTCTTCTGGCTATTTCAATGGCTTTCATGTATCAGTCTTTCTTCCTTGGATTAAATAATTCAGGGGAACTGAATCCCCAGGGGCGCTCTCGCGCGAAAAACCCGAGCGGTCCCGTCCAGGAACTTATTCGTCCTGTTTCGGTTTCTCCTGTTCTTCGGTCTCCTCTTTTTTCCCGGATGTCTCTGTGCCTTCTTCAGAACTTTCTTCTGTGCCCGCTTCCTCCCCCGATTCTTCCTCTGATTCGTCAAAATCAACGCTTTCCGCGATAATCTCAAGTATTTTCTTTGCGGTTTTTTCGCCGATGCCGTCTATTGCCATGAGCTCTTCAAGCGATTTCTCGACGAGGTCCTCTACGGAGAAGACTCCGCCGTTTTCCAGGAGCTTGATGGTGCGCATTTCAAGGCCGGGCAGCTCGGAAAGGGGCGTCTCGTCCTCGTTGACCTTCGAGAAGAGCTGCTCCACGATGGCCCGGGATTCGCTCGAGGAGAGGAAATCGCGGTACTGGTCTTCGGTCTTGATGTCGATCTCAAAGCCGCAGAGCTTCGACGCCAGGCGGACGTTGTGCCCCGCCTTGCCCAGCGCCAGGTGCTTCTGGTCATTGTCGACCACGGCTATGACGCCGCCGTCGGACTTCTCGACGATCTCGTGGACCTTCGCCGGGGTCAGGGCGTTGGCCGCCATGATCTTCCGGTCCTCGAACCACTCGACGACATCGATCTTCTCACCCTCCAGTTCCCGTACGATCGACTGGATGCGGATTCCCTTCATGCCGACGCAGGCGCCGACGGAATCCACGTCGTCGCGCTCGCTGGTGACCGCAACCTTGGTGCGCATGCCCGGCTCCCGGACCACCTTCACGATCCGGACGACGCCGTCATATATCTCGGGGATCTCCATCTCAAAGAGCTTCTCGATGAAGGTGGGGTGCGTCCTGGAAAGGATGATGCTGGGCCCCTTGGAATTTTTCTGCACGGCAAGGATTAGGGCCTTGACCCGGTCGCCGACCTTGTAGTGCTCGAGGGGGTTCTGCTCCCGCGCAGGGAGTATGCCCTCGGTGCGGCCCAGGTCGATGTAGATGGCGTCCTTGGTCTTGCGCTGGAGGAAGCCGTTGATGAGCTCTCCCTCCTTGTCGACGAATTCGCCGTATATGATGTTCTTTTCCGCTTCCTTGATCTTCTGGATGATGACCTGCTTCGCCGTCTGCGCCGCGATCCGTCCGAAGGACTCGAGGGGGTCCTCCTCGACTTCCACGTCGTCTCCCAGCTGGGCGTTCGGCGCGATCTTGACCGCCTCGCTGAAGGATATCTCCTCCGCCCTGTTCCGCGGTGTCTTGACGACCATCTTCTTGGAAACGACCTTCACGCTGTTCTTGTCCCGGTCGAAGACGACCTTCACGTTGTCGATCATGCCGTACTGCTTCTTGAACGCGGACAGCATCGCAGATTCGACGATCTGTTCGATATATTCCCGGGGGATACCCTTGTCGGTCGCTATTTCGTGTAATGCCTCAAAAAAATTCTTGCTCATGGCTCCTGCACCTTTTTAATAATCAAGATTAGCGCTGATAATTGCGTCAAAGGGGACGGCCACATCGCCCTTTTCGCAAGAAACCGTAACGGTCGTGTCGGTCATTTCGCCGATGGTTCCCTTGACGACCCTGCGGCTCCCGCCCTCTTCGTAGACGACCTTCACCGGGGCGCCGGGAAACCGCCTGAATTCGGAGCTGTTGCGAAGCAGCCGGTTAAGGCCCGGCGATGACACTTCAAGGGAGTAGTTCGGCAGGGCGTCCTCGGCATCAAGCCTGGCTGACAGCTCCCGCGAAAATTTCTCGCAATCGAGGTGTGAAATGCCGGCTGGGCTGTCAATTTTCACGTGAATCTGGGAATTCTCTCCTTTATAAAGGATAGAAGATTCATAAATCAGGTAGCCGAGCTTGCCGGCGGTATCCTCGATAAGCTCCAACATTCTCTCTTTAATATGCACGTCTTGCATCCATAGTAAAAGAGAGTGGGTGGCCCACTCTCCTGTCAATCGCTCGTCAATACACACACCATCGTCTTAACTGAACCACTATCAACCATGGGCATATAGATTGCAAGCTTTTTTTACCGCTGCGGGTTTATACTTTCCGCAGACTAATCCGCGTATTGTCATTTCGACGAGCGGCAGCGAGGAGAAATCTCGTATTTGAAAACGGGAAAAGATTTCTCACCCTTCGGGTTCGAAATGACAGTATTGGACAATTGATTTCCTGAATCGCTCCGCTGCGCTCGCGATGACCTTCGGGCTGTGAGCCAAATTGACCAGCAATTACTTCAGGGAAAAAAGCGGCTACTTAGTGGCGGTTTCAATCACTATCCTGTTGCGGCCCCCCTCCTTTGCCCGGTACAGGCGTTCATCGGCGATTTTAACCAGGCTTTCCGCTGAGGCGGTCTCCTTCTCCAGTTCCCTGTTGTCGGCTATGCCGCCGCTGAAGGTGACATGGATCGGATCGTCCTGGAACCGGTACCGTTCACGGTCAACGGCATCCTTGATCCGCTGCAGAATTTCAAGGGAATCCTTCCGGGAACAGTCTTTGAAGAGAATAATGAATTCCTCGCCGCCGTACCGGGCCACCAGGTCGTAGGGGCGTATGCTTTTTCTTAGGAATTCCGCGAGCTGCCTGAGGACGAAATCGCCGGCCTGGTGCCCCTTCGTGTCATTGATATTCTTGAAGTGATCGATGTCGATCAGGGCTATGGAAAAGTTTTTGTTCGAGTTTCTCCGTCCGTGCTCAACGATCTTGTCGAGGTATTCGAAGAAATAGCGCCGGTTATGGACCCCGGTCAGGGGATCGGTAATGGTTTTGGCGCGCAGATCCAGCTCCCGTTTTTTTTTCAACAACGCGGAACGGATGCGGGCGCGCAGTTCAATCTCGTTATAGGGCTTTTTAATGTAATCGACGCCGCCGGAGTCGAACCCCTTTTCAACATCCCTGCCGGTGTCCTTGGAGGTTATGAAAATAATGGGGATATCGGCGAACTTCTCTATATGGGATAGTTTCTTGGCTATCTGGAAACCGTCTTCCCCGGGCATGACCACGTCCAGGAGGATGATCGAGGGAACTTCGTGCTTGAGGACGTGCCACATCTCATCGCCGCAGGAGGCGCTCAGGACAGAATAATCATCGAGGAGTTTGGTGATGGTTGTGGTATCGATGCGGGAGTCATCGACCACCAGTATCTTTTCGGCCACGTTTTGATTGTCCCCCTGACACGGGAATCATGCCTGGAAAGCGGGCCCGGACGCGCCGGGCCGCATCGGTCACAACCTTTAATTGTGTTCCGTCTTTGTCAAATAATAAAAGAATAATTTTTTCAATAATTTCGGGGTTGTTTGTATACAACGCAGGAACTCCCGCCTTCATTGGATGGCATCGTTATACAATTTTTTCTGGTCCCTGTCCCCCGGAAAGGGCATGCCATATCATACTCAATCAGGTCATGAAATAAACCACGGTCACTACAATGCGTTAGCATATTATACCTTGATAACATTGTTTCTGTGAAACATGATGCTTAATTTTCAGAGCTGCGACGAACTGAACCGTTATTTCCCGCACACCCCCTTCAGGCCAACCCATTCGGTACATCCTGTCCCACTGTTGGCATCAACCTCATCTTCAGAACGGGGGTCGGGGGCACGCTGAAACAAGTCATTAAATATGCGGCAGAGTAAAAATTATCCCATCCCGTTTTTTCTACTTGCCACAATACCGGCCAGGGAAGAATCTGCTGTATATGTATAAAGGAACCGCCATGTCCATTCTCGAAAACCTCAACGAAAACCAGAAAAAAGCGGTGCTGCACACCGACGGCCCCCTCCTCATACTTGCGGGCGCCGGATCCGGAAAGACCCGGGTGATCACCCACCGCATCGCCTACCTGGTGGGGGAAAAGCACGTTCCCCCGACGGGCATCTTTGCCGTCACCTTCACGAACAAGGCGACCGAAGAGATGAAGAACCGCATCATCAGGCTCATAGGCCCCCAGGGCGCCAGCGTCTTCATCAAGACCTTCCACGCGGCGTCCGTGTATATCCTGCGGCGCTACGGAGAGCGCATCGGCATCCCCTCCTCGTTTTCGATTTATGACACCTCGGACCAGGCGACCCTGGTAAAGGAGATCCTCCTCCGGATGCGCCTGGACCCGAAAAAAATACGCCCCGAATCGATCGTATCGAAAATATCGGAGGTGAAGGACAAGGCGGAGCTGATCGACGGCACCGACCCCGGGCTGCTGACGCAGAAGACCCATTTCTACGACTTCCAGGAGATCTATGACGAATACCACCGCCTGATGGCGAAGAACAACGCCCTTGACTTCAACGACCTCCTCATCAAGACCGTCCAGCTCCTCCGCTCCGATGCCGACGCCCTGCAGCGGCTCCAGCGGCAGTGGTCATACTTCATGATAGACGAGTACCAGGACACCAACTACGCGCAGTACCTTATAGCGAAATACCTCGCTTCAGCCAGCACCAACCTCTGCGTCGTCGGCGACGACGACCAGTCGATCTACTCGTGGCGCGGCGCCGACATCCGCAACATCCTGAACTTTGAAAAGGACTACCTAAACGCCGCCGTCATAACCCTTGACCGGAACTACCGCTCGCGCCAGCCGATCCTGACGGCCGCCTCGTCGGTGATCAGGAACAACGTCAACCGGAAGGAAAAGAACCTGAACGCCCACAAGGGCGAAGGCGAGCCGGTGGTCTGGTGCCGCACCAACAACGAGTACGGCGAGGCCGAGTTCGTAGTGAACACCATCATGTCGCTGAAGCACCGGGAAAACCTCTCCAACGGCGACTTCGCCGTTTTCTACCGGACCAACGCCCAGTCCCGCGTGTTCGAAGACCGCCTCAGGAAGGAAAACATACCCTACCGGGTCGTGGGCGGCATGAAATTCTACGAACGGAAGGAAATCAAGGACATCCTGGCCTACCTGAAGTTCATCGCCAACCCCCATGACCTGGTATCCATGCTCCGGATCATCAACACCCCGTCACGGGGGATCGGCCGGGTGACCATCGACAAAATCCGCGATCACGCGGCGAGGAGCGGCGAATCCGAATGGAACGTCATCAGGGAAAACCGCCTCGGCGAAAAGCTCCCCAAGGGACTCATCGACTTCCGCGCCATGATGGTCCAGTGCCAGGAAACTTCCCGGGATATCCCGCGTACAAAGCTCTCCGCCTTCGTTGAGCAGGTGCTGGAGCTGTCCGGTTACGTGAAGAGCCTCGAGGAAGAGGACACGATGGAAAGCCGTTCGCGTCTTGAGAACATCAGCGAGCTTATGAACAGCATTTACGATTACGAGCAGGCCTATCCTGAAGCGACCCTTGACCAGTTTTTACAGGACATCTCCCTGTATACCTCCGAGGAAAACCCCGAGGAGGATCCCGAAAACAGGGCCGCCATGGTGACCCTGATGACGGTCCACAACGCCAAGGGGCTCGAATACCCGGTGGTGTTCCTCACCGGCCTGGAGGAGGACATCTTCCCCCACCGCCTCTCCTCCGACACGGAGGAAGGCATCGAGGAGGAGCGGCGCCTTTGCTACGTGGGCATCACGCGCGCCATGGAGCGCGTCTTCCTCACCAGCGCCGAGCTGCGCCGGACCTTCCACGAGATATTTCACAAGGAGCCTTCCCGCTTTATCTACGAAATACCGGCGGACCTCCTTGAAGTGCAGGAATACTACTCGAACAGCTACCAGAACGGCGCTTCATACCGAACCCCTTACGGCGTGAAGAAAACCTACACCGAATCCCATTTTGACGAAAGTGACCAAGTCGATGCCGAACCGAAGGAAGAGACCCCGGAAAGCCCCGGCTCTCCCGTGCGCAGCGAATCCCGGTTCAGAGTAAGGGACAACGTTCTCCATCCGAAGTACGGTGTCGGGCGTGTTCTCAGCATCGAGGGTTCCGGCGACAACGTGAAGCTCACCATACTCTTCGGCAGGTCAAGCAAGACCTTCCTGGAAAAATACACCCCCCTGGAGAAGGCGGAATAAAGACGGTTCCCCTTTTGCTCATACGGCACGACAGCCGGGTGGCGCATCACGCATCACCCGCTATGCGGGACTCTCTTGAAACATACGCCCGAGCGGGCGGCCGTTATCTTCTGTATATGATGTCACCGACAAAACGTATCAGGCGGTAAAAGTGATCATTGGTAGCGGCGAGTTTCATCAGAACGAGTCTTACGGTATCCCCGAAAAAATAGCAGTGGCGGATGATTCCCCATATCTTCACCCGGCTTGAATCGACTTCGCCTATGGTAAAATGATCAGTTGCGCCCCGGAGCCCAAGTTTTCTTTCTTCATAGAGACACTGGATGATAACCGAGGGGATCCTGAATTCATCGATGATCCGGGCGCAAGAATCAGCGTCCGCGCGACCGGACCGGTCACGAATCCAGTCCCTGATGCGTATCCAGACATTGACGAGATTCCGGTGCTCGATCTTATACCCGGAGAGGGATTGTCCCCTGCGCCGGTACGTTGTCAGGAATTCCGGAACAACGCAGACCCTGGTTATTGACGCTATTTTAATGAAAAATTCACTGTCTTCACCGCTGCTGGTGTTCTCGTCAAAAAATATATCATTTTGCAAGATCAGACCGCGGTTGATGATCCAGCCGATGGTCAGGGGCCACACCTTGTTCCGCAGATAGGGTATCAGTATATCGCCTGATATGTTCTTGAACTTGTCATACACAAGGGCCCCGGTCTCTTCAAAAAGATTCATTTGACCGCAATAACAGGCGTTCATGCCGGTCTCCAGCATTGCCGCAACCTGCAGCTCGATCTTAATCGGTTCCCAGAGATCGTCACTGTCCTGGAACGCGATATAGGCGCCCCTGGATGCCCTGATACCGCGGTTCCGAGCAGCGGAAACTCCGGCGTTTTCCTTGCGGATATACACAATATTCGGGCATTCCGTCATTTTGTCTTTTATGATTCCCGGGCTGGAATCGGTGCTGCCATCGTCGACGATGATAATCTCGATGTTCTTGTATGTCTGCGAGCATACGCTGTTAAGAGTTTCAGATATGTATTTTTCAGAATTATATACCGGTATGACAACTGAGACGAGGGGAAGTGTAGCGGATCCTGCCATGGTCGCTTGCATTTGATCGTCAGGATGCATAACTGTTCATCTACCTGTTAATATAAGTGTCATTATACTACCAGGTCAGTCTCCGAGAACCTGGCGTAAAATGTCTCCCGCCTTAAATGCCATCTCCCGGACGCGCGGGAGCTGTTTTCGTATATTTTCTTTTATCTGCCCGGAATCCTTCAGTATATGTGCCAGCCGTTCTGCGATTACGTCGGGATGGATGGAGTCCGTGCCGAGACAATAACGGGTATCGCTGAAAATGTCGTTGTTAATGCCATGTGCTTTTATGCTGTACGCAAACGTAAGCGTGGGAATTTCCTGCGAGATGGCCGCGATGGTGGCATGGGTCCGTGCGCCAGCGAAGGCGGCCATTTTACCGATAAGCCACTTTGTTTCCTGCGCCGATAAAAAAGGCGGTACAAGGAATATGCCGTCCCGTTTTTTAACCAGGGAAAGCGCATCCCGCATATGCGCATAATCATTTGAATGGGGAACGGTTACATGGGGGATCAGGTACATGGGGCGCCTGGTGGTAATGGCGACTCGCTCGATGATCTCGGCCGTCCTGTTCAACCATTCTTCGCTGCTTCCCCCGGCAACAAATTTCGCCATTAGCGGGCTGAGGTTCAGGCCCACCGCACCGTCATGGACTGCCATACCTAACTTTCCCTGGGATGGCTCGCGGGGAGTCATGATAAAAGCGGGGTCCGCTATGCGGAAGACATTGTCCCTGAATCCGAGACCAGCCAGGTATTCGACCGAGATTGATTCCCTGACGAAAAAAGCCCTGACTTTTTTCAAGTGCTCTTTCATGTATGCCTCGTATTCCGGCATCGCGCTGAAAGGACCGACCGAAGCCCCCCAGATGATGAGCGGCTTTCTCACATTGTACACATAATCATCAAGGTCCGTATGAAACCGCGGTATACCGTAATCAAGTGAATAATTATCCCCGCCGACCGAGAGCACGCCCCGGCACCGGGACAGTTCTTTCCCCCATGTCGCTGAATTGAGAAGATTGTAGTATCTGCGGTGCATTTTAATTTTAAGCCGGCGGAACCAGGGAATGGTCAGCCGTCTTACCGGTTTATACAGCAATGTGTGCGAAATGTCGGGGTCGATTTCATTTTCCCGCTGGGCTGCGTACTGGGCGGGATTATCGAAATGGGTAACAGCTAAAAAATACGGATTATCATAGGACTTACGCAGGATATCAACCGTACCGCGAACAATTGCTTCGCAGCCGCGATTTTCATAGGCGCCGTTTCCCGCCAGTATAAATAGTGGCCGATTCTCCATGTCTTAACCCTGCCGGTACCGGATGATATGACGGGATTTCAATCTGAGCAAGAGGATCTCCATATAATCAGTTCAAGGTTTCCGCCTTTAAGTTTTTCGGATGACCCTGTCCATGAATTCCATTGGTTTATAATAAAAACCGTAAACGGGGTGGCAATTGTTTTTTTATCTTTGAATCATTTTTTACTCCCCGGAGAAAGCCGGATACAATATTCATTGATCCTGCCGGGATTTATGCAGACTCTTAGAACAGTTTTTTCAGCAACCGGAGAGGCCAATGGCCTGCGGATATGGCGCTGTTCGCCATTTTCAATATCCACAGGTAGGGAAGCATTTTTTTCCTGAAAGCCGCACCGTCAAACCCGTCAGCATTCTCATAACGGCTTGATACCTGCCTGCTTTTTTTCTGCATGATATCACGCATGACGGACCGCACCATGGCGGATAGTCCTATTTTCCATCGCGGCCCGACCCTTTTTTTCAAGCCCCCTATGGCGCGTTTGCTCCGGTAGAGCCGGAACGGAAGTTCTTGCCGCTTGTATTCAATGACGCTGCCCTGGCTTCTGATTACCTGTTCCGGCGGAATATTCTGAAGAGCGATTTCACCGCGAAGAAGACCGTTCCGGAGCAGCTCGTCAATTATCGGATTGCGCGTGATGACAAGGTTCGTACCACGTGGATCAGTTACGTATTCAGGGAGCCATGCGTCCATAAGCGACACGTCGGCTACTTCCGCAAAGATGTCGTCGCAGAACCGGCAGGAATTCAATGAGAACCAACGGTTGGTCCAGGCCTCGGAAGGACCGTCAAGCCAGGATATTTTCTTTGTGTCATTATCGCCCTGGAACATAAAGTGAAAATTATCCGCGGTGCCTTCCCGGTCCTTACCGCGGAAGTTCACCAGTCGAGGCGGCCCGGTTAGGCCGGCGCGGGCGGCCATGTAACCGGTAAAATATGCGCTTTTCATCTGCCCGCAGGTGAGTCCAATTATGGCGATTAACCGCTCCCTGATGCTTTTTCTTTTACTGGCTGCAAGTCGGATTCCCTTGGCCACGCAGGGAAGGGCCGAGACTGCATACCGTCCCGGTGTTGTGCCAATAAGGCGGAGAGCCTCGGAGAGTTCTACCGGGTAATATGCCGATCGTGACGAACGCCGCACGTCGCCCGGGTCTGAAACCGCGGAATACGAGAAGAGACGGCCGGCGCCGCCATGCTGACCGACACATAAGACCGTATCAATGGAGCCTGTCCGAAGCATTGTTTCCACTATCCATGTCGCCAGACCGCCTGAGGCGCCGTTTTCACGAAGATCTGCAGACACGGAATAACCGGCATATGTCCCCCGGTAGAATCCGAGGATAGGATCATGCGACATGTCCGCGTGAGCTGCAAAGAGGTCCCGTCCGATTTCATCCTCATCCGGATTGCCCGGAGCGAACGGACAGGCTGACAAACAGGCTGAGCAGGCGGGCTTGCAATCGCCGGACAACGCGGGATTCAGCTCGCCGAAGCGGTTCCAGTCCATAATCAATACCCGTGATGGACACACCCCGGCGCAGACACCGCAGCCGCAGCAGAGGTGGCGATTCACAACTGTTGTAACCACGTTGTCAGATGTCATGCCATGTCCCCTCCATTCCGGAATATATTGTTCGGGAGTAACGAACGCAGGGTACGCCGCTCATCCCGGGTGAGGAGAATGAACCATGCCGCCCCGGCATATACAGCACCCACGGCGGCTATCGCCATGAACAGCTGCAACCAGCTCCCGATGGAGAAAAGCCAGTCCGCGATAAAAGAGATCGCGCCGATTGACACGGCGGCGGCCACTCCGGGAATCATGGCTTTAATAAAGGACCATTTGCCGATCTTGAGGATCGAACTTGAATAGAACGGCAGAAACAGGGCATTTTTCGCCGTCAGCATAATGGCGCCCGCCAGGGCGACGCCATACATGCCCAGCCCCATCCCGGGAAGCAGGAGGGCCAGGACGACATTTCCCATGCCCATGATGAGGGTCATCCAGCCGGGCACCCGTACTTTGTTATATGCTATGTTTATCGCGAAGAGAGGGAGAACCGAGAGATTGATAATCAGATGGGAAACCATGACCATCATCAGGGGCGCCAGTTCCCGGAAATCCGGCCCGAGCCATATCGGCAGGATGGAATATGAGAAACCGCATATAGAACCGATCGGCAGCGCCAGGGCAAGACACATGAATTTGACCGATAATTTAGTAAGGTTGAGCAGTTTGGTCCGTTCTCCACGGGCATAATAGGTCAGGATGACCGGTGTAAGCACCACGCTCAGGCTTCCGGCGAGTGTTCGCAGCAGGGTGCTCCACTGCAAAACGGCCGCGTATTTTCCGCCGTCTGCCGCACCGAAGAGCTTATTGACAACAATCAGTTCGATATTGAGAAAAAGGAGGGTGCCGATCTGGTTGACGATGAGCCATGAACCGGTGGAGGCCAGGTTCTTGAACTCAAAAAAGCTGAAATCCTTGAGCCGTATGGACAGCTGCGGCGTAAGCTTCTTCCAGAGGATAATACCCGCGATCAACATGACCACGGCACTTGCAAAATATGATATTCCTATCTGTTGCAAACTGGGCTTCAGGAAGGTAAACAGGGCAATGATGATTGAAATTCTGCATACCAGGGATAACAATTCGGCCCCGTTGATCAGGTCAAGCCGGTTCATGGCATAGGGCGAAACGGTAAATATACTAGAGAATGTGTTTATCAGGAACATGCCAAGGATGAATATGAAAAGCCAGCGCGAATCCTGGACATACTCGGCGCTTACCTCGAACAGAGAAGGAACAAAGTAGGAGAAAACCAGCGCTATGGGAAACATCACCAGCAGGACCGATGTAATGGAGAAAAATGCCGAATTAAAGGTCTGCTTGGCCTTCGGGACATCCCCTGATTGAAGATTGATTGTCAGGAACCGCGCAAAGGCGTTGTTAATTGCATCCGATATAAGGCCAACATAGCTGGTAATCTGCGTGGCCAGCGGGATCAGTCCATATCCGGCAATCCCAAGATGGCGTATAAGATAGGGAACCAGCCAAAGTCCGGCGATGATATTTAAGACAAACATGCCCCCCTTGGTAATCAGATTCAGGACTATCTGTTTATTTATGGTCGGGCCGTTATGTGATTTTGCCGTGATCAATGATCGCACATGGTGATGATTGGTTTTTAATGACTCAGCCGCCGTTAATTGACATTGATCATGATGCTATGCGGCATATGTATCATAGTCAACCCGGCGGCAATCAGGTGATGGCGGATCTGCTTTTTCATTCATTGCTGATCAGCAAGTTAGAAAATGCATGCTTCCGGCACAAGAAGCAACTATAATGAGATGCATGCGAATGGCAAGTGTTTTTTCTTATGAACGCAACACTGCTTTTCTTTCCACTGCCGATGAATCCATTTAATATCCACTGCTGATCGACACAGGGGGACACGTTCCTTATAATCAGCTCTCGACTCCGCGGATCAGGACATGTCTCCTACAGTATCCGCCACCCTGCAGTCACCGCGAACGAGACCGCCTGAAGCGGCTTCCGGGCCGTTGAAACAATAC
>ENA-UPSM01000818-UPSM01000818.1-activated-sludge-metagenome-genome-assembly--contig:-NODE-818-length-42982-cov-9.481888_pt1 | contig 42982 bp, 36 predicted proteins | sample MGYA00238181_ERZ773283 | MGnify/ENA primary metagenome ERZ773283 (study PRJEB29023, sample SAMN05720199) | activated sludge metagenome | isolation source: Anaerobic digester | place: Japan... | reverse complement strand
TTCGTCTGCAAGGGCTGCTCCAACGAGTGCGACGTGCGCCAGTTCACCATCGAGGGCGAGAAGACCTACTGGGGCGACAAGTGCTCCGACCGCTACCGCAAGCCGGCCAAGGTCGACAAGGAGCCCGTGATCGAGGATCTCATCGCGTTCCGGGAGCAGGCCCTCATGGCGCCTTACGAGGCGGCGCGGGCGCGGGTCCCCGAGTCGGCGCCCACCGTCGGCCTGGCGCGCGCCATGTACAACTACGATCGGCTGCCGTTCTGGTCCGCCTTCTTCGCGGAGCTCGGGCTGCGGCCCGTGCTCTCGCCGGAGAGCGACAAGCAGATCAGGGAGGCCGGCGTGGCGCTCACCGTGGCGGAGCCGTGCTTCCCCATCCGGGTCGCGCACGGTCATGTGCAGTGGCTGCTCCGCGAGGGCGTCGACTGGGTCTTCATGCCCAACCAGGTGAACGAGGAGACCGAGTTCGAGCAGTACAACTCGCACGCCTGTCCCTGGGGCCAGACGCTGCCGTTCGTCGTCAAGGCGGCGCCCGGCATCGAGCCGGAGAAGGAGAAGATCCTCTATCCGCGCGTGCGTTTCCGCGACGGGCGCGAGGGGCTGCTGCGCGACTTCGCCGAGACGGCCGCCAGGCTCGGCGTGAGCAGGTCGCGGGTCCGCCGCGCGTTCGACGCGGCCTACGCGGCGCAGGACGCGTTCCGCGCGGAGCTGCGCGAGGCCGGCGCGCGGGCGCTGGAGCGCCTCGAGCTCGCCGGCGAGCTCGGTATCGTCCTCGTGGGGCGCCCCTACAACATGTTCGACAAGGGCGTCAACATGGACATCCCGCGCAAGCTGCGCAAGTTCTACGGGGTGAACGTGATCCCGCTCGACTTCCTGCCCATCCGGGGCATCGACATCGATCCCATCGTCCCCAACATGTTCTGGAACTACGGCCGCAAGATCCTGCAGGCCGCCACCTACGTGCGCGGACACGACCATCTGCACCTGATCTACATGACCAACTTCAAGTGCGGCCCGGACTCGTACATCAAGCACTACGTGCGCGAGGCCTCCGGCAAGCCGTTCCTCTCGCTCCAGTTCGACGAGCACCAGAACGACGCCGGCGCCATGACCCGCTGCGAGGCGTACCTCGACAGCAAGGGGTTCCTGCGCTGGTGGTCGCAGGAGGCGGCCGACGAGGCGCGCGCGTGCAGGGAGGAGCTGGCCGGTGCCGTCTAGACCAGACACCGTCGAAGACCCCGGGATCCTGCAGGCGATCCGGGAGTACGGCCTCGAGGGCCGCACGCTCTACCTGCCGCAGATGCCCTACGGCGGCACGTACCTGCTGGCCGCCGCGATCCGCTCCATCGGTTTCGACGCCTGGCCCACGACCGACTCGGACGAGCGCACCCTCGACCTGGGCGCCCGCATGACGTCGGGCGACGAGTGCTACCCGCAGAAGATCACGCTGGGCGACTTCCTGCGCATCATCGAGGACGAGGGCAAGGAGAACGTCGCCTTCCTCATGCCGTCGGCGAACGGTCCCTGCCGGTTCGGTCAGTACCTGCACCTCGTGCGCGCCAAGTTCGACGAGCTCGGGTACGGCGAGGTGCCGATCATCAGCATCACGTCCAACGACGGATACTCGTCCATCGGCGAGTACTCGATGGACCTGGTGCGCACCGCCTGGAGGGCCGTGCTCGCCCAGGACATCCTCATGAAGCTCCTCCTCAAGACGAGGCCGTACGAGCGGGAGAAGGGGTCCACCGACCGCATCTACCATGAGAGCCTCGTCGACGTCGGTGAGGCGATCAGCCTGATGGGGGTCAAGCACAGGGAGCGCATGGACGCCGTCGAGGCCGCCATGCTGCGCGCCCGCGAGAGGTTCCGCGCCCTGCCGGCCGACTACGACGCCTCACGTCCGCTCATCGGAGTGGTCGGCGAGATCTTCTGTCGGCACAACACGTTCTCCAACTTCGACCTCATCCGCGTCGTCGAGGAGCAGGGCGGGGAGTGCTGGCTCTCGGACATCGGTGAGTGGGTCTGGTACACCGACGACGAGCAGCGGCGACGTCTCACCGAGCAGGGCAAGCGGCTCGGCAAGGACAACACGATCCGCTACATCAAGAGCGTGATCATGCGTCGCGACGAGCACCGGCTGTACGCCCCCTTCGCGGAGGACTTCATCGGCTACGAGGAGCCGCACGACGTGAAGGACGTGCTCGAGATGAGCAAGCCCTACCTGCCGTACACGGGGGCGCTGGGCGAGATGGTGCTGAGCAGCGGCAAGACGATCTACATGTACGAGAAGGGTGCCGACGGGATCATCGACATCAGCCCGTTCACCTGCATGAACGGCATCGTCGTCGAGGCCGTGTATCCGAGCCTCTCCAAAGACCTCGAGGACATGCCCATCCGCGTCTTCTACTTCGACGGCACACAGGGCGATCTGGAGCGCGACGTCGGCATCTTCATCGAGCTCGCGCGGACCTACCAGCGCCGCAAGACCAAGGTGCGGCGCTACCCCGCCTGCTTCGGCGCCTGACGACCCTGACGACGGCCCTCCTGGCCCGTCCGGGGCGTGCTCCGCACACATCTGCCGGCCTCACCGCGCACACCCGCGCGTCTCGGGCGCACCGTGTGCGCAACGAAAAGGGCTCCTCGCCTTGGATCCCCGGTATTCTGGGCCGGAGCCGGGGAGGCGAGGAGCCCTGGGTCTCGCTCTCCGCGGCGAGGGGGGACGCCGCGGGCGGGACGGAAGAGCTCGGTCAGGAGCCGCTGGTGATCAGCGGCCGTAGAAGCGCTGGCCGGTGCTGGCGTCGAACATCGTGTCGACCGGCACCCTGACGTGGCCCCGGGCGTCGCCGTTGGGTGTACCCAGCACTGAAGCGGTGCCCTCGAAGAAACGGCCGATTGAGCGAAGGATACGATGCTGCATGGTGTTCACCCCTCCCGGGTCACTGTCCGTCGCAGCCTGCGGCGGACATTCTCTGGTCGTCGGACATCGAGCCCCTTTCCGCCCGTGGACCGCGGACGTCGCCTGGGCGGACCGCGGAGGTCGTGGTCACAGTGGCGAACCCGCGTCCGCTGCTGTGTCTGATCTGAGCCACGACCACCCTCCTCGGGGGAAAAGGTCTCACGTTGTGTATTGCGGCACAAATGATATTCCCAAGTGGAGGCCGTGTCAAACGGATTTCACGGCGGGCGTGCCGCGGGGGGCGGATGACCAAGGTCAAGCTCGCACTGCCGCCCGTGCGGGTACGCTTGCGGCAGGCGAACAGAGAAGCGCGCAACGCCGGACACGGGAGGAACGAATGGACGCGCAGAAGCCCCTCGTCGCTGATCTCGTCGCGATGGTCGACGTGGCCGAACAGGGCATCGTCAGCAAGGCGATCGTCGAGAACGAGCACCACAAGATCGTCCACTTCACCTTCGCCGACGGGCAGGAGCTGAGCGAGCACACGGCGAGTGTGCCGGCCGTCATCCACATCCTCCAGGGCGAGGGTACGGTGACGCTGGGCGGGGAGACGCACGAGGCTCGGCCGGGGATGCTCTATTACATGCCGGCCGAGCTCAGGCACGCCGTGGTGGCGCGTGGTGAGCTCGTCTTCCTGCTCACGATGTTCAAGACGTGAGACGGACGCGGGCGGGCCGTCCCCGTCGCCGTCAGGCGACGTGAACGCGCCCCTCCGACGTGCGGACAAGGCCGTCGCGGTGGAGAAGGGCGACGAGATCCGTGACCTCCGCGGTGGTCGTCTCCAGAGCGGTAGCGAGCTCGGGCAGCGTCAGGGGTCCGTGCGCGAGGACGCGGCGCAGCAGGCGGGCCCGTCTCTGGCGGCGCGAGCCCTGGAAGGGCCCTTGACGCCGCCGTGAGGCGATCCCGCTGGACCGCGCCGTGAGCACGAGCGCTCCGTAATCCATGAGGCCGTTGTGCCAGTCGCGGCTGCGGCCGCGCGGCAACGCGGCGTCGGCCACGGTCTGCAGATCCTTCGGCCCGAGGTCGTGCGGCAGCCCCAGCTCATGGGTCAGCACGCGACGGACGTTGGCGTCCACCGCGGCCACGTCCGCGTTGTGGGCGAAGACGAGCACGGCGCGGGCGGTGTACGGGCCGACGCCGGGCAACGCCTGCAGCCCGTCAAGCGTGCGCGGCAACCGGGCGCGGGCGCCGGCGGCCGTCGCGGACCCGGTCACGGCGACGGCGCACCTGTGCAGGCGCAGCGCCCGGTTGTTGTAGCCGAGGCCCTGCCAGCGGAGCAGGACTTCCCGGAAGGACGCCGCCGCGAGGCTCTCGAGGTCGGGCCAGACGCGCAGCCATTCCTCGTAACGCGGGACCACCCGCGACACCGGCGTCTGCTGCAGCATGACCTCGCTGACCAGGATCGCGTAAGGGTCGGTGGTCCGTCGCCACGGCAGGTCGCGGCCGTTCTCCTCGTACCAGCCGAGCAGCCGAGCGCGCAGCGCACGGACGCGGGCGTCCGAAGGCGGGAGAGACGTCGAGGCTCCGGTCAAGCGGGGGATGTCGTCGTGTCCATGGAGGTGAGCCTGCCAGACGCGTCCGCGGCGGACAAGAGCCGCGCCGCGCCGGCCCGCTCGGGAGGCGGCTCCGAGGCGGCCGTCAGGCGTCGCCCTCGTCGACCAGCCGCTCCCAGGCGGCGTACTCGCTCTCCAGTCGTCGCTCCACGACGGTCCGCTCGTCGAGGAGGCGGGCGAGGGCGTCCCGGTCGGCGTAGGTCTCCGGCTCGGAGAGCTCCGCGTCGATCTCGCCGAGCCGCCTCTCCTCCCTGAGGACCGCCGCCTCGGCGGCGCGCAGCCGGGCGCGCCGGCGGCGCGCCTCCTCGGCGGTCTGCCGGTCGCGTACGGCGGCGGCGCCGGCCGGCGCCGCTCTGCCGGCGCCCTCGCCGCTGCGCGCCGTGGGCCGGGACGCCGGCTCCGGCGCCGGGCCCGACCGCTCCGCCCGGGCCTCCCAGTAGCGTGCGACCGAGAGGTGATTGAGCAGTCGTCCGTCACGGATCTCCAGCACTCTCGTCGCGACGCGGTCGATGAGGTGGCGGTCGTGAGTGACCAGCAGGATGGTCCCGGTGTAGTCCTCGAGCGCGTCGGCCAGGGCCTCTACCGAACCCGTGTCGAGATGGTTGGTCGGCTCGTCGAGCAGCAGGAAGTTGGCGTCTCCGACGAGCAGGGTGAGGAGCCGCAGGCGGCTGCGCTCCCCGCCGGAGAGCATCTCGACGCGCTTCTCGACCTCGTCAGGCCCGAACTGGAAGCGGCCGAGCAGACCGCGCGCGGCCTGCTCGTCCTGGCCCGCCATCGGCAGCACCGCCTGCAGCACGGTCTCGTCTTCGTGAAGCTCGCGACCCTGTTGCGAGTAGTAGGCCGCCCGTACGTTGTGACCGAGGAACGAGGCGCCGGAGGCGGGGCTGCGCAGGCCCGCCACCATCTCGATCAGCGTCGTCTTGCCGGAGCCGTTCGGCCCGAGCAGGGCGACCTTCTCGCCGCGCTCTATGACGAGGTCCACGTCGCGTACCAGCACGCGCGTGCCGCCGTCGCTCGAGCCGACGCCCACCGCCGGCGTCTTCAGCTCGAGCACGATACGGGCCGACGGCTCGGGTTGAGGGAGCCCGAGTTTGAAGCTCCTCCTCTGTCTCGGCGGCTTGCGCAGACCGGCCTTGATGCGCTCGATCTGGGTGAGCTTGGCCTTGGCCTGCTTCGCCTTGTCCTTCTTGGCGTGGAAGCGGTCGTAGAAGCGCTGCAGCTGCTCGATCTTCTCGAGATCCTGCTCGTACTCGCGGCGCATGAGGTCGTGCCGCGCCTCGCTCTCGCGCAGGTAGGTCGCGAAGTCGCCCGCCTGCGTCTCCACGTGCTCGTGTTCGAGCGCGAGGACCCGCCTGCCCACCTTCTCGAGCAGGCGCCGGTCGTGGGTGACCAGCAGGAAGGCGCGCTCGTAAGCGGCGAGGAACCCCTCGAGCCATTCCACCGAATCGATGTCGAGGTGGTTGGTCGGTTCGTCGAGCAGCAGCAGGTCGGCGTCGGCCAGCAACGCCCGAGCCAGGGTCACGCGTGTCAGCTCGCCGCCGGAGAGCGAGAGAAGACGGCGCTGAAGCATGGTCTCGGGCAGGCCGAGACCCTCGACGACGCCGCCGAGACGGTCGCGATACCCGTACCCACCCGCGGCCTCGAAGCGTCGCTGGAGCTGCTGGTACGCGCGCATCGTGTCACGCAGCTCCGGGCTGTGCTCGGCGAGGCCGGAGAGGCGCTCCTCGGTGGCGCGCAGGGCGGCCTCCACCTCCACCGCGTCGCCGAACGCCTCCAGCAGGTAGTCGTTCACCGAGCGGTCCCGTTGGAGTTCGGGAGTCTGCTCGTGCAGCCAGATGCGGTGGCCGCGCGCGCGGGTGATCGAGCCCGCGTCCGCGTGCTCGTGGCCGGCGATCAGGCGCAGCAGCGTGGTCTTGCCGGCGCCGTTGCGTCCGGCGAGGACGGCGTGATCGCGCTCGTGCAGGGAGAACGAGACGGTCGTGAACAGGCGTCGGCCTGCGTACGACTTCTCCACGTTGTCGAAAGTGACGATGCTCATGGCGCGACCGCCGGCGGGGCGGGAGGGCGGGAGCGGCAGGATACCACCCGCCGGCAGCGGGCGGCAACGCGCCCACACCGGACGGCACGCCGGGCCCGGCGGCTCGCGGCGCCGCCGTCTACGTGGCGCGGTCGACCGGCAGGGTGGGTCCGCCGGTCCCGGTGTCGGCCGCGCGGCCGGCCTTGGTGCGCACGGCGCGCGCGATGTCCTCCCGTGTGCGCCCGCCGAGCTGCTCCTCGACCTCGGAGTACCAGCGGACCCGCTTGCCGACCCGCGCCCGGAGCCGCCAGCGCAGCGTCTTGGCCTGCTCGGTCATCATGTCCTGGGCGAGCTCCAGGGTGCGTCGCACGCGGGCCGCGTCGCGCGGAGCGAGGTCGTAGTCGGCGACATGCTCCACCACGGTGTCGATGTTGTTCATGACGTCGATGTAGAGCCCCCAGTCGCCGGCGCACACGCGTGCCACGTGGTGCAGGTCGAGCACGCCCGGATGCGGGTTGAAGTCGACGTAGACGTCTTTGACCAGGGAGAGGACGTCGTGGACGTCCTTCTCGTTGAGGTTCACGATCTGGAGCTTGGTCAGGAGCAGGTCGGCGGGATCGATGGCGTACGTGTTGATCTCGAGCCTCTCACGGAAGCTGATGCGGTGGTCCATGCGCATCGTGTCGAGGAACACGTCTATGTGGTCGCTGGGGGGCGTTTCGGTGATCACCGGAAGACGGAGCCGCCCGCTGTCGTCGTCCGCAGGCGGTCCCGTCTGTGTGCCGGTCCCGGCGACCGCGGGAGGCGTGAAGAACTGGAGCTGGCCGTTGCAGGTGGCCATGGCGACGTGCTTGTTCTCCAGGTACCCGAGCTCGCCGAACACCGCACCGATCTCGGTCACCTGGCGCTTGAGGCCGATCAGGTCGATGTCGCTGTAGGCGCGCTCGGCGAACTCGAGGTCGAGGGCGTAGTGGCGGACGGCGAGGCCGCCGGTCAGCCTGAGGAGCACACCGTGCGCGTTGCCGGCGTCGACGATCCGACGCGCCTCCACCATCAGGTCGCTGTGGAAGCGAAGGGCGGCGTCGAGCGCCGCGCCACGCAGGCGCGAGGTCGGCCGCTCGCTCACCGCGCCGCCCGGGGATCGAAACGGCCGCCGACGTCGAGGACGCGCCCGGGGCTGACACGGGGTCCCGGGCGCGATCGCGAGCCCGGGGCCCCGATCGACCGTCCGGGCGCGACCACATCGGCCCGGCCGCGACGGGCGGGATGAAGGTCGAGTCCCACGTTCATGTGGCGCCTCCGGCAGAGGGTCAACCCGTGCGGGGCGTGGGATACCCGGCGAGCTGCGGGCCGACCGGAGGTCCTTCTTCGCAGTGGTCTCTCACGCCAGCGGCAAGGGTAGCAGCCTTCGGCCGCGAACACACGTAGGACTGCCGGGGGGCGACGGCGGCGCGCGGGCTGGGACCGCGCGGTGCGCGTCGCCCGACGGGACATGCTGTGCGGTGAGGCAGCTCGGGTCCGGGCGCCACCGTCGGTCGACGAGGGAGGGAAGCATGACCATCGGCGACGTGTTCGCCAGAGCCTGGGACCTGTGGCGCAGGGACGTCGGCTGGCTGATCCTCGCGGGCCTCGTGGTGGGGGTCATCCTGGCGGTCATCTTCGCGGTCGCTCTCGGCATCTTCGGGTCCGTCCTCGCCGCCGCGGGGCTGAGCATCGGTGCCGGCCTCGTCGACGACACGGCCTCCGGTATCTCGGGTCTCGGTGTGGGGCTGCTCGCCGTGGGCCTCATCGTCTACATGCTTCTGCTGTTCCTGACCGACGTGCTCGCGCTCACGTTCTACGGCGGCCTGTTCGAGATGGTCATCGGCGCATACCGGGAGAACCGCGGCGTCGCGTTCGGCGACCTCTTCAGCGGGTTCCGCAGGTTCGGCGCCTACGCGCTGTTCGCGCTCGTCATGGTCGGCGTCTCGCTCGGCGTGGGCCTGCTCAACCTGATCCCGCTGGTCGGCCCCATCGTCGGTCTCTGCGTCTCCATCTGGATCGCGATCGCCTGGCTCTACGTGCTGCCGCTCATCGCCGACCAGGGGCTGGGGTTCGGCGCGGCCGCCGCCCGCAGCAATCAGATGGTCAAGGGGGCCGGATGGTGGTGGACCTTCGGCATGGTCGTCCTGCTGGGTCTCGCCGCCATGCTCGCCGCAGCGCTCATCCTGGCGGCGGTCTGGGGCGTCTACAAGGGCGACGAGACCGCCGGCATCGTCGCGGGTCTCCTGCTCTTCCTCGTGTTCACGGTGCTGTTGCCGCCGTACATGATCTGCTACGTGAGCGTGCTGTACATCGCCTCGGGAGGCGACCTCGCCCCGGCGGCCGTGCAGGCCGGCGGCGGTCTGCCGGGCATCCCTCCGGCTCCCGTGGCGCCGCCCCCCTCCGGCGCTCCGTCGTACGACGCCCCGGCCTTCGGTTCCCCGTCGTACGGCCCGTCGGCTCCTCCTGCCGCGCCGGCCGGCGGCGACGCCTGGCGTGCCGCGGCCGATCCGCTCGCGACCCAGCCGCCCGCCGCCCCTCCGCCCCCACCCGGGGCGGCGGGGTGGTCCGGGGCAGGATCCGTGGGGGCGCCGCCGGACCAGGAGTGGGCGACTGCGGCGACCGCCGCCGGAGACGATGCCGACCCCGCCGCGGGGGGCTCCGGGTCGGAAGGGCGGACGACGGAGCCGGCGGCCCCGACGCCGCCGCCGGCTCCGCCGCCCCCCGGATCCTGAGTCGGGCCGGCCGGCTCGTCGTGGCTCCACGGTCCCTGGGCCGTGGAGCCCGCCGTCGGACCTCCCGATTACGCGGTGCCCGTGGCCGGGTATGGAGCGTTCACAGGCGGCAACCACCGGACCAGCGAGGCCACCGTGAAGGAGAAGCTCGGATCGACCAACGCGCTCTACCCGCTCGTCACTGCGATAGTCGGCGCCACCGTGGACGGCACGCCGGACTTCGCGACCGTCGCGCACGTCGGGGTCGCCCACCTCAAGGGCATCACCCTCGGCATGGGCACCATGCACCTCACCAACCGGGGGATCCTCGAGAACGGCACGTTCAGTGTGAACCTGCCTTCGGAGGACATGGTGGCGATCACCGACCACATCGGTATGGTCAGCGGCGCCAAGGAGGACAAGAGCCGGCACTTCGGGTTGTTCTACGGCGAACTCGGGACCGCTCCCATGATCGAGGAGTGCAAGGTGACCATGGAGTGCAGGCTGATCGAGCACGTGCAGTTGCCGACCCACGACCTCTTCGTGGGGGAGGTGGTGGGCACGTACGCCGACGTCGACGTGCTCACGAACGGCGTCGTCGACATCGCCAAGCTGCGGCCGCTGCTGTTCGACATGGCGAGCAGGAAGTACTGGGCGCTCGGCGAGCCGGTGGCCCGGTGCTGGAGCGTCGGCAAGGACGTGATGGTCGACCAGACGGCGGGAGACGGCTGATCCCCGGCCCACGAGGGCCTTTCCCTCTGCGGCGGCCGGCGGCGGACCGGCTCCCGCTCAGTCGCTGGCGCCGAGTTCTCGCTCGAGTCGCTCCTTGGCGTCCAGCATGCGCCGCTTGAACTCCGCCGGGTGACGGATCTGCTTGAGGCTGCTGATGCCGACCGCGGCCGACGCCGTGAGCACGATGACGTCGCCGTAGTCGAGCACGCGGCCCAGGATGGACTGCTTGAGGACGATATCGGTGAGCTTCTCGAGCGACGAGTCGGCGACGCGCTTGCTCAGCACACCCGTGGATTCGATGACGCGCCGGTTGGTGAGCACGTAGATGTCGACCCTCCAGGAGAGGAAGCCCCAGACGACGCGGACCGCCGGGACGAGGAAGACCAGCAGCAGCCACCAGAGCCAGCCGGCGTCGGGGAGCCACCACACGCGGAGCAGGACGACGAGCACGACGACGACCGCGGCGACGAGGATCCACTTGATCATCTGGGTGACGAAGAAGACCCAGTGGTGCCGCTCGGTGAACAGGATCTCCTCGGCGCCGCCGAGTTGCCGCCGCACATACTCGATGCTCACAGGCCCCCTCCTCGCGGCCGCTGTCCGGAGCACCCTACCACGACGGCGTCGGCCTGCGGCCCTGACGGCCCGTGTGGACCGGCGGTCCCGGCGGCCGGCCCAGACAGCCTGAGCGTGAAGCTGAGGTTGAAGCTCTTCCCCCGCGTCCGTTGCAGCCCTGCCGTTCCGGCCGGCGTCGCGCCGTCGGTGGGGGCGCGGAGGAAGAGCCTCGTCCGGATCACGTCGGGGCTGCGGTGGTCAAGCCCGCCGTCCGCAGCGCTCGACGCTTCCCGTGCCGTCCCACGGACGCCGTGCATCGCCGTCCTGGGTCCGGGGCGGCGCTTCTGTTAGGCTGCCGCCATGGCCAGTGACCCGTTGGTCGTCGGTGTGGACGTCGCTGCGAGGCGGCCCTGCGTGGCCGTGGCCTTGCGGGGAGGCCGCACGCTCGAGGCGGTGTCGTGGGTCGATGCGGACGAGAGACTGGCCGGCGACCGGGAGCGGCTCTTCGAGTGGCTCCAGGACCTCGCTCCCGTGGCTGTGGGCGTCGACGCGCCGCAGCGTCCGCGGCGGGCGCGCGGCGCGGCCGCCGAGCGTCCCCGGTCCTGCGACGCGCAGCTCGCCGGCCGCCGCATCCCCACGTACCAGGTGCCCACCCGGGCGGCCGCCCAAAGGGCCGCCGGCCGGTACGCATGGATGGAGACCGGGTGGGCCTATTTCCGCGAACTCGGCCGGCGGGGGTTCGAGCCGCCCGTCCCGGGAGGCCTGCCGGGGGCGCTCGGCCAGGCGCCGGCCGCGCTGGAGGTCTATCCGCACGCCGCCTTCACGACGCTGCTGGGCGGCGCGCCGCCGCCCAAGAGCACCCGCGCCGGCCTGCGCGTCCGCGTGGCGACGCTGCGCGCCGCGGGCGTGGTGTGGGACGAGTATTTCGACCACGACTCGCTCGATGCGCTCGTCGCCGCACTCACGGCGTGGCGTTTCGTGCAGGGCCGCGCCGCCCCCCTCGGCGACGAGCGCGACGGGTTCGTCTGGCTGCCCGTGCCTGAGCACGACCTGCTGCCGGCCTACGGCAGACTCACCGAACGGGAGGCCCTGGCGGCGGCTCGCCGTCTCGCGCGCTGAGGACTGTGCGTCGGAGCGTCGCCGGCGGTGTCCGGGATGCGCCCCGACGTGGGGGAGGTCCGCTGCGGCGGCGCGGGGGCGTCACTCCGGGACGACGGCCAGCACCTCGCCGACCGCGTCGCCGAGATCGTTCTCGATCGCCGGGCGCGCCAGCCGACGCAGCTCCGGGGTCATCACGTCCGGCCCGAGGACGGCCTCGAGGGCCGCGAGGGCGGCGGGCTCGTGGGCGCGCGGCGCCCCGTCGATGACCTTGACCGCCAGTCCGCGTCCGTCGGGGAGCGAGAAGCAGCTGAGGCCCTCGGCGCCGTACTTGCTGACGGCGCCGGGCAGGGCGCGCATGACCTCGGTGTCCATGGTCCCCGGGCCGGCGACCAGCTCCGGATGCGTCCGCATGGCGGCGCCGATCTCCGGGAGCAACTCCGGGAGCAGCGCGAAGGTCACCGCCGCCACGGTCACCGGCGTCGCGTAACTGACGATGCCGCATCCGTCCACGCCGGTCGCCACTGCCGCCTCGTCCACGCCGGCGAGGGCGGCGAAGGAGCGTGACGCCGTGCGCTGCGCGGGGTGGTCCGGCCTCTGGTACGTGGGCACGTCCCAGCCGTGACGGACACAGGCGGCGAGGAACCCCGCGTGGTTGCCGGAGCAGCCGTGGCGGGCCGTGGGGACCGCGGCGCAGCGCAGGTCACGCTCTTCGAGGCCCGCGTCCGCCAGCATCCGTCGCACCAAGGTCGCATGGATGTCGAGGCCCTCGTGCGAGGCGCTCATCACAGCCAGCTCCTCCGCGCCCCAGCCGAAGTGGGCGACGGTGCCGTCCGCGAGCCACGCCTGGGCCTGGAGCGGCTTGGCGGCCGAGCGCCAGAACGTCACCATCCCGGGGTCGCCCCAGCGCGCGACGATCTCCCCGTCCGGTCCGACGAGCGCCGCGCAGGCGCGGTGCACGCTCTCGACGGTCCCGCCCCTGCGGGCCTGGACGAGGATCTCGGGATGCTGGGCGGTCCTCGGCATCAGGAGCCTCCTTCGGGTCACCGGCGCCGAGTCTACCGTCGGCGCGCGTCCCGCGCACGGGTGCACGGTGCGTCCCCGTCCGCCGCCGCGCCGGGGAATCCGGTAGCATGGGAGCATGCAGTATCGCACGTTCGGACGCCTCGAGTTCAGACCATCCGCGCTCGGCTTCGGCGCCATGCGTCTGCCGGTGCAGAGGGGGGAAGACGGCAAGCCGGACTTCAAGCGCATCGACGACGATCTCGCGACGGCGATGCTGCACCGTGCCGTGGACGGCGGTGTGAACTACGTCGACACCGCCTGGATGTACCACGAGCAGAGCTCCGAGACGTGGCTCGGCCGGGCGCTGCAGGGGGGCTGGCGTGAGCGTGTGCGACTCGCCACCAAGATGCCGGTCTGGGACGTCGAGCGGCCGGGGGACTTCGACCGCATCCTCGGCGTCCAGCTCGAGCGGCTGCAGACAGACCACATCGACTTCTACCTGCTGCATTCGCTCGACGCGGACCACTGGCGCTGCGTCGTCGAGCAGGGCCAGCTCGCCTCCGCCGAACGCGCCCTGGCCGACGGACGTATCGGGCACCTGGGGTTCAGCTTCCACGGGACGCCTGAGGATTTCGAGACCATCCTCGCCGCCACGGACCTGTGGGAGTTCGTGCAGATCCAGTACAACTACATGGACGAGGAGTACCAGGCCGGACGTCGCGGCCTGGAGACGGCCGCGGCGAAGGGCCTCGGCGTGATCGTCATGGAGCCGGTGCGCGGCGGCGCCCTGGCGGGCAGCGTGCCGCCGCAGGTCCAGGCGGTGTGGGACGAGGCGCGGGTCAGGCGGTCCCCCGCCGAATGGGCGCTGCAGTGGGTCTGGAGCCATCCCCAGGTGTCGTTCCTGCTGAGCGGCATGAGCACGATGGAGCAGGTCGAGCAGAACCTTCGCGCCGCCGACGCCAGCCGACCCGGCCTGTTGACGGCCGAGGAGCTCGCGCTCGTCGCGCGGGTGCGCGACCTGTACCGCGAGCTCAGCCCCGTGCCGTGCACGGCCTGCCGTTACTGCATGCCGTGTCCGCAGGGGGTCGACATCCCGGGCGTGTTCGAGCTCTACAACGACGCCCACATGTACGGCAACCTGGCGCGTCAGCAGATGGCGTACCGCGACTTCCTCGCCGACGGCGAGCGGGCCGACAGCTGCACGGCCTGCGGGGAGTGCGTGGAGAAGTGCCCGCAGGGCATCGCCGTGCCGGAGTGGCTCGAGAGGGCGCAGGCCTTCCTGGCGCCCTGCTGAGCGCACGCGGCCGGCGCTGCAGGTTCAGGGCAGGTTCGCGCCGTAGATGTGGACGTGCGTGAGCACCCGCCTCGCCGGGCCCGACTCCCAGACGACGCGGCGTCCGCTCAACGCGGGGAAGAGGCAGGTGAGGTCCTTCTGCCCGATCACGACCACCGCGTTCTTCCGTCTCACGTCGCGGACCCGGATGCGGGCGCCCTTCACGTAGGAGATCACGTACTCGCCCCCATGACCCCCGCCGTCCCACGCGACCAGGGCGCCGTGGATGCGCGGTCGCGCTCCCTTGCCCACGAGCATGCGTCTGCCCGTGCGCAGGTCGCGCAGCATGATGCGGCCGCCCGACTCCCACCACACCACACGGTTGCGGCTGATGTCGGGCATCCACTCGAACGTGGCACGCCGGGAGACGACGAAGGGCTTGCCGTCGGGCAGGTCGCAGGCGCTGATGTCGCCCTTGCCTGAGGTGTAGACCACGGTGTACACGGTTCGTGCGCCAACGCGGCGGCTGTCGATGGCGACCGGGCTGAGGACCTTGCCGGAGCCCACCAGGCGGGTCTTCTTCGTCCTCAGGTCGCGCGCCTTGATGCGATAGGGGCCGGCAGGGTCGTCGGCCTCGGTCCAGACGACCCAGTCGTCGAGGATCTCCGGATACCACTTGACCGTGGCGCTGCGCGAGACGACGAACTCCCGGCCGGCGGTGATGTCGCGGCCGTAGATGTCGGTGGCCAGGCCGCCGGGGTGGTTGCGCCTGTCGACCCACACGGCGACATAGCCGATCCGCCCCGGACCGGTGACCCTGCGTGTGACCGAGGGGTTGTCCTGCTGGGCCTTGTCCGTGCAGATCGCGTAGTCCTTGCGCGCGACGAGGTCGCGGCCGAAGATGTCGAGATTCCCCCTGCGGTTGTCGGTCCACACCACCATGGAGCCGGCGATGTCGGGACCGGCCTGGCCGCCGTACCGGTCGCAGACGACGAACGGCTTCGGGGCGGAGGCGGCGGCCGCCGCCGCCGGGAGCGCCGCGGTGAGCAGCGCGATGAGCAGCGTGAGCGCGGGGACGATGAGGGGCGCGTGATCCCGACCCCGTCCGCGTGATGGCACCAGGCCCATGGCCGCCCCCCTTGTGTCGACCGTCACTGTGAGCATCGTACCCGCGACGCGCCGTCGTCAGCCCCATGACGGCGTGGGCAGCCCGGTCGCGAGGGACTCGGGAGGTCAGGGTGTGCGGATCTCGGAGCGGGCCACGGCGAGGAACGCCTCGTGGACCTGCTCGTCCGTCTCCGCTTCGACGTAAGGTCCCAGTCCGTGCAGTACGAACGTGAGGTCCGGCTGTGCTGAGCAGGCCCCGGCCAGCGACTCTCCCGCCGCTGCGGCGGCGTCGGTCGCGCATGCGTGCGCGCGGCGGAGCGAGGTCACGGCATCGGCCAGCGTGAACCACGCGCTGACGTACTCCTCCGAGTAGCCGCCCGTCGTGTGACCGTCGTGTGCAGCCAGCTCACGCTCGGAGAAGTGCAGGTACGTGGAGTGGGCGCCGCGGACCGCGAGCGCCGCCGTCTTGAGGGCGGTGAGGGCGGTGCCGAGATCGCCTACCGGGGCCGGCTGTCCGTCGCCGACCGCCCCGCCGACGGCCTGGGCGCCAGCCTGGGTCGCGCGGGCGCGACGTCCGGAGGCCGCTGGGGCGGGCGGATGCGGCGGAGCGGCTGTCCCCCTGCCCGGCGACCGGCGGACCGGGCGCCGGGCGGTCGCGCCGTCGGTCACCTGGCGCACGACGACCGTGCGCGCCGCGTGGTCGCCGAGCCGCTGCCGCTGGGCGCTCATCGTGCAGGACACGGCGGCGGGGATGTAGAGCATCCAGGCCTCCGGGATGCGGACCAGGTTGCGGACGACGACGGCGAGCCCGGTGGCCCGCGAGCCGTCCGGCATCACCACGCGCATCCGGAACACCAGCTTGCCCACACTGGCGCCGAAGATGCCCTCGAGCAGGGCGTAGTAGATGAAGAGCGCGCACCACAACACCGCGTTGGGCGCCCAGCCGGAGGTCCAGGTCAGCTCCTGCGCCAGCGCCTGGGCGGCGGTGGGATCGCTGGGGTCGACACGGCCCTGTGCCACCAGCACCGTGACCCACACCAGGACGACGATGATGAGGAGGCCGAACAGCACCACCATGTCGACGAGCAGCGCCGCCGCGCGCCAGCCGACGCTCGCGTACTCGACCTCAGCGTGGATGGGGCTCTCCTGCATGGCCGGGCGATTGTACACGCCCGGACTTCTCGCGCGCCGGATCGTCCGTGCGCCGCCGGGCCGGCGGCGTGTCGGCGGCGGAGTCGAGGACGTCCTCGAGCAGGGTCACGAGCGGCGGGAGGTCGCCCTGCACCGTCTGCCAGAGGATCGCGTCGTCGATGCCGAAGTACTCGTGGACGACGACGTTGCGCACCCCTCGCATGGTGCGCCAGGGCAGGGCGGGGTGCTCGCTCATGATCACGTCGGGGATCCAGCGCACGGACTCGCCCATCGTCATGAGGTTGCGCACCACGGCGTCGCGCGTGCGTCGGTCGGCGACGAACTCCTCGAAGGTCATCCCGGCCGTGTACTCCGCGATGGCGTTGACCGCGGCGAGGATGTCGCGTACACGGAAGCGCCAGTCGCGGAAGCGCAGTCTGGCGCGACGTTCGTCGTAGCCGGCGTGGCGCGGGCTCCGGTCAGAAGGCACGGATCGCCTCCGCCATGATCTCGTCGCGCATCTCGGGGCGCAGTGCCCCCGGGGTGGCGAGGTCGATGCGCGAGTTCATGACGTCCGCGAGGTGGTCGAGCAGACGCACGTAGGCGAAGAGACCTACGGGCGCGCCCGGCTCGAACTCGACCAGGAGGTCGACGTCGCTGTGCGGGGTCGCCTCGTCGCGTGCGGTGGATCCGAACACCGCGATGTGAAGCACGTGAAGAGCACGGAGCTTCTTGCGGTCGCGGTTGAGGCGACGGATGGCTTCTCGCGACGTCATGTGCGTATCGTAGCGGACGCAGGCGGGGTGCGCCGCGGCGGGATACAATCAGCCGCAGTGCGTACCTTCCGTCTCTCCAAGTCGCGCATCACCGCCGGACTCCAGTGCGGCAGACGTCTCTGGCTCGCGGTCCATCGACCTGACCTCGAGGTGTACACGGCCGACGTCCAGCGCCGCTTCGCCGCCGGACACGGGGTCGGCGAGGTGGCGCGCGAGTTGTATCCCGGCGGCGTCCTCGTCGGCGACGGCGGCCCGCTCAGTCAGGCGTTGCGCGAGACCGAGGCGGCGCTGGCGCGCCCCGGGGACCTCACGCTCTACGAGGCCACCTTCCGCCACAAGGGAGTGCTCATCCGCGCCGACGTGCTCGAGCGCCGCAGCGGACGCTGCCGCATGATCGAGGTCAAGTCGGCGACGCGCCTCAAGGAGCACCACCTGCAGGACGTCGCCGTCCAGGGATGGGTCGTCGAGGGCGCCGGAGTGCCGCTGGACGGGATCAGCGTCGCCGTGATCGACACCGGATTCGTCTACCCGGGCGGCGGGGACTACCGTGGCCTCCTGCGCGAGATCCCCGTCGCCGACCAGGCGCGTCCGCTGATGACGCACATCCCCGGCTGGGTGCGCGGGTTCAACGAACTGCTCGCCGCACCCATCCCCGCTGTGCGGACCGGCGCGCAGTGCCGACGTCCGTTCGAGTGCCCCTTCCTGGCCTTCTGCGAAGGGCAGGAGGGCAAGCCGCGTTGTGCTCCGGGAGAGGAGCGCGGCCGCGACGGTGCGTGCGCCGCCCCGCCTGACCCCTCACTCGGGACACTCGACCCGGCGGCCACGAGGTTCCTCGAGCGGCTGCCGTACCCCCGTCACTACCTCGACTTCGAGACGGTCCAGTTCGCGGTCCCCCTGTGGGCCGGGACCCGTCCGTTCCAGCAGATCGTGTTCCAGTGGTCGTGCCATGTGGAGGACCGCCCCGGGGACGTCCGTCACCGCTGGTTCCTGGACACCAGCGGCGAGGCGCCGGTACGGGCGTCGGCGGAGGCGCTGCTCGAGACGCTCGGCGACCGCGGCCCGATCTTCGTCTACCACGACTTCGAGAAGTGGCGGATCATGGAGATGGCGGCCATGTTGCCGGATCTCGCCCCGGCGCTCGAGGGCGTCGCAGGGCGCCTGGTGGACCTCCTGCGGCTCACCCGCGACCATTATCGGCACCCCGCGCTGAACGGCTCCTACTCGCTCAAAGCGGTGCTGCCCACGGTGGACGCGGAGCTGGACCACGCCCTTCTGAAGGAGGTCCAGGACGGGTTGTCGGCTCAGGCCGCCTACCACGAAGCCGCCGACCCGGCCACGACGGAGGACCGCCGCGCGGCTCTGCAGCGCTCCCTGCGCGAGTACTGCAAGCTCGACACACTCGCCCTCGTGCGTGTGGCGCATCGATTCGCGGCGGGAGAGACGGCGTCGTGAACCGCCCCGTCGACGGTGGCGGTCGGCGGCGCATGAAGGCCGGCGCGCCGGCACCGCGCCTGTGACCGGCGACGACGATCACATCCCACGGGCCTTGCGGACCCGCGCGAGGCCCACGACAAGGGGGTCCTGATGAAGGTGGTGGCGTTCAACGGCAGCGCGCGCAAGGACGGCAACACGGCCATCCTGGTGAGGAGGGTGTTCGCGGAGCTCGAGGCGGAGGGCATCGAGACGGACCTGGTGCAGCTCCACGACAAGCGGTTCAGCGGATGCACCGCCTGTCTGAAGTGCGCCGAGACCCGGGACAACACCTGCTCAGGCGTGAAGGACGACGGGCTGAACGACTGCGTGGCACGGATGCTCGAGGCGGACGGGATCATCATCGCCTCGCCGACCTACTACGCCAACTGCACCGCGACCACGCAGGCGCTGATGGAGCGGGCCGGGTACGCCACGCGCAAGAGCGGTAACCCGCTGGCGCGCAAGGTGGGCGCCGCCGTGGTCGCCGCCCGGCGCGGCGGCGCCATCCACGCCTTCGACAGCATCAACCACTGGTTCCTGATCAATGAGATGCTGGTCGTCGGCTCGAGCTACTGGAGCCTCGGCGTCGGCGCCGACAAGGGCGACGTCGAGCACGACCGGGAGGGCATGGCGACCATGGCCACGCTGGGTCGCACCATGGCCTGGGCGCTCCAGAGACTGACCTCCTGAGCGCCGCCGCGCGGCCGTCGGGTCGCTGCCGGGGATGCCTGCGCGGCGCCCCGGACGCCCCGCCGGCCGGCGCGGCGGCCCCAGTGCATCACGGCTTCCCGTGCTTGATCTCGCCGATCCTGGTCGCCGGTCGGTGCATGGTCTTGTTCGTCCACGAGCGCGGTGCCTGCTTCGTGATCCGGGGGTCCTGCCGGTGCTCATGCACCTGGCGCGCCCGCGCCGGCCGGCTCCGGGACCCATGGTCGTCCCGTGTCATCTCCGACCTCCCCTGTGGACGGTTGTACCGATCTGGTACCCGTCCGGCGGCGGGGACGACCGTCGCGGGACGGACGCGGCCGGGGATGTCGGCCGGCGGGGCGGCTGCCTCAGTTGCTGCTCTTGGGGAGATAGGGGATCAGCCAGTCGACGAAGGCGCGTTCGTTGCGCGTCTGGGTGAAGAAGGTGCCCGGTCCGGTCAGGGTGGCGACGAACCCCTCTCCGGAGAAGAAGAAGGACTTGTAGCCGCCGACCTTCTGGATCTGGATCGGCATGGCTTCGTGCCACGCGACGAGGTGGCCGCTGTCCACCACGTACTGCTCCCCGGGTTGCAGGTCCACGCGGCGCAGCGCGCCGTAGGTCGCGAAGATCACCTTGCCGTGGCCGGTGCACTTCACGACGAAGAAGGACGAGGCGCCGAACGCGCCCTTGAGGCCGCCCCACTTGGTGTCCAGGTCGATCCCCATCTCGCTGGCGACGAAGCCGTCCCGGTGGTAGAGCCAGGTGTCGCCCTGCTGGTCGATGTACGACATGTCGCCGGGCAGTGAGTGGGAGAGGACGATCTCGCCGCCCCCGGCAGGGGCGGTGAAGGTGTTCATGAAGAAGGACTCGCCCGAGAGCGACCGTTTGAGGCCCTTGAGGATGCCGCCCTGGGTGGAGGTCTCGATCTGCGTCCCGGCGGTCATGCTGAGCATGGCGCCGCCTTCGCAACGGATCTGTTCTCCGGGGGCCATCCTCGCCACGGCGACGGTGAAGGCGGGTCCGTTCTCGAACGTCACGTCCATGAAGTGCTCCTCCTCGTGGGTCGTTGCGGCCGCGGGCGTCGGCGCCTGCGGCGGTCGGGCGGCGAGCGGCGCCCGTCAGGTCCATCGGCCGTCCCGCCGCGGACTTGAGCGGCGCCCGGGTTTCCCGGCATACTGTGGTCTGCGCACCCGCGCGTCGGGCGCGCTCAGGCACACGACCACAGGAGCGCAGATGAAGGTCAGGGGCTGGTTCGTGGGGTTCTTCTCCACGCTCGCGTTCGTCGTGGTCGTGCTGGCCGCGCTCTTCGGCATCTTCACTCTCATCAGCTACTGGGCCGGGCCGGCGGGAGGCTGATCCCCGCTGCGCGTCGGGAGGCGCGGCCGGTCCGTTCCGCACACGAAAGGCACGCCTGTGGCCCGCTACGTCGATCGGACCCGGCACGACTGGGTCGGCACCGTGTGGAAGCTCGGCGTCTTCCTCGGCGTCATCCTCGTCGCCGTCCTCGTGGTGTACCCGTGGAAGGGCTTCTGGCCCATGCTCCTCCTCGTCCTGGCCGGGTTGTGGATGTACATGAGCCTGGTGTCGCGCAGCTCGGGATACGTGTGCGCCGAGTGCGGCAAGGCCTTCCAGGTCCCGACCACGGTCAACTTCTTCACCCAGTCGGCCGTGGGGAAGAACCCGGACGGCACTTACTACAGCTACAAGAACCTCACGTGCCCCCACTGCGGCAAGCGTAGCAGAGCGCGCTTCGTCAAGCGCGTCGGGGCCAGGCAGGCGCGCGGGGGCGGCAGGCTGCTCAGGTAGCGCGCGCCTCGTCCGACGCGTCGATGGCGGCGCGGCCGTCGGGCGCCCGTGCGGCCGTGAGACGCCGCAGATGATGGTCGACCACGGCGGCGACATGGGCCGGCGGCGCCTCCACCACCTCCATGTCCGGGAGACTGGCGAGGAAGTCCCGTCGGTAGGCCTTCTGCGTGAGGCGGTGGTCGAGCACCACGACCACGCCCGTGTCCGTCTCGGTCCGGATGAGCCGGCCGAAGCCCTGCCTGAACTTGAGGACGGCCTCCGGCAGGTAGAAACGCTCGAACCAGCGCTCCCCCGCGGCCGCGCAGGCCCGTTCGCGGGCGCGCACCAGTGGATCCAGCCGCGGGAACGGCAGTTTGGCGATGACCAGGCAGGTCAGCGTGTCGCCGGGGAAGTCCTGTCCCGTCCACAGGGTGTCCACCCCCAGCAGGATGGTCTCGGGATGCGTGCGGAACTCCTCGGCGAGACTCGCTGCGCTGCCGTGCAGGCCTTGGGCGAGCACGAGGACGCCGTCGTCCTCGACATGCTCGCCCACGGCGGCCGCGACGCGGTGCATGTCGCGGGTGTTGGTGAACAACGCCAGTGTGCGGCCGCCGGTGACCTGGGCGATCTGCCTCAGGCGCTCGCCCTGGCGCACGGCGAGCTCGTCCGGCCTCCACGCGTCTCCGGGGGCGTGCTCGAGCACGAGGACCGCCTGACGACGGTAGTCGAAGGGGGAGGGGAACACCTGCTCGCGGGCGTCGACGTCGCCGGTGATCCCGGTCATCTCGCGGAAGTAGGAGAACGACCCGGCCGCCGTCAGGGTCGCGCTGGTGAGCACGGCGCTGCGCAGACGTCCCCAGAGGACCTCGCGGATGCCGGCCGCCGGGGTGAGCGGGGAGCGTGTCAACGCCCACCGCGGCGCTCCCGCGGCGACGCGCGGAGCGCTTTCGAGCTCCGCCCACGAGACCGTCTCGGGATCGCGCCCCTCAGGCAGGTCGAGCAGCAGTGCCGCCGCCGCGGCGGCGTCGTCGGCCAGGACGACGAGGATGGAGTGCTCGCGATGGTCCTCCGGGAGGAGGTCGCCGGCCGCCGCCGCGGCGGCGGCGAGCCTCGAGAGGCCCTCGGAGAGCAGGCCGGCGTGCACGAGGAGCGCGTCGTACTCAGGCCGGTCACGCAGCCCGGGTGTGAGCCAGACCGTGCTCGCGTACTCCGGGTGCGCCGGCCCCGCTGCGCTCCCGTCGTCGGATGCGGCGCTGTGGGCCAGCGCGGCGATCGCGTCTCCGAGTGCGCGGCTCAGACCGGGGATCTCCTCGGCCGCGCGCTCGCAGGCGTCCGCGGCCTGCGCCACCGCTCGCCCCTCGTCCGGTCCCAGCTTGCGCGCGGCCATCCGCAGACGCTGCGCGAGACGGCGCTGGCGGCGATGTCCGCGCAGGTCTCCCAGCAACCGTTCGACCGACGCTGCGTCGACACGGTCGCTGAACGCCTCGGTCGCCTCGTGGTACAGAAGGTGCGCCTCGTCGATCACCACGTCCTCGAAGGCGGGCAGGGCGTCGCCCGCGGAGAGCAGGAGCGCGTGGTTGACACAGACGAGGTGAGCCGCCTCAGCCCGTGCCCGCGCGAGTCGCCAGTGGCACTCGCCCCGCAGGGGACAGTGGCGACCGAGGCACGTCGCCCGCGACGAGCGGACCTCACGCGCCAGGTCGGCCAGCGCGGGGAGGACCTGCAGGGCTCGGTACGGCAGCGCCGAGAGGTCGACCTCGCCACGCCGGGCACGCCCGCAGAGATAGGCGAGGGCGAGCGACCGTTCGACATCCGGCAGCGCCTCGCCCTGCGCGGCCACCGCCTCCGAGAGGCGTCTCCGGCAGAGGTAGTTCTCGCGGCCCATGAGGAGCGTCCAGCGCCAGCCTTCCGGCAGCGTGGCGGCGACCAGCGGCAGCTCCGCACGGGCCAACTGCCGCTGCAACGCCTTGGTCTTCGTGCTGACGAGGACGCGACGGCCGGAGGCGGCGCCTGCGTGAGCGGCCGGGAGCAGGTAGCCGAGGCTCTTGCCCATGCCCGTGCCGGCCTCGAAGACGGCGACGCCGCCCTGCGCGAAGACATCGGCGACGGCCGCCGCGTAGTCGATCTGCGCCGGCCGCCGGCGGAAGCCGGGCAGCCGGTCGGCCAACCCGGCCGGGGCGCCGCCCGCTCCATCGAGCTGCGCGCGCCATCCATCCGCCTCCACCGACAGTGCCGGGGGCCGGTCGGCTCCGGCCGTCGGCGGCGCAGGAGGCGGCGGCGCCTCGTCGGGCGAGGCCGCGCATGTGTCGAGGACGGCCAGCGGGGGCCAGGAGATCCCCTCCAGCAGCCTCCGCTCGTCCGGGGCGAGGCCGGCGGCCCGTCGTGCGAGCCGGGCCAGGACCTCCGCGGTCGCCTCGGCGTCGGGCAGGGCGCGATGCGCCGGCCACGGGAGGCCGAGCTCCTCGACGAGGATCGGCAGGGCGTGTCGGTCAAGCTCGGGGTAGAGCAGGAGCGCCGCCTCCAGCGTGTCGAACCAGTCGCCGGCGAGCGGCGCGACCTTGGCGCGCCGGGCCGTCTCGCGGAGATGGTCCCGGTCGAAGGCGGCGTTGTGGGCCACCAGCAGGGCGTCGCCGGCGAACTCCTGCAGGCCGGCCAACGCCGCGGCGGGGGCAGGAGCCCCGTCGAGGTCTGCGTCGGTGATGCCGGTCAGCCGCGTGACGAAGAGAGGGACCGGGATCCCGGGGTCCACCAGCGTCGTGAACCGGGCCGCGACGGTGAGGTCCTCGTCCAGCCGCACGGCGCCGATGTCGATGACGCGGTCGTGCCGCGGGTCGAGGCCGGTGGTCTCCGTGTCGATGACCACGAACTGGGGGCGGCGGCCGGGCATGGCCCGAGGATAACAGAGGGGGCCCCGGGCGAAGACGCGCGTCCGCCGCCTGACGGTGACGTTGCCGCCCGGCCCCCGTCTGCACCTGCGTCGTCAGGCCGCCGCCCGGCGGCGTTCGTCAGCCTCGTTCCCCGCGGATAGCATGAGGCCATGATCGGCCGCCTCAGACAGCCCGCCCGGAACCTGCGCGCCTTCCCCGCCCAGTTCTGGGTCCTCACCCTCGGCATCTTCATCTACGTCGCCGCGGCCGCGCTGGCGTTCCCCTTCGAGGCGATCTACCTGCGCACGGCTCTGGACACCTCGATGACCATGATCGGAGTGGTCTTCGGCCTCGTCCCCCTCGCCGTGATGCCCTTCCAGTTCTGGGGCGGGCAGCTCACGGACCGGTTCGGCCGCCGGGTGGTCATCCTGCTCTCGGTGTCGGTCGGTGTGGTCTGGTTCGTGGGCTTCGCGTTCGTCAGGGAGCTGTGGCAGGTGGCGCTGCTCGTGGGACTGGAGAGCGCACTCGGCTGGCCGCTGTTCCAGACGGCGAGCAACGCGATGATCGCCGACCTGCTGCCCCAGGAGAAGCGGCAGGAGGGGTTCGGGATCACGCGCGCGGCCATGAACTTCGGGGTCGTCGTGGGGCCGGTGGCCGCCGGACAGGCGCTGGGGTTCGGCATGAGCTACCGGGTGCTGTTCCTCTCGGCCGCCGTCGGTTGTCTGAGCATGGTGGTCATGATGTCCGTCTGGATCCGCGAGAGCCGGCCGCCGGCCGCGACGCAGGCGGACCGCCCGGCGGACGACCAGGGGCGCAGCGGCTATCGCGCCGTGGTCCATGACCGGGTGTTCATCGTGTTCTGCCTCGCGGCCGTGCTGCCGGTGTTCTGCATCGGCAACTTCGGGTCCATCTACGCGGTGTACATCACCGACTTCCTGGGTGTGCCGAGCCGGACCTGGGCGTATCTGCTCACGCTCAACGCGCTCATCATCGTGCTCGTCCAGATCCCGCTGGTGACCGCGCTGCGCCACCGCAACCGGATGATCCTGCTCGCGGTCTCCAGCGCGCTGCTGGCCGCAGGCATCGGCGGATCCGCCTTCGCGGGCCCTGTCTGGTCGCTCGTCGTGTTCATCATCGTCCTGAGCTTCGGGGAGACGCTGCTCTCGCCGGTGGCCTCGGCGGAGGTGGCCGACCTCGCGCCGGAGGCCGTCCGTGGGCGCTACATGGGGGTCTGGACCGTGGTGTGGAACGGGGGCGCGGCGCTCGGGCCGGCGTTCGGAGGATGGGCCATGGACCGGGTCGGCGGGCGTGAGGCCTTCGTCCTGCTGCTGGTGATCGGGCTGGCCGGCGCCGTATGGTTCCTCGGCCTGGCGCCGGGGTGGCGCCGCCGGAAGGCGGCGCAGACGGCGGAGACGCGGGCGACCGCGTAGCGGTCACGCCCGGGCCTCCGCCGACACGTCTCAGAGCCCGAGCGCGTCCTGCAGGTCGCGGGCGTGCTCTTCCTCGATGATGAGGATGTCCTCGAGAGCACGGCGCAGGCCGTACTCCTGCAGCATCTCCGCCTGGGCGATGCGCTCCCGGTAGCGGGTGATCGCGTCCAGCTCACCGTCCAGGTCCTGCTCGAGCATCTTGTCGGCGTCCGGGGAGATATGCGCCTCGTAGACGTCGACGCCGGGCACGCCGCCGAGGAAGTCGATCTGGTCGGCCAGCGAGACGGCGTGGGCATGCTCCTCGTTGGAATGGACGATGAGCTCGGCCTTGATCGCGTCGTACTGTGCGCCGCTGATCGCCGCCGCGTGCTGCACGTACTGGATCAGCGCCTGGTACTCCCAGGCGAGATCGTCGTTCAGCGCCTCGATGAGCTGCTCGCGGGTGAGCTTGCGCGGAGTGAGCCGCTCCAGCTCGGCGGCGGTGCGGGCCTTGTCCTTCGCCGCCGCCTTGCTCGCCGCTCGGGGCTTCTTGGGTGCCTGCTTCGCCACGGGTCCTCCTCTCGTCGTGCCTGTCACGCGGCCGCGCCCGCCGGAGCGTTGCCGCGCGACAAGCCTACCGCAGGGCAACGGGACGATGGCGGCGGCCTGCCGTGAGGCGGCAGGCCGCCGTGTCGTCATTGCGCGGGCGCCGGCGCGGCGAGAGGCTCCTCGTCGCGCACGCAGGCGTCCCGGGGCCGCAGGCGATCGACGGCGACGCAGGGGACCGGCGCCACGACCAGCCTCGGGAACGTCGACGTGAAGAGGCCGCCGATGACGACCACGGCGAGCCACGTCGAGAGGAACCCGCCCCTGCCTCCGACGCCGAGCGTCATGGGGATGAGGGCGAGGATCGTGGCAACGGGCGTCGTGAGGAGAGGACGCAGCCGCCGCCCGCCCTCGATCACGGCGGTGCGTGCATCCATGCCTTCGCGGCGGGACTCCTCGACGAGGCTGAGCAGCGCGTTGGCGTCGGTGACGACCATGCCGGAGAGCGCGAGCAGGCCGATGAGGCCCGGCAAGCCGGGGCTGGTCGCGATGCTCACCAGCGCGAGCACCGCGCCCGCCGCCGCCAGGGTGCGCGCCCCACGGCGCTCCAGCGTGAGCAGGTTCTCGTCTGTGAGCCGAGTATGAGCCGCCGGCGTCAGTCGACGCCGGCGAGCTCGAAGAGACGGTCGGCGATGCCGGTCACGCGCTCGCGCACAGCGAGCCCCTCCAGCCAGCGTGGCGGGATGCCGGACGCGCCGTACACGGCGCCGGCGAGGGCGCCCGTCACGGCGCCGGCGGCGGTCGCATCGTTGCCGAGGTTCACCGCGATGGTCGCCGCGTGCTCGAAGTCGGCGGCGTTGAGGACCGTCCAGAGCGCCGTCCGCAGCGTGTCGATCACGAAGGCCGAGCTCGTGATCTCCTCCACCTCGGCGCCGGGCGTATCGCGCAGCAGCGCGGCCACGCGTCTGTCCTCGTCGTCGAAAGAGCGCGTGATGGCCGGCAGCTCGTCGAGCAGCCTGTCATGGAGGGCGGCGACGACCAGGTCGTTGAAGGCGGCGCACGACCAGCCGGCGAGCCGGTCGAAATGCGTCAGCGTCGACTCCCGCAGCGACACCTCGAGTCGTGTCGCGGCGTCGGCGCGGTAGAGGAGCGCGATCGGGGCGCAGCGGATGAGGCTGCCGTTGCAGGCGGTGGGGCCGCCGAGGATCTCGTAGGCCCGCCGCGAGGCCAGGTCCCAGGGTGTGCCTGAGCGGTAACTGATGAGCGCCGCCCTCACGGTCAGGCTCACGTGGTAAGGCCGGCTGTCGAGCCACTGCGCCAGTCGCCGCATGATGTCGTCCGGCGCGAAGGCGCCGTGCGCGACGAGACTCTCGGCCACGCACAGCATCATCTCGGTGGCGTCGGTGACCTCGCCCGGCGCGACGTCGAATACGCCGCCGCCGAGCATCTCGGTGATGACGCCGTACTTCTCCACCACCTGTTCGGCGGTGAGGAACTCGGCCGGCGCGCCCAGCGCGTCGCCCACGGCCAGGCCGAGCAGCGTCCCGCGGAAGCGGTCGCGCAGGACGTCGGGACCGCGCCCGGAGGTCACGCGAGGAGGTCCCGGACGAGGCGTTCGAAGAACAGCGCCTGGTAGACGACATCCTCCACGTGGATACGCTCGTCCGGCTCGTGGTCGCGGCCTCCGTCCAGGTCGCGCAGGCTCTCGGCCACGAAGGGCGCGAACCCGTAGGCCACGCAGTCGGGGAAGGCCTCGCGCACCCAGCGCGAGTCGGTGAAGCTGCTCGAGGTCATCGGGACGAGCACGGCCCCGGGTACGTCGCGCCGCAACACGCGCGCGATGCTGTCGGCGAGCGGGCTGGCCGGCGGCGACGAGTTGGGCATGGTGACGTCGACCCACTCGAACTCCCAGTCGATCCCCAGCGGGTCCAGGGTGGCCGCGACGTGGGCCTCGACGTCGGCGTGCGTCATCTCGGGGAGGATGCGGCAGTCGATGCAGGCCTCCGCCCGCGTCGGGATGACGTTCACCGCCTGGCCGGCGGCCAGCATGGTCGGGGTGGGCGTGGCGCCGAACAGCGGCTCCACCAGACGGGCGGCCATGGGGTCGATCCGGCGCAGCTCCGCTCCCGCGGCGCGGGCGGTGACGGGATCCTTGAGCCGCGCCGCCAGCGCGGTGTCGGTCACGAGCGCGTCGATGAAGCGCGCCGTGGTCGCGGAGACGATCGTCGGCGGGTCGGCGAGGCCGAGCGCCGTGACGGCCCGTGCCAGGTCGATCACGGCGCTGTGCTCTTTCTCGGGGACCGAGGCGTGGCCGCCGCGGCCGCGGGTGCGGATGCGGAACTGGGCGAACGCCTTCTCGCCGACGGCGAGCAGGAAGACCTTGCGGCCGTCGACCGGGAGCCAGAGCCCGCCCATGCCCTCGTTGAGGCAGTAGTCGGCGCGCAGTGCGTCAGGCTCGTGCTCGCAGAGCCACTTGACCCCGCAGAACTCGCCGACCTCCTCGTCGGCGGTGGCGGCGTACTTGACGGTGCCGGCGAAGCGGGCGCCCGAGCGCTTCAGCCGGGCGAGCGCCACCGCCTCGGCGGCGACCTGGTTCTTCATGTCGACGGCGCCGACGCCCCACACGTACCCGTCCCGGACCGTGCCGGAGAACGGCGGTACGCTCCACTCGCCGGCGTCGGCCGGCACCACGTCGAGGTGGCCCATCATGGTGAGCGTGGGGCCCGGCCCCGCGCCGTCCAGCCGGGCCACCAGGTTCTGTCGGTCCGGGAGCTCGCCGCGCAGCTCGGCGGTGATGCCGTGCTCGGCCAGGTAGGCCTGCAGCACCCGCGCCGCCGCGGTCTCGTTGCCGTTGGTCGTGTCGATCCTGAGCAGGGCCGTGAAGAGCTCGAGGACCTCGTCCTCGAGCTCTCGCCATCGCTGGTCGTCCAGACCGTACCTGGTCACGGTCGCCTTCTTCCCGGGGGTGCCACGGAGCGGAGGCCTCCATGATAACCGTCTGTACTTGCGCCCGCGACTCCCGTAGGCTCGACTGCGGCAAACGGTCGGAGCGTCCGGGAGGGGAGATGAAGATCGCCGTCGTGGGTGCGGGCGCCATGGGCGCCTGGACCGTCAAGGAGCTGGGTCTGAGCCGGGACGTGGACGAGGTCGTGGTGGCCGACTACGACGAGTCGCGGGCCTGCGAGGTCGCGGAGAGCCACGGCGGCGGCAAGGCGCGCCCCCGGTTCGTCGATGCGCGCGAGCAGGGGAGCGTGCAGTCCGTGCTCGCGGGTTGCGACGCGATGGTCAACGCCACGCAGCATTTCTGGAACATCACCGTGATGCGGGCCGCCGCCGCGGCCCGGGTGCACTACACGGACATGGGCGGCCTCTTCCATGTGACCAAGCAGCAGGTGGAGCTGCACGAGGAGTTCCGCCGCGCGGGGGTGACCGCCGTGATCGCCATGGGCGGCGCCCCCGGCGTCACCAACATCCTCGCGAAGTACGGCGCGGAGCGGCTCGACGTGGTCGAGGAGGCGCACGCCTGGTGCGGCAACGTCGACGACACCGACTGGAGCGGCTACGACGGCTGGGTGGTGCCCTACTCGCTCGAGACGCTCTGCGACGAGTTCAGCGTCGTCGCCCCCGAGTACATCGACGGCCGCTGGGTCACGGACATCGCCGGCGGAGAGGGCGTGGAGCTGCTCGACTTCGGCGCGCCGGCGGGCCTCCTCGAGGCCCACTACACGATCCACTCGGAGCCGTTCACCTTCTGGCACACGTGGAAGGACCAGGGGCTGAGGAGCGCGACCTTCAAGCTCTCGCTGCCGCAGGAGTTCACCCGCCAGATGCGCTTCCTGCACGCCATCGGGATGACCCGCACCGACGAGGTGGAGGTCGGCGACGCGCACGTCCGCCCGCGCGACGTGCTGCTCAAGGTGGTCGGCGAGATCCCGCGCCCCACGGACGTGGTCGTCCACGACACCGACTACCTGCTGGGCGTGGTGCGCGGGCTCAAGGACGGACGGCGGATCGAGTGGCGCGTGCGCGCCGTGGTCCCCGCCCACGAGGAGTACGGCGCCGGCGGCGGCGACGTGGACACCGGCATCCCGCCGGCCATCGTGGCCCGCATGCTGGCTCGCGGCGACATCGTCGGCCCCGGCGTCTTCGTCCCCGAGCAGGTCGTGCCCTGCGAGGCCTTCTTCGCCGAGCTCGCACGGTGGGGCGTCACGGTCGACGCGCAGATGCGCGAACTGCTCGCCGGGCCGGGCTGACCAGGCCCGGCGGGTCCGCTCTCAGTCGAGCTGCAGCCGGGTCTGCGGCCGGGGCCGGTCGACCCCGAGGATCTGCGCCATCCGTCGCGCGTTGCGCATGCCCCAGTCCTCGTAGTTGTTGTTGAAGAGGACGTGCACGGTCTCGGCCTGGGCGGCGAGCTCGCGTACGCGCGGCGCCCATTCCTCCAGCTCGGCGTCGCTGTAGAGGTACTTGAAACGGTCTGAGGCGGCGCCCGTCCTCGTCCTCCAGGTGTCGGCGTTGCGGCCGTGCAGGCGCACCATCGCCAGCGGGGCGGTCACCGCGGTCAGCGGCGGCACGCTGTCGGCGAAGCCCTGGGGCTCGTCCACGCCCACGTAGGTGAGTCCGGCCCCCTCGAGCAGCGCGAGCGTATCGGCGGCGGCGTCCGCGTCCATCCAGCCGCCGCCGCGGAACTCCACCGCCAGCGGCCGGCCCGGCAGGTGCGCCGGGAGCGCGCGCAGGTACGCGCGGTTCTGTTCCGTGCGGACGAACCAGCGTGGGAACTGGAAGAGGACCGCGCCCAGCTTGCCGGCGGCGGCCAGCGGCTCGAGGGCCTCGCGGTGCTGCCGCCACACCAGTTCGAGGACCGATCCGTCGACGTCGCGTGGATAGACGTTGCGCTTGGCGCGCGCGTGCTCCGGCAACCGGTCGCGGAGCAGGCCGGGGAGCCGCGCCGGCGCCGCGGCGTGGCCCGTGAGCCAGGCGAAGGCCTTGACGTTGAAGACGAAATCGTCCGGCGTGCGCTCCACCCAGAGCCTGCTGTTGCGCACGGACGGCGGCGCGTAGTAGGTGGAGTCGACCTCGACGATGTCGAAGCGCTCTGCGTAATGGCGCAGGCGCGCCTCGGCGCTCGTCACCTGCGGCGGATAGAAGCGTCCGCTGGCGACCAGCGTGGGATCGGTCCACGAACAGCTGCCGACCAGGATGCGTGCGGGCATCGGGTCCTCCGGTCGAGACGATCGCGTGATACGGAAGACCTTGTACCACGCGCGACGAGGGCCTATACTGCGGGTGCAGTCTCAGTCGGCGCCACGGTCTCGGCAGACCACGGCCCCGCGTGACGTGGGGCAGATGAAGGGGGCGCCGCCGATGGGCGGGCCGCAGCGCGGGCCGCCCATCGTCACGCTCCGGCCCCCGACGCGTTGAACTTCCGCGGCGCGCGACCTATACTCGCACTCCCTCGAGTGTCGGAATGGCGGAATTGGTAGACGCGCTAGGTTGAGGGCCTAGTGAGGGTATAACCTCATGGGGGTTCAAGTCCCCCTTCCGACACCACCACCCCTTCTCTCCCGCGGTGTGGCGGCTCAGAGGTCGCGCCAGAGCGCCAGGCCGGTGACCTCGTCGAACTCCCGCTCCAGCGGCTCGCCGACGAGCTCCTGCAGCACCAGCTCGCCGGCGAAGACGACGCAGCCCGGCGCCACGTGCCCCGCGACGCAGGCCCCGTCGTGGCCTGCGAGCGTGGCGTGGGCGTGGACGAAGGTCGCCCCGTCCTTGAGCGAGACGTTGCCGAGCAGGCCGATGAGCTCGACCGGCGCATCGACGGTGAACTCCCCGTACTCATGCGCGGACTGGTCGTAGAAAGCGAGCCGGGCGGCCTGCAGGGCGCCGATGGCGCGCAGCTCGGCGGTCCGCATGCCGTGCTCCTCGGCCACGGCGGCGATCTCCTCCAGCAGGTCGCCGCCGTGCGCCAGCCGAGCCACGACGCGGCGTCCCCTCGTGAACTCCCGTGCTCCCATCGCCACATCCTCCCGTTGACCGCCGGCCGGGCGCCGGCCCACTGCCGGCAGTCTACCGCGACGGCGACGCCGGCGACGGACGCGACGGCCGCCCCCGGCGGCGGGTCCCGTGGTTGTCGTAGAATCGCGCCATGGCCGACCCGCTCCTGCACGACCGCCTCTTCCTGCTCGACGGCAGCAGCCTGGCGTTCCGCGCCTTCTTCGCGCTCCCCGAGTCCATCGCCACCCAGGCCGGCGCGCCCACCAACGCGCTCTTCGGGCTCAGCCAGATGCTGCTCAAGCTCATCACCGAGTACCGGCCGTCGTACCTCGTCTGCGCCTGGGACGCGCGCGGTCCCACCTTCCGCGACGAACTCTACGACCAGTACAAGGCACAGCGCCCGTCGATGCCGGAGACGCTCGCGGCGCAGTGGGACCTGCTGCCGGAGCTCATGGAGGCCTTCGGCGTCGTCAACCTCGTCAAGCCGGGCTACGAGGCCGACGACATCCTCGGCACGCTGGCGGAGGAGGCCAGGCGGCAGGGCGTCCGCTCGGTGGTCGTCACCGGCGACCGCGACGCCATGCAGATCGTCGACGACGACATCTGGGTGATGAGCACCGGGCGCGGCGTGACCGACGTCCGAATCTACACGCCCGGCGCGGTGCTCGAACGGTTCGGCGTCACGCCGGCGCAGATCCCCGACTACATCGGCCTCAAGGGCGACTCCTCCGACAACATCCCCGGCGTGCCCGGCATCGGCGAGAAGACGGCGGCGCAGCTCCTGCAGCAGTTCGGCAGCATCGACGAGATGTACCGGCGCCTCGACGAGGTCAAGTCGGAGAAGCGGCGCGCGCTGCTCGCCGAGCACGAGGACGTCGCCCGGCTCTCGTTGCGACTCGCGACCATGGTCTGCGACGTGCCTCTCGAGCACGACCTCGTGGAGGTGGTCGGACGCAGCGGGTACCGCCTGCCGGTCGAGCAGGTCGACGCGGCGTTCGCGCGCTTCGAGTTCCGCAATCTGCGGCGCCGGCTGCGCGAGGTGAGCGGGGATGCCGGCGCCGTCCCTCCCGGCGCCGTGAGCGGCGCGCTCGTGCGGTTGGCGCAGGAGCGCGACGTCGGTCCTGTCGCCGCCCTGCTCGAGAAGGACGAGGCGGCGCTCGCCTTCGAGGCGCGCGACGACGGGGGAGAGGGGCTCGCCGTGGCGGCGCACGCGGGCGGCGACGTGTGTCTCGTCGCGCCGGCCGACGCCGCGAGGGCCGGCTCGTTGTGGCTGCTCGCGGCGCACGCGGTCGTGCACGACGCCAAGGCGCAGCCCGGCTTCGTGCACGCGCCCGTGGGTCCGGCGTTCGACACCGCGGTGGCCGCCTATCTGCTGGCGCCGGAGCGGCCCGAGAAGGAGCGCACGCTGTTCGCGCTCGCGGGGGCGGACGACGGCGCCCGGCTGGTCGAGGGGCCGGCGGCCGAGGCCGCCGCGGCCACGCGGGCCACCCTCACCTGGCGCGTGGCCGAGGCACAGCGGCCGCGCCTCGTGGAGCTCGGCCTCGAGCGGCTCTTCCGCGAGGTCGAGCTGCCGCTGGTGCGCGTGCTCGCGCAGATGGAGGCCGCCGGCGTCAAGATGGACCCGTACCGGCTCGGTGAGATCACCGCCCGCGTGCGCGACCGCATCGACGAGCTGGCGGACGAGGTCGTCCGGCTGGCCGGCGGCCCGTTCACCCTCGGCTCGCCGCAGCAGCTCGCCGATGTGCTGTTCAACCGCCTCGGCCTGGAGCCGGTCCGCAAGGGCAAGACGGGGTACTCGACCGACGCCCGCGTGTTGCGGACGCTGCGCGACCGGCACCCGATCGTCCCGGCGATCGAGGAGTGGCGCGAGCTCACCAAGCTGCTCAACACCTATCTCGAGCCGCTCCCGGCCCGCCTCGACCCCGCCACCGGCCGGCTGCACACCACCTTCAACCAGATGGTGGCGTCCACGGGACGGCTCTCCAGCTCCAACCCCAATCTGCAGAACATCCCCGTGCGCACCGAGCTCGGCGCCGAGATCCGCGCCTGCTTCGTGGCCGACGAGGGGCACCGCCTGGTGGTGGCCGACTACTCGCAGATCGAGTTGCGCCTGATGGCGTCGCTCTCGGGCGAGCCGGCCCTGCTGGCGGCCTACCATCGTGGCGAGGACGTGCACCGCGTCACCGCCGCCGCGGTCGCCGGCATCCCCGTCGAGGAGGTCACCCGGCAGCAGCGCGAACGCGCCAAGGCCACCAACTTCGGCATCATGTACGGACTCTCCGCCTACGGCCTCTCCGAGCAGGTGGACATCCCCGTCGAGGAGGCCCGTGCCTTCATCGAGGCCTACTTCGCCAAGTACCCCAAGGTGAAGGAGTTCCGCGAGCAGGTGATCGCCCAGGCGACGCAGGACGGTCACGTGACGACCCTGTTCGGCCGCCGCCGGGCCGTGCCGGAGCTGCGCTCGTCCAACTACCGCGACCGCTCGCTCGGGGAGCGCCTCGCCGTCAACACGATCCTGCAGGGCACGGCGGCCGACATCATCAAGGTCGCCATGGTCACCGTGAGCCGCCAGCTGGAGCGCCGCGGGCTGGCGTCTCGACTGGTGCTGCAGGTGCACGACGAGCTGGTCCTCGAATGTCCCGAGGACGAGGTGGACGTGTGCCTGCCGCTGCTGCGCGACGCCATGACCGGCGCCCTCGACCTCGATCCTCCGCTCGAGGTGGAGGTCGGGGCGGGCGACGACTGGGTGGCGGCCAAAGGCTGAGGGGCGGGCGGTCCGACCGGCCTGCATCCGTGCCGGCCGGACTCGATTGCCGGGCCTGCGGCTGCTATAATCCCCGATTTAGGCCCGCCGCGGTCCGCGGGCCGACCCCTCCATCAGCGACGGACCGCCAAGTGACCGGGAGGCACACCTACTCATGACCGACAACCCCACCGACGCCACCATCACCGACCCCGCCAACGCGCCGAACGTCGTGGAGGGCAGCGAGGGCTATCTCATCGAGGTCGACGGCGAGATCGTCCCCAACTACGACATGACGCTGACCGACTTCAGCGAGGGGGACATCGTCACCGGTAAGGTCGTGCGCATCGACAAGGACGAGGTCCTGGTCGACATCGGCTACAAGTCCGAGGGCGTCATCCCGCTCAACGAGCTCAGCATCCGCAAGAACGTCAACACCTCCGAGGAGGTCCAGCTCGACGAGGAGGTCGACGCGCTGGTCATGACCAAGGAGGACGCCGACGGTCGTCTCATCCTGAGCAAGAAACGGGCCAAGTTCGAGAAGGCCTGGAAGCGCATCGAGGCCGCCTTCGAGAGCGGCGAGCCCGTCACCGGCACGGTCATCGAGGTGGTCAAGGGCGGGCTCATCCTCGACCTCGGCGTGCGCGGCTTCCTGCCCGCCTCGCTGGTCGACATCCGGCGCGTGCAGGACCTTCACGAGTACGTCGGTCGCGAGCTCAACTGCCGCGTCATCGAGATGAACCGCAACCGCAACAACGTCGTCCTCAGCCGTCGGGCCGTGCTCGAGGAGGAGCGCAAGGAGATCCGCCAGCAGATCATCGACCAGCTCAACGTGGGCGACATCGTCGAGGGCACGATCAGCAACATCGTCGATTTCGGCGCCTTCGTCGACCTCGACGGCATCGACGGCCTCATCCACATCAGCGAGCTCAGCTGGACCCACATCAACCATCCGTCCGAGGTCCTGCAGGTCAGCCAGAAGGTCAACGTCAAGGTCCTCGACATCGACCGGGACCGCCAGCGCATCAGCCTCGGCCTCAAGCAGACCCAGGAAGACCCCTGGCGCAAGATCGTCGCCCGGCACAAGGTCGGCGACGTGGTCGAGGGCCGCGTGACCAAGATCGTCGCCTTCGGCGCCTTCGTCGAGATCTACGAGGGCATCGAGGGTCTCGTGCACATCAGCGAGCTGGCCAACCGCCACGTCGAGCGTCCGGACGAGGTCGTGTCGGTCGGCCAGCAGGTCAACGTGAAGATCATCGAGGTCGACTCCGAGCGCCGTCGTCTCAGCCTGAGCATCAAGCGGGTGGACGGCGACAACGTGAGGCCCATGCGGCCCGTCGCGCGGCCTGAGCCCGAGCCGGAGCCGGAGACCGAGCCGGAGACCGAGCCGGAGACCGGGGCGAGCCATGAGGCCGAGGGCGACGAGACGGCGCCGGATCAAGGCGCTGAGGCCGTCGCCGAGGCCGCCGAGCCGGTCGCGGCCGAGCCTGAGCCCGAGCCGGAGCTCGGGCTGAGCGACGACGTCTTCCCGGCCGGGGCGGCCGCCGACGACGAGGCCGCGGAGGAGCCCGCCGGATCCTGATGTCGGCGGCGGGGCGCCGCGACAGCACGTCCGCGGCCGCCCCGCCCGACATCGCCGCTCGGTGAAGCATGAGCGCATCCCCTGCGCGCATACCGGTGATGGGCCTGACCGGGGGCATCGGCTCAGGCAAGTCCACCGCCCTCGCCTACCTGCGCGAGCTGGGTGCGGCCACCATCTCCAGCGACGATATCGTGCACGGGCTGTACTCCGCCCCGGAGGTGGTCGACCGCATCCGTGAGCGCTTCGGCGACGCCGTCGACGACGGCGCCGGCGGCATCAGCCGGCCGGCGCTGGCCGGGATCGTGTTCGCGGACGCGGCCCAACTGCGCTGGCTGGAGGACCTCCTGCACCCCTTCGTGCGCACGGCCGTGGCCGAGTGGGTCGAGCGCCAGCAGCGCGCCCGGCCGCGGCCGGTGCTGATCGTCGTCGAGGTACCGCTGCTCTTCGAGACGGGGTTCGACCGCTGGTTCGACCATGTGATGCTCATCACGGCGCCCGGCGACGTGCGTCGCAAGCGGGTCGCCGCGAAGTTGACCGACAGTGAGTTCCGGCGCCGGCTCGCGCAGCAGATGCCTGAGGACGAGAAGGCCCGGCGCAGCGACTTCGTCTTCGACAACTCCGGCTCACGCAGGAAGCTCAGGGAGTTCGTGGGGCAGATCGTGGCGAGCATCCTCGCCGGGGACGTCCCGGCTGCGGACGACGGCGGAGACACCGCGTGAGGCGTCTCATCGTCGGCCTCGGGCTCGCCGCGCTCGTGCTCGCGGCGGCCGCAGGGGCCGTCCGCTGGGCGGGGCCGCTGCTGGCCGGCGGCGTCGGCTCCTCGTGGTACCGGGAGGCGGTGTATCCGCTGGAGCACGTCGAGGCGATCCGCGCCGGCGCCGCGCGCCACGACCTCGACCCGGCGCTGGTCGCGGCGGTCATCTACGCGGAGAGCAGGTTCGACGAGCATGCGCGCTCGCCCCAGGGCGCCGTCGGGCTCATGCAGGTGCTGCCCGAGACGGCCGCGCAGATCGCCCGCCAGTCCGGCGGCGTCCGGTTCACGGCGGCGGATCTCGAGGACCCTCGTATCAACGTGCGGTACGGCTCGTACTATCTCCGCCTTGCGCTGGACGTGTTCGACGGCGACCTGCGCGCCGCGGTCGCCTCCTACAACGCCGGCATGGGCGCCGTGGAGGAGTGGCTCGGCGCGGCGCGGTCCGAGGGGCGCCGGCTGCGCCTGACCGACATCCCGTATCCGGAGACGCGGGCGTACGTGGAGACGGTGCTGCGCGCGCGCCGGGTATACCGTGAGGTGTACGGCGACCGCCTGCGTGTCTGAGGCGTCCGCGAACGGGGCGGCGGAGCCCCCTGGTTGCGAACATGTGTTCGTATCGTTAGCATCGAGAGCGCATGACCCAGTTCACGATCAAGGCCAGCTACGGCCTCACCGGCGACCAGCCCGAGGCCGTGGCCTCCCTGGCCGAGGGCGTCCTGCGCGGCGACCGCTACCAGACGCTCCTCGGGGCCACCGGCTCGGGCAAGACCTTCACCATGGCCAACGTCATCGAGAAGGTGCAGAAGCCCACCCTGGTGATCGCCCACAACAAGACCCTGGCGGCCCAGCTCTGCAACGAGTTCCGTGAGTTCCTGCCGGACAACGCGGTGGAGTATTTCGTCAGTTACTACGACTACTATCAGCCTGAGGCGTACGTGCCGGCGCAGGACCTCTACATCGAGAAGGACTCGTCGATCAACGACGAGATCGACCGCCTGCGCCACGCGGCCACGACGTCCCTGTTCCTGCGCCGGGACGTGGTCATCGTCGCCAGCGTGAGCTGCATCTACGGTCTGGGTTCGCCGGAGGAGTACCTCGAGCGGATGGTCCTCCTCCAGTTGGGCCAGACCGTCGAGCGCGACGAGATGCTGCGCAAGCTGGTCGACATCCAGTACGCGCGCAACGACTTCGAGCTGGCGCGCGGCAAGTTCCGTGTGCGCGGCGACTCGGTGGAGATCTGGCCGGCCGCCCAGGACACCGCCATCCGCGTGCAGTTCTGGGGCGACGAGGTCGAGCGGCTGGTGAGCTACGACCCGGTCAGCGGTGAGGTGCTCGACAGACCCGGTCACGTGGCGGTCTACCCGGCCACGCACTTCGTCACCAACGACCCCGCCATCGAGCGCGCCCTCGTCGAGATCGGCCGCGAGATGGAGGAGCGCTGCGCCTGGTTCGAGCAGCGCGGCAAGGTCGTCGAGGCCCACCGCCTGCGCCAGCGCACCCGGTACGACATGGAGATGCTGCGCGAGATGGGCTACTGCAGCGGCATCGAGAACTACTCGCGCATCCTGCTCGGCAAGGAGCCCGGCGCCACGCCCAACTGCCTGCTCGATTACTTCCCCGACGACTTCCTCTGCCTCGTCGACGAGTCGCACATGTCGCTGCCGCAGATCCGCGCCATGAGCGAGGGCGACCGCTCGCGCAAGCAGCAGCTCGTCGATTACGGCTTCCGCCTCCCGAGCGCGCTCGACAACCGTCCGCTGCGCTTCGACGAGTTCCTCGACAAGGTGCCCCAGTTCATCTTCGTGAGCGCCACGCCGGGCGAGTTCGAGCTCGCCCACAGCGTCAACGTCGCGGAGCAGATCATCCGGCCCACCGGCCTGGTGGACCCCGAGGTGCGGGTGCGGCCGATCGAAGGGCAGATCGACGACCTCATGAACGAGATCCGCCGCCGCGTGGACGCCGACCAGCGGGTGCTGGTGACCACGCTCACCAAGCGCATGGCCGAGGATCTCACCGACTACCTGATCGAGAACGGGTTCAAGGTGCGCTACCTCCACAGCGAGGTCGACACGCTCCAGCGCATCGAGATCGTGCGCGACCTGCGCCTCGGCGAGTTCGACGTGCTGGTGGGCATCAACCTCCTGAGGGAGGGGCTCGACCTCCCCGAGGTCACGCTGGTCGCCATCCTGGACGCCGACAAGGAGGGGTTCCTGCGCGGCCAGACGAGCCTCATCCAGACGATCGGGCGTGCGGCGCGCAACGTGGACGGGACGGTGATCATGTACGCCGACCGGCTCACGGCGGCGATGAAGGCGGCGATCGACGAGACGGACCGCCGCCGCGCCAAGCAGACCGCCTACAACGAGGCGCACGGCATCACGCCGCAGAGCGTGGTCAAGGGCGTGAGCGACATCGCCACGATGATGAGCGACGCGGCGGCGGTGCCGACCAAGGGCCGCCGCGCCGCGAAGGCCGTCGCCCGCAAGGTGGCCATGCCGCGCCACGACCTCGAGAAGCTGCTCGCCGGCCTCGAGGCCGAGATGTTCGAGGCGGCGGACCAGCTCAAGTTCGAGTACGCCGCCAAGCTGCGCGACGAGATCAGGGAGCTCGGCAAGGAACTCGCACGGAGAGGAGAGGCGGTTGGCTGACGCCCATCATCTGCAGAGGCTCATCGCCGCGGCCGGGGACCTGGGCGCGGACCGCGCGGCCCCGCTGCCGGCGGCCGCGGTCGTGGTCGACGAGCGGGTCAACCTCAAGTGCCGTGTGCCGCTCTGCTCCGCCTACGGTCACAACCTCATGTGCCCGCCGGCGGTCATGACGGCCGTCGAGACGCGCGAGGTCTTGGCCCGCTACGGCGACGTGCTCGTCGTCCAGCAGGACATCCCGCTGACGCAGGACCGCGTCGACGCGCAGCTGGCCGGCAGGACCTATGCGCAGGCCCGGTCGGACGCCGAGCGGGTCGAGGGACTGCGCCGGAGCCAGAACCGGTTCGCGCGCCTCATGACCGATCTGGAACGGGCCGCGTTCAAAATGGGCTATCGTTACGCGGCCGCCTTCTCCGGCGGCGAGTGCGTGCTCTGCGAGGAGTGCGTCGGACAGGCATCGGGGGAGCCGTGCCGTCATCCGTTCGAGGCGCGGCCGTCGATGGAGGCCGTGGGCATCGACGTGGTCGCCACGGCGGTGGCGGCGGGCCTCAGCGTCGAGCTTCCGGCGGAGGATCACCCCGCCTGGACGGGTCTCCTCCTCATCGATTGAGCGACGTAGTCCACTCAACGTGAGGGCCTCCGAAGGCAGACCCACACTGGCCGCCGCAGGCGGGCCGGCGTGCGGTGCGCCGAAGGTACACCGCACATCGACGCGTCATGATCGAAAAGCGACAGCAGACAGGCAGAGTGAGCGCATGACCAGCGACCTCGTCATCACCGGCGCCCGCGAGCACAACCTCAAGGACATCAGCCTCACGCTGCCGCGCGACCGCTTCATCGTCATCACCGGCCTCTCCGGCTCGGGCAAGTCCTCGCTCGCCTTCGACACCATCTACGCCGAGGGCCAGCGCCGTTACGTGGAGAGCCTCTCGGCCTACGCGCGGCAGTTCCTCGGCCAGATGGACAAGCCCGACGTGGACAGCATCGAAGGGCTCTCGCCGGCGATCTCGATCGACCAGAAGACGACCTCGCGCAACCCGCGCTCCACGGTGGGCACGGTCACCGAGATCTACGACTACCTGCGTCTGCTGTACGCGCGCATCGGCCATCCGCACTGCCCCAGGTGCGGACGGCCCATCTCCGGGCAGAGCGTCCAGCAGATCGTCGACCACATCTGCGAGCTCGATCCTGGTACGCGCTTCAGCGTGCTGGCGCCGGTCGTACGCGGCCGCAAGGGCGAATACGGGAAGCTGTTCGAGCAGCTGCGCGCCGACGGCTTCACGCGGGTCGAGGTCGACGGCGTCGTGCGCGAGCTCGACGAGGACATCGACCTCGACAAGAAGTTCAAGCACGACATCGGCGTGGTCGTCGACCGCCTCGTGATGAAGGACGGGCTGCGGCGGCGGCTCACCGACTCCGTCGAGACGGCCGCCGCGCTGGCCGACGGGCTCGTCGACGTCGAGATCGCCGGCGACGCGCCGCGTCGGCTCACGTTCAGCGAGAAGTTCGCCTGCGTCCACTGCGGCATCTCGCTGCCCGAGATCGAGCCGCGCATCTTCAGCTTCAACAGCCCTCACGGCGCCTGCCCGGCCTGTCACGGGCTCGGGTTCACGCAGGAGATCGACCCCGGCCTCGTCGTGCCCGACGGCTCGCTCAGCATCGACCAGGGCGCGCTCCTGCCCTACGGACACCTCTCCTTCGGCTGGCTCGAGCAGGTCTTCGAGAGCATCGCCAGGACGTTCGCGGTGGACACCAGCGTCCCGTGGGACGACCTGCCGCAGGCCGACCGCGACCTCTTCCTGTACGGCACCGGCAAGGAGCGTATCCCGCTCAGCTACCGCAACTACCGAGGGCGCATGCGGCACTACAGCTCGAGCTTCCCGGGGATCGTCAAGCATCTGCAGCGGCGCTTCGCCGAGACCGAGTCCGAGCAGGTGCGCCAGAAGATCGAGGAGTACATGGCCGACCGGCCGTGCCCGGAGTGCCACGGGGCGCGGCTCAAGCCGACCAGCCTCGCCGTCACCGTCGGCGGGCTCAACATCCACGAGTTCACGCTCCTCAGCGTGCGCGAGGCGTTCGGCTTCCTCGGCGGGCTGTCGCTGAGCGAGACGGAGCGCCTCATCGGCGGCCGCGTCATCAGGGAGATCGTGGAGCGGCTGCGCTTCCTGAACGACGTCGGGGTCGGCTACCTCACGCTGCAGCGGGCCTCGGCGACGCTCTCGGGCGGCGAGGCGCAGCGCATCCGCCTCGCCACGCAGATCGGCTCGGCGCTCGTCGGCGTGCTCTACATCCTCGACGAGCCGAGCATCGGTCTGCACCAGCGCGACAACCTGCGCCTGATCGAGACCCTGATGCGGCTGCGCGACCTCGGCAACACCGTGCTGGTCGTCGAGCATGACGAGGAGACCATGCGCCTGGCCGACCACATCGTCGACATGGGGCCGGGCGCCGGCGAGCACGGCGGTCGCGTGGTCGCCCAGGGGACGCCGGACGAGGTGGCCGCCCAGCCCGGCTCGCTTACCGGCGACTTCCTCGCCGGCCGGCGCCGCATCGAGCTGCCCGCCCAGCGGCGGCTCCCGCTGCAGTGGTTCACCGTGCGCGGCGCCCGCATGCACAACCTCAAGGGCATCGACGTGTCGTTCCCCGTCGGCGCCTTCACCTGTGTCACCGGCGTCTCCGGCTCAGGCAAGTCCACGCTCGTCAACGAGATCCTCTACAAAGGCATGGCGGCGCGGCTCAACCGCGGCACCAAGCTCCGTGCCGGCGCGCACGACGGCATCGACGACGCCCGCCTGCTGGACAAGGTCATCGACATCGACCAGTCGCCCATCGGCCGCACGCCGCGCAGCAACCCGGCCACCTACACCGGCGTCTTCGACCACATCCGCCAGCTCTTCGCCCAGACGCCGGAGAGCAAGCTGCGCGGCTACAAGCCCGGTCGTTTCAGCTTCAACGTCAAGGGCGGTCGCTGCGAGACCTGCCGCGGCGACGGCCAGATCAAGATCGAGATGCACTTCCTGCCCGACGTGTACGTGCCCTGCGAGGCCTGCCGCGGCAAGCGGTACAACCGCGACACGCTCGAGGTCTGGTACAAGGGCAAGAACATCGCCGACGTGCTCGACATGAGCGTGGAGGAGGCGGTGGAGTTCTTCGCCAACGTGCCGCGCATCGCCCGGCGCCTCAAGGCGCTCGAGGACGTCGGCCTGGGCTACATCAGGATGGGGCAGCCGGCGACGACGTTGTCGGGCGGCGAGGCCCAGCGGGTCAAGCTCGCCGCCGAGCTCAGCAAGGTGGCCACCGGCAGGACGCTCTACATCCTCGACGAGCCCACCACCGGCCTGCACTTCGCCGACATCGAGAAGCTGCTCGAGATGCTGCAGCGGCTGGTCACGCAGGGCAACACGGTGGTCGTCATCGAGCACAACCTCGACGTGATCAAGTCGGCGGACTGGGTCGTCGACCTCGGCCCGGAGGGCGGCGAGGAGGGCGGGCGTGTGGTCGCCAGCGGCACGCCCGAGGACCTCGCCGCCCTGGCGGAGACCTCCCACACGGGCCGTTTCCTGGCCCG
>ENA-UPSM01000812-UPSM01000812.1-activated-sludge-metagenome-genome-assembly--contig:-NODE-812-length-43166-cov-5.802069_pt1 | contig 43166 bp, 41 predicted proteins | sample MGYA00238181_ERZ773283 | MGnify/ENA primary metagenome ERZ773283 (study PRJEB29023, sample SAMN05720199) | activated sludge metagenome | isolation source: Anaerobic digester | place: Japan... | reverse complement strand
ACCGTCACGATCGCCGGCACCGAGGCCAAGCGCTACCTCAAGGCTTCCTTCTGCCTGGAATACGACGCCGACAAGTACAAGGATCTGGCCAAGAAGATCGAACCCCAGATGATGCGCGTCGAAGCGGTCGTGAACCGGACGCTGTCGGCCGCCACCTTCGAGATGGTCAGCAGCCCGACGATCCAGGATTCCCTGACACGGAAAATGACCAAGGACATCAACAAGATGCTCAAACACGAAAAACTCCAGCTGAACGCGGTGCTCGTCACCGAGTGGCTGGTCCAGTAGGTCGCCGGCCATGGGCGACATCCTCTCGCAGGAAGAGATCGACGCCCTCCTCGCGTCCGTGGGAGGAGGATCGAGTCCGGCGCCCGCGTCGGCTCCTCCCCCTCCGTCCGCCTCGAGCTCCTCTTCGTCGGGCCTTTCCGGACTGGGTCCGAGGGCCGAACGCCCGCGAAACGACGACCGCAAGGTCAGCCTCTACGATTTCCGTCGCCCGGACCGCGTGTCCAAGGACCAGATGCGGGTCCTGCAGAACCTGCACGAAGGGTTCTCGAGGGTGCTTTCCACCACGCTCACCTCGTACCTGCGCACCCTGATCGAGGTGGAACTGGTGTCGGTCGACCAGCTCACCTACAACGAATTCGTGATGAGCGTCACCAATCCCAGCTGCATCTACATCTTCCAGATGGAACCGCTGTCGGGGAACGCGATCTTCGAGATCAACCCCTCGCTCGTGTTCTTCATGATCGACCGGCTGTTCGGCGGCCCCGGCAAGGCGATGCAGTACAACCGGGAATTGACCGACATCGAGCGCTCGGTCATGAACAAGATCGTGGAACGCCTGCTCCTGGACCTCAAGGAAGCCTGGGAGTACCTGGGGATATTCCACCCCAAGATCGAAAGCTACGAGAACAACCCCCAGTTCGTGCAGATCGCGCCGGCGTCGGAAACCGTCATCCTGATCTCGTTCGAACTCCGCAGCCGCCACACGTCGGGCCTCATGAGCATGTGCATGCCCTACATGTTCCTGGAACCGGTGATGGGCCACCTTTCGGCCGAAAACTGGATCTCCAGCGCCCGCGGAGCCACCGCCGACACCCGCAAGATCGTGGAACGCGAACTGTCCGGAACCCCGGTGGAACTGCGCGCGATCTTCGGGAAGACCACGCTTTCCATGCGGCAGATGTTGAGCCTGCAGGAAGGAGACACCCTGATCCTGGACAAGTCCCGCAATTCCGACCTGGTTCTCGCCGCCGGAGGCAAGGGGCGGTTCCTCTGCAGACCCGGCCAGCTCAGGGGCCGCAAGTGCGTCCAGGTCACCTCACTGATCGAACGCGAGGTCGGCGATGTCGACTGAACTGGCTTCCTTCGCCGACGACCTCGCGGCGGTCTTCTGCACCGTCGTGCGCCAGACGCTGCGCACCGCGCTGGGTCGCGGCTGCAACCTCCAGGTGGGCGAACGGCTTCCCGGATCCCCGGCCGCCACACCGATCTCGCTGCGCTTCACGCTGGCCGACCACGCCGCCGCGGAAGTCGCGATGCTCCTGGATCTGGAGACGGCCGCCATCCTGGCCGACCTCATGATGATGGGCGACGGCACGGCCCCCTGGAGCGACGAGCACCAGGACGCCTTGCAGGAACTGGGCAACCAGATGGCGGGAGCGATCTCCACCAACCAGACCGAGCGCTGGGGACAGAGGTTGACGTTCAAGGCCAGCGTCGAGGAAGGCGCGCCCGGCGCGGATGCCGCATTCTATCCCATCGAGATCGACATCCAGGGATTCCCGCTGCGGTCTTCGCTCCTGGCCGTGGCCAAGCCGCTGCAGGAAAAACTCGCCGATCTGGACGACGCGAAATCGAGCCAGTCCGATTTCCCCAAGCAGGACGACTTCACCGAAGGCCTGTCCGATCTGCTGGACCAGCTGGCCCCGACCCCGCGCAAGGCGCCCGAACCCGCGCCGCTTCCCCAGGCCGGTGGGCAACCAACGGCACAAGGCGCCTCGCGCCCCGCGTCGAGCACCATCGGCGCACCTGCCGGGGCGACCGCCTGGATCGATTCCAACGACCCTTCCGTGCAACGGCTCCTGGACGTTCCCATCGACGTCACGATCGAACTCGGGCAGACCGAACTTTCCATCCGCAGGATCCTGGAGATCGGCCCCGGAAGCATCATCGAGCTGGATCGGATGGCCGGCGAACCGGTGGACCTCGTCGTGAACGACAAGGTCATCGCGCAGGGGGAAGTCGTGGTGATCGAAGAAAACTTCGGGATCCGAATCACCCATCTGGTGACGCCCGAAGAACGCGCGAGGCCCGCGCGATGAACGGATTCCGTCGACAACTCCTCGCGTGGAGCCTGCTGTTGGGCCTCTCCTCGTCGCTTCCGGCCCAGACGCCGGGCATCGGGGACACGGCGGTCCCGAACCCGCCCGCGACCCGCGAGACCATCGCGGATCCGAAGGAAGAAGCCGAGATCCAGGCGAAGGTGCGCGCCGCGCAGGCCGCCTGGGATTCCGGGCCGAGCGCCCCCGCATCGTCGGGATCCCCCGTTTCCGGCGCCTCGCTGGGGGGACTCCTGGTCCAGGTGTTCGCGAGCCTCGCGATCCTCGGATTCGCCGCCCTCGTGCTCGTGTTCCTCCTGCGGCGGGCCAAAGGCGGAAAAGGCGGGTCGCAGAACAAGGGCGGGCTGGTCGACATCCTGGAGACCAGGTCGGTGGGCCCCTCGCGCCAGATCGCGATGATCCGCCTGCACAACCGGGTGGTCGCCGTGGCGTTCACGGGCCAGTCGTCCACCCTGCTTTCGGAATTCACCGGAAACGAAGCCGCCGAGATCGTCGCCGACACGGGCGACGGCAAGACCCCGATCCGCGAATTCGCGGCGACCCTGGACACCCTGATGGGCAGATTCCGTCACTCCCCCGGCCAACCACCCCGGCCTGCCGGGCAGGAGGACGCCGGATGAGCGGCCGCCGCACGTTCGCCCGATGGCTTCCCTTCCTGGTCGCGGGACTGGTCCTGGCGCTGGCCGCGCCGCTGGACGCCCAGGTCCTTCCCAAGGTGACCATCGGGATCGACCAGGCCAAGACCCCCCAGGAGGCGTCGGTCACCCTGCAGATCGTGTTCCTGATGACGATCCTGTCGATCGCGCCGGGGATCATGCTGCTCATGACCCCGTTCACGCGCATCGCCGTCGTGCTGGGATTCCTCAAGCGCGCGCTGGGCGCCCAGACGGTTCCGCCCAACCAGGTGGTGATGGGGCTCGCGATCCTCCTGACCTGGTTCGTGATGCAACCCCAGATCACGGAAATCAACGACAACGCCCTGCAACCCTACCTCGCGCAGGAGATCGGCTACAAGGAGGCCCTGGACAAGGCGATGAAGCCCATGAGATCGTTCATGCTCCGCCAGTGCGGCGAAAACGAACTGGCCGTCATGGTCCGCGTGTCCAAGACGCCGCGCCCGGCCACCGTGGACGACATCCCCAACGCGGTCCTGATCCCGGCGTTCGTGATGTCGGAGATGAAGACTGCGTTCATCATCGGGTTCCTGATCTACCTGCCGTTTCTCGTCATCGACATGGTGGTCGCCTCGGTGCTCATGAGCCTGGGCATGATGATGCTGCCCCCGGTGATGGTGAGCCTTCCCCTCAAACTCATCCTCTTCGTCCTGGTGGACGGCTGGACCCTGATCACCCAGGGCCTGGTGGCCAGCTTCCGGTGAGGCGTCCATGAGCGAGAACGACATCGTCGCCCTGGTGCGCGAGACCCTCTGGGTGGCCCTCCTGCTGTGCGCGCCCGTGCTGCTGGTGACGCTGGTGGTGGGCCTGATCCTTTCCGTGCTGCAGGCCGCGACCTCGATTTCCGAGGCCACCCTCACGTTCCTGCCCAAGCTCGTCGCCGGAGGGGCCGCCACCCTGTTCGCATTTCCCTGGATGATCCACCTGTTCCGGGACTACTTCACGCACATGATCTCGCTGTTCAAGCAGGTGCATCCGTGAGCACCGTGCTGGAAAGCATCGCCGGACTGGCCAGCGGACAGGTGCAGCTCGCCGGACTGGCCATGATCCGGATCGCCTCGATGGTCGTCCTGCTGCCGGTGCTGGGCAGCCAGTCGCTGCCCGCGCAGGCCAAGATCGGCCTCGCCTTCGCGCTGCTGCTGTGCGTGTTCCCCACGCTGCCTCGCGACACCGCCGCCATGCCGGATTCCGTCCCGGGGTTCCTGGGTCTGGCGCTGCGCGAAGCCGCGATCGGGATGATCGCCGGCTGGACGTTCGGCCTGATCTTCCAGGTGATGGAATTCGCGGGCGCCGTGATCGACATGCAGGCGGGCTTTTCCATGGTCGAACTGTTCGACCCGACCACAGGCGAATCCACCCACCTGTTCGGACAATTCCTGGGAATCGCGGCGACGGTCACCTTCCTGGCAGGCGGGGGCCACACGCATCTGGTGGCGGCCCTGGCCGAATCGTTCAGGAGCATCCCCCTGGCCACCGCGCAGATGGAGATCGCCAGCTTCCTGCCCGCCATCTCCGCGCTGGTCGCGCGCTCCATCCTGCTGGGAATCCAGCTGTGCGGCCCGATCCTCATGGCGCTCCTGATGCTCACGCTCACCATGGCGGTGATCTCCCGGATCATGCCCTCCATGAACGCCTGGCTCGTGGTCATGCCGCTGCAGATCCTGACCGCCTGCGCCGTCACGGCGTTGAGCCTCCCCATCCTGCTCGGAACCTTCCGGGGCTGGCAGGACGACGTCTTCCGGGCCGCCGACACGATCCTCGCCGGGATGAGGTGAGCCATGGCCGCCGAAGACGAAGGCAGGACGGAAGACCCGACCGACAAGAAGAAGAACGAGGCCCGCAAGCAGGGCAAGACGCCCCGGGTCCAGGACCTCCAGCAGTCGGCCACGCTCTTCGCCGCCGCGATCGCCCTGTGGATCCTGGGAGCGGGCATGATGAGGAGCCTGTCCGATCTTCTCGTGGAATGCTTCCGCGCCATCCCCACCTGGAGGGTCGACGACGCGTCCATCACGGCCTGGGGCCTGCCCGGCACCCTGTTCATCCTGCGACAGATCCTGCCCGTGGCGATCCCGGTCGCGCTGGTGATCGTCGTCGTCAGCATCGCGACGATCGGTTTGCAGTTCAACACGGAAGTCATCAAGTTCGACCCGAGCAAGGCGTTCCAGTTCTCGCTCGCCCGGCTGTTCGGGGCCAAGACCTGGATCGAGCTCGGGAAATCGGCTCTGCGGATGCTCGTGGTCTCGGTCATCGGCTTCAAGATCATCTGGGACAACCGCGACGCGTTCCTGGAGATGGCCGCCTGGCCCGTCGCCGCCCAGGCGCTCTTCACGGCCGGCATCGCGCTGGAAGCCGTGCTCAAGATGTCCGTCGTCCTGGTCGTGCTCGGCATCGCCGACTGGTTCTACCAGAAGAGGAGCTGGCTGGAAGACCTCAAGATGACCAAGCACGAAGTGAAGGACGAGGCGAGGTCGTCCGAAGGCGACCCCCAGGTCAAGGGCAAGATCCGCTCCATGCGCCGCGAGATGCACAAGCGGTTCATGATGGGGGAAGTCCCCAAGGCCACCGTCGTGGTCACCAACCCCACCCACTTCGCCGTCGCGTTGCGCTACAACCAGGGAGTCGACCGTTCGCCCGTGGTGGTGGCCAAGGGCGCCGACCTTGTCGCCAAGCGCATCCGCGAGATCGCCACCGAACACGGCGTGCCGCTGGTGGAAAACCCTCCGCTGGCCCGGGCGCTGCACGCCCAGGTCGAACCCGGCGACGAGATCCCGAACGAACTCTACGCGGCGGTCGCGGAAGTCCTCGCCTTCGTGTTCCGCACCGGCAAGAACCGGCTGAAGCCCGTCGCCGCATGGGGGATCCTGTTCGCGGCCTGCGCCGGAGCGCTGTTCCAGCAAGGTTGTGCGTGGCCGCTGGACGATGCCGACTCCGCCTTGTCGGTGCAGCTGCAGGTTCCCGACCCTTCGGGCGAGTACCGGGGCGGGGAAGTCGTCGTGCGCGCGGCCATCCGGCGCGCAGGACGGGATTCGACATCCCTCGCCTGGGGTCTGGGGCGAGCCACGCTGGTCTCGCGCGGGATCGTGCGCGACGTCGACGGCAACATCGTCCACGACACGCTGGTTCTGCGCTGGGACACGCTTCCGCCGAACGCCGACACCACCGGAAGGACGCTTCCCCGGGACACGCTCCGCTACTACGCGGGGAGCCTGGAACGGGCATCCTTCGCCTTCACGGTGCGCAACGTCCTGCCCCGTCTGGATTCGATGGTCACGGGCCCTTCGCTCGATTCCGGTTCGCAACGCACCGTGCTGCCCCGCCAGGACACCCTCGTGCTGGCCGTGCATCCCGGCGAAAACGCCCTGATCCGCTATCGCATGGTCGATCCCGACACGAATTGGCCGGTTCGCTGGGACGCGGAGCTTCCGATCCGGCTCGGTGCCGCGGGGACCCTCGCGTGGCGGTCCGGAACCCCCGGCGATTCGGTGATGCTCTGGAAGGCTCCCACCGATTCGCTGGTGGACACCACCGTGACGCTGTTCCTGACCGACGGGCTTGGCGGCGGACGCCAGCCATGGCGCCTGCGGTTGTGCACCTACAGGGAACAGGGAAGCGTCTGGGCCGGCACGCGCTCGGAGCTGGTCAAGATCGCCCTGACGAGAGGACGAAAACCGGTCGTCGTGCACCGGATCAGGGGATTCTCCGAAGTCGTTTCCATGGACATCGATCCGTTGCGCGACGGAGGCACGCTGCTTGCGGTGGATCGCGGAGCCGCCGCGGTGCGCAAGTTCACCAGCACGGGCATCGCGAGGCCGCTTTCCGATTCGACGCCGGGCGCGCGATCGGTGTCGTGCGACGTCGACGGCTCGTTCTGCTGGGTCGGAGGCGCCGACGCGGGCGGACTCGCCGGAAGGCTGTCGCGGATCGACGGATCCACGCTCGTCTTCCGATCCATGCCCGGCCTGATCCAATCCATCGCGGTCGACCAGAACGCCTGGGGCAGGGCCTGGTTCGCCAGCGCCGACAGCGGGTTCCTCGGGCGCACCTCGGGCGGCAGGCTCGACACGATCCTGCGCGGCGCGCTCCGGCGCCCCGTGTCGATCACCTGGGACGAAAGCCGTTCCATCCTGTGGGTGGCCGACCTCGGAACGTCGTCGGTGGTCGCGTTCGATTCGTCCGGACGGATCCTGCGCACCATCTCGTCGGTCCACCGGCCGGTTTCCGTCGCGGCCTCGGGAGGCCGGCTCTGGGTCGCGGATCTCGGCGATCCCGCCGGCTCGGGCACCGGCGAGGTGCGCCGCTACTCCCACGACGGCGCGCTGCAGACGCGGTGCGCCACCGTGAACGGCCCGCGCGCGGTGGTCGTGGATCCGTCGGATCCGGACAGGGCCTGGGTCGCCGACACGGAGAACGGCAGGATGGTACTGTTGGACGGAGCGACGGAAATCGTCTCCACCGCCGGGCTCGGACTGGACCGTCCGGATCTCGTGGCGGTGCACAGGGGGGCGCCTTGAGCCGAACGGACACGACCTTGGGTGGATTCCAGGAGAAGATGGGCAACGCCTGGTCGAACCCCTTTTTCAGGCTGATCGGCGAGCACAAGGATCTGCTGCTCATCGTCGGCGTGATCGGCGTCGTGGTCGTCATGCTGATCCCGGTTCCGGCCTTCATGCTGGACCTGCTCCTGTCGCTCATGATCACGATCGCCCTCGTGATCCTCATGGTCAGCATGTTCATCAAGACCGTGCTCGACTTCAGCATCTTCCCCGGCATCCTGCTGGTGGTCACGCTCTTCAAGCTCGCGCTCAACGTGGCATCCACGCGCCTGATCCTCTCCGAAGGGATCGGCGGCGAGGTGATCGCGGCGTTCGGTTCGTTCGTGACCGGCGGCAACATCGTCGTGGGCGTGATCATCTTCATCATCCTGCTGGTCATCAACTTCAAGGTGATCACCAGCGGCTCCACGCGCATCGCCGAAGTCGCGGCCCGGTTCACGCTGGACGCGATGCCGGGCAAGCAGATGGCGGTGGACGCCGACCTCAACGCGGGCAACATCGACGAAGCCGAGGCCCGCAAGCGCCGCGGCGACATCAGCCGGGAAGCGGACTTCTTCGGGGCCATGGACGGCGCCAGCAAGTTCGTCCGCGGCGACGCCGTGGCGGGGCTCATCATCACGGCGGTGAACATCCTGGGCGGATTCGTCGTGGGCATGACCATGCTCGACATGTCGGCCGCCCAGAGCATCAAGACATTCACCCTGCTGACCATCGGCGACGGCCTGGTCGCGCAGGTCCCCGCGCTCATGATCTCCACCGCGGCCGGCATCATCGTGACCCGCGCCGCGTCCAAGGCGAACCTTGGCGCGGAAATCACCGGCCAACTCACGCAATCCCCCACCGCCCTGTTCGTGTCGGCGGCCGTGATGGGCGGACTCGCCCTGGTGCCGGGGCTGCCCACCGTCCCGTTCCTCCTCCTGGCGCTTGCGACCGCCGCGATCGGATACGGCAAGAACCTCGCGCTGCACAAGGAGGATCTCGCCTCGCGCGAGCCCGCGAAGACCTCCACCAAACCCCACGAGGAGGACAAGGTCGAGAACTACCTGGCCATCGACCAGATGGAACTGGAGATCGGGTACGCCCTGATCCCGCTGGTCGACGTGAACCAGGGAGGCGACCTGCTGGAGCGCATCACCCTGCTGCGGCGCCAGTGCGCTTCGGAGCTCGGGATCATCGTGCCCCCCATCCGCATCCGCGACAACATCCTGCTCAAACCCGCCCAGTACGTGATCCGCGTGAAGGGGGTGGAGATCGGGCAGGGCGAACTCATGACCGGATGCTACCTGGCCATGGATCCGGGATCCGTCTCGCGCCGCATCGCCGGCATCCCCACGCGCGAACCGGCGTTCGGGCTTCCCGCCATGTGGATCACGGAAACCCAGAAGGAAGCCGCCGACCTCGCCGGCTACACGGTGGTGGAGCTTCCCGCCGTGCTCGCCACCCACCTGACGGAAATCATCCGTTCCCATTCCCACGAGGTCCTCACCCGGCAGGACGTGCGCACCCTGGTGGACAATTTGCGTCCATCCCACCCCACCGTGGTCGACGAACTCGTCCCGTCCCTGCTTTCCTACGGCGAAATCCAGAAGGTCCTGGAGAACCTCCTTCGCGAGCGTGTTTCCATCCGCGACCTCCCGACCATCCTGGAATCCTTGGCCGACGCGGCCCGTTCCAACCGCGATCCGGTGCACCTCACCGAGCAGGCCCGCCTGGCCCTGGCGAGGTCGCTGTGCAAGCAGCTCGCCGACACCGAAGGCGTGCTTCCCGTGCTCACGCTGGAACCCGGCATGGAACAGATCCTGGAAGCGTCCATCCAGACCACCGACCGCGGACCGCGCCTGCTGGTCCGACCGGAAGTCGTCGGGCGGCTGCTGGACGCGCTCAAGCCCCTGGTGGAAACCATGTCCGCCTCCGGCGAAACTCCCGTGCTGGTGTGCGCGCCCCAGGTCAGACCCCACCTCCGAAGGCTCCTGGAAGGCTCGTTCCCCCAGCTTTCGGTGCTATCTTACGCCGAGATCGTCCCGGGCGTCTCCGTGCGTTCGCGCGGCACCGTCCAGGCCCTCGAACCAGGCCGCGCGCCTGCTCCGACTCCATAAGGAACTCGTTTGCGGATCCGGAAATTCCAGGCAGACTCGATGCGGGAAGCGCTCCTCCAGGTGAAGGAGGAGCTCGGTCCCGAAGCGTTGATCCTTCGCACCCAGAAGATCAAGGGTTCGCTGCTGGGCGGTTCGGAACGCTGGGAGGTCACCGCGGGACTGGAAGACAGGTTCTTCGAGAAGCCCGGCGCCGCCAAGGAGACCGCTCCCGCCTACGGCCCCGGAACCCGACGGATTTCGGTCGTGCCGGAATCCGTCGAGCCCGCCCCCGCGCGCACCGCTCCGGTCGCGACCGAGCCGCGTCGCGACACGACGTCCATCAGCCGCGACGAACTGCGCGCCCTGCAGGACGGGATCGAATCGGTCCGCCGCGCCGCGGAAGCCCCCACCCAGGCGATCGCGGCCGTGCGACAGGATCTGGGACAGATCCGCTCCGTCGTCTCGCTCCTGGCCGAACACTGGAAGGACCAGCCGGGCGGACTTCCCGTCCCGCCGGAGGTCCTGCCGTGGTACCAGCAGCTGCTCAAGTCGGATCTGGCCGAGGATCTGGCCCGCGAAACCTGCCAGGAAGCCGCGGCCACGCTCCGCGAAACCGGACGCGACGATGCCGCCTGGATCCGCATGGTCGTTCTGCGCTCCCTGGCCGGCCGCATGCCCTGCGCGCCGCTTCGGTTCGCCAAGGGACGCGGTGCGGCCTCCAAGGTCCTGTTCGCCGGCCCCACGGGCGTGGGCAAGACCACGACGCTCATGAAGCTCGCCATCCGGCTTTCCCGCCAGGACGGGCTTTCGGTGGGTGTGGTCGGGTGCGACTCGTACCGGATCGGAGCGCAGGAACAGATCAAGACCTTCTGCGACGTCGCGGGCCTGCCGCTGCGCATCGTGTTCACCGACTCCGACCTGGACACCGCGATCCAGGAATTGTCCAACCTGGACGTGGTCCTGGTCGACACCGCGGGCCGTTCGCCGGCCAACCAGGTCCATTTCCTGGAACTGTCCACGCTGGTGGAACGCATCAAACCCACCGATCTCGTGCTGGTGCAGTCGGCCACCACCCGGCTGCGCGACCTTTCGTCGTCCACGCGCGCCTACCGCGACCTGGGACCGTCGCGTCTGGTCTTCACCAAGATCGACGAAACCGACACCCACGGCGCCATGTGCACCCTCGCCGCGCGGGAACGCATCCCCGTGACGGCCCTATGCTTCGGGCAGGAGATCCCCGAAGCCATGTCCGAGGCCTCGCCCGACGAGCTCGCCCGCATGCTCCTGGGGGACGAGGATGGCCAACCAGCTTGATTCGCTGAAGGGCTGGACCCCGACCGCTCCCGGAAAACTCGCCGCATCCTCCTCCTGCCCGACGGTTTCCGTCTCGTCGGGAAAGGGCGGGGTCGGCAAGTCGCACATCGCCCTGTCCGTGGGATTGGCGCTGGCCGATCTGGGCAAGCGCGTCCTGCTGGTCGACGGCGACATGGGCCTGGCCAACCTGCACATCCTGTGCGGGCTCTACCCCGAACACGACATCCAGGAGATTCTTGCCGGAACCTGTCGACCCGAGGACGCGCTGCTCCCCTTGGGGCCGGGCATTGACCTGCTGCCTTCGGCCTCCGGGGTCGCCGACCTGTCGTCGCTGCCCCCGGAACGGATCCGCGACCTGGCCACCTCGCTGTCGCGCCTGCAGTCGGGCTACGACGTCATGCTGGTCGACACCGGAGCGGGGATCGGCGACACGACCATGAACCTGGTGCTGGCATCGGACCGTCTGCTGCTGGTGACCACTCCCGAACCGACCGCCCAGGCCGACGCCTACGCGTTCCTGAAGGTGATGCGCTCGCACCGCCGCGACCTGCCCGCGCGCCTGTGCGCGAACCTGTGCGCTTCCGAAGACGAGGCCGTGCAGGCGCTCACCCGCCTGTCGCGGGTGTCGGAGCGGTTCCTGGGATGGGAGCCGGCGTGGGCCGGATGGGTGCCCCGGCAACCGGGCCTGGAACGGTTCACCCTGGAACGCAGGCCGGCCTTCCGCGCTTCGCCCGACGGCGCCTTCGCCCGGGCCGTGAGGCTGATCGCCCGCGAAACCGTCCGCGACCTCGCCGGAGGGGAAGGCAGCTTCTTTTCCCGGCTTGGAGGAGCGGATTTCTAGGATGTCCTCGCAGGACATGAGCACCGCACGACTCGCCTCCCTGGAATTTTCCACCGCGTCGCAGACACCCGTCGCCAACCTCGCCTGGCTCGATGCGTTCGGTCCCGTTCCTCGCTGCTGGCAGAATCTGTTCCTGGAGGAGGATCGGCCCACCGTCGCGGCCCTGCTGTCCGAACCCGGCGGCTCCGCCGAAGTGCGGATCGCCGATTCGCGGCACTCCTCCCGCGTGGCCTTGCAGAGCTCGCGCACCGCCGCCGGGATCGAGTTCTTCGCGATCCCCCTTCCCGAGGGGCACAGCGACCTCCTGGGCGAATCGCTGGCGCGCGAGCGCGCCCTCGGCGAGATGCGGATGCGGTTCCTGTCGCTGGTGAGCCACGAATTCCGCACCCCGCTGACGGTCATCCTGAGCTCTTCCGAGCTGCTGGAACACTACGGCTGGAACTGGCCCGAAGCCAAGCGCCAAGCCCATTTCCTGCGCATCCACAACGCGGTGGCGACCATGACCTCGCTCCTGGACAACGTCGCGTTCCTGGGGCGCGCGGAATCGGGACGGCTCGAGAACTCCCCCGCGTTCTTTTCCGCCCGGGAACTGCTCGATTCCGTGCTGGAGGAGATCGCCCCGCTGCGCGGCGTGGGACAGAGGGTCGTGTCCGATGTCTCGCCTCCCGACGCGAAGGTCGAACTCGACCGGCGGATCGTCCAGGCGGTGGTGTCCAACCTCGTGGCCAACGCGCTGCGGTTCTCGCCTCCGGTCGGAACCGTGACGATTTCCGTCACGACGGGCGCGGGAGCGCTTTCCGTCACCGTCGACGACGAAGGAGAAGGCGTCCCGCATTCCGACGCCGACAGGATCTGGGAACCGTTCGAGCGCGGATCGAACTCGATGGGCATCCCCGGATCGGGCCTGGGCCTGGCCATCGTCCGGCGCTGCATGGAGCTGGCGGGGGGCGAGGCGGTCCACGTCCCGAACCCTGCGGGCAAGGGCACGCGGGCGATCGCGAACTTCCCCCGGAGGGAATCCCCGTGAGCCACCGGATCCTTGTGATCGAAGACGAGACGGGCATCCGCGAGAACCTGCGCGAGATGCTGGAAGCCGAGGGGTTCGCGGTCGAGGAGGCCGACTGCGGAGTCGACGGAATCCGTCATGCCGTGTCCGACCCTCCCGATCTGGTGGTCTGCGACGTGATGATGCCCGGCAAGGACGGGTTCGAGGTCCTGGCCGACCTGCGCGGACGCGAAGCCACGAGCCACCTGCCGTTCCTGTTCCTGACCGCGCGCGCCGACCGCGGAAGCCTGCGCAAGGGCATGGAGCTGGGCGCCGAGGACTACCTCACCAAGCCGTTCTCGCGCACCGAGCTCCTGGCCGCGGTCAGGACCCGCCTGCAGAGGTCGGAAAGCCTCGCCGGAATCTACCGCCGCCAGCTGGGAACGCTGCGCAACACGCTGTCGCGCGCGCTGCCCCACGAGCTCCTCACGCCGCTCAACGGGATCCTCGGTCTGTCGGGCATCCTGGTCCAGGAATACGAGACCATGCGCCGCGGGGAGATGCTCGACATCGCCCGCGGCATCGCCGATTCGGGCGAGTCGCTCCACCGCCTGGTCCGCCGGTTCCTGTGCTACGCGGAAATGGAGATGGCCCAGCTCGACCCGTCGGTGCGCGACCGGCTCCGCTCCCGCGGATGCGTCGAGTCCGAATCCGTCCTCAGGAAGGTCCTGGAACCGGTTTCCGGCATCCGGCTGGAGATCCACGGCTTCCTCGCGCCCGCGATCGTGGCCGAACACCTCGAAGTCCTCCTTCGGGAAATCGTCCTGTCCGGCGAACGCTACGACGGCGCGGTGGTCGACGCCGAAGCCGGGCGCTGGAGCCTGCTGCTGCGCTTCGCTCCGGACAACGACGCGACGCGCGACCTTGGGGACGACGGATCCGATTTCGGCCGCTCCCTGCTGGCGACCGCGCGCCAGGTCTACGACGCCGGATTCGAGATCCTTCCCGGCGAAGGCAAGCGCTTCTCGCTCCCGTCGGCCCGGGTTCCGAACCAGGATCCGCCACCGGGACACGGACCGGAATCTCCCGCTTTTCCCGCTTGACTCCGGGCTCCCGCCGGTGGTACAGTGCTCATGTCCCACCTCTCCCAGGGGAGCCACCGCAATGCGGTCAGAACTTGTCAATCCGTTCCTAAAAGCCACGATGTCCACCTTCCAGACGATGGTGAACACAGCTCCGACTCCGGGCACCCCCTACGTCAAGGCGGAGCCGAGTCTTTCGCACGACGTGTCGGGCATCATCGGCCTGTCCGGCGGCGCGAAGGGGGCGGTGATCATCAGCTTCCCCACCAAGACCGCGCTGGCCGTGGTCTCGGCGTTCATCGGGCTCAACGTGTCGCAGATCGACGCCGACGTCACCGACGCCGTCGGCGAACTCGCGAACATCATCGCGGGCGCGGCCAAGGCCGACCTGCAGGGCCTGAACGTCACGATCTCCCTGCCTTCGGTGGTCGTGGGGTCCAACCACAAGGTGACCACGCCCAAGGACATCCCCAGCATCGTGATCCCATTCAACTGCACCCACGGCGAATTCGTCGTGGAGGTCTGCATCGCCCTCACCTAAGCGAAGTGAGCCAGGAGACCGTGCCATGAAGATCCTCCTCGTCGACGACTCGTCCACCATGCGCCGCATCCAGAAGAACACGCTCGGGAGCCTAGGGTTCACCGACGTGGACGAGGCCGAAGACGGCCAGGACGCCGTCGCCAAGGTCGGCAAGGCCCCGTACGAACTCGTCCTGATGGACTGGAACATGCCCAACATGACCGGGATCGACGCCCTCAAGGCGATCCGCGCCAATCCCGCCACCGCCAAGATCCCCGTGATCATGGTGACGTCGGAATCGGAGAAGACCCGCATCCTGGAAGCCATCCAGGCGGGCGCGACCAACTACATCGTCAAACCCTTCACGCCCGACGTGCTGAAGGAAAAGCTCGACGCCATCGGCAAGTAGACCCCACACGGCGAATTCCGACAAAAAAGGGCTCCGGAGCCATCCGGAACCCTTTTTCCGTTTCTTGTCCGACCGGACCCCTACGGAGGCGGGATCGTGGAGTTGCGGATCTCGGCCAGGAATTCCATGCTGTCCTGGAACTGCCGGTACACGCTCGCGAACCGCACGTAGGCGACCTCGTCGATGGTCTGGAGCTCCTTGACCACCAGCTCGCCGATCAGATTGGACTGCACCTCGTGCGACCCCAGCTGCTGCAGGAGCGATTCCACCTTGTCGGCCACGGCCTCGATCTGCTTCACGCCGATCGGGCGCTTCTTGCAGGCGAGCGTCACCCCCTTGATGATCTTCTCGCGATCGAACGGCTCGCGCCGACCATCGCGCTTGACCACCTGCAGTTCCAGGCTTTCGATGTACTCGTAGGTGGTGAAGCGCTTGCCGCAGGACAGGCATTCGCGGCGACGCCGGATCGCTCGCCCTTCGCGGGCCGCGCGGGAGTCGACCACCTTGTCTTCCGGGTACGAACAGTATGGGCAGAGCATTGTGGAAACAAAGATAGATCCACGGGACTTCAGCATCCGCGACCACCTGTTTCCGCCACCGAATGCAACCGGATTCCGTCGGTCGGGCGCCCGCCGCCTGTCGGCGTCGCCGGGCCCTCGTGAACCGGGTCGCCACAGGGATTCCCGGATGGTCGGGCGATTCGTGAATCGCCCCTACGCCCCCCGTTGGCGTCCCGGCCCCGTGCCTCCCCTGCGGCCCCGCGCCGCGGGTCCTCCGGGGCGGGGCGTCGGTCCCTGGCGCGGGACGGCACCGAAGGCGCCGCCAAAAAACGTCAACGCAGCGGCAGCACTCCCAGATCGCCGGACTTCAGGAGCCGGTCGGATTTTGGCAGCAGACGGCCGCGCGCGTCCACGAGCGGCCGCGTCCCCGAGAAGGCCCTCGCCTTGCCCGCACGGGGTTTGGCCGATGCCGTGGCCGACTTCGCGAGCTGGCGGGCGGCCGATTTCAGATCGGCCGAACCCACCTGGAGATTGGCCGTCTTGGGCAGGATCGCGCAGCTCCAGCGCACGGTCCAGACCAGCGAATCGCCCGGCTGGATCGCGGTCCACGGGCCAAGGACCTCGTTTTCGATGAAATTTCCCTCTGCATAGCCTTCGATATCCGATTCCCTGGGAGCGAACCGAGTCGAATCAACGTCGGGAATCGTCTTCACGAACAGCAGGCTGTCCTTCAACTGGGCCAACCAGCCTTCGCCCCCGTCGCGGAAGAATTTCTGTCCATTCTGAGTACTATCATCCTTGTACCAACCCAAAGAGTCGTCCAAGGCTAGCGGCAAATCCGTCTTCGGCCCAACGAACTTGAATTTGGTCGCCTTGGGGAAAAACAAAAGGCTGTTCCTGAAACCGCGCGAGATCTCCCACGGCGCGAAGTGGCGCGCGGAATCCGTCGCCGTGTTCGTGGTGGTGTAGGTGAGCACGAACGAATTGGCCACGGAGTCGAACGAGAATCGCTTGGTCACCCGCAGCTTCGTGGTCGGATCGGGAGGACCGACCAGGACCATGGTTCCGGTAGAAGCTTCCAACGAAGCATTATAGGTGGAATTCGTATAGGACTCCGGCGGTGGCCAATCCCAGATGTACTGCGGAGCGGGCCAGAAGAATGCGCCCTGATCCGCCCCTGGCTGGATGACATCCAGGCCCTTGTAGCGGAATTTGGTGATCTTTCCGGCCTTGGCTGGATCGACGGTCACCATGTAACCGCCAAAGGAGCTTTCCCAGATCCCGCCCATGCTCATCCATTGCGGCACCGCCATCGCGCTCCCGGCAAAGGCCCCAACCATCACCGCCAAACCCGACAAAGCCTTCATTCTGATCCTCCGAGACATGAAGCTAACGTCAAAACGCCCGATCCACCCATGGATTGGCGATTCGACGATCCACCCCGCATACCCCCCATGCACGCGATGGCGGTAGCGGACCCGTACGGTCTCCAGGTACATTTCCCGTCACATGGCCATCCGTGAACGCATCCGATCGCTCCCGCGCGACCTCAAGTTCTTCCTGGGGGCGGTGGCTGCTTTCGGGTTCGGCGGTTCGCTGATCGACGCGATCTTCAACAATTTCCTGGATGCGCGGTTCCAGCTGGACGGCCTCCAGCGCACGCTCCTGGAAATCCCTCGCGAAGTGCCGGGGCTTTCCGTGGCGTTCGTGTCGGCCGCGCTGGCGTTCCTGCCGTCGCGTCGCATGGCGGCGTTGGCCGGAGTGTTGGGGTTCGCGGGACTGGCCTGCCTGGGGTTGTTCTCGTACAGCTTCGTATGGATGATGCCCTGGCTGTTCTTCTACAGCATGGGGCAGCATCTGTTCATGCCCATCAGCCAGGCGATCGGGATGGAACTGGCCAAAGAGGGCCAGGCCGGAAAACGTCTTGGCCAGATGAACGCGCTGCGCAACGCGATGGCCATCGCGGGGTCGGCCCTGGTGTTCGTGGGGTTCCAATTCTTTGATATGGGATTCGGGACCACCATCGCCTTGGCGGCCGCCAGCCTGCTCCTGGCCGGATGGCTGTTCTACCGCATGCGTCCCGACACCCCGCAGCCGCAGCGGTCGCACCTCAAGATCCACAAGGAATACCGGCTCTACTATCTGCTGGCCATCCTGTTCGGCACCCGCAAGCAGCTGTTCCTGACCTTCGCGCCTTGGGTGCTCGTGACCATCTTCCAGCAGCCCACCTCCATGATCGCGCGGCTGCTGACCATCGGGGGCGTGGTGGGGATCGCCATCCAGCCGCTGATCGGACGCATGATCGACGCCAAGGGCGAACGGTTCGCGCTTTCGCTGGAGGCCGTGCTGCTGGTGTTCGTGTGCGCCGGCTACGCGCTGGCCCGCGACCTGTTCGCGCCCGCGACGGCGTTCCTTGTCGCGGCGGGTTGCTTCCTGCTGGACCAGATCCTGATGAGCTTCAACATCGCGCGATCCACCTACATGAAGAAGATCGCGCTCGATCCGTCGCACATCACGCCCACCCTGACCATGGCGGTGAGCATCGACCACGTGTTCTCCATCGCCATCGCGCTCCTGGGCGGGGTCCTTTGGCGCCAGTTGGGGTACCAGTCGGTCTTTGTCGCCGGGATCGCCTTGTCGCTGGCCAACTGGATCGTGGCGCGGCGCATGCGCCCGTAGACCGCGTCGGCGGGAATGCTACAATCGGGCGTTCTCGACTCCGACGGAGCAACGACCCAATGCAGAAATCCCGCCTTTCCAGCGACGAATACGCCACGCTCGTGGAGCAGTCCCCCATCCTGATCTGGAGGGCCGATCTCTCCATGGGCTGCGACTACTTCAACGAACGATGGCTGGCCTTCACGGGCCGCACCATGGAACAGGAATTCGGCAACGGCTGGGCCGAAGGCGTCCACCCCGACGACTTCGACCGCTGCCTGCAGATCTACACCACGCATTTCGCCAGACGCGAGAGCTTCGAGATGGAATACCGCCTGCGCCGCGCCGACGGCGAATACAGGTGGCTTCTGGACCGGGGCTCGCCGTTCCACGGACCCGATGGCGCCTTCCTGGGATTCATCGGCAGTTGCGTCGACGTCACCGACCGCATCGCCGCCCAAGAGGAACTACGGCGAATGCACGAAAAGGAACTCGACGAACTGCGCGGCGTCATCCCCATCTGCTCCTACTGCCGCAAGGTCCGCGACGACCGCAACTACTGGCAGCAGCTCGACGCGTTCCTGGCCAAGCACTCCAAGACCGAGTTCTCGCACGGAATCTGTCCCGAATGCAAGGATCGCCTGCTGGCCGACTGAGACCCGAGCGGACTCTCCGATCCTCGGTTCAGACCGGGGCGCCACCCCGCTTTTCCAGCTCGGTGCGGTCGATCGAATCCAGCGCGTCGAACACCGCCAAGGCGACTTCCAGCGAAAATTCGTCTTCCCCGAATCCGCTGGCGCAGGAATCGTCCAGCCCCGGATCCCCCAGATCGTCGCGCACCAGCGCAGCCCCGATCTTGGCGCCCCACCCGGCGAACAGCTTGTTCAACACGATGTAGTCGGGCCGGGATTCGCGCAGCGGCGTGCGCTCGAACGCGTACAGTTCGCCCGCGCGGCCGCACCCGATCAGGTTCTCTTCGATCACCAGCGGCAGACCTTCGCGATGGGCGGCGAGCCAGTCCAGGGCGGACGCGGGGAGCAGATCGGCCCCGTCCCGGTCCTGCACGCCGTCCAACACGAACGCGAACACCAGGGATTCGCGCCGAACATCCACCTCGATCCGCCCCTTGTCGAGCCTTGGAACCAGAAAATGGCACTGGTGGACTTCCAGAGCCTGCGCGATCCGCTGGGGGTGCATCGGGTCGACAAGAACCGTCCGTACATCCGACGGTCCGTCGACGGCCTCGCAGCATCTGCTCAGCCTCGATTCCAGGGAAATCGACATCCTGCCTCCGAACGCGCCCTCGAACCCCAACGCGACGGGGTGCCGCTCGAAGCTTTCCAGCGCGCCCAGGTTCCGTTGTTCCAGGTCGTCCAGGAACGCAGGCAGATTCCGTCCGCCGGGCACCAGGAACTCGTCTCCCGCCGCCGCCTGCAGCCACAGGGCGGATACGCTTTCCCGGATCCGCTCGTGGGCAGCGCGCAGCTCGGCCAGACGCTTGCGGTAGGCGAGATCCAGCACCACGTCCATCGCCTCGAACCCGGTGTCGGTGAGCCGACAGCGGTAGGCCAATCCTCCCGGGACGGTGGCCGACAACCGGACCCCCAGATCGACCACCTCGGAACGCAGCGAACGGCGTCCTTGCTGGAACCGATCCAGATCCACCGACCGGTTCGCGGTGTCGTCCCCGGTCGTCCATCCGCCGGGCAGGTCGTCAGAAAGAAGATTCCGATGGGGGTATTGCGTGAGCATGCCACAGCTCAATGGAAAAGCCGTGCCAATCCACCAATCTCGGCGACGAATCCACCTCCATGGAGGTCGCACCGTCACTGCAGGTTGCGGATTGCTGCAGTCCCCAACTTGCGGACTGCACTCCCGGATGGATCCTACTGCAGCAGCGAACCGAGTTGGCTCAAATCCAGATCGCCGTCTTTGGAGCGGGTGGGGATCGCTCCCGTGGCGAGGTCGATTTCGGACTTGCCCGATCCCTTGATCGTGGTGCCTTCCAGGAGATTGAAATTCAAGGTTCCGCTCAGGAAGTAGGGGATGTCGTCTCCGTCCAGGATCTTGCCCAGCGTGGTGCGATCGATCTGGGTAAGCGGGATTCGGACCGGGAATTCCAGGGCACCCACCTGGCCGCCTTCCACGGAAAACGGCGCCATTTCCGATTCGACGTAGGAAGTCGCGTTCTTGTCGTTCATCCGCAGCCGCAGCAGGGGCCGCACCGTTTGCCCAAAACTCGCCTTCTGCGTGTTCTTGGAATTGTCGGCATTCACCTTGAAGGTGAGGTCCAGGTAGTACTCGCCCATAATTTGATCGGTGGTCTTGCCATCAGGCAAACCCATTTTTTGCGCAAGTATTGCGGCGCCAGTCACACCCCAGCTCGGACCGCCGATCCGAGGTCCGTCGTAGGCGGGGTCGGCCGACGAGAAGCTCACGCTGGCAACGTTGAAGACTTCCTGGATGCTTTCCCCCAGATCGCAGGAGGCCAGGATCCCGGTGGCACCAAGGGCGAAGACCGTTGCAAGAATTCGTGAACGCATGGAGTCGCTCCTTGGAGGCTGGAAAGCGGGGTCAGAACATGAAGTTGAAGGACAGGCGGGACTGGCCTTCGCGCACGCCGGCGGGCTGGTTGCCCAGGAGTTGCACGTCCTTGATGTAGGCGTAGTCCAGCTGCAGCAGGTCGGAAATCGTCACGCCCACGCCCAGGTCCGCTTCCTGGCGCTTGCCGCCCGGGTCGAACAGGAACCCGCCGCGCAGGGCCAGCATCTGGGAATACACGTATTCCATCCCGAGGTTGTAGACCGATTCCTCGAAGTTCTTCTGGGCGATGTCGCTCCAGCCCGCGTCGGCCGGCGCCTCGCCTTCGCCCCAAGGCTCGGCCAGCCCGTAGTAGGCGCCGGTGGCGAAGTTGCGCGCCTTCCCCGAAGCCGTGCGCGAGACCGTCTCGCGCGAAATGTCGGCGGCGGCCGTCAAGGAATGGCCCGGCACCTTGAAGATCTGGTAGGAAAAACCGGTCTTCCAGGTCAACGGGATCGGGTCGGATTCGTCCTTGCTGATGTAGAACACCGATGGCCCGATGTTCTGGATCTGGGCTCCCCAGGTGAGGCCGGGCAGGAACAGGTCCTTGCGCATCACCGCGACGTCGAAGGCGTAGCTGGCCGCGACGCCGGATTCCTTCTGGCCACCGATCGTGATTCCCGAAGCCAGGGCAGAATACAGGAACTTGAGGTTCAAGCCAAGCCCCCAGTTGCGGGGAAGCCGCGTTCCGTAGGAGATCGCGCCCACGAGCTCGTAGGACGCGAAGGTCTGTTCGGGAAGATTCTCGTTTTCCTGGTAGGTGGTCTGGCCCAGCGACAGGAAATTGATGAACCCGCCGAAGGTGCCCCATTCTTCCACCGGGAAGGTACCCGCCACGAAGGTGTGGTAGAGGTCCTTGAGCTGAAGGGCCGGGAGAAGGTTTTCGTAGAACAGGCCAAGGCGCGCCTTGGCCTTGTGCGACTTCACGATGCCCTTGGATGTCGCGAACCAGACGTCTTCGCCTTGGGCGGCGACCATGCTCGCGTCGTTGGCGATCAGACCGTTGCCGGAGTGGTAATGCACCCAACGGCCTTGCTTTTGCCCTTCGGCCTTGCCGCCCGATTCCTTCTTTTCCGCCGCCAAGGGGTAGTACTTCCAGACGCCCTTGTCGGAACCGATCCAGACGTTGCGTTTTTTGTCGACCCCGATGGAGTTCACGTTGACCGCCTTGAACTCCAGGCGTTCCCAGGCCTTGCCGTCCCAATGGGAAACACCTTGCGACTGCGCCACCCAGGCCTGCCCGTCGGGATCGAGCGTCACCGCGTGGGCGGTATCGGAAAGCAGTCCGTCGGTTCTGGTCCAGGCCTTCCAGGTGGACGCCTGCGCCGTGATCTCCAACCGCGACACGCCCCCACGCGTTCCCACCCAGAGGGTCTTGGTCTTTTCTTCCACCGCCATGGAAGTGATGTACTGGCTGCCCAACCCGAAGGATTCGCCGAATCGACGGAACTCGAAATCGTTGTTCTTCTGGCGCAACCGCACCAGGCCGTCTTCCGTTCCGATCCAGACCGCGGCGCCCGAGGTCGCCAACGAGGTGATGCGGTTGGTGCCAAGCCCCAGGGCGGTGTCGCGCCAAGCCCTCCAGGACTTTCCGTCCCAACGCAGCAATCCATTGGTGGTGCCGAGCCAGAGCTTCCCGGTTTCGTCCAAGGCGATGGCGCGGACGGAGTCCTTCACGACCAGCGAAAACGGCACGCTCAGTTCCACCAGATCCCTCTCGTCTTCGGGGCGTTCGGCCCCCGAAGCCTGGAGGATGGAATCCTGCAACGCCCTCTGGGATGCGGTATCGGTGGGCCACAGGTTCCCCAGGAACCTCCGCATCACGGCCACGGCCTTTTCGCCCTGGTCCAGGGAAACGACTTGTCCGGTCCGCCAAGCCTTGCCGTCCCAACGGCGCAGATCGGAGCCGGATGCCAACCAGAGTTCGCCGCGCGAAAAGAGGCCGGTGCGCTTGGTGGAAGACATCGCGGTGACCTTGCCCGGAAGCTTCGCCGACGGAAGCGCGAGCTCCCATTCGTCGGCCAGCGGCCCGAACGCGAGCCCCGCCGGGTTCCAATAGGTCGCGAAGACGTCGTCGGCCAGGCCCACGGAGGTTTCGCCCATGCCCAATTGGCGGGCACCCACGGGCATGACCAGGGTCAAAACGGCCGATTGTCCCTGGGCTTGGGCCATCACCGCAAGCGACAAGGCGAATCCGACCGACAGGAGATGCTTACGAGACAAGGTTCCTCCAATCAGGCACATGGTAGCGCCCTTCGCTGGCGGGAAGCAACGGCTTCCATTCGCCGCCCTCCCAGGCGTTGCGCGGCGTGAGAACCGCCTTGCAGCCCAGATGGAACGGGGGGATGAGTTCGGCATGGGCACCCAGCTGGTCGCGGGTGACGTAGGTCCCGACCGGGAACGCCTTGATGGCCTCGGTCTGGGAAGCCGGGATTTCGTACTGGAACGTGCGGATCTCCTTGATGTCGGCCTCTTCGATGATCCGAAGGTTGGCCTCCGTCTGCTCGCGCCAGAGATCGATCAATGCCTGGCTCTCGCGTGCGGGCAGATCCTGCGTGGCCAAGTGGTCCTGCAGGTCCTTCTCCGACGGTTTGACGGCCAACAACGCTTCGCGCGGACTGCGACGAAGCCGGTAGACACCGGAATGATGGATCTGCGGCGTCTGTTCCTCGTCTTCGTTCTTTTTCTGCAAGGCCACATAAAGCCCGGCTAGGAAGAGACTTACGAGGATCAGGATGGCCGCGCCAAGGAGGAGCAAGTACATGAGCTCCATAATCTACTGATTCCCCGTCCTCAAGATTTCAACAACCACATCCAGATCGACTTTTCCGACCGCTCGGAGGGTGGTACCTTTCTGGCATAGAGGGAGCACCATTTCCGAAATGCACCACTGCACGCACCATCCGTTCATGCCGATCGCCGGCGGGAAAGCTCCCGGATGGGTGGATTTGCACATGCATTCCACGCTGTCGGACGGCACCCTGTCGGTACCGGAAATGATCGACGTGGCGGCCAAGCGCAAGCTGGTGGCGATTTCCATCACCGACCACGACAACATCGATTCCTGGGAACAAGGCAAGGATCTGGCCCGAAAGGCCGGCGTGGAACTGATCCCGGGAGTGGAAATCTCCAGTGGCTGGGAAGGCTCCGACATCCACATCCTGGGGTATTTCTTCGATCCGTCCAACCTTGCGCTCAACCAGGCGCTGGAACGCTCCAAGCGGCGGCGCTTGCTGCGCGCCAAGGCGATGGTCCGCAAGCTCGACCGCCTGGGCATGCCCATCCGGTTCGAAAAGGTCCTTTCCTACGTGCAGGGCGGCACGGTGGGCCGCCCCCACATCGCCCGCGCCCTCCTGGAAGAGGAATACGTGAAGACCTTCCAGGAAGCCTTCGAAAAATGGCTGGGCCCCAATTGCCCGGCCTACGTGGAGACCGAATGCCTGACCCCCATGGAAACCGTCGCGCTCATCAACAACGCCGGCGGAGCCGCCGTGATGGCGCACCCATTGCACACCAACCGGGACGACATCATCCCGCTCCTGGTGGAAGCCGGTCTCAAGGGGATCGAGATCTACTGCCACCGCATCCCGTCCACCCATCGCCGACGCTACCAGGACATCGCGCGCCGACACAATCTGGTCTGGACCGGAGGGAGCGACTCGCACGGCGAACGCCCCGGACAACCTGGAATCGGCTCGGTGCGCGTGGCCAGAACCGTTGTGGACAAGCTGCTTGAAGCCCGCGACCGCCACTTCGCCGAAATCTGACCTGCCCGCGACCTTGGGCCCCTACCACGTCCTGGAAGTGATCGGGGCGGGTCTGGGCGGCATGGGCGAGATCTTCCTGTGCTACGATCCTTCGCTGGACCGCAAGGTCGTGGTCAAGCGCGTTCCGGCGGGCGCCAGCGAAGAGATCCTGAACCGGTTCCACCGCGAAGCCAGTCTGCTGTCGGGCGTGGCCCACCCCGGCTACGCCCACGTGTACCGCTACTGGATGGTGGAAGGCCGCCCCGCCATGGCCATGGAGTTCATCGACGGCCTGACGCTGCGCGAACTCATGGACCTGCGCAGGACCCTTCCCCTGGACGTGGCCCTGTGCATCGGGTGGTCGGTCGCGGAAGCGCTTCGGCACGCGCACCTGCACGGGATCATCCACCGCGACGTGAAACCCGCCAACATCATGGTTTCGCATTCGGGCCAGGTGAAGCTCCTGGACTTCGGGGTCGCCCGGTTCGAAAAGCACGCCGACCTCACCATGCCCGGCATGGTGGTGGGGACCACCTCCTACATGAGCGCGGAACAGGCCAAGGGCGAGGACCTGGACGAACGCAGCGACATCTACTCGCTCGCGCTGTGCCTGTACGAGTCCATCCTGGGAACCCATCCGTTCCGCAAGGACCAGCCCGACGCGACCTTGACCGCGCTGCTGACCAAGAACGCCCGCTCCCTCTGGCTGGCGCGCCCCGGAACGCCGTTTTCCGTCTCGCGACTGGTGGCGCTGTCCATGTCGCGCAAACGCGCCCGCCGCCCTCGCGACGGATCGGCCTTCCTGCAACAGCTCGACAAATCCTGGAACCGCAAGGGACGCGACCGCGAAGCGTATCTCGCGGCCTACATGGCGGCCCTGCGCGCCGGACGTCCGTTCGAGGCCCCGATGCCCCGGGTGGGCGTGCCAAGCTGGATCTGGGCTTCCTGCGCCCTCCTGGCCGGATTCGCCGCAGGCGTAGGGTTGGGGTTTTTGGGCCGATGAGGACCTGACCGGTGAATTGGATCGATTTCCTCGTCTCCGGATGCGTGCTCATGCCGGCCATTTCCGGTTTCAGGGTCGGCCTGGTGGCCGGACTCCTCAAGGCGGCGGGAATCCTGGCCGGAATCGCGTTGGCCGTCTGGAAAATGCCGTTCCTGGTCCAATTCGCCACCGCGACGCTCGGGTTTTCGTCGACATCGGCCCCGCTGGCGGCCCTGGCGACAGGGTTCTTGGGAGGATGGATCCTGGGGATGCTGGCCGGTTGGGCCTGGAAGAAAGCCTCCGAGGGGACGGAAATCGGATGGGCCGACCGCTTTGCCGGGTTCGCCGTGGGGGCGATCAAGGGAGTGGTCCTGACGCTGGCGGTGCTCGCGGGGTTGTCGATCGCGCTTCCCGGCGCACGGGCCGATCTCGCCAGGTCGTGGACCGGTCGCCACGCGCTGGAGCCTTTGGTCAAGACCACCCGCACCTGGGTCGAGGGGCGGATCGAGGCCTGGAAGAAATGAACCTGGATCTCTCCATCCGGCTTGGCGAGCTTGGCAGCCCGCGCCAACTGGCCGTGCAGGGACGATGGGTCAAGGTGTTCTGGTTGGCCCTGGCGCTGTTGGTGGCGGGGTTCGTGTTCCTGAGCTGGCAGGTGGTTTCTGCGGCCAGGATCTACCCCGAGCTGCTCTACGAGACGCGCCGCACGGCGTCGCTATCCGCCAAGATGGATCGGCTTCGCAAGGAAACCGCCCTCCTGGAAAAGGAATCCGAGACGATCGACCAGCTGACCCGGCGCCTGGGCGGGCGATTCGGGCTGGTCCAGGACGGAACCACCGACGCGGAAATCCTCCCGGACGGCCAGAAATTGATCGAACTTCTTTTCCCCGATCCTTCGGGTTCGGAAGGATGGTCGCGCAAGGCTTCGGACCTCGGGGAGGCCACCTCCCGGCTGCGCATGGACCTGACCCGGATGGAATCGCAAGCCTCGGCGAAGATGCAGCAGCTGGAACAGACCCCAAGCATCATGCCGGCTCGCGGTCAGATGTGCTCGCCCTTCGGGTGGCGATTGCATCCCGTCTTTGGCGAATACATCCTGCACGCAGGACAAGACATCACCGGCCCGACCGGAATCCCCGTGGTGGCCACCGCGATGGGCAAGGTCGTGACAAGGGAGTACAGTTCGTCGTTCGGCAATTACGTTGTCATAGCTCATGGCAGCGGGATCCGCACCTTGTACGCCCATCTGCACTCGTTCAAGTGCGAACTGGGCGACAACGTCAGACGAGGACAGGTCATCGGCCTCCTTGGAAACACCGGACGCTCCACCGGGCCTCATGTCCACTACGAGGTCCACCAGGGGCAACAGCCGATCAACCCGGCGCCCTGGATCCTTCCCACCACCTTGGTTCCCTGACCGCCCATTTGGAAAGATCGCGATGAATTCCGTTCTCCTGAAAAACGAAGTGCTGGAAGCCCGCATCCATCCGATGGGAGCCGAACTTCGTGCCTTGCGCCGCACCGATCTGGGTCGCGACTACCTCTGGAGCGGAGATCCCGCCCATTGGGAACGAACCTCCCCCATCCTGTTTCCCATCGTGGGACGCCTGGAAAACGACAAGTACACCTGGCAGGGCCGCCAGTATTCGCTCCCGCAGCACGGGTTCGCCCGCGACCTGGAATTCGACCTCGTCCACGAAGACGGAAACTGCGCATCGTTCCTGCTGGCCCACGCGGGACCGTTCCTGGAACGCTACCCGCAGGAGTTCCAGCTCGCGATCACCTACACGCTCGACGGTCCCACGCTGGTCATGCGCGCCGACGTGTTCAACCCCTCCAACACCGACGACCTTCTCTTTTCGCTGGGCGCCCATCCGGCGTTCCGCTGGCCGCTGGAAGAAGGCGTCTCGCCCGAGTCGTATTTCCTCAAGTTCGACCGGTCGGAAACCGCCGATCGGTTGGAAGTCGGCATCGACGGGCTGCTCACCGGCCGCAAGGTCCCGTTCTTCCGGGACGTGGACCAGCTCAAGCTCCGCCCCGACCTGTTCCGGGCCGGCGCCGTGGTGCTGGAAGGCCTGAAGTCGGATTCCGTCACCTTCGGAGTGGAAGGCGGCGCGCAAGTCAAGCTGACCGCCCCCAAGGCTCCCTGGTGGGGATTCTGGACCCGCCCCGGCGCCCCGTTCCTGTGCCTGGAACCCTGGCACGGCGTGGCCGACAAATACGGCACGGATTGGGATCTCCGGGCCAAGCCCGGCGTGATCGCGCTCGCCCCCGGCGACTCGTGGAGCTGGACCCTGCAGTTCGATCCCGCCTGACGGGAACGGTGTTCGCCTAGCCGCACCGTTCCTTCGCGAACACATTCGCAGAAAAATGCCGCCGCGTCGCGGTCGGCTCCGGAAACGAGGCGCGAAATCGGGCACCCGGCGCTATCCTTCTGGACTCGGAGCCATCCAGAGTCCTGCCTCTGCACACCCGGATCCGAAGGCGATTCCTCTTTTCACCAGCGGAACCCAAGTTTTGACGTCCGACGAGACTCCACAAGTCCCAACCATCTCACCCTCCATCCTGTACGCGGCTTCGCAGCCTGGCGGTCCCGCTTTGACCGTGGCGGATCTGCACGGCATGGAGGTGCTGGGGTCCGTGCCCGTGTGGGTGCTGGGCGGACTGCGCCTGCATCGCAAGGGCTGGCGCCACCTCCAGGCGGGCTGGGTGGTGGGCGTCTACGAGATGGACATCTCCGCCATCGCGGACACCTCGGACGACGACACCCGGTTAGACAAAAACTGACGTCATGCTCGCAGGTTCCGCAGGCGCGCCACCCGGGACTCCTGCTACCCTGCTACCCGGGTTTGATCGTCCAGCCGGATGCGTGGGCCAGCATCGGTGCGGCGAGTTTTTTGCCACCTGGCGAGACCAAACGGACCTTGCCGGCGCGGACATCCCAATGCGCGCGCCAGAGGCCTCCCTGCCCGTCGATTTCCGTCGGGAAAGCCTTGCGGATCGCCTCCGGGTCGATCGGCTCCCGGGGCATCGGCAACGGTTCAGGCCAACGCGGCGGAGACCAGGCGCCGTCCACGCATTCCGATTCCAAAACCCTCTGGAGCCAACCTGAAGCGTCTTCCGGCGGAGCCATCCAGGTTCCGGACGCCAGGCAGCGCTCCAGCCAAAGATCGTCCAGACGCCGTTGGATGTCTTCGCGTTCGATCGCCGGAACCGCCTTGGCCACGGCCGCCGCCCAGACCGAGGGATCGGTCGCCCAATCCTCCTTCTGGCCCAGGACGACGCTCCCGGCGCGCAGCTTCCACTGGGCCCGGACCGCGTCGCCGCGTCGCTCGGCCCGCACGATTTCGATCCGCCCCAGATCCAGCTGGATGGCCCTCGCCTTGGAAATCGCCTCGGCCGCCTCGATCCACACCCGGCGACGCCCGTGGGCGTCCAGACCTCCGTGGGTGGATACCGCCATGACCAGTTCAGGAGCGCCATCGGCGAACGCCAGAGCCGATGCCGACGGCCGAAGCCCGGCGCCATCCCCCAGGGCGTATTCCTCCTTGCCCGCCGCCCCCCGTCGCAACCGCAGCGACCGGGGCTCGAGCCGGCAAAGCGCCTGGACGACGGAATCCGACTGAAACTGCGCGGGCCAGCCGTCTTCGTCCAACCCGAGCGATCCACGGATCCTGTCCCACAGCTCGCGAGCCTCCTTCCAGGCGGGCATGCGCGCGCCCAGCCGTCGCGCCGTGTCGGGATCGCAACGCACCAGCCGCGAAAGCAGCGCGGGATCGCCGCCAAGTCCCGCCAATTCCCGTCGCGCCAGCATCCGTTCGGCGGAAGGGCGTCCATTCAGGATCGGGCGGGCCTGCGCCAACGCGCAGGAAAGCGCGACGGCGTCGCGGAAGGCCGCGCTCCCCGACAATCCCAGGCACACGCCCGCGAGATCCGGTGGAAGCGGCAGATCCAATGCCCGCGATCCACGGCCCGTGATCGTCCCCCCGGATCCGTTCCAAGGATCGGGCCGCCAGATTCCGGCTTTGCGGAACCTCTCGAGCGCGTCCCGGATTCCGTCGGCGCGCGGCTTGTCCAGCCAAGGCATGGACCACGGGTCGCAACCGGCGGCCAGGATCGGAAGCAGCCAGCCGTCGGGATCGTCCACCTGGATTCCCGGCCGCGGACGCGCCTCCAGGCGCGCGGACGAAGACCACATGCGGAGGCAACGACCCGCGGCGACGCGACCCGCCCGGCCCGCGCGCTGGTCGGCCGACGCCTGCGAAATGGGCTGCAGCTCCAGGCTCGGGAATCCTCCCGAACGCACGATCCGCCGTTCCAGGCCGGAATCCACCACCGCGACCACGTCGGGAACCGTCAAGGCGCTTTCCGCAACGTTGGTGGACAGCACGAACCGAAGCCCCTCGAAGGGGTGGAGCACTTCCTGCTGGGCCTCGAGGGACAGACCGCCGTGCAGTTCGCGGACCTCGCCGGGAACGCGACCTTCCAGCCACGACGCGCAATCGGCGATCTCGCCCACGCCCGGCAGGAACACCAGGACGGTTCCGTCGGAGGCGTCCAATCCGCGCAAGGCGCGCTCCAGCCGCAACGGCAAGCCGTCGGATTCCGGCCAGGTCTGGCCCAGCTCGCAGCGATGCTCGATGTCGACGGGAAACGTCCGCCCTTGGGAGGTCAACACGTCCGCATCCAGCTCGCGGGCGAGCCCCTGGGCGTCGAGCGTCGCCGACAACAGGACGACCCTCCCGACCTCCCCCTTCCAGCGCATCCAGGCGAGCAGGGCGTCCACGTCGGCGCGCCGCTCGTGGAACTCGTCCAGGATCCAGGTCGCGAACCCTTCCAGTTCGCCGCGTCCCAGCATCCGCAGGGCCACGCCGGGGGTGACGAAGACGATTTCCGTTCCGGCGCCGCGCACCGATTCGCCGCGCACCGCCCAACCCGCCAGCTCGCCCGGCGATGTGCCGGTCTCTTCGCAGATCCGCATCGCCAAGGCCCGGGCGACCACGCGGCGCGGCTCCACCACCAGCACCTTCCCGGCGCGACTGGCCCAAAGCGGCACCCGCGTGCTCTTGCCCGACCCGGTGGGGGAACAGACCACCACCGCCCGACCCATCGCGCGCGACTCCAGGAACGCTTCCAGACAACTTTCTACAGGTAGGATTTCCGTCATTGGGGGAATTCAAACTACCTCGATTCCAGCCCACCGCGATCGCCGCCGGATTTGTTTCTTTGCCCGTTACCATGGCACACATCCTCATGAGATCCGTTTCGGGCGTCCGCGGCATCGTCGGCGAAGGCCTGACCCCCCCCGTGCTCGCCGCCCACGTGCACTCCTTCGCCCAGGCCGTGGGCAAAGGCAAGATCCTGGTGGGTCGCGACACCCGCGACTCGGGACCGCTCGTGGAACAAGTCGTGTGCGCGGCGCTGGCCATGTCGGGCTGCACCGCCGTGCGCCTGGGAATCGCCACCACTCCCACCGTGGAAATGGCCGTGCAGGCCGACCCCGACGCCGTGGGTGGGATCATCCTGACCGCCAGCCACAACCCCGCGCCCTGGAACGCTCTGAAGTTCCTGGACAAGGACGGCCTGTTCCTGGGGCCCGACGCGGTGAAGGCCCTTTTCCAGCGCGTGGACGAAAATCGCACCGACTGGGTCCGCCACGACGCGCTGGGCTCGATCGTCGAGGGCCCGGATTGCGACGATCTGCATATCGAGGCGATCCTCGCACTCCCCTACCTGAACCTGGAGGCGATCCGCGCACGCAAGCTTCGCATCGCCGTCGACGCGGTGAACGGTGCCGCCTACAGGATCGCCCCCCGCCTGCTGGAGCGCCTGGGCTGCGAAGTCGTGGGCATCCACGTCACACCCGACGGACGGTTCCCGCGCGGAGCCGAGCCCGTCCCCGAAGCCCTTGCGGATCTTGGCCGCGCCGTGCGCGAAGGCGAGTGCGACGCGGGGCTCGCGTTCGATCCCGACGGCGACCGTCTGGCCCTGGTCGACGAGAAGGGCGTTCCGCTGGGCGAAGAAGCCACCCTGGCCCTGGCCGTGCGCCTGATCCTGGCCAAGAAGAAAGGCGGCGTGGCCCTGAACCTGTCCACGTCGGCGATGTCGGAGGACATCGCCAGGAAGATGGGCGTGGAATGCGTGCGCACGCCGGTGGGCGAAATCCACGTCTCCACGCGCATGCTCGCCGACGGGCTCCTGGTGGGGGGCGAAGGCAACGGCGGGGTCATCCTCCCCGAACTGCATCCCGGACGCGACGGCGTGCTGGGCGCGGCCCTGGTGTGCCAACTCCTGACGTCCGGTCGGAAATTGTCTGAACTCGCCGCGGCGCTTCCCAGGTACGCGATGGTCAAGCGCAAGTTCGACCTGGCCGGGAAGGATCTGTCCGCGGCCATCGGGCGGTTGCGCGCGAAGTTCGCGGATGCGACACTCGACGAACGCGACGGATTGCGTCTTGCCTGGCCCGACCGCTGGCTGCATCTGCGCGCGTCCAACACCGAACCCATCCTGCGCGCGATCGCCGAAGCTCCCACCCTGGAAGCCGCCGAATCGCTCTGCAGGATCGCCGAGGAGACTCTCTGATGTGCGGAATCGTGGGATACCTGGGGCATCGCGAAGCCCTCCCGCTCCTGATGGAAGGCCTCAAGCGGCTGGAATACCGCGGCTACGACTCGGCGGGGGTGGCCATCCGGCACGGCGCGGGGTTCGAAGTCTGCCGCGAGGTCGGCAAGGTCGCCTCGCTGGAGTCCAAGCTCGGACAGGATCCGTCGCGCTATCGCGGCACGGAAGGGATCGCCCACACCCGTTGGGCCACGCACGGCGTTCCGGCCGAGCGCAACGCCCACCCCCACGCCGACGACAAGTCGGGGATCCAGCTGGTCCACAACGGCATCATCGAGAACTACCAGTCCCTGAAGAAGGCTCTGGAATCCAAGGGCCACGTGTTCCGGTCGGAAACCGACACCGAAGTCCTCTCCATGCTGGTGGGCGAGCTGTACGAAGGGGATCTGGAAGCCGCCGTGCAGGCCGCCCTGCGCGGAGTCACCGGCGCCTACGCGATCGCCGTGATGTGCGCGAAGGAACCCGGGGTCATGGTGGTGGCCCGCAAGGGCTCGCCTCTCATGGTTGGGCTTGGCAACGACGAGTTCGTGGTCGCTTCCGACCCTTCGGCGATCGTGGCGCACACGACCCAGGCGTTCTCCCTGGACGACTTCACCGTCTGCCGCCTGTCCAGGGAAGGCTACCGGACTTCCAGCCTGAACAACGTCCCCGTGACCCCCAAGGTCATGGAACTGGAAATGAAGCTCGAGGAGATCGAGCTCGGCGCGTTCCCGCATTTCATGCTCAAGGAGATCTTCGAGCAGCCCGACGCCTTGCGCAACACCTTGAGCGGCCGCATCGACCTCAAGCGGGGCGACGTGGTGCTCGGAGGATTGCAGAGTTCCGGCCCCGACCTGGTGAAGGCCCGCCGCATCGTGCTCACCGGACAGGGAACCGCCTGGCACGCGGCCCTGGTGACAGAATACATGATCGAGGACTTCGCGCGGATCCCCTGCGAAGTCCAGTACGCCGCCGAATTCCGCTACCGCAATCCCATCGTGGAAGAAGGGACCGTGTTCGTCGCGATCTCGCAGTCGGGCGAGACGGCCGACACCCTGGCCGCCCTGGAAGAGGCCAAGGAGCGCGGGGCGCTGACCCTGGGCATGGTGAACGTGGTGGGAAGCACGATCTCCCGCGTGACCGACGCCGGCGTGTACCTGCGCGTGGGTCCGGAAATCGGCGTGGCGTCCACCAAGGCGTTCATCGGACAGGTCGCGGTCGGCGCCCTCATGGCGATCTACGCCGGACGCCGCAGGCACCTTTCCATCGACAGGACGCGCAGCCTCCTGGAGGAGCTGGAATCCATTCCCGACAAGATCCGTCAGGTCACTTCGCAGTCCGGATCGATCCGGGACCTGGTCGCCAGGTACGTGGATCGCGAGAACTGGCTGTTCCTGGGGCGCGGCTACAACTACCCGGTCGCGCTGGAAGGCGCGCTCAAGGTCAAGGAAATCAGCTACATCCACGCCGAAGGCATGCCCGCGGCGGAGATGAAGCACGGTCCCATCGCCCTCATCCACGAAGGCATGCCCTGCGTGTTCGTGGCGCCCAAGGGGAGCCAGCACGACAAGGTGATCGGGAACATGCAGGAGGTGCGGGCCCGCGGCGGCCGGGTGATCGCGATCGCCACCGAAGGCGACGAGGAGATCATCCCCCACGCCGACGAGATCATCCGCGTCCCCGAGGTCTCCGAAGCGCTGAGCCCGCTGGTCACCACCGTGGCGCTGCAGCTGATGGCCTACCACGCCGCCGTGCTGCGCGGCCACGACGTGGACAAGCCGCGCAATCTGGCGAAATCCGTCACGGTCGAATGATCCGCCTCCACCGACCATCGCCGGGCTCCCGCCGCGTCGCGCCATCCTCGGTGGTGGCGTCGTGAGTCCGCGCCGTCCGGTCGCCAATCTGGACCGGGAGACGGAAACCGCCCTGGTGGAACGGGCCAAGGCCGGCGACTTCGACGCCTTCGACCAGCTGGTTCGCTCCTGCGAACGCCGGATCTGGGCGATCTGCTGGCGGCTTCTGGGCGAGAAGGAGGAGGCCGAGAACGCCATGCAGTCGGCCTTCCTGAAGGCCATGGAGGCGCTGGAATCGTTCCGCGGCGAGGCCGGGTTCTGCACGTGGATCGGCCGCATCGCCACCAACGAAGCACTGGAGATCCTGCGCCGCCGCAAGCGCCGGGAGGGCATATCCCTGGACGCCTTCGCGACGGAAAACGACGACGGCCCGATCCCCCATCCCGAACTCCTGGTGGACTGGCGCGAGGACCCGTCGCGATCCATCGAACGCGCCGAGGTGCGACGGATCCTGGACACCTCCCTGGACGCCTTGTCGCCCGGACTGAGATCCGTCTTCGTGCTGCGGGACATGGAAGGCCTTTCCATTTCCGAGACAGCCGAGCAGCTGGGCATCACCGAAGCGAACGTGAAGGTGCGACTGCTGCGCGCCCGGCTGGCCCTGCGGGAACTGCTGACCCGCGCCTTCGGTGGACAGCAACTGGTCCACACCCATCTCGAACACGCCGGCCTGGGCGGGCTGGCGTCCGCCGCGGAGGTCCCGTCGTGAGCGACTGCAAGGATCTGCTGGGAGCCCTGGCCGAATACCTGGACGGCAACGAACAAGCCGAAATGTGCACCGAACTGCGCCGCCACATGGCCACCTGCGAAAAATGCCGCGTGGTGGTCGACAGTTCGCGCAGGACGATCGAACTGTTCCGCGACGAGGAACTGGTCGCCGAAGTCCCCGTCGACGCCCGCGACCGGCTCCATCTGAACCTGAAAAACGCCTGGAAACTCTGTCGCGGAGAATCCACCGGCACCTGAAGCGCAGCGAGGCCCGCTCGGCCTCCATGGTCTGGTCCGATCGCGAACGGATTCCGGAATTCGTGGAATTGTTCGCGTTTTCTGTGGAAACCGGACTCTTTGGAATGCCATAATCCGTCCATCACCGTCCACCCGACCATCCTGGCGCAGCGCCGGACCGTCGGATGCAGAAGTGGAGAGGGGCGTAGTCCGATGGGCGTCAATCGAGTCGTCGTGCACAAGCGGAATCCGAATCCATCCCATATCGACCAGTTGGGAACCACGATCCCCATGGCGGAACTGTTCGCCCAGACCGACGAGGCGCATCTGGTTCCGAAGCCGAAGCCGGAACGCGCTCCGCGGCTGATCCCCGTGCCGCTGGAGAAGGCCATGGTGTCGGGCGACCTTCCCGAAGCCTTCGCGCCCGTGAGGATCGTCCGGGCCGTGGTCCTGGAACTGGATCGCCTGTTCCCCGAAGCCTCGCGCTGGCACCTGGAGGCGCTGGATTGCGCGCTGCGGAAATTCGGCCTGGAACTCCCGCCCTCGATGACAGGATCCGTCAAAGATGCGCTGGAAACCATGAGCCAGGAACGGCGCCTGCCGCGGTTTTTGCACAAGGCGGTGGAAGGCGTCGCCAAGTCGTTCTTCGAGGAGATCCTGCGCGTGCGCTGCTGCGCCCGCGTGGAGAACGAGATCCTGGTCTCGCGCCTGCGGGCCCAGGGCATGCGCATCGCGATCCGCTCGACGCTCCCCGCCAAGAAGACGCGCCTGATCCTGGACATGTCGGGACTGCGCGCGCACGTCGACGACCTGGTCTGCTGCGACGATCTCGCCGCCAAGGGCTGCGCGAAGGAGGAGCTGCTGGCGATCTGCGCCCATCTGGGACTGCGACCGGACCAGGTGGTCGCGGTGGAAGGCGCCCCCGAGGGGATCGAATCGGCGAGATCGGCCGGACTGCGGACCTGCGGTCTGCGGCCCAAGGAGCTCGCCGAATGGCCACGGATCCAGCGATTCGTTTCGCGGGTCGAATCCACGCAGGAAGGCTCGGACGAATGCTGAACGTCGTCGCAACCACGGGTCGGTTTTCGCAAGCATCGTCGACGAGCGCCAGGCAAGGCAACGACGCGCCCGCCGACATCGCCTCGCTCCTGGGAAACCTCGGACGGCTGGACAAGGAACGATGCGTCCTGGTCGCGTCGGAATCCGAATGCGAAGCCTCCGCGATCGGACACCTGGCTTCGATCCTGGCGCCGGAATGCGTCGTCCTCCCGCTCCCGCTGTCCACGGCCGGTCCGGTCTATTCCATCCTCATGTCGCTGTCGGACGCCCCCATGGAACAGGAACTCCTGATCCTGGAGCCGGGACTGCCCGCCAACGCGCCCTTGCAGGAAATGCTCGCGAAATCGCGGGAATCGGGGAGCGACGGATGCATCGCGATCCACGGCGAACTCTCGACCGACCTCCCCTGCGTCGTGGAAGACCAGGGCGGGATTTCCCACGTCGCCTGGAACCGTCCGGCCGCCGGCCGCCGCCTGGCCGGGTTCCATTGGTTCCGCAGGACACGCCAGTTCGTGGAAGCCGCGGAAAAGGCCGTCCTGCGCCACGCGACCGCCCCGGGAACGCTGGAGCTGGGCGCCGCGTGGAACGAGGCGCTGCTGTCCGGAGCGAGGGTGGGGGCGATTCCTGTCGCAATGGTCGGAACCGCCGGCGAGGAGCCCCGAACAGAGAGGGCCGTCAGCGAAATCCGACACGGAATCTGTCCAAAAGTTCGTTGACAGTTCCCGCCAGACGCGGTATGATCGAGCCCAAGATGGCCAATCCTTCCGCGCACGCATCCAGGAAGAACGGGGCGCTTTCGGGGACGAAGGCGGAAATCCTCGCGTACGTCGCCGAGGCCGGATTCGGGGTGCCACGCTCCGTCCATTTCGAGGTCGGGCGCTGGTTGGACGACCGCGCGTCCGTCATCGCCGAGATCTCCGGCGCCTTCCGCGCCGGGACTCCGCTCGCGGTGCGGAGTTCGTGCCGCCGCGAGGACAGCGAAGAGTCCTCGATGGCCGGAGCGTTCCTCTCCCTGCTGGATGTGCCCTCCCATCCGGATCCGTCCTTCGAGTCCAGCGTCGACGCAGTCATCGAATCGTACGGGGCCGGGCTGGATCCTCTCGACCAGGTCCTGGTCCAGGAAATGGTGCGTGACGTCGCGATGGCAGGGGTTGTGATGACCCGCGACCTCGGGGACGATTCGCCCTACTACGTGGTGGGCTACGACGACGAGAGCGGACGGACGGATTCCGTCACGGGCGGGAACGGCCCCGTATCCAAGACGGTCCACGTCTTCCGGCTGTTCCGCAACACGGATTTCGACTCCCAGCGCCTCCTGCAGGTCGTCCGGACCGCGAGGCAGCTCGAATCGCATCTGGGGTCCGACAGACTGGACATCGAATTCTGCCTAGACCGCGCCGACAACATCCACGTCCTCCAGGCCCGGCCCATCGGAGGTTCCTCCCGCTGGAGCTCGGAGATGGACGAGGAGATCGTCGACAAGGTCTCGTTTGTGGAAGAGGCCCTGACGACCTGGAACCGGCCGCAGGAAGGGATCTGGGGGCGCCGCACGATCCTCGGCGTGATGCCGGACTGGAATCCGGCGGAGATCATAGGGGTCCATCCGCGTCCGTTGTCCGCTTCGCTGTACCGCGATCTCGTCACGCGCAGAAGCTGGAGCCTGGCCCGGGAATCGATGGGATACCGGGCCCTGCCCCCCGTGGCACTGATGGTCCTGCTGGCGGGACGCCCGTACATCGACGTCCGCGCCAGCTTCAACTCTTTCCTGCCGACCGGAATTCCGCCCGACACCGGCGCCCGGCTCGTCGACGCTTGGCTCGACCGCCTGGAATCCCATCCTGAGTTCCACGACAAGGTCGAATTCGAGATCGCCCAGACCGTGGTCGATCCGGCCTTCGAGAAGACCTACCGCGAAAGGACCCCCGACGCGCTGCGCAGCAACGAATTCCGTCAGTGGTCGGAGCTGCTGTCCGACTTGACGCTGCGGTGTTTCAACCTCGGACCGGATGGCAGCCTCGCGACGGCGATCCGCGCGGCGAAGATGCTCGAAGAGAAGCAGGCACATCGCGAACGCCGCCTGCCCGAACGCCCAGGCGACCTCCTGGCCCGAGCCGATTCCCTGCTGGAGGAGGCACGGATCCTCGGGACCCGGCCCTTCGCCGTCATCGCGCGCCATGCCTTCATCGCGGAATCATTCCTTCGTTCCGCCGTGGCCATGGGAGCCATGGGAGCCGGGCAGGCGACGGACTTCCGCAGGAGCGTCCGGACCATCTCCGGCGAATTCGGGAAATCCCTGCGGGCAGTCCGCGAAGGCAGGCTCGACATTTCCCGGTTCCTCGACAGGTTCGGGCATCTGCGTCCAGGCACCTACGACATCCTGAGCCCGAGGTATGCCGACCATCCGGAAAGCATCCCGGCCGGAGATCAGCCTCGCTCCGCTCCGGAAGAGCGCGAATTCGCCGCCGACCTGACGGATTTCGACGAACTTCTCGCTTCCCGCTTCCCGGGAGGACCGGACGGGGCAGCGGTCCTCGAACACGGCAGGCTCGCCATCGCCGCCAGGGAGTGGTCGAAATTCGTCTTCACACGGAATCTGTCTGACGCCATGGAGTGCATCGCCAGGTGGGGCGAGCACTCCGGGATCTCCCGGGAAGATCTGTCCTGGCTGGACATCGGATCGATCCTCGATTCGCGCAATCGTCCGCCGCTGCGCTCCCCCAAGGAGTGGTTCAGCCCCCTCGTCGAGCAAGGGAGGCGCACCGCGAAGGTCGGGCAGGGCCTGAAGCTCGGCTACCTGATCCGTTCGCCCCGCGACGTCTACGTGATGCCGCGCCACCGGAGCGCGCCGAACTTCGTGACGACGCGACGTGTTTCCGCCCGGGTGCTCCATCTCGATGGCCGCGATTTCGAAGCCGTCGGAACCGAAGGCGCCATCGTGTGCATCCGCAACGCGGATCCAGGTTTCGACTGGCTCTTCTCCCGTGGCATCGCCGGGCTGGTCACGCAATTCGGCGGAGCGAATTCCCACATGGCGATCCGTTGCACCGAGTACGGCATTCCCGCCGCGATCGGCTGCGGAGAGCAGCTTTTCGAATCCGTCCGCTCGGCCCCGGCTTGCGAGCTCGACGCGGAACGCAAGATCCTCCGTCCCTTGGAGACTCCATGAAAGCGATCCTGCTTGCCGCCGGCCGCGGCTCTCGCATGGGTGAACGCACCCGCGATCTTCCCAAATGCCTGGCGCCCTTGGCGGGCAAGACTCTTCTGCAGTGGCAGACAGAAGCGCTGCTGCAAGCCGGGTTCGACGACATCGTGGTGGCCCGGGGATACAAGTCAGAAACCGTCCAAGGGCGGTTCGCGACGCTGGAGAACCCGAGATGGGCGGAAACCAACATGGTGCGCACGCTGCAATGCGCAGCCGAGCACCTGCGGTCGGGTCCCTGCCTGGTCTCCTACACCGACATCGTCTACCATCCCGACCACCTGCGTGCGCTGGCGCGCTGCCGGGAAGACCTCGCCATCGCCTACGACGCCCGCTGGAAGGAGCTTTGGTCGGCCCGATTCGAAGATCCGCTTTCCGACGCGGAGACCTTCCTGCAGAAGGACGGAATCCTCGAGACCATCGGCGGGAAGACCTCCGACGAAAACGACATCCAGGGACAGTACATGGGGTTGCTGCTGTTCCGCCCGGCGGGCTGGAATCTGGCGGAACGGAAATTGGACGCGCTGGGTTCGAGCGCCGACAAGCTCGACATGACCAGCCTCCTGCGGCACCTGCTGGCCGAAGGAGCGAAGATCGGAACCGTGGAGGTTTCCGGAAAGTGGTGCGAAGCCGACAACCAAGACGACCTCGCCCTCTACGAACGCAAGCTCACCGGATCCCCGCAAGGCACCTGGAGCCACGATTGGAGATGGGACACATGAAGCACGGCGATTTCGACCAGCTCGCGGAACGCTACGGACAATACCGACCCGGCTACGCACCGCAGGTCCTGGACGCGATCCTGGGACTGGTCGGAAAACGACCCGACGAAATCGAGTTCGTCGACGTGGGCGCGGGAACCGGCATCTGGACCCGCATGGTCCGCGCGCGAGGCTGCCGGACGACTGCGATCGAGCCCAGCGGCCCGATGAGAACCGTGGGGATCGAACAAAGCGCGGGATCGGAGATCCAGTGGATCGAAGGATCAGCGGAGCGGACGGGCCTGCCGGAGGCGTCGGTGGATCTGCTCAGCATGGCTTCGTCCTTCCATTGGCCGGATTACCAGGAAGCGACCAGGGAGTTCCAGCGGATCCTCCGCCCATGTGGAGTGTTCTGCGCCCTTTGGAACCCGAGACGCATCGAAACCAACCCTCTGCTTGTGGAGATCGAAAAGGAGCTCAACGTGCTGGTTCCGGGCCTCAAGCGGGTTTCTTCGGGGAAATCCGAGTTCTGCGACGGGCTCCACGACCGGTTGGCGAAGACGCCTGGCTTCGAGAAGGTGGTCTACATCGAGGCCGAACACACCGAACATCAAAGCCCCGCCCGCTACCTGGGCCTCTGGGAATCGGTGAACGACATACGGGTCCAGGTCGGCGAGGAGACCTTCGCGTTCTTCCTCGACAGGGTCAGGTCCCGCATCGAAGGCATCCAGAGCATCGAAGCGACCTACACCACACGTGCATGGATCGCACGGAAACCGTCATGACGAATTCCGGCACTGTCTTGTGGATCACCGGGCTTTCGGGGGCCGGGAAGACCACGGTATCCTCCCGTGTCCAGGAATTCCTGCGTTCGCGGAAGGTTCCCGCTCTGCTCATCGACGGCGATCGCATGCGGGAGGCGTTGCGCGACCCGACCTACGGTTACGATCGGGAAAGCCGACTCGCCGGAGCCAGACGCTACGCCAGGTTCGCCAAGATGGTCGCCGACCAGGGATTCGCCGCCATCGTGTCGACCATTTCGCTCTTCCACGAAGTCCACGACTGGAACCGCGCCAACCTTCCGGGATATTTCGAGGTCTTCCTCGACGTCCCCGAGGAGGTCCGCCGCGCACGCGACCCGAAGGGCCTCTACGCTGCGCACGTCCGCGGCGACAACGGTTCCATGGGCGGTCTCGACCTCGCCGTCGAACTCCCCCGCTCCCCCGATCTGCGGTTGGACAATTCCGGCGACGAGAATTCGATCGACACGATCGCGGACAGGATCGTCGACGCCTTCCTGGAACGGTTTCCGGAAGGCATTTTCCGGCGATGAACGGAACCCGTCTAATCGCCATCAGCATGCGGAGGACCTCCGAGAAGGAGTATGTCGAGGAGCGCGATGCCCTCGCCAGGGACTGGTGGGCGTTCCTGAAGACGGCTCTCCCCGGCTGGGCTCCCCTGCTCCTCCCCAACGACCCCGGATTCGCCACGGCCTTGTGCTCGCTCCCGGAGGTCGGAGGACTCCTGCTCACCGGCGGCAACGACGTCGGATCCTGCGAAGAACGGGACGCGACCGAAGAAGCCTCGGTTCGGACCGCCAAGGCCAGATCCTTGCCGATCCTGGGAGTGTGCCGTGGCATGCAGTTCCTGGCGCACCTGCACGGGGCGCGGCTGACCCCCTGCGAACGCGGGCTCCATGTCGCGAAGCGGCATCGAATCCGGTTCGCCGCCGGCCATCAGCCTCTCCGTGAAGTCAATTCTTTCCATGGGATCGCGGTGTCCCTCCCGTTGGAATCCCCGTTGGTGCCCGAGGCCTACTCCGAAGACGGGACATTGGAGGCCTTCCGGGTGCCGGACAAACCGATCCGCGGTATCATGTGGCATCCGGAGCGCGAGAAGACGCCCGCCGCCGAGGACATCGAACTCTTCCGGACGTTCTTCGCGGACTCCGACTGAGACGATCCCAGATGCCTTCCAGGCGATCCCCCGCGCGCGATGTCCCGGCAAAGGCGACGACCTGTCGGAATTCGTCCTTGACTCGACAGTTCCTGGCGTTGTATGATCGCTCTTCCGAGGGATGTGCTCCGGGCTCACGCACGAGTCTCGGGGCTTCCAAAGGGGAAAAACCTTCCCCCCGAGGGTCGGAATCTGCCGGGCACGTCCCGCGAATCCGCGACCCAATGGGGGTTGGAACGCTTTTCGCCTGACGACTCCCTCGATCTCGAGACCGGAGGGGGTTCGTTTTGCACGGAGACGCTCAGAGGAAATCCGACGCCGAGAGCGACCGGTACGTTCCGGTGAACAAGGGCAACTATTCGCTCGACACCCCCGAACGGGAAGCCGAATTCGATCGCCGCCGCGGCGCCGGGCACATGGAAGCCTACCTGGAAAACCGCCGGCAGTGGCACGCGCTGCCGCAGTCCCTGGAATTCCCCGAATTCCCGTTGCTCGTGGACATCGAACTGTCTTCGGTCTGCAATCTCAAGTGCCCGATGTGCTACACCATCACCTCCGCGTTCAAGGAGAAGGTCAACGCCCGTTTGATGGATTTCGGGCTGTTCCGCAGGATCGTCGACGAAATCGGCGGCAAGGTCTTCGCCATCCGCCTGAGCCTGCGCGGCGAGCCCACCATGCATCCCCGTTTCCTGGACTGCGTGCGCTACGCCAAGGAGAAGGGAATCCTCGAAGTGTCGAGCCTGACCAACGGCAGCAAGCTCAGAAATCCCGAATTCTGTCGCCAGCTCGTGGAATCGGGGATCGACTGGCTCACCGTCAGCGCCGACGGCGTGGGCAGGACCTACGAGAAGATCCGCGGCCCGATCAAGTTCGACGAGATCCGCGAAGGTCTCGCCAGTCTCGTGCGCGCGCGCCGGGAGGCCGGTTCGGAAAAACCCGCGATCAAGGTACAGGGCATCTGGCCGGCGATGGAAAAGGATCCCGATTCCTACTACCAGGCCTATTCGCCCGTTTCCGATCTGGTCGCGTTCAATCCCCTGGTCGACTACATGCGCGAGATCCCCGAGGACATCCTCGCCTACGAGGAGGATTTCGCCTGTCCCATGATCTTCCAACGCCTGGTGATCGCCGCCGACGGCAAGGCGATGATGTGCGCGAACGACGAGGAGAACGACCATCCCGTCGGCGATGCGAACGAGCAGGGCATCGCCGAGATATGGAACGGACAGAAACTGCGCTCGTATCGCGAAACACACCTGGAAAAGGACGGATTCAGGAAGATCGACATCTGCAGGCGCTGCTACCTGCCGCGCAGGACGCGCGAGGAGCACCACACCGTGGCCGGTCGACCTCTGATTGTGCGCAACTACGTCAACCGCAGGGACTTCGCGACGTCCATCGACGGCATCCAGGAAAAGGAGCAGCCATGATCCCCAGCCGCAACACGAGGCAATTCCTCTTCGGAAGAGGGACCGTTTCGAACCTGGGCCAGCGTATCGACGAACGGCGAGAGACCTTGGATGGTCCGGTCCTGTTCTTCGTGGACACGTTCTTTCGCGGCGGAGCTCTCGAGGCCGCGCTTCCGATGC
>ENA-UPSM01000800-UPSM01000800.1-activated-sludge-metagenome-genome-assembly--contig:-NODE-800-length-43767-cov-46.725933_pt1 | contig 43767 bp, 39 predicted proteins | sample MGYA00238181_ERZ773283 | MGnify/ENA primary metagenome ERZ773283 (study PRJEB29023, sample SAMN05720199) | activated sludge metagenome | isolation source: Anaerobic digester | place: Japan... | reverse complement strand
TTGGCATACTCGGGGTCAAAGTGAGTTCGGACAGCTTCCGTTATCCGGCTCCATTGATTTTCAAAGGGAACAGCTTCACCACCCCGCGGAAGCGGGGCAGAAGTTTTTCAATTGTCGGTGGTCTGCGGGGTGTGAACGGGGAGGGGCTTTTTGAGGGATATTTTCTACTGGACAGGGTGGGGGCCTTATGGCTGAATGCGCGGCTTTGCTGAACTAATCATGCAAATTAGAGAAGCCATCATAGCGAACGAACAAGGGATTCACTGCCGGCCCTCGGCCTTGATTGTCAAGGCCTTCCAGGGGTATCCGGGCAAGATTCGTATCTCCAATGGAAATGGGTCGTGCGACGTGAGTTCCGTGATGCAATTGCTATCGCTGGAAATGCACCAGAATTGCCCGATCAAGATCGAGGTGATGGGCGAGAACGAGGCGGCGGTGGCCGACCGGCTGGTGGAAATGTTCCAAACGCATTTTGACTTTCCGCCGGCGGCGGAGGCCTGAATTTTTCTTTTTTGTGTGGCCGGTGGCGGTGCGGCCGATGGTTGCTTTTTTATCGCGTTTTGGGGCTCAGTTTGGCGCGAAGGGGAAGTGGTATTTCCGCAAGCCGAGTTCATCGCGCATGGCGAGGATTTCGCGCTGGGTTTCCAAATTCACGGGGATGCCGCGGCGTCGCCGCTCCCGGCGGGTGGCATATTCTTTTTCGCCGGCGGTATAAATCCGTTTTTGGCCGGGGGCTTTGCGGGAGGCGCGCAACTGGCGCAGGATGGCGCCGGCGATTTTTTTGAATGAGGCGAGGGGGGTGAAATGGCGGATGTTGATGGCGATGAAGAAGTGGCCCAACGGGATGGGGGTGGCGCATCCACGGGCATCGCGGCCACTGAGCATGTGCAGGAAAGCTCCTTGTTGTAGGGCGGCGGAGAGGATTTCGACCACGGTGGCATAGCCGTAGCCTTTGTAGCCGGCGAAATCTTCGCCCGCGCCACCCAACGGGAGGAGGGCGGCGGTGCCGGCGATGAGATCGGCAAGCACGGCGTGAGGGTCGGTTTGGGAACTGCCATCGTGGGCGATGACCCAGCCGGGGGGCAGGGGTTTGTTCAATTTGGCATGGATTTCCACTTTGCCGCGCTGAATGATGGAGGTGGCGCAGTCGAGGAGGAAGGGGAAGGGATCGTTGGTGGGCATGGCGAAGGTTAGCGGGTTGGTGCCGAGCATGTTTTCCACGCCAAAGGTGGGGGCAATGGAGGGGCGGGCATTGGTGCCGCAAATGCCAATCATGCCGGCTTTGACGGCCATGAGCGGGTAATAGCCGGCGATGCCGAAATGGGTGGAGTTGCGCACGGCCACCATGCCCAGGCCATATTGGCGGGCCTTTTGGATTGCCAGCGTCATGGCGCGGTGGGCGACTACATGGCCCATGCCGTTGCCGCCATCCAAGACAGCGGCGGCGCGCAAGTTTTTGACAACGCGTATTTTGGTTTTGGCGAGCTGGGTGCCGGCTTTGATGCGGTCGTAGTAAATGGGTTTGAGCCGAGAAATGCCGTGGGAGTCGAAACCGAATTCGTCCGCGGCCATCAAGACGTTGGCGCAAATGGCGGCCTCAGCGCGCGGAGTGCCGAGTTGGCAAAAGACATCGCGCATGAATCGTTCCAGTGTGGTGCAGGGTACCCAAACGGTGTCGTCGTGGCTGTTCATGGTGGCTACTCCTTGCCATGAGAGCCTAGGGGCCGGGTGGAAGGCGGTCAAGTGGGATCGCGCGGGGTGCGGGTGGCGGGATTCGGTGTTGAATGGACGGCGGGGGAGGGGCTAGAGTGGGCCTCCGATATGAATGTGACCACCCAGCCGCCCAACCACCTGTGGAACCCCCAGTGCGAAACGATGCCCCGCTCGGAATTGGCAGCACTGCAACTCAAGCGCCTGAAAAAGGTGGTGTCCACGGCGTGGAACAAGGTGCCATATTACCGGGAGAAAATGCGCGCGGCGGGCATCCGGCCGCGGGATATCCAAACGTTGGCGGATGTGGCGCATTTACCGTTCACCACCAAGGATGATTTGCGGGCGTGTTTCCCGTATCAGGCGTTTGCGGTGCCAATGGAAAACGTGGTGCGCATCCATGCCTCGTCCGGCACCACCGGGCAGGCGACCGTGGTGGGCTATACGCGGCGCGACATGGCGACATGGTCCGAGCTGATGGCGCGTCTGCAAACTGCGGCCGGAGTCACGCGCGGCGACATTGTCCAAATTGCCTTTGGCTATGGGTTTTTCACGGGGGGGCTGGGGCATCATTACGGCGTGGAAACGGTGGGGGCGGCGGTGTTGCCTGTGTCATCGGGCAAGAGCGAGCGGCAAATCCAAATCATGAAGGATTACGGGACGACGGTGCTGATTTGTACACCATCGTACGCGATGCACTTGGCGGAGTGGATGGCCAAAACGCCGGAGAAAGAGCGCATCCGCCTGCGGTTGGGGTTGTTCGGCGGCGAGGCTTGGACCGAAGGGATGCGACAGGCTCTGCAAAAAGGGCTGGGCGTGTTTGCCACGGATAACTACGGATTGAGCGAAGTCATGGGGCCCGGAGTTTCTCATGAGTGTGTGGAACAAAAAGGAATGCACATTGCCGAAGATCACTTTTTGCCGGAGCTGGTTGATTCGGCGACCGGCCAGCCGGTGACGGATCCCGCCGCCGGAGGTGAGCTGGTGATTACCACGCTGACCAAGGAAGCCATCCCCGTGGTGCGCTACCGCACGCGCGACCTGTGCCACTTTTTGCCCGGCGAATGCGTCTGTGGCCGCACGGGGCGGCGCATGAGCAAGGTGTCCGCGCGCAGCGACGACATGCTGATAATTCGCGGTGTGAATGTGTATCCGCAGCAAATCGAGCAGGCGTTGCTGGCGATTGAAGGCGTGGCGCCACATTATCAAATTGTGGTTAGCCGCGAAGGTACGCTGGACGAACTGGAAGTGCTGGTGGAAGTGACCGAAAGCATTTTCTTCGACGAAATGACGAAGCAACAGGCTTTCAAGGAAAAAATCGAACGGCGGCTGGCCACGGAATTGGCCGTACACGCGCGGGTGCGTTTGGTGGAGCCCGGTAGCACCCCACGCTCGGAGGGCAAGGCCATGCGCGTGGTGGATCGCCGGAAATCACCCTAGGGCGGAGCAAGTCGCGGCAAGATGATGGGTAGTTTGCAAGGCAAAGTGGCGTTGGTGACCGGCGGGGGGCGCCGAGTGGGCGCGGCCATTTGCCGAGAACTGGCGGCACGTTCTGCCGCGGTCGTGGTGCATTATCGTCATTCTGAAGCGGAGGCTCTGGCGTTGTGCCGCGAACTAAAAAATGGGGTTTTGGCAGTTCGTGGTGATTTGTCACAGCCGGCCCAGCGCGAATGGGTTTTTCGTGAAGCAATGGAATGGCTGGGGCGAGTGGATATTCTGGTGAATAATGCGGCGTTGTTTGCCCGCGATGACGAAGCCGACCCTGCCCAGTTGGCCGCTGTGAATGTGGCGGCGCCATTGGATTTGGCGGCGCGGATTGCCGCGCAGTCCGGCGGGGGCTGCGTGATTCATTTGCTGGATAGCTGGACGGCACGCCCCGAGGCCGCAGCTTTTGGCGAATATGCCGCCACCAAGCGCGAGCTGGCAGGTTCGATTGCCCGCTTGGCGCAACAGTGGGCGCCGCATACTCGTGTGAACGGCGTTGCGCCCGGCCCGGTGTTGATTCCTGAGCGTACGGAAGCTGCGGGCGCGGTGCCGTTGCAGCAGCGTCCAACGCCCGAGCACGTGGCGCATGCCGTGGCCTTTCTGGCCGAAAATACGGCCGTGACGGGCCAGATTGTGTATGTGGATGGCGGCCAACATTTGCTGCCAGTGACCCACGCCGGGAGGCAACGGCCATGAGCTTGAGCGGCACGCCGCGCGGGGAGCGGTGGCATATTGCCATTTTCGGCCGGCGGAATGTCGGCAAGTCCAGCTTGATCAATGCGCTGGCCGGGCAAGACGTGGCGATTGTGTCGCCCGTGAAAGGAACCACTACTGATCCCGTGGCCAAAGCCATGGAACTGCCGCCGCTGGGGCCGGTGGTGATTTTGGACACGCCAGGCTTGGACGATGCCGGCGAGCTCGGCGCGCAGCGGGTTCAGCGCGCGCACGATGTGCTCCACCGGGCCGACATCGCTATTATGGTAACCGAAGTCCAATTTGGCTTTGGCGAGCACGAACAGGCCTTGGCCGTGCAAGCGCGGGCCAAGGGGATCCCGTTGTTGCTTGTCATCAACAAAACCGATGCCGCCGCGCCCACGCTGGCCGTGCGGCAAAGCATGGCCACGCAAGCACGGGTGCCGCTGGTGGTGGTTTCCGCCGTGACCGGGGAGGGGATGGATGAACTCAAGCTGGCATTGATCCGCATTCTGCCGGAAGAAGAATCCCCCCGGCGACTAGTTGGCGATTTGCTAAGGCCGGCGGATGTGGTCGTTTTGGTGGTGCCGTTGGACAAGGCTGCGCCGAAGGGCCGTCTGATTTTGCCACAGCAGCAGACCATCCGTGACATTTTGGAGGCGGGGGCGCAAGCGCTGGTGACCCGGGATACGGAGCTGCCGCAAACGCTGGCGCGTTTAAACGGTCGGCCGCGTTTGGTGATTACCGACTCACAAGTGTTTTCGCAAGTGGCTGCGGTGGTCCCCCGCGATGTGTGGTTGACCTCGTTTTCCATTTTATTTGCCCGCTATAAGGGGGATTTGACCGCGCTGGTACAGGGTGCCCGCGCGATCGATTCCTTGCCCGACAACGCGCGGGTGCTGGTGGCGGAGGGATGCACGCATCAACGGCAGTGCGATGATATCGGCACGGTGAAAATTCCCGCGCGGCTGCGGCAGTACACGGGCAAACAGTTGGTGTTTGAGCATTCGGCGGGGATGACGTATCCGCGCGAGCTGCGGGACTATGCCTTGGTGGTGCATTGTGGGGGCTGCATGCTAAACCGCCGTGAGATGCAATGGCGCTTGGCGCAGGCGCGCGAGGCGGGCGTACCGATTGTAAACTACGGGGTGCTCTTGGCGCACGTGAGCGGCATTCTGCCGCGGTGCCTCGAACCATTTCAATAAGCCGGCGCGGGCAATTTCGGCTCGGCTATGGGGATGTCGCCTCGGCTGTCTTGTGGCTGCCGGAAAACAAGTCCGGCAAATTCAGATTGACCGGTCGCCATCGCGGGTCCTCAAAGGTCCCCGTCAGGCGAAATTCCAGCAGGCGCGTGACCGGCAGGGTGGCCAACCGAACGATGGTGGCCAGCGTTCCATTTCGGAGCAGTTGCACTTCTACGCGGTAATTCAAATTGCCGTCTAAGAAGTAATCACCGGTGGCCTTCACGCTAAACATGGTGCCTTGCAGATCAATATCGCGAGAAGTGATGCGGCTGTTGCGGATGGTGAAATGACCGTTGGCATCGGTTTGGGCAAACAAGTTGAAGTCCGGCAAAATCTTGTCCAAAATAGCGGACAGACCGCTGAATAATTTGGTCTGAAAGAGCAGGCCGCCGCGGACCGTGGCCTGTCCGGAACCGACCACTTGGGGCCCGGTTCCTTGGCCAAAATAGCCGCCGACGCGAATCGTGCCGTCCAGCGTTCCCCGCATGTTTTTGACGGGCTTGGCAAAGGATGCTTCGAGAAGTTCCGTCAGGTTCACGTTGGTGGCAGTCAATTCCACTTCGTAACGCCAATTGGTGTCCGAGCCCACCGGGTAAAAATAGCCGCTGCCTACAGCCTGCCCGCCATAGGCAGTGGCCAGCGCGTTTGTGACGTGTATCCGCATCCCGTCGGCGGCCAAATCAAAGGTAGCCGTGTCGGCAACCCAACGGTCAAAGCCGAAGCCTTGCGCTTCCACCTGAGCCTGCAACTGGTTGAGTGAAAAGTTGCAATAATCCAGCAAGCCGTTGATTCGCAGGCGCAGCGGTCCGTTCAGGACAAACGGTTTAAGGAAGGTGGCGACGGCCGGGCCGAGCATATCGGCCGTAGCGCGGGGATCCAGCGTGCTTTCCACATTGTCCAGCCGCAGCGTTTGGTTGGAAAAAGCCATGTGGATGTCGCCGCGCGCCATGCCCTCAGGACGGGCGAGAAGCGCCCGGGTCATGTGCATTACTTCGTTGGTGATGTTGAGTTGGGTTTGGAAAGATTGAATTGGGGTGTTGCGCAAAGAGAAGTTGGTGGCCTGTACCGGGCCGTAACAATAAATCGCGGGGTTGCCAACGGTGCCGCCGACCATCACATCAGCCTGAATCGGCTCCTGAAACTCGAACCAATCCACAATGGCCTGCATGTTGGGGGTCAGGAGCGGCTTGAGCAGATGGGGGTTGATGGTACCCCGGACTCGCGCCTGAAAATCGCGGCGGGTCAAGTTATAGCGCCCCTCTGGTACGGACAGTTTGCTCGCGTGGGGGCCGGTGTCGAATTGCACGCTTGCGGGTCCAATGGTGATTTCCGGCCCCGTGTGTGCAAAGGCCACGTCCAACGCTTCGATGGGCACATCCCGCAGTGCGGTGCGGCCAAAACTGAGACGCCCGGTGATCTGCTGCAGCAGATTGGTGGCGGCAGTGGGCCCCAGTTGCAGGTCCAGTTGCAAAGGAAATTGCAGGATGGGCACCGCCGCTGCCACTTGCGCCTGAATGCGAGGCGGCATGACGCGCAGCAACGTATCCGGCGGCAACGTGTTGTGCAAATTGACCAGGGTGGTTTGGTCGGCGAGGTCAAAATGACCGGAGAGAGCAAGGATGCCAGCGGTGGTTAGAATTTGGATATTCGGTACCCGGACCTGTTGCTCGTTCAGCACCACATCAAAATCTAGGCGGCTGAATGCGACACCCTGCACTTGCCCTCCCGAGGCGCTCCGTACTTGCAGCGAAAAAGACTGGCGCGCGGGTTGATCCGGCGCAATAGAGAAAACAAAATCCGCTTGCGGGGGTTGATCAAACGATATTCGGTTGAGTTGCTCCACGATATTTAGCACCCAGGCGGGGGCTTCCTCCATGCCTTGCTGAACGAGGGCCAATGGATTAGTGGCCGGGGCCTGTGGGCGGGCCGCCGGATAAAAAGCGCCGCGCCCGCGAAAATGAATGTCCAGAAAATCGGCGGCGAACTCGTGGAGGGTGATCTTGCGGTCGGCGATGCTTAGGCGGGCGTTTGCATGAGTTACTGCCAACTCGTGGGTGCCATGAGGCGTCTCTGGCTGATTTTGCCCGACCTGAAAACGCAAGGAACCTTCCACAATGGAAACCAACGGAACGGATTCCTGATGCCAGAGCAGGGGGATGGGATTGAGCGCCACTGACAGTTCGGCGGATTCCAAGAATGGCCGGGGCGCGTCTTCTTTGAGGAATAAACGCACATTTTTAGCCACCAAGCCGCGGTCCACTTCCAAGGTTAGCCGCTCAATTTGGAGAAAATAGCCTTGGGCCGCCAAGCGGTTGAGTAGGGCATCGGAAAAATAGGAAGGAAGACCGACCAGATGCAGATAAGCAAAAAACACCAGCGTGATGAGAAACAGCAAAAAAGCCGCCCGCAGTGTCCAACCGCATGCATGCCGCAGCCCAGTCAATAGCAATGCCACGTACCGCCGCCTGCCGAAAGCAGAAGCGGCCAAGGGTTGGGCTTTTCCTTCAGTCATGTGGGGCATCCTACGCCACCTCGGGGCACCGGAAAAGCCCGAATCGCCGAGGCGGCATCTCTAGACTGGAAACTCACGTGTTCTTGAGATACAACGGCGGGCGAACCTCGTGCCAGGCGACTTGCATTGCTGCTGTGGCTCGGCGGAAGCAATTGTGAACATTTTTTTAGGTGTCAACTTGAACCATCGGCAGATGCCAGTTGGAGAAAATATGTTGTCCGTTTGGCTGGCCATGGCAACGGGAGCAAGCGGGCCATGAGCCTTTGGGCTTTCCGTTTTCTGCTCTGGTATATCTGTGTGCTGTTGGTTCAACCGCAGAACCGTTTTACATTTCTGTGGCCGCTGCGCATTGCCAATTTGTCATTTTTGATTGCCACCGGACTGCACATCCTTTCCTGCCTGGAAGCCCAAAAACCTTTGTTGCGGCTTGGCCCCGCGACACTGATGGCCTTTGCCCTTCTCTTTTTTGCCACCTTGTCGCAACATTTCGGGGTTTATCAGATTTCCCCAGCGTGGAATACCTATTTGGATATCATTGTTAAAAATTCCTTGCTGCTCATCATGGTCGAAGTGATGGTTACTTCGATCCAGCGGGTCTGGGCGGTGCAAATAACGTCCCTGTTTTGCACGCTTTGGTGGATCAAAGGTGGCTTACGACTGTCCGCCATGGGCGCGACCTATTCCGGGGATCGTTTGATGGGGGCAGCAGTTTCCATGATCGAGAATCCCAATGGATTCGCCTATATGATGTGCGTGTTTTTGCCGCTTTATTTGTATGCATACCAGCAGGCGCGGCACAAATGGGAGAAATGGTTTTTCTTGGCCTGTGCGTTAGCCGCCGTGTGGATTATTTTTGAAACAGGCAGCCGCACGGGATTGGTCACCTTGATTGCCATTGGGGTTTTTTTGGTGCCTTATTACGGACGGAAACATTTCCGGGCGCTATTGCTCATAACCGCCGTGCTGGTGGTCATGTTCCCAATGACCGGCGAGAAGAACCGCGAGCGTTTTCGGACAATTCCCCAGTCCATTGCCGCATTTTTTGGCGGTGCGAGCAAAGGGAAAGAGCCCATGACGATGATGACCCAAGATGAGCAGAGCGCTGAAGAACGCAGCGAAAAAAACAAGCACACGTGGGCACTCATAAAAGAAAACCTGCTGTTTGGTGTGGGAATTAACCCCGATTCTTCAAAATATGTGGATAGATACCCCATGGCTAGCGGGCAAGTGCATTGCGAAATCCTGATGGCTGGCCGGCAGATGGGAATTATCGGTATGGGACTTTACTCGGGATTTATTATTTTAATCTTTATTCAAGGTTGGCGAATCCGCAAGCAGGCTGTCGGCTGGCCGGCACTGCGCGATTTGGGCTGGACTTTTCAACTGCAAGCGGTTGCTTTTGCAGTCGGCGGGAGTTTTTCACCCGGGCCGTGGAATCCCGTAATGATGATACTTGCCGGCCTATCCTCCGCCATGATTCGGCTGGTCCACGAAGAGCGCGTTGACTTGCTGGCTTCCACGACGGCCGCCTGACGTATGCTGTTCAATTCCTACGAATTTTTATTTGCGCTCTTGCCACTAACATTGGTGGGCTATTTCCTGGTGTTCCCCAAGCCGTGGCGCCACGCTTGGCTAACGTTGTGCAGTTTTGTCTTCTATGGTTGGTGGGATTACCGCTATTGCGGACTCCTGTTGCTGGCCATCACCATTGATTATTTTGCTGGGGGACGGATTGCCGCCGCCAATGACCCCGCCAAGAAAAAGCGTTGGCTGTTGGTTTCGATATGCAGCGACATGGGGATGTTGGGGTTCTTCAAATACTTTGATTTGGGTGCGCGCACCATCAACGCCGCCATGAGCCTGCTGGGCGCTGAACACCCGGTTATCCCGCTGCTGCATCTGGTACTGCCGGTGGGCATTTCATTCTACACCTTTCAGTCAATGAGCTACAGCATTGACATCTATCGGGGCAACGCCCGGCCCGCTCGCAATTTCATTGATTTCGCCTGTTATGTTTCGCTGTTCCCGCAATTGGTGGCGGGGCCGATTGTGCGCTATCATGAATTGGACAACCAGTTGCGTCAGCGCACCCACACTTGGGCCAAAGCCGGGGCCGGCATCACGTTGTTTGTGTTGGGACTGGCCAAAAAAGTGTTGTTGGCCGATGGGGTGGCGCCAATTGCCGATTGGGGATTTGCTCAGGCCACCATTGGCTTTGCCGGTGCATGGAGCAGCTTGCTTGCTTATACCTGCCAAATTTATTTTGATTTTAGCGGCTATTCCGACATGGCGGTCGGGCTGGGCCTCATGTTGGGCTTTCAGTTCCCGCAAAATTTCAATTCGCCCTATCAGTCACTATCCATCACGGAATTTTGGCGGCGCTGGCACATTTCTCTTTCTTCGTGGCTGCGCGATTACTTATATGTGACTCTTGGCGGCAACCGGAAAGGTCCCATCCGGACTTATATCAATCTGTTTCTAACCATGTTGCTTGGCGGGTTGTGGCATGGTGCGAATTGGACATTCGTTATTTGGGGCGCCTATCACGGGGTGCTGCTGGCACTTGAACGCATGAACCATAAACGGGGCTTGGGATGGTGGTTGCCGCGGCCGCTCCAGATGAGTTTTACTTTTATGCTGGTCATGGTGGGGTGGCTTTTGTTCCGCGCTCCCTCGTTGGAAGTGTTTAGTCGCTTGGCCAAGGGGATGTCGGGGCTTAACGGCTGGGGGGCTACTTATTCTTTTGTGGATGCCGGTGCACTGCAATGGGGTATCCTACTCTTTAGCCTGATTTTAGTGTTCGCGGCTCGCAATACGTGGGAAATACGCTGGCAACCCAGCCGCCGGCTGGCCTTGGGTCTAACATTTCTTTTCTTGGTTTGCGTGGCCGTATTATTGGTCAATACCAGCTCACCTTTTTTGTATTTTCAATTTTGAGGCCCATTCATGCGCATGGATTATCCAGAAGTTTTGAATGACTTTGCCGCAGCGCCGCAACCGCGACAACGCCGGTGGGTGATGTTTGCCTTGTGCGTGTGGGTCTTGCTTTTCGCCGGAGATTGGGTGGCGCGTTGGAAGGTGTTCCGTTGGCAGGATCAGTGGTGGCCGGCGCCGGTGACCTTGCCGCAATCAGGCCCTGCCGCAGCAAGCAAGCCGACAGTCCACCATGTGCCTGACCAAGTGGGAGCGGGCCTGACCAAAATGGTGCCACTTTCATGGGTTGCTGCCCCCTACGCGGAGTTTCATCCCGGTTACGTGGTGCAGCGGGATGCCTACGGTTATTGCAACGCGCCTGCGGTTGATGGGCGCGGCTACGCGGTTGTGGTTTTGGGCGATAGCTTTATGCTGGCGCTGGGCACTCAGACGGTGGCGCAGGTTTTAGCGGAGGTTAGTGGCCTCAGCGTGTATAACCACGCCCAGCAGGGGGCCGGGCCTTTCATGGAAATGCGGCGGTTTCTTGCCTCCGACCGCTTCGACCCGCCGCCGCGCTTTGTAGTGTGGAATCTTTCCGCCCGTGAGTTGGGCGCGCCTTTATTCCAACGACAACCGATAGATTATTGGTTCAGTCAACGCTCACAGGAGAGCCGGGCACAAAACAGCGCTGTTTCCGGCATCTCGTGGGAATATTTGAAGCCATCAGCATTACACGGGTCGTGGCCGAACACCTCGCTGATATCTTTCTGGAGTCGCCATCTTTGGGCACAGGCAAGGCTTTTGGTGTTCCGTGCCTGGCCGCACGATGTGCTGGGCGCAGAAGACCCCCAGTATGGCCCGATGCTGTTTTATCGCGAAAATCTACGAATGCTACCTCTCCTTGTGCCCGAGCATAACGCAATGCCCATTGTGAAGGTTGTGACGCGGGTCGCCCAGCGCTTCCGGGAGCGTGGTATTACACTGGTGGTTTTGTTGGTTCCGGAAAAGGAGCAAATTCATGTGGCCGCATTGCCGGCTGCTGACCAAAAAGCCTTGGCTCACGGGCCAGAACTTTTGGCAGCCATTCACGGCGGGCTAATCAGCAACGGGGTGGCGTCAGTCAATTTGCTGCCTAAGTTTCGCACGGTTACAGCCCAAGGCACTCGTTTGTATTGGCGGGATGACACCCATTGGAACGATGCCGGTATCCGGCTGGCCGCGGAGGAACTGTGGCGGGTGATGGAGCCGCTTGAACAATGATAACTCCGCGTGTGGCCCATCTTGTTTATGACCTCATCAGAGGCGGCACGGAAGGCCAGTGTGCCCGTATTGCCATGGGGTTGTCCCAACAGGGAGCTCCCCAGCGCGTCGCCGTATTTCATCGTCGGGGATATTTCCTGGACGCAGTCGAAACAGCATGCGGACCTGTTCACGTAGTAGCCATTCGCCATCTATTCCGTCCGTCCACATTGCGCGAAATACGGCGACTGACCTTCTGGCTTCGGCAAAATGAAATGGACATTCTTCACACCTGGGATGCCGATGCCGCGATTTTTGGCCAATACGCCGCCCGGTGGGCGGGGGTAAAACTGATTACCAGTCGACGTGACTTGGGGCAAATCTATCCGCGGTGGAAGAACGTCATGCTGCGCTGGGCCGATCAGCGAGCGGTGCGCGTGGTGGCCAATGCCGAGGCTATAAAAAAACACTTTGTGGCCCAAGGGTTGGCAGCAGATAAAATGGTTGTGCTGCCTAACATGCTGGATTTGGATGAATTTGATGCGTTGGGTCAACGCCCGTTTTCGCGTGAAAACGATTTGCCAGCAGGGCGGCGTCTTGTGGTTGTGAACCGCTTGGACCCGGAAAAGAATACGGGTTTATTGATCAAGGCGTTGCCGCTTGTGCGCAACCAGATTCCCGATGCTGTTCTCGTCATTGCCGGTGATGGCCCCGAAATGCCCCAGTTACGCCGCTTGGCAGCAGAGCAGGGAGTACAGGATGCGGTCTGCTTTCTCGGCGAGGTTCACGAAGTGCCGGCGTTATTGCGCCGGTGTGAAATCGGCGCGATGGTCCCAATTCGCAACGAGGGCCTATCTAATACAATTCTCGAGTATATGGCCGCTGGTTTGCCGGTCCTCGCCACCGACTGCGGTGGCAACCGCGAGTTGATTCGAAACGATGTCACGGGCCGCTTGGTGGCGGAATCTGCTCCGGAACGCGAAGTTGCCGAAGCATGGACTACTCTATTGCAAAATGGTGTGGAGGCAGTGACCATAGGGCGTCAGGGGAGGGCCGTTGTCGCCGCGCGTCATATTCCCGCGATAGTGCTCGCTTTGTTCCTCCATGTTTATGAGGAAATTATGGGTCGGCCAGAAGCTCGTCGGAGTAATTCTGGGACTGCAGCTCGAACTCGCCATCGGTCCATTCTTCATTAGGTCGAAACCGGTAGATCGTGCGGTCTGGGAAGGCCTTAAACAGGCAGTTGTTTTCCCCCGGCAGATCCAGGGCGTAGATTATGTTTCCCGCGAGCTCGGGGTCGTTGTAGATAAATCCGGCCGAATATCGAAAGTCGTTCGGATCACTTGCATCGATCAGTACTAAAGCTTTCGTCAGGCCCGCTTCGCGCGCAAGGCGATGGACTATCGGAGAGGCCTGCTCATAGTCTTGGCCATAGTTGGGAATGATGTGGCCTGGCCAGTAGAATATGAAGCCGTGCAGGGTCAATAGCAGTCCCAGCAACGGAATGGCTGCGCGAAGAGGACGCCACTCGCGAAGACGTCCGAGGCCGCGCAGCACAAGGATGATCAGGAAAGGAACGAAGGCAGAGTAGAACCGGGCTTCGTATTCGCGAGCGTAGTAGTCATAGGTGAAGTAAAAGGCAGTGACGATTCCAACCGCGGTGAGGGCGATGATATCACGCCGGTCCGGTCGCCGGCGCATAAAGGTAAAGCCGATGAAAAGCAGGCAGAGGGGCCAACCCAGCAATGCGGTATCGAGTCGAGCCAACGTCCAGACTAGTTGCTGTACGGCATGGCGAAGCGTGAAGTTGTCGGTGAACCCAAAGACCGGCACAGCACCACGTACGATGGATCCGGTATCAGTCCGTCCATAGCCCAACGCGAATATGGAGCCGAAAATCTGGTGGTTCCAGAATAACTGGGCCGCAACGGGGATTGCCAAGCCGGTCAAGAGGCCGGGGATGGCATTGCGCAGTGCCGGAACGACGTGGCGCCAGCTCCAGATAATGCCGAGAAGGATGGTCGGCACCAAGACGATCACGTCCTGCGGACGTATTAACGCCGCTAAGCCCAGCAGGAAGCCGGACCCCGCGAAGCAGGCGAAAGCGGAACGTTGTGCGGCAAAGCGGTCCAAACCATGCAAGCCGAGCGCAAGGCCGGAAGCAAGGCAGAGTAGCAGGGAAATGTGCGACATGAAGGAACCGCCGATTAGGAGCATCATGGGCGAGGTGGAAAACAGCAAAGCAAATGCCCGGGCGTACGGGCGGCCGAAGAATCGCTGCACGATCCACGCGCAGGTCAGGAGGGTGCCCGTTGTGCAGGCCGGTCCGTACAACGGCAGCAGGTGGAACTTGAGGGCGGGCAGCAGGGTCAGAGCGTGTCCGGGCGGATAGATTGATAACCAATGGCCGTCAGTAGTGAATGAGATATTATACTGTAAAAAATGTTCAATACAGGGCGGGGCCATGACTTGCAGCCGGCCTAACGCGAAGATTTTGGCTTGGAAGAGATGGCTGATTGCATCAGTTACATGGGGGATACCTTGGAACAGGAACGTCTGAACCATCCAGGTGGCACCAAACAAAAGCGAGCCTAGCACAGGCCAAAAGATTTTCCCGGGAACATTGTGCAGCAAGCCGTGCTGGAGACGGAGCAAGGCTGGGGCAGCAAAGGCGAGCGGGCTCAAAAGAATCCCGAGCACGGCGAACATCCACTGCGAGTCCTGCAAGGATGCCACGTAGGTGGAGGTTAGCGAGTGATCATCGGACAGCAAAGTAGCCAATGACACAATGGGGAAGATACGCAGGCACGAAAGGGCCAGCACCGTCAATGCGCTGCCCAGCCAGATCAGGCCAAATCGGACCGGCCTGCCGGCCAATTCGTCGCTAACATCGTCTGGCGGGGGCATTTCCACGGGGCGCAAGATGGCAGAACCAAGGGAAAAAACCAAGTGGAACATTGCGGCGTACAGCTGATATTCCTCCACTGCGCTTGATCATTTACGGTGGCCTTGTTACTTTGGCTCAATGATGAGTGCGGCCGAAATCATCCACTTGCCGAAGCTGGAAGATCCCCGAGGCAACCTGACCTTCATCGAGCAACTGAAACATGTTCCGTTTCAGATCGCGCGAGCCTACTGGATCTACGACGTACCGGGGGGGCAGATGCGGGGTGGGCATGCGTTCCGGGAACAGCAGGAGCTGATCCTTGCCCTCTCCGGCAGCTTTGATGTGATTTGTGATGACGGTGACCAGCAGCAAACCTTTACGTTGAACAGGTCGTATTACGGGCTGTTTATTCCGTCCCGGATGTGGCGGCAGATGCAGAATTTCTCGACCAACTCTCTGGCCTTGGTGTTAAGTTCAACGCACTACAACGCGGCCGACTACATCTATGACTATGAGGAATTCATTGAATTCAGGAGGCAAAATGCAAAGCAGCGTGTATGACTGCGTCATCCTGCCCCTGAACAAAATCCATAATCGGGCTGGCAACATCACGATTGTGGAGGGAAAAACAAATGTGCCCTTTGACATCAAACGCGTTTACTACCTGTACGACATTCCCGGCGGGGAAGAACGAGGCGGACATGCGCACAAGACCCTCCAACAGTTGATCGTAGCGGCGAGCGGTTCCTTCGACATCCTGCTTTCCGATGGGACCAACAAGAAGGTCGTTACCCTGAACCGCCCGGACCGCGGCCTTCTGCTTGTTCCTGGAATTTGGCGGGAGTTGATGGAGTTTTCCTCGGGGGCCGTTTGTCTAGTACTCGCCTCGGAGGTCTATCAACCACAGGACTATATTCGCTCTCACGAGGAGTTTTTGCTTTTCAAGCATGGCGATTAATATCCATCCTACTGCCGACGTACAGAGCCACCAGATCGGCGAGGGTACCCGTATCTGGCAGTTCTGCGTAGTATTAGGGAAAGCTCGTATCGGCCGGAATTGCAACGTGAACTGCCACGTGTTTATCGAAAATGATGTGGTCATCGGCGACAATGTAACCCTCAAGCCGGGAGTTCAGGTCTGGGATGGGGTCCGGTTGGGCGATCGAGTATTCGTCGGACCCAATGCTACGTTCACAAACGATCTGACTCCTCGCTCCCAGCGGTATCCGACACACTTCGTGAGAACGGTGGTGGAAGAAGGCGCCAGCATCGGTGCCAACGCGACGATCGTGGCCGGAGTCGTGATTGGTGCCTACGCGCTGGTCGGGGCGGGCAGCGTGGTTACGAAAAACATACCGCCGTATACAGTCTGGATCGGTAATCCAGCGAGGCCGCACGGATTCATTACCAAGGATGGAGTCCTGTTGAGCAAGGATCTAAAGGACAAGGCTGGCCGGCAGTATCGGATAGTGGCAGGAGAACCTCAGCTGCCATGATCAAGTTCCTCGACCTGCAAGCCGTCAATGCCGCCCACGCCGATGAATTGAAGCGGGTTGCCACCGAAGTCATTGACTCGGGTTGGTACTTGCTAGGCGAGCGAACAAAGATCTTTGAGCGCCACCTTGCCGAGTATCTCGGTGTCAAGCATGCCATTGGTGTGGCCAACGGATTGGACGCGCTGCGGCTAATCCTAAAAGCCTACATAGAACTGGGGGCGCTGGCGGAGGGGGATGAGGTTATGGTCCCGGCCAACACCTACATTGCCAGCCTGCTGGCCATCACCGATAACCGTCTCAAGCCGATATTGATCGAGCCGGATATCCGAACCTACAACCTGGATATAGACCGACTCGAGGAGCGGATTACACCACGCACAAAGGCGATTATGGTGGTGCATTTGTATGGGCGGGTATGTTGGGGTCCAAGGCTGGGGGCTCTGGCCAGGAAGCACAATCTCAAACTCATCGAGGACAATGCACAGGCGATTGGGGCTATCTGGACTGATTCAAGCGGAGCCGGCGCCCGGCGAACCGGCGCGCTGGGTGATGCAGCAGGCCTTAGCTTCTATCCAGGAAAGAACTTGGGTGCTTTGGGTGATTCTGGGGCGGTCGCGACGAACGACGATCGCCTGGCTGAAGTCGTTCGTGCCATCAGCAACTATGGTAGTCACGCGAAATACGTGAATGACTTTCAAGGTCTCAATAGCCGGACGGATGAAATTCAAGCAGCGTTCTTGGATGTGAAATTGCAACATGTGGATGCGGACAATCAACGCCGCCGGGGTATTGCACAGCAGTATTGCACCCGTGTTCGGCTGCGGGATCTCATGCTGCCAGACACTAACGATCCCGACCTTTTCTCGCCGTCTTGGGCGCTATGCCACAGTTGGCATCTGTTTGTAGTGCGTCATCCGCAGCGGGACCAGCTACAGCAGCATCTGGCGAACCAAGGTGTGCAGACTGTGATCCATTACCCGATTCCCCCGCATTTACAGAAGGCCTATTCTGCATTGGGCCTGCCGAAAGGCTCTCTGCCGATCACGGAAGAGATTGCCAACACCTGCTTGAGCCTGCCAATATGGCCAGGAATGAGTCCAGGACAGGTGGATGCGGTCATTCGGGGCGTTAATAGTTTCCGGGGCTGCTGCTGAAACCCATTCGCCTGAGCACCGTCAATCATTGATTGGAAAGTCCATCTTGCCATGAGCAGTCCGTATCTTGTCGCCATCCTCACTTATAACAACGGCGAAGACCTGAAAAACTTGATTGCGCGGATACCGCGTGAATACCCATACGATGTCGTGGTTCATGTGGACGGCAGTACGGACGGTTCCGATGCGATCCTGGAAAAGACACCGTACCACGTCCTGCGCCAAGCTGATAACGTCGGCGTGGGTCGAGCCATTCGCAATGTGTTCCGGTACGCGTCGGAACACCATTATGAAGCTATCGTAATATTGCCGGGAAACAATAAAAACGACCCGACGGAGGTCGGCCGATTGCTGCAACCGATTGCCGAGGGCAGGGCGGACTATGTGCAGGGTAGTCGTTATCTGCCGGGAAGTCGCCATGATCATACGCCGCTCTTCCGCCTCGTGATGGTCAAGGTTCACGCGCTGTTTCTGTCGGTTTTGCTCCGCCGACATATCACTGATGCCTTGGAGGGTTTTAGGGCCATCCGGATGTCCATTTTGGATGATCCGGCCATCTGCGTGGAGCAAGATTGGCTTGATACATACGGGCTTGAAACCTATCTGTTCTACAAGGTTGCCGCCGATCCGAAATATCGTTATGTCGAGGTGCCTGTCTCGAAAATCTACCCAGTCAACAAGCGTAGCTTGCTCAATCAGCGGGGTGCGAAGTACTCCCACATCCGTCCCTTCGTTGACTGGTGGCATATCCTCAAGCCGCTCTTTTATCTCAGCTTCAGAATCAAAAAATAGACTGCACTTTACGCAGTGGCGGGGTAAGGTGCGCGCGAAATATGAGACCGATTGGGCAGTTGGAGACGGAAGAGCAAGCGCGGGTATTTGCTGATTACCTGTATTTGCGTGATATTGCGGCAGAAGTTGAGGAAATGGCGGCGGCGGGGTGGCGGGTATGGGTGGTGGATGAAGACCAAGTAGACGAGGGGCGGGCCTTACTGTCCAGGTTCCTCAGCATGCCAGACGCGGAGGAGTTCTATCGGGCGCAAGACGCAGCAAAAGAACGTCGGCGTGAGGAAGAAAAGGCTGTGACCGATGGGGCGGCCGTCAAACAGCGGGCCAAGCGAAAGCGTGCGCGCCTTGCCAGTGGCCAAGGCACCCTGGTTTTGATTAGCTTTTGTCTTGTGGTGGGGCTATTCAGCCGGCTGGGAGCCGACCCCGGCTGGGTGAAGTGGTTGCAAATCGCCAGTATTCCTCCCGTTGACCCGTTCCATTTTTGGCAATCGTTGCATGAGGTGGCGCAGGGCCAAGTGTGGCGACTTTTTACGCCTGTTTTTCTGCATTACTCTCTCTGGCATTTGTTAATTAATCTGTTGTGGTTGCAGGAGTTGGGCGGTGTGCTGGAAACCCGCTTGGGTACGCGTCATGTTTTGGTGTTGATGGGCTTGCTGGCGATGGTTTCCAATTTGGCGCAGTATGCGGTAGTTGGGACGGACCAGTTTATGGGGATGAATGGCGTGGTATACGGCATGCTCGGTTATTATTGGGCTCGCCAGCGCTTAGATGGGTGGAATACCCCGGTAATTTCACCCGTAACCTACGGGGTGCTTGTGGTATTTTTAGGGCTGGGGGTGTTTGGTCTGATGGGTCCAGCGGCCAATACGGCCCATTTTTCAGGATTGCTAGCAGGAGCAGGGGCGGGGTGGGTGGTATCGAAGAATGGAAGATAAGGAGGGTGGGAGTTTAGGAGTATAGGAGTGTAGGAGTGTGGGAGTGTAGGAGTGTGGGAGTGTAGGAGTGTAGGAGGGTGGGAGTTTAGGAGTATAGGGGGGAGTAGTAGGCGAGGAGGAGTGTAGGGATGGAAGAGTTTGGGAGGGAGAGAGTGGGTGAACGGGCGGCGGCAAAATGTTTTGAGAATCTTGTGGTCTGGCAAAAAGCGCATCAGTTCGTTCTCTTGGTCTACCGTCTGACAAACATGTTCCCCCGCGAGGAGATATACGGTCTAACAGTTCAGTTCCGACGGGCGGCGGTATCCGTAGCCGCCAATATTGCCGAGGGTTTCCGTAAGCGGGGCCGTGCCGACAAGTTGCGCTTCCTGAACATCAGCCAAGGGTCAGCGGAGGAATGCCGGTATTATCTCATCTTGGCCAAAGATTTGGGTTACCAAACAGACTCTATGGCGGTTGCGTTGCTAGATGAGGTCGGCCGCTTGCTGGTCGCCTATGCCAAGGGCATTGCGCGGTCTACGGCCTGATTTTCCTACTATACTACCCGACTCCGTTATTTCTATACTCCCCCTAATGAAATCTTCTTCCATTCTCATCCTACCCTCCATTCTTTCGGCCCGAATGGGGTATTTGGCCGAGGACTGCCGCCAGGCCATGGAGGCGGGGGCGGATGGGCTGCATGTGGACATCATGGATGGGCATTTTGTGCCGAATCTGACCATGGGGCCGGATGTCTTGCGGGCGGTGCGCGAGGCCGTGCCGGCGGCCCATTTGAGCGTACATTTGATGGTTATGCGGCCGGATCTCTATGCGCCACGCTTTGTGGAAGCCGGTGCGGATACGGTGCTTATCCATGTGGAAGCTCCGTGTGATCTTGCGGCTACGTTGCAGGGGATTCGCGCCGCCGGCAAACGGGCCGGTTTGACGTTGTGTCCGGAAACACCGGTTTCGGCCCTGCAGGGCTATGAATCGTTGCTGGATGAGGTGCTGATCATGACCGTGCATCCGGGTTTTGGCGGGCAGGCGTTTCTGGCCAGTGGCTTGGCCAAGATCGGGGAAGTGGCGCAGTTGTTGCCCGCGGTGGATATTTCGGTAGATGGGGGCATCAACGCCGAAACCGGGGTGCAATGTGCGGCAGCCGGCGCCAACATCCTGTTGGCGGGTTCTTTCCTGTTCAAGGCCGCCAACATGCGCGACGCGATTGCCGGGATGCGCTGGCAGGTAGAGTCCGCGCGGGGCGCCGGCTCTTGAGACGCCATCCGGCCATGAACATTGTGATTCAGTGACGATCATGAAGTTTTACAAGGAAAACTCCGAAGCCAACCCCGAGCAACCACCGGCACCCACGCCGGGGCCGGCGCACGATCTGACGTTGATCCGCAATTTCAGCATCATTGCGCACATTGACCACGGCAAAACGACGCTCTCCGACCGGCTGTTGGAACTGACCGGCGCGGTGACCAAGCGCGAGCAGCGCGACCAGTTGCTGGACGACATGGACCTGGAACGCGAGCGTGGCATCACCATCAAGGCGCATCCGGTGACCATGAAATACATCGCGCGCGACGGTCGGGTGTATGAGTTCAATTTCATTGATACCCCGGGGCACGTGGATTTTTCTTATGAAGTCAGTCGCAGTTTGGCGGCGTGTGAAGGGGCGCTCTTGGTGGTGGACACCACGCAGGGGGTGGAGGCGCAAACGGTGGCGCACGCCTTCCTTGCGGCGGCGTCGCACATCAAGATTATCCCAGTGCTGAACAAAACCGACATGCCGGCGGCCGAATCGGAGGTGGTTGCGCGGCAGATTGAAGATATGTTCGCCATTCCCCGTGAAGAGTGTTTCCACATCAGCGCCAAAACCGGCGTGGGGGTGGCGGAGGTGTTGGAAGCGCTGGTGGAGCGCATCCCTCCGCCGGTATCCAAGTATCCGGGCGACTTGCGGGCCCTCGTTTTTGACTCGGAATACAACACGTTCCGTGGCGGCATTATTTATGTGCGCGTTTTTGATGGCGCCATCCGGCGCGGGGATCGCATCCGGCTGATGGGGTCCGGTAAAAATTACGAAGTGCAGGAGGTCGGCATCTTCAATCCACGTCCGCAGCCGGTGGATGTCCTGCAAGCGGGGCAGGTGGGCTATTTTCTCGCCAACATTAAAAACACCGCCGAAATCATGATTGGCGACACGGTGACCGGTGCCCGCACACCGACGGAACACCCGTTGCCGGGCTTCAAGGCCATGCACCCGATGGTTTTCACCGGGCTTTATCCGGTGGATGCGGATGACTACGAAAAGCTGAAGTTTTCACTCGAAAAGCTGGCCTTGAACGACAGCTCTTTCCACTATCAAACCGAGTCCAGCGTGGCGCTGGGTTTTGGGTTCCGTTGCGGGTTTTTGGGGCTTTTGCACATGGAAATCGTGCAGGAGCGCCTGCGCCGGGAATACGACTGCGACATCATCGCCACCTATCCGGGCGTGGTGTACCGCGTGCGCATGAATGACGGCGCGGTGCGCGAAGTGGACAACCCGGTATTCCTGCCGGATCCCACCGAGTTTGAGGCCATTGAAGAACCCATCGTCAAATTGTATCTGATTTGCCTCGGGGAACAAATTGGCGACATGATGAAGCTGGTGATGGACAAGCGCGGACTGATTGAGCGCACGGAAAGCCTCGATACCAAGCGCGTGATGTTGACGTGCATCATTCCCCTCAACGAAATCCTGATTGATTTCCACGACCGGCTGAAGAGTATTTCGCGCGGCTATGCCTCGATGGATTATGAGCCGGCCGGTTACCGTGAAGACGATTTGGTGAAGCTGGATATTCTGGTGCACGGAGAGCCGGTGGAGGCGTTTTCCTGCATTGTGCACCGCGACAAAGCCGAAGCGCGCGGGCGGCAGATTTGCGAGGTGCTGGTGGATTTGATCCCGCCGCAACAGTTTGCCATTGCGATCCAAGCCGCGCTGGGCGCCAAGATCATCGCGCGCACGACAGTGCGGCCTTACCGCAAGGACGTGACCGCCAAGTGCTACGGCGGCGACATCACGCGCAAGCGCAAGCTGCTGGAAAAGCAAAAAGAAGGCAAAAAGCGCATGAAGCAATTTGGCAAGGTGGGCATTCCGCAAGAGGCCTTTATTGCGGTGCTCAAGAGCAAGCAATAGGGGCGCTCATGAATTTTCTGGCCCGGCGGCGATGGAAAAAAAACGTGCAGCAGGCGCAGCATGTGGTGCGCCATGCGCTGAATATGCGCGAGGACATCGCCCCCGCGGAGCACGTGGCGGCGGCCCGCGCGGCGGATGGCCGGTTGGAGCAATGCTGGGCGGCGCGGGATTGGGCCGCAATGGAAGCCGCATGCGAAGAGGCGCTGGCCGCCGCGGAACAACTGCTGCCGCCGCATCCGTTCCCGAAATGGCGCGAAAACGTGGAAGTTCTTGTGGTGGCCATTGCGTTGGCGATGGCCTGCCGCACGTATTTCATCCAGCCGTTCAAAATCCCCACGGGCTCCATGCAGCCCACGCTCAACGGGGTGACCGCCACGCCGCAGGATGGCCAGCGGTGGTACGACCGGCTGCCGTTCAATCTGGTGGGGTTGGCCCTGTTTGGCGAGCGCTATGTGGAGGTCCGCGCGCGCAATTCCGGGCGGCTGGAATATGCCGGAATAGTGAACGACCAATTCACCTACCGCATCGGGTTGGAGCTGTACCCGTTGCGATTGGCCATGCTGCCCGACAGCGCCCAAGTGGATCCGGCGCGCAGCATGAAACTCCACGCGCAGCCGGGCGAACGCGTGGCCAAAGGCCAGCTGATCGCGTCCGGCCGCGTACGGCAGGGCGACCATATTTTTGTCAACAAGGTCAAATACAACTACCAGCGTCCGCGGCGCGGGGACATTGTGGTTTTTGACACCAACTATATACCGGGCAAAGAGCGGCTGGGCATTGTGCCCAACAGTTTTTACATCAAGCGATTGGCGGGACTGCCCGGCGAAACCATTGCCATCCGCGGGCGGCACTTGGTGGCGGATGGCGTGGAGATTACCGCGCCGGAACCCTTCCAGCGGTTGGTGCAGGATCCGCAATATCACGGTTATGTCACGCGGCCCGGCGCGCTGCTCAACGCGGCGGAATCCGAGCTGCCGGTGGGCGAAAAGCAATTTTTGCCGTTTGGCGACAACACCTATTCCAGCTTGGACGGCCGGTATTTTGGCCCGGTGACAGAGCAGGCGTTAGTCGGGCCATCCTTCTTTGTGTATTGGCCACTGGGCGCGCATTGGGGCCCCACGCGCTGAAGCGTGTGTTTTTGGGCGTGCGGGGGGCTACTTTTTGAGCGCCAGAATCACCACGCCCAGCGCCACGCAGGCAATGCCTGACCATTCGCGCAGGCTGGGCCTCTCGCCCAAAAATACAAACGCAAACAAAGCCACCAGCACCACGCTGAACTTATCCACCGGCGCGACCTTGGAAGCCTCGCCGATTTGTAGCGCACGGAAATAGCACACCCACGACGCGCCGGTGGCCAGCGCGGAGAGCGTCAAAAAAAGCCATGTTTTGCCGGGCAGGTGCAGCGGGTTGCTCCATTTGCCCAACGCGGCCACGTAGGCCATCAGCACAAAGAAAATGATAAATGTCCGCACCAGGGTGGCCAGATCGGAATCCACTCCGCGGATGCCGATTTTGGCAAAGATGGCGGTGCCGGCGGCGAATACGGCCGAGAGCAGGGCCCAGAAAAACCAAGCGGGCATGGTCATGGCGGATTTACCTTTCATGTTGCGGGCGGGGGAACTTTGGCGTTGCGGCGCAGGCGTTGCCAAACGGTGGCGGGAGTGCCACGGCGGCCTTGCCAACGCAAGTCTTTTGGGCCGTTGGCGAGCGCGGTTTTGAGTTCGGCCACCAAGCGGGCGGCATCGGCCAGCGCGGGCATGGTAAACGTGCAATGGTAGGAGCCGGCGCGAATTTCTTCGCCGCCGAAGGGTAGCGGATCGGAGCCGGCCAACACGGCGCGGCCCGCCCGGCGCGCAGAACGGAAGGCTGCGGGCGCGGGCCAGCCAAATGGCCGCAGCGAGGAATCCACCAGCACCAGTTGCGTCGGCGAAAAAGTCTGCAGCAAGGCCTTCACGGTTTTGCCGCGCGCGAACAACCATTTGCCCGGTGCCCAGTTGAGTGCGGGGAGACCGCCGGCCGTCAAAATAGCGCGGGCGAGCTCCACGGCTGGCTGGCCGTCGGCATGGGGGGCATCGCTACCCAACGCGCACAGTTCGAGGCGCTCGGCCGTCACAAATTGACGGCCCGCAATAATCCAAAGCTCGCGGGCATCGGGGAGGTGGCGTACTTTGACGCCGCCATCCGGGTCCCACGCGATGATGCGCCAGCGGTCGCCGGGCAACTGGATTTCATCCTGAGCCAACGCTTGAAAAAAAGAGCATTCCGCCCGTTCGGCCAACGCGAGCACGCGCAGATCGGTGGGGGTGTGGCGGGGCATGTGATCGAGCGCGGCCACGAGCAGGCGCGGCACATCATAAAAAGGATAGATGTGCGCGTGGGCGTCCAGATGGATGCGGATGGTTCTCATGGGTTTTCAGCGGGCGGCAGAAGCGCCTCGATGGTCCAAGCGGGCAAAATAAAAAGAAAATCACGTCCGCGCAGGGTGGCATAGCGCGCGCCGTCGGGCGTGGCCTGTCGGCCCACGGTAAGCGTGGTGGCCAAGCCGCTTTGGCCGCGCTGCTGGACCGTCAACAACAGGAAGGGGTGAATGGCGTCCACGGCGTCGCCAGGCGCTTCGGTGGCGGGCACGATGCTTTCGGCGCGCAGCGGGGTCAACACCGCCAGCAACCGGTCCACCCAGGGGGTTGGGGGGCTCCATTGGCCGGTGGCGGCATCGCGCTCCACCGTGATGCCCTGCGTGGGCGTGGCGATGCGGATGCGCTCGATATCGTCCAACGGAACGGAGGCGATATCCAGCGAGTGATAGCGCAGCGGATCCAGCGGGCTGGTCAGTGGGGCGGCGGGGGTGGCACGGCTGATGGCGGATTCGCCTTCAATGGCCAGCCAGCAGGCCGTGGGATCGTCGGGGATTGGAGCCACATGAATTTCGAGGGGCGCGGCCTTGGGCGAGCGCGGCGTAATGCGGATCAAACGTGACCACGGCGGCAGATTGGTGGGGGCATCGGGCGCGGGATCCAAACGGACATCGGCCCACGAGCGCAGCAAGTCCTGAATCGCCATGGGATTGGCGGCCACGCGCAGCGGCGTGATGATTTGCCACGTGTCGGTTGCGTCTTGTTGCAGTTCGAGCGCGGCATCAGCGGTTTCCACGCGCAGGGTGGCGATGGTGTCGGCATCGAGTCCGGGCAGGCGGCGGTCGCGCAAATCTTCCGGATGAACGAGCAAACTTTGGCGCGCGTCGGCAGGGACGGCATAAATTGAATTTTCGCCCTGCAGGCGGGCATAGACCAGCGACGGGTCGTTGGGGAGAGGATCGCCCAGGGCGAGCATTTGCGAGCCATTGCCGGAATCAGTATTGAACACCACGGTCACGGCGCTCTGGCTATCGAGGCCGTAGGGAGCCAGATCGCTGACGGTGTCCTGCACAAACTGCACGATGCTGCAGGCCAGCATTTTTTCGATGATGGCGGTGACGAGCGGCGCCGCAGCGCGCGCCGTGAACGGCTGATAGATGCGCCAAGCGCCGGCTTCATCGCGCGCCAGTTGCACATAGCCGGCGGGGCCGCGAATATCCACCCGCACGATGTCGGCGGGCGCGCCGGCCAGCAGTGAGCGGTCGCGGAGGGCATCGGCGCTGGTGGGCAGCAAATCCAGCAGCGCCAGGTTCAGCCGGGCGAGGGCGGGTTGGTCGGCCTGGCGCACATAGATGCCATCGCCCAGCGGGGTTCGCCGGCCGATCAGGATGCGGTTGGTGACCACGCCGGACACCAGGGAAAGAGTGGCGCGTGGCGGTTCGAGGCCGAAGGGTGCAAAGGTTCCTTCCGGGCGCGGCGGCGGCAACAGAATATCGCCACGGGGCAGTTCTTGCAGTGCGCCGAGCAGACGTTCCAGCGCGATGGGGTCCGCGCGCGCTTCCAGTGGACGGACGAGCCGCCACTCACGTTCGGCGCGGCGGCACTCGATGGTGAGCTCGCCGGCCTCCAGCAGCAGGCGGTCCACGCGGGCGGGATCAAAGCGGAACGCGCGTCGTGCTTGTTCAAGGCGGGCGCTGGTGGTGTTTTCATCGCCATCCCACAGCAGGATCAGCGCGCCGAGAAACGTGGCCAGCAGCGCCAGAAAACCGGTCAGCCGAAAGTTCATGGTCAGCGCCTCCGCCGCCAGATGGCGAACAAGCCCACCAGCATCACCGCGCCGGGCAGCGCCACCACAGCCAGCCAAAACAGTTGGCGCAACTGGCGGGCATTCATGACCAGTTGCAGCTCCGGGAGGGCGGGGGCGGTAATGGCCATGGCGATATCGCGGTCCAGCAGCCAATTCACCGCGCCGAGGAAAAAGTCGGCATTCGCGCCGGTGAGGCCGCCGTTGCTGACAAAATCGGAATCGCCGAACACCACGAGGCGGGTGGGGCGGATTTGTACGTGAACGCCGGCCACCGGGCCGCGCTCGACAGCTACGGCCACGGGCACCGGGCCGGGGATATCCACTTGCGGATCAAAGTGCACGGCGGCATCGTCGAGATTGAATTCTGCCCAGCCGGCGGAGGAGCACAGCGCGAGGGGGGTCACGATTGGCTGATCGCCGCCGGCCTCGGGAGTGCGGGGGCGCACGGAGCGCGGAAGCACAAAAACGCTGGCCAAATCTTGCAGCGGCGCAGTGATGGCGTGCGGCGGGTATGAGGCCACATAAAGCTCGCGCCCGCTCAGGGTGTGCGCTTCATCCACCACAACATCGTCGCCGAGCGCGATGCCCCAATCGTGCAGCAAGGCTTCCAGGCCGGTGGACACGCGGGCATCCAGCAGCAGGAGCAGGCGGCCTTTGCGGGTGAGATAATCACGTAGCAGGGCCACTTCAAAGGGGGCAAGCTCGCGTTGTGGGCCGGCCACCACAAGCAGCGCGCAGCGCGCCGGCACCATTTTGGTTTGGCCGAGATCGAGCTGTTCAAGGTCGAGGTTTTGGTCGCGCAGCAGGGCGGCCAGCCGCGAATAGCCGCGGAGGCGATCAAAATCCACCGGCGCGTGCTCGCCATGGCCTTCGAGGAAACACACGACCGGGTGGGTGGCTTGCGTGAGCGCATGGATGGCGCCGCTGATGAGCGCCTCGCCGCGGAAAAGGCGGCGCGGATTTTCGGTGGTGTCGGCGGGGAGGACATATTCCACGAGGTCTGCGGCCGGGATGGCCAGGTGGCGCCCGCCAGTGGCCAGCACCACGCATTCCTCGCCGGAGAGGTTGAACTGCCTCGCCAGCTCCTTGGTGCGCGCGCCGGCCAAATCGGGGTCCACGAACTCCACGTTGACGTTGCCGCTGGCGGCGGCATATTCCTGCAAGAGCAGCGCGAGCGGGCCATAGGCTTCGTGGCCGGGGCGCACCAGCACATGAAGCCGGATTTCGTTGGCGGTGGCTTCCAGCAGGCGGCGGCTGGCATCCGCGAGGCGCACCGAGTGCGCCGCGCGCCAATGCCAGCGCGCGTAGTGGCGCTGCGCCAGATAATTCACCATGGCGAAGATGGCCACGCTCAACAGCACGGCCAGCGCCACGTTGGCCCGCAGCACGATGCGCTGCAGGCGGCTGGCGGCGAGTGGGCTGGATGGCAGGAGACTCATGGCCGGTTAGCGCAGACGGCGCACCTCCAGCAGGCGGACGGCCGTGAACAACAGCAGCACGGTGGCGCTGGCATACCACAGAATCACGCGGGTATCCACGATGCCCACCGCGAAATCGGCCATGTGGCGCGGCGCGGCCAGTTGATGGGCCAACTGCCGGATTGCGGCCAACGGCGCATGCAGCGGCAGCAGGCCGCCGGTCAGCAGCAAACTCAATACGCCCAGGCACGCCATGGCGGCGATGGCCTGATGGCGGGTCAGCAGCGAGCAAAGCAAACCGATGGCCAGGAAGAGCGCGCCGACCAGCGCCGTGCCCAGATAGCCCGCTGCCACGGGGCCCCAATCCAGCGGCGGCAGGTGCGCGCCGCACCGCCGCAGTAGAACGGCGAATACCAGCGTGGGCAGCCACAGCGCGATGAACATCGTATAGGCCGCGGCAAACTTGGCCAGCACCACGGTGGTTTCGCCGATGGGCGCCACCAGCAGCGTGGGCAACGTCCCCATGCGCCGCTCTTCGGCAAACAGCCGCATGGTCAGCAGCGGGGTCACCAGCAGAATGGCCAGCCAGTAGCCGGTGGAGCCGAACAAATTGCCGGCCAAATCGCCCGCCAGCGGCCCCTGCGCGAGATTGGTGGCCAGCACCCACAAGCTAATGCCGGCAATCGCCAGAAATGTCGTACCGATCACATAGCCGATGCCGGTACGGAAATAGGCCGCCAGTTCGCGGAACCACAAAGTCCAAAACGCGCTCATCGGGCGCTCCTTCCGCGCGGATTTTGCACCCGCGGCGGCAGCGTCGTCAGGCGCAGAAACGCATCGGTGAACGAGCCGGTGGGCGTGGCGGCCGCCAATTGGGCGGGGGTGTCGTTGGCAGCAAGCCGCCCACCATTCAGCACGAGCACCCGCTGGCAGAGCTGCTCCGCCTCGGCAAGGACGTGGGTGGAAAAAAGAATTGTCCGGTGGCCGCATTGCTCGCGGAGCATTTCGTGAAAGCGCTGCGTTTGGCCGGCATCGAGGCCGGCCAACGGTTCATCCAGCAGGAGGATTTCCGGCTCGGTGAGCAGGCAATCCGCCATGCCCACGCGTTGGCGAAAGCCGCGCGAAAGCGTGCCAATCGGGCGGCGGGCCATCTCGCCCAAGCCGCAGGGTTCGAGAACTTGCCGTATGCGTTCCGCCAGCCGCTTGCCGCGCAAGCCTTTCAATCGGCCGCGAAACGCCAGATATTCCTGCACGCGCATTTCGGGATAGAGCGGCACATTTTCCGGCAGGAAGCCGATGCGCCGACGCACCTCCAGCCACTGGGTGGTGGGATCAAAACCGGCCACCCGCACCCGCCCGGTGGTCGGCACCAGCAGGCCGGTCAGAATCAGCAGGAGGGTGGTTTTGCCCGACGCGTTGGGGCCGAGAATGCCGGTCAGTTCGCCGCGCGGAACCTGGAACGACACGCCACCCAGCGCCTCGCAGCGCGGGAAGCGCCGCGTCAGACCGTCCACTTCGATTGCCAGTTCCGTTGCCGCCATGGGGAGATATTCCGCGCCCACTCTACCCGCCGCAAAAGGCTGAATCAATCCCATATCCCGGCGGCGGTTGCCGCGCGCGGCGCAGTTTTCCACAGTGTGGAAAATATATTTCCACAGTGTGGAAAACGGGTAGGATGCGCGGCATGAGGAGCAGGCTCCAAAGCGGCTGGCTGGCGTTGGCGCTGGCCGCGGTGGTGGCGGTGGCGCAGGAGTCGTCGCCGCCATTGACCTTGACGCTGGAGGACGCGATCGAGCAGGCGCTGGCGCACAACCGCGATTTGGTGCGTGGCGCACTGGATGTGCAGCGCAACCGCTTGGCGGTGGAGCAGGCGCGGGAAGCCACGCGTAATTTGCAGGTGACGCCGCTGGGTTCGGCCGGCGCGGGCGAAGACCGCGAACAATGGCGGGCGGGGGTGGGGGTGTCGGCAGTGGGGAACTACGGCACACGGGTGGGGGTGGCCGCCACGGCCAACCAGATTGCGGTGGATGGCGCGCCGACGCGTCGGCGCGCGGAAATCCAAACCACCATCGAACAGCCGTTGCTGCGCGATTTTGGCCCGCTGGTGCAGCAGGAGCCGGTGGTGCTGGCGAATGAAGCCCTGCTGGCGGCGCGGCGCGTGTGGGAGCGGGACCGATCGGCGTTGGTGGTGCAGGTGGTCGAGCTGTTTGAAACGCTCATTTATTTGCGGCACCAGGTGACCTGCGACGAAGAATTTTCCGAACGAATGAGCGGCCTGCGGCAATTGGCCGCGGCGCGCGCGGAGCAGGGCAAATCCTCGCGGACGGACGTCCTGCGCATGGAGTGGCAGGAGGGCGAGGCGCAATTGCGCTTGGAAACCGGCCGCGCGCAGTTGGCCATCCGTTTTCAGGAATTGGCCAATGTGCTGGGGTTGCCGTTGACGACTTCCTTCACGTTGGTGCCGCCGCCGTTGCTCGATTTGACCACGGGCGAAACCGATGAAGCGCTGGCCGTGGCCTTGGCGGAACGTCCGGATTATGCGCAGGCGTTGCAGGATGTGGAAACCAGCAGCCGGCAGGAACGGCTGGCGCGGCGACGCCTGCTGCCCAATTTGCGGCTGGCGGCCACGCAAACCACTTATGGCGAGGGTCCTGAATGGAGCGACGCCACCCGGCTCGATCAAGAGGATTGGTTTGTCGGCCTGACGGCGGACATGAATTTAAACCTGCGCGGTACGCGGCTGGATGTGGCGCGCGCGGGAGTGGATGTCGCGGCCCGCGAACACGTGGCGGAAATTGTCCGCAACCGGCTGGCCGTGGAAGTGCACGCGGCCTTGGCGGAATATCGGCGGTCGCGCGCGGCGCTGGCGTTGGCCGCGCGCAATCGCGAGCTGGCGGCCGACCGCGCGGAGTTGGCGCGCACGCTGTTCACCGCGGGCCGCGCGCCGGCGGACATGGTGTCCGACGCGGAAACGGATTCCAGTAGCGCCATGCTGCGCGAGCTGGCGGCGCGCCGCGAAGCGGCCGTGGCGGCCTATCGGCTGCTGCATGTGCTGGGCACCTTGGTGCCCGCGCCGAAAGAATTGTTGCGGCCAACATCACAAGGGACGGAGTCATGAAGAATGTTGCGGGATGGCAAGGGTGGTGCGGCGTGGCGTTGCTGTTGCTGGCGGGTTGCGGGCGGCCGGCGGCGCCGGCGCCGCGGGTGGCGGTGGTCACGCCGGGGGCGATTCGCATGACGGTTCCGTTTGCCGGCGAATTGGCGGCGCGGCGGGTGGAGATGATTGCCGCCGGGATGCAGGGTTCGGCGGTATTGGCGGAGCTGGTTCCGGAGGGCACCAAGGTGGCCGCCGGCGATTTGCTGGCGCGATTTGACACCAGCCAATTTGCCCAGGATTTGGCCCGGCAGGAGCATGAGTTGATCCGCGCGCGGCAGGAATTAGACAGCCTGGCCAAGGCTGAATTGCCGCTGGAATTGCTCGATATGGAAACCCGCCAGCAAGATGGTTTGGCGGAGGTGGCGGCAGAGGAGCGCTTTCTGGAATCGGCACGCGACTTGACCGCGCGTGGCTTGATGTCGGCGGACGAAGTCGCGCGACAGGAGCAAAAAGTGGCGGGCTTGCGCCAGCGCAACGAGCAATGGGCCACGCGGATTGCGCTGACGCGCGATCACGTGCACGCGGCGCGGCTGGCCAAGGCGCAAGCGGCGGTGGACGCCGCCGAACGGCAGCGCGATTTCACTGCGCAGCAGGTGGCGTTGTGCGAAGTACGCGCGCCGGTGGCCGGCATTGTGACGCTGGTGCCGTTGCCGATTGGTGGGGAGTACCGCCCGGCGCACGTTGGCGACACGCTGTTTCGCAATCAGGCGTTCATGTGCCTGCCGGACCCGGCCGAACACGTGCTGCGCGGCTATGTGGACGAAGCGGAATTGCCCTGGGTGCAGCCCGGTAACCGGGTGGAAGCCACGCCAGTGGCCTATCCGCACGCCCGCCTGACGGGGCGGGTGGAGATGGTGGGCGGCATGGCGCAAACACGACCGGGCGATCCTGCTTGGCGCAAGCGCTTCCCGGTGGATATCGCGTTGGATCCGCTGCCGGAGCCGATGCCTGTGGGCATTAGCGTGCGCGCGGATATCGTGGCCGGTGAGAATACCCATGCGCTGCTGCTGCCGCGAGAGGCAGTGGCCTGGCATCATCTGCAGGCGGTTGTGCGCCGGCCCAATGGCGATGAAATCCCTGTGGAGACCGGCTTGGCCGATGCCACCCATGTGGAGATTGTTGCCGGACTGGCGGCGGGCGACGAGGTGCTGCTGCCTTGAATGTTTTTTGGGCAGATATTTGGACGGGCCTGCGCACCGGCTCCGCGCGGGCCCTGCTGGCACTGGTAAGCCTGGCGCTCGGCTTGTTTGCCATGACTATTCTGCTGGCGACGCTGGATGCCTTGCAGCGACAGGCGGATCGCTTGGTGCAAGCATTCGGCGCTGGCGCCATTGTGCTGCGTCCGGAGGCTGGGCAAGCACCGTGGGGGCGAACCATGGTGGAGTACTTCCGCGCGAATCTGGGTGCGGATGCGGCAGTGTCCGGCGTACGAACGCTGCCTCCGCCGGCGGGCGCGGATTTTGCGGTGGCCGCCGGCGATGACCAATTGGCGCGGGCGCGCGGGTGGCGCATCGTGGCCGGGCGCGCGCTGGATGGCTGGGATTTACGCCACGCAGCGCGGGTGGCGCTGGCGCCGGCCGGCTTGTGCCAACGCAAAAACTGGCGCGAGGGCGACTTGGTTTTGCTGGGCCATGAGCCGTTCCGCTTGGTAGGGTGCTACGAAGCCGGCGGCGAGCCAGTTCCGGGGTTCGCCCCGGACACCGTATTTATTCCGGCGACGGTTGCCGCGTTGGGCGCTGACCCGCGCGATGAACGCGGCGATATATCCGCGTTGCTGTTGTCGGCGGCCGGCACAACCGCACCGGAGGAATTGCAACGTCGCGCACGGGGCTTGTTGTGTGGCTTCGGGTTGGACGATGACGCCGTGGAATGGATCACGCCAGACACCTTGCTGCGCGGGGTGCGTCGCTGGCAGCGGGCCGTGGGGTGGGTGGCGGGTTCCAGCGCGGCGTTGGGGCTGCTGCTGGGTGCGGTGTCGCTGGCCGGAATGCTGCTGACCGGCGTGCGCGAGCGTGTGGCTGAAATCGGGCTGCGTCGCGCGCTCGGCGCACGTCCGCATGAAATCGCCCTGTTGTTTGTTGCGGAGGCGGCGGTACTGGGCCTGGGCGCGGCGTTGCTCGGTCTGCTGGGAGCGGGTGCGGTGCTGCTGGGGCAGGGGGCGCGCTTCCCGTTGCCGTTTCATTTCGGCGTGGGCGCATGGCTGATTCCGCTCGTGTTGGCCGGCGGGATCGTGATACTCTGCTCGTTGGGGCCGGCGTGGCAAGCCGCCCGCCTGCCGCCGGCGGAGGCATTGCGCAATGAATAAAAGAGAATGGCTGCTGCTGTTGGTGTTGCTGGCAACCAGCGCATGCGCGCGGGAAGGAGAGCTGGAGATGAGCAAAACGTGCATGGGTTCTTCTTTGGCAGGGGCGTGGTATGAGGCCAATCCGGAGCGCTTGCGCGCCGAGTTGCAGGGCTATGTGGATGCGGCGGAAGTGACGCCCGACCCGACTATTTTTGCAGTGATTGCGCCGCACGCAGGCTATGCGTATTCAGGGCCTTGCGCGGCGGTGGCCATCAAGGCGTTGGCCGCGCGAACCAACTTGTCGCGTGTGGTGGTGGTGGGGTTTGCTCACCGCGTCAGACTGGCGGGCCGCGCCAGCCTGCCCTCGCAAGAAACGTGCTACCGCTCGCCATTGGGCGACACGCCGTTGGACACCGCCACCATCGCGGGCTTGCTGAAAAAGACCGTGTTCGTGGACAAGGCTGCCACCCGTGAAGGCGAAAATAGCGTGGAAATGATGCTCCCGCTGTTGCAGGTGGCGCTGACCGGCCGCGAGTGGCAACTGCTGCCGATCACCCTCGGCCAGCTTGATGAGCGCGGCTTGGCCGAGGTGGCCGACGCGCTCGCGCCGCTGCTGGATGGGCAAACGGGGTTTGTGTTCAGTTCTGACTTTACGCACTACGGCCCGAACTATGGCTATGTGCCGTTCCGCACCAATATCGCCGGCAACCTGCGCAAGCTGGATAGCGGCGCCGTGGAAAAAATCATGGCGGGCGATGCCGCCGGCTTTGCCGCTTACTGTCAGGAAACCGGCGCGACCATTTGCGGGCAGGACAGCATCGGCGTGCTGCTGCGGATGCTGCCGGATAATTTCACTGCGCGCGAGTTGTTTTACGACACCTCCGGGCGGCGCACCGGCGACTTTATGAATTCCGTCAGCTATGAGGCCATCGGGTTCTATGGCGAAGGCCCGGCCACCCGCCGACCCGCGCCGGCGGTAGCCGAATCTGCCGCGGCAGATCCTTTGTCCGCTGCCGACAAGCAGGCGTTGCTGGCCATGGCCCGACAGGCGATAGCCCGGACATTCGACGGCCAGCCGCCGGCGGATGCCAAGGCGCTGGGCGCGGAGTTGTCGCCGGCCATGAAGAAGAAGATGGGCGGTTTCGTCACGTTGACCATCGGCGGCGAATTGCGCGGGTGCATCGGCGAAATTTTTCCCCGCCGCGCGCTGGCCGATGTGGTGGTGGACCACGCCCAAGATGCCGCTTTCCACGACCCGCGCTTTCCGCCGCTGACTAAAAAAGAGTTTGCGCAGGTCAAAATCGAGATTAGCGCCTTGACCCCGCCCGAACCGGTGGCGTCATACCGCGACATCGTGATTGGCCGCCACGGGATGGTGCTGGAACTGCGCGGGCGTTCCGCCGTGTTTTTGCCCCAAGTGGCCCCGGAGCAGGGGTGGGACCTCGCCACCACCCTGACTCATCTGGCCTATAAGGCCGGGTTGCCCGGCAACGCTTGGCAGGACCCCAAGGCCACGTTTACGGTCTTTGAGGCAGTGGTTTTTCACGAATAAAAGGCTTTTGGACGTATTGATGATTGTTTGACAAAAGCGGCAGAAAATGCCTATTTTACGACTGGCGACTTGAAATCGGCCTATTTGTATGTAAGGTTTACGTTAGCGGATGTGGAGAACTGTGTGAGAAATGGGAAGGCGATTAAGAACGCGGTGCGTTCTTGGCGTTGACCTTAAAGAAAACTGGAGTATCCGTGAGCCGCCGGCAAATAGCTAAAAAATCGGGGATTCTGGGCGCGTTGCTTTGCGCCTTGCTGCCGTTGGGCGCGGGGGCCCAAAATACCGAAACCAAGCTCACCCCGCCGCTGTACATCGGCAACACCCAGCCGGTGCGGGATACTTTTGGCCGCGTGATGCGCGGCTCGCCGAACCATCGTGAAGGCCGTGCACTGGTGGAAGTGCGCGTGGCAACCAACCGCATCGTGCGTCCGCCGTACAAGGATGGCAGCGCCCATCCTTACCATCCGTTGCTCAACGGCGCCGAGGGGGCGGGGGGCATCGGCCAGAATTGCGCCAACGACAACACAGGCTTGTTCTGCCTTGCGTTTCACAAGCGCCCGGCTCCCGGCACGGTGGTTTTCGCCCGCGTATTCAATGCGCCGACCGCGCAGGAGGCCACGTTCTACGCGGATTCTGAGCCAGTGGAAATTACTGCGCTGGATACCGCCGTCGTGGTGGAATTCGGCGCGCTAAAGCCGCTGGATGCCGACGATGATGACAACGACGGCCTGAACAATTCTTGGGAAAAATTGTTGGGCACCGATGACCGGTTGACCGCCGACTACGACGGCGACGGTATGAGCGACCTGCACGAAATGTTGGCGGGCACGGCGCCCGATGATCCGAACTCACGCCTAGCCTTCCACACCGTGCATCGCGAAAGAACCCCGCGCGTGGTGAAGGCGGGAGATCCGCCCGTGCGGCCCATCCATGTGTCGTGGCAATCCGTGCCGGGCAAGCGCTACCAACTGGAATATGTGGCGCAACTGGTGCCGGATCCAGTCACTGGCGAAGAACACGAAATCATCCCCATCGGCAACGTGATCACGGCCGGCGAAAACGAATACGAAATCGAAAAATGCGTGGACCTGCCGGATGACGCCGTGACCGGCACCTTCCGCATTCGCCTCGTGCGATAAACCGCGCGCGCGGCTTGCCTCCGATTCTCCTCCGGCAGGAGTTTTGTGCTTCTGTGCCGGGGGACGCTTTGCTAGAACCCCATCCCGTGGATACCCCCGCCCAGATTCGTGTGTTGCCGGACACGGTGATCAACCAGATCGCCGCAGGTGAAGTGGTCGAACGTCCGGCATCCGTGCTCAAGGAGCTGGTGGAAAACTCGCTGGATGCCGGCGCGCGGCGCATCGAGGTGGATGTGGTGGATGGCGGTCGCCGTCTTGTCCGCGTGCGCGATGATGGCGCGGGCATGGACCACGATAATGCCCTTCTGGCGCTGGAGCGCCATGCCACCAGCAAGCTGCGCGCGCTGCAGGATTTGGATCACATCGCCACGATGGGCTTCCGCGGCGAGGCCCTCGCCGCGATTGCCTCCGTAGCGCAGTTCACGCTGCTCACCAACCGCGCAGGCTCGGCCACCGGCACGGAGATTCTGGTATTCGGCGGGCGCATTCAAGAGGTGCGCGATGCCGGCGTGCCGCCGGGCACGGACATCGCCGTGCGCAATTTGTTTTTTAATGTGCCGGCGCGCCGCAAGTTTTTGCGCTCGGCGCCCACCGAGTTCACACACATCCGGCAGGCGTTCATCCACGAGGCGCTGGCGAATCCATCCGTGGAATTCATCTTGCGCGCGGACGATGCCGATGTGTACCGGCTGCCGGCAGGCACGCTGTTGGACCGCATCCGCGATTTGTATGGCGCGGAGATTGCCGCCCACCTGCGCCCGCTGAACTTCGGCAACGGCTCGGTGGAAATCAGCGGCTATGCCGGCGTGCCACCGTTTAGCCGGCTGGACCGCGAATGGCAGATTGTGTTCATCAATGAGCGTCCCACCAGTTCGCCAGTGGTTTCGTTTGCCATCCAGAGCGCCTACCGCGATGTGCTGGTGGGGGGGCGCTATGCGCCGCTGTTCATGCAGGTGCGCGTGCCGTCCGACGCGGTGGATGTCAATGTCCATCCCGCCAAAAAGGAAGTGCGCTTCCACCGCCCCACCGAAGTGCGCGACGTCATTATTGAGGCCATCCGCCTCGCGATTAGCGGTGGCGAAATGCCGAAAGGCAAACGGCCGGCGGCTGTACCGCCGCGCGCCGAACCTGCCGCGCCCGCGCCGGTGGTGGAACCACCGCCCGCGGTAGTCGCGCCAGCGGCTGTTTCGCCTGCAGCCCCGCCACCCGCGCCGGTAGTGCCGGCCCCGGTGGCGACCATCCAGCAACAATGGACGTGGGCATCCAGCCAACCCCCGGCCACGCCCGATGGTCTGCCCGCGCGTGTCACGCCGTGGGCGGAGTATCGTTTGCTGGGCCGCGTGGCGGGGCTCTACATTGTGCTGGAAACACCCGATGGCCTGGTGCTGATGGATACCCGCTCGGCCCACGAGCGCGTGATTTATGAACGCCTGCTCCACGCCGTGGAACAAGGCCGCGCGCCCTCGCAGGGGCTCCTGCCGCCGGTGGCGGTTCCGCTGTCACCCGCGCAAACCAATGCGTTGCGCAAGCATTTGACCGCGCTCAAGCAAATGGGCTTCGGCGTGGCGGAGTTTGGCGCGGAAACCTTCATGGTGGATGCGTTGCCGGTATGGGTGGCGCACGCGGCGCCGGGGCCGCTGCTGTCGGACATTGCCGATGGTCTGATGCAAGGCGGCCGCGCGACGGCCAAAGACTGGGTGCTGCCGCTGATTGCCGAAACGGCCAGCCGGCAGGCCGTCAGCCTGCAGCGCGAATTGAACGAAGCCGAGTTGAATGCGCTCATCCGCGATTTGGCCGGTACGGAAATGCCCTATACTTCGCCGCGCGGCAAACCGACGGTCATTCTGTTGAGCCATCGCGAGCTCAACCGCAAATTCGGCCGCGAGTAGGCGCGGTTCAGAACAACAAGCCGGCCGCCAGCCACAGCACCATGCCGGTGGTGGCTGCCACTTTTTGCAGCAGCACAATCAAGCCGGCCAATACCGCGCCATTGGCGATGCGCGCCGCACCGTCCGCTTTTTTGAGCCGGTGTTGTTCATAGAAAAATACCGGCAAAAAGCAGCCCAGCAGCATCCCTATCAGATTGCCGATGATCGGGACCACCAGGCCGCCGGCTACCGCGCCGCCCACGCTGCCCAGCAGCGCCAGCCAGCCGGCGGCGCGCGAACCGCCGCGACGCTGCACGCCCCAGCGCACGGCAAACCATTCGCCGGTGTCCACCGCCACGCACACCACCAGCATTCCGAGCAGCGTCGGCCAGCCGGGAAACTCGGCAGAACCGGTCAACAGTGCGGCCACGATTCCAGCCGCCAGCACCAACCACGTGCCGGAGATGGAAAACATCGCCAGCAGCAGGCCTGTTGCGCAAAGGAGCGCGCACACGGCCCACGCCAGAAAAACTCCCACCGCCGCCAACCCGTGGAGCAGGGTTGCGGTCATGTCTACTCCTTGACCCCGCCCGCGGTCAGGCCGCTGACCAGCAATTTTTGACAGGCCAGAAACAGCAGCGTAATGGGGAGGCCGGCCAGCACCGCCGTGGCGGCAAAGTCGCCCCAGCGGTAGTTCTGCTCATAGAGAAAACTGTTGGCGCCGACCGCCAGTGTCCATTGATCCGTGCGCTGCAACACCACGCTCGCCAGTGGATATTCCCCTAGTAGGCCGATGAACGCCAAGATGAACACCACCGCAAAAATCGGCAGCGAAGTCGGCAGCATGATGCGCAAAAAAATCTGCCACGGCGATGCGCCATCCATCGCCGCCGATTCTTCCAAGGCCACCGGCAATGAATCGAAGTAGCCCTTGATCATCCAGATGTGCGTGGCGATGCCGCCGAGATAGGCGAGGATCAGGCCGGGGTGGGTGTCGAGCCCGAGCGCCGGCACCCACCGGCCGAGGCCTTCCAAGATGGAATAAATGGCAATCAGCGCCAGCACCATCGGAAACATTTGCAGAATGAGCAGGCCGCCGAGCAAGCCGTCGCGCCCGCGAAACCGCATCCGGGCAAACGCATAGGCGCACGTGGCCGAAAGCATCAGAATCAGGAACGCGCTTACCGCGGCCACCTTGATGGAGTTCCAGAACCAGCGCAGCACCGGCACGGTGGCCGCGGCCCAGGTGCCGTCGGGTTGCAACACAGGCAAGCCCAGCACCAGCCGCCAGTGTTCCCAACTGAACGTCTCCGCCGAGGGCAGAATGCCGCCGGTGGCGAAGTTGCCCGCGCGCAGCGAAATCGAAATCACCATCAGCAGCGGCACCAGCATCAGCGCAATGAAACCCAGCAGCGCCGCGTGCGCCCAGAACAGCCGCCAGCGTTGTCCCTTGTTCATGCGCGGCCTCCTCCCGCCGCGGCGCGCGGCCGGCTGGCGCGCAGTTGCAGCCATGCCAGCAGCGCCACCACCACAAACAGCAGCGTGGCCACGGCGGACGCAAAACCAAACCGCGCCGACGAATCCTTGAACGCCATGCGGAACGTATACGACACCAGCAAATCTGTGGTGCCGGCCACGGTGGCCGAGCCCACGATGTCCGGCTTGCCTCCAGTCAGCAGATAGATCAGCGTGAAGTTGTTGAAGTTGAACGCAAAACTGGCAATCAGCAGCGGGAACAACGGCGGAAAAATTTGCGGCAGCGTGATGCGGCTGAAGTTGGTCCACGGCCCGGCGCCGTCCATGGCCGTGGCTTCGTACATTTCGTCCGGAATGGCCTGCAACATTCCGGAGGCAATAATCATCATATAGGGATAGCCCAGCCACGTGTTGACAATCAGGATCATCAGCCGCGCCAGCCACGGATTGGTGAACCACTTGGGTGCAATGCCCCACAAGGCTTGCAGCACGTGGTTGATCTCGCCGTAGCCCTCGTTGAACAGGCCCTTGAAGACCAGAATCGGTATGAACGCAGGAATGGCGTAGGGCAGGATGAGGAGCGTGCGGTAAATGTGGCGACCACGCAGCGCGGGCCATTGCAGCAGGCTGGCCAGCACCACGCCCAGGAGAAACGTGATGGTCACGGAGAGCAGCGCAAATGCGATGTTCCACCCGAAAATCTGCAAGAATGGCGCGCGGATGGCCGGGTCGCGGAAAATCTGCCGGAAGTTTTCCGGACCAATCCACACCCGCCAGCCGGGGCCGACGGCTTCGCCGGTAGCCGCGTCCACATAGTTGCCGCGCGCCGTATCGGGGCGCAGGGTTTGGCCGCTGGCCACGTTCACCAGCGCTTCGCCATCCTCGCGCCAGAGTGGCACGCGGTAGCCCAGCGCGCGCAGGCTGACCAGACGCAATGGCACCGTTTTTCCCGGCGCGGAAAAGCGCGCGTGGTTCAGCCACGGCCGCGCGGCAATCACTTCCCGAATGCCCACTGCGGGCGCGGTGGGCGGCAGGATGTTCAAGGCCAGCGTCACCGGTTGACCGGCCGCGGCTTCCGCCGGCGTGAAGGGGCGGGAGATCAGCAGGTTGCGACCGATTTCGCCGTTGCCCATGGGTACCACAATCTGGTAGCTGCCGGGCTCGGCAGCCGGATGCAGACGGAAGTTATAACGCGCGGGATCTGGCATGTGCCAGTCCTGCGCGAACCACGTGCGGACCTGTTCCTGCCGCAGCAAATGCTCACCGCTAAAATTGGTGAAGGCGATATACACCGTGTACACCAGCGGCATCAGCACAAAGATGGCGAACGTGGCCAGCCCCGGCAGCAGGTAGCGCGCCGCGTGGGTGCGCCGCGAATTATAAATCCACGCCGCGCCAAGGCCTGCCGCCACAAACACCGCGCCAAGCCATGCCGCACCGGCCAACGTCATTTGTACGGCCAGCCAACCGATTCCTGCCACCACGGTCAGCCACAACACCCGCGCCAACCCGCGAAACATCATGGCGCCCCCCGGCGCATCCGTTGCGCGGCGTTGTCCAGCGCCTCCTGCGGTGTAGCCCGTCCGGCGGTGATGGTGGCCAGCGCCGATTCCATGGAACTCCAGAAAACGCCCATCTGTGGAATGTTCGGCATCAGCAGGCCCACCTCGATATTGCGCATTGAGCCAGCCAAGCGCGGATCATGAGCTTGGGCTTCGTAGGCCGCCATCAAGGCCGGCACGCCCAGCGGCACATGCCGGTCCATGGCGGCGAGGCCTTGCGACGTAATGAGGTAATGCTCCAAAAACTCCTGCGCCAAATCCAGATTGGGGCTGGTGCGGTTGAACACCGCGCCCACCACGCCGACAAACGGCCGCGCCGGATGCCCATTCACGCCGGGGATGGTCGTCACGCCAAAATCAATGCCGCTCTTTTTCAGGTTTTCCCAAGCGAACGGACCGGAAATGAACATGGCCAGTTTGCCCTGGTTCATCTGCGCCTCGGCGATGGAGTAGGAGAGGCTGCCCGGCAGCACCTTGGCGCGGATGAGGTCCGTCACCGCCGTCATGGCCGCCACCGCCGCCGGGTGGTTCACCCCGATGTCCGCAAGGTCATACGAACCATCCGGCCGCTGGCCGAAAATATAACCGCCATCCGCCGCCAGCAGCCCGAACGAAAAATAGGCGTTGTTGTAGTCCCACATGATGGGTGCTGCGCCGCGCGCCTGCAGGTGCGGCGCCAGCTTCGCGCAGTCGGCCAAGTTGGCGGGAATCTCATCCTCGCCAATCAGCGCACGGTTATAGATCAGCCCCGGCGACTCCATGGCCAGCGGATAGCCCCACAGTCGCCCGCGGTGGGTGAAGGCCTCCCACGCCTTGGGAAAAATCCGCGCTTGAAATGCAGGGTCCGGATCCACCGGCAGCAGCAGCCCGCTATCCGCCCATTCGCCCACGCGGTCATGTGCCCAGATCATGATGTCCGGCCCTTTGCCGCTTTTGGCCGCGTGGAAAAACTTGTCGGTGGCGCCCTCCGGATGCTCGACCACCACAGGGATGCCGGTGTTTTGCTCAAAAATCCGGCCGATTTCCGCGATACCCTCGTAGCCCTTGTCGCCGTTGATCCATACCAGCAACTGCTGCGGCTCCCATGCCGGCGCGCTTAGCGGCAGCGCACTCAGCGCCAAGCACCATAGGATGGGGCGAAGCCACGTCATGGCGCACACCATACCTGCCCGCGGAAACTCCGCGCAACGGAAAACCATGTTGCCGGGCCGACTCGCCGGCCCGGTGCGCGTCACGCCGTCGGCGCAGCCGCCTTGCGGCCTTTGCCCTTGAGCCAGATAAGCCCGCCCACGGCAACCACCAGCAGCGGAATGCCCACCAAAGGGCGATAGGTCAGCCACGCAATGGCAATCCACAGCAGCGACCACGCGCCACCCAGGACAAGGCTCACCAAGGTGATCCCCGCGCCCACAATTGTTCCCAGCGGTGGAATCACTTTGGCCAGCGCTTCCAAGATGCCGAAAATGCCGCGCAAACCGCCGCACACCAGCACCACGCCAAGCAAACGGAACAGCCAGGTGAAGATACAGTTTTCGGATTGCGCGTGCGCAAACATTTCTTCAGCGCTGACCATGCCGACTTCCAGGCGCGAAACGGTGCGCCCATTTTTCGCCACATACTTTACGAAGGTGTCGCCCTGAACTCGGCCAATCAACGACACCTCTTTGGGAGGCACTTTGCTGAACGTGACGCGCACATCGCCGATGGCCGGCGTGGCGGGCTCAAGGCCGAAATATACCGTTGAGCCATCCGTGTGCACCCACTGCGCTGGTGGCACAGTCTCTTCGTCATCAGCGTTGTCGGCCGCGGGGGCGTGGGGGTTCTTGGCGATGGTGGCCGTCCACGTCGCCGTTTGCTCAGCCGTTGGCTGAACCTGCGCACTCTCCGCGCCGGTGATGGACTCCACAAAAAAGTCCGGCAGGACATACGCGCCGAAAGTCACCGTGTCGGCATACTGGGTTTGCTCGTCAAACCGGAGCCATGTCCAATTTTTACCCTGATAGGCCGGATCGTGAAACTCCAGCGAGTCCTCCGGATCGGAACACCACTTTTTCTTATAGGTATAGGTGGTGATTTTTTCCTGGCCGCCGCCCATTTTGTCGCGGGTTTCCGTCTTGGACTCCTCGACCCACTGGTAGTATTCCACCTCGCGGGCCAGTGCGATGGCGTTTTCGCTCACGCCAAAAGCGGAATCACTCAGTACATCGGCGGTATTGGCCTTGGCCGCGGCATGGATCAATTTGCCTTCCAGTTCGGGGGCCCGGGTATCCACGCTGGCCACGGACACCACGGCGCCTTCCGCTTCCGTCAACGCCCGCTTCGTTTTCACAAAGTTGCCCTCGTTCCAGAACAGCAGCACGGTGCCGACAACAAAAGCAATCAAGCCAAAGACAATTCCCTTCAAAGAGTTGCTCAATCGCGAACCGTAGGTCGTCGTGGTTTTTTCCTGATAGGCCATGGCATCCTTTCTACACTTGGCGTATTGTTCCGGCGCGTTCTGCCCGCTCGGGCCAAATCGCGCATGGCCGAATTTTATGCGCTTTCAGCCGGGAATACGCAAGCCCATCCCGGCTCCCGGCCGCGCCACCCGCGGGGTGGAGGGGCGGGGGTGGGGGGGGGCGACGAAAAAAATCGCCCCATCTATTGACATACATACAACCTTTCTGGCATATTGTATAATTGCGTCCAAAATTACCCTAGAAGCGAAACCCTTGCCCTTATATGTCCAGTAAGAAAAAGAAAACGTCCACGTCTGCCAAGCCGAAAGCCAAAAAGTCCGCTAAACCCGCCGTCAAGCCGGCCGGCAAACCCGTAGCCAAGCCGGCCAAGAAGCCTGCCGCCAAGGTTGCCAAGCCTGTCAAGACGGCGGCCAAACCGGTCAAAACCGCCAAGCCCGCACCCAAACCGGCCAAGTCGGCCAAACTGGCAGCCAAAAC
>ENA-UPSM01000799-UPSM01000799.1-activated-sludge-metagenome-genome-assembly--contig:-NODE-799-length-43774-cov-10.000046_pt1 | contig 43774 bp, 38 predicted proteins | sample MGYA00238181_ERZ773283 | MGnify/ENA primary metagenome ERZ773283 (study PRJEB29023, sample SAMN05720199) | activated sludge metagenome | isolation source: Anaerobic digester | place: Japan... | reverse complement strand
TCGAGTCGCGTCCAGGCCGACCGCGGCGCCCCGGCACCCTGCGCGTGGCGCGCAGAGTCACGGGCGGACGGCTCCTGCGGCTCCATTTCGCGGCCGGCGTCATGGTGGAGGGGGCGAGGCAGGCGGTCGAGGAGGGGGCGCCGCCAGGCTCCCCGCTCTCGCCACCGCTCTCCCCCATCATCCTCGAGGACCTCGACTCCGGGCTCGAGGCACACGGTCACCGCTTCGTGCGCTATGGCGACGACGTGCGCCTCTTCGTGCGCAGACGGCGGGCCGCGGAGCGGGTCACGGCGGGCGTCGCCGGCTTCGTGGAAGAACGTCTCCGCCTGCGCGTGAGCGGCAAGAAGTCCTCCGTGCGCCCGGCGAGCAGTGTCACGCTGCCGCGCTTCGCGTTCTTCTTCGCGCTCCAGGGCCGGGTCAACGTGCGCGCCGTCCCCAAGGCCGTCAAGCGGCTCAAGGCACGCAGGCGCGAGCTGGCCGGTCGCAGCCGGCGCGACCCTGCTCCCCACCCGGTTGCGACCGCTCTCTCGCCCTCAGGACTCGAAGGCGCGCACGAGCGCTTCGAGCGCCGCGCGGTCCAGGGAGTCGAAGTCCGCCTCGAGGTCGCGCAGCCGCGTCTTGCGCAGCACGGCGAGACCGTGGACCAAGGCCCAGAAACTGTAGGCCATCTCGTCTACCCCGTAGCCGGGACGGATGGTGAACGTGCCTTCGTTCACCCCGGCCTGGACAAGCTCCAGCGGCACGCGGAACGTCGAGCCGCCGGCAACGAAGTCCTCCCAGGTCGCCGCGTCGAGCGGAAGGACGTGGAAGAGCAAGTCGAAATGCGCCGGGTAAGTGAGGGCGAACTCGATGTAGCGCAGGCCGACGGCGACGATCCGCTCGCCCGCGGACATGCCCGCGTGCTCCACCCCGGCGAGGAAGCCGCCGAAGATCTGTCTGACATCCTGCACCGCCGTCGCCATCGCTTCGAGCAGGGCCGCCTTGTTCGGGAAGTAGTGATAGAGAGCCATCGCCTCGACGCCCAGGCGTCGGCCCAGGGCACGCATCGTCAGGCCGCGCAGTCCCTCGCTCTCGATCAGCTCGAGGGCGGCCGTGATGATCCTCTCGCGTGACAGCGGTTCGCGCGCGACCAGTTCCGCCTTCTCGGGAGCCGAGCCGGTCTTCGGCGTACGGCGCGCCTTCGCGCCGCCACGTTCCGCTCGACCGGTCGAGTCTCTCGCCTCGCTCGCATGGTCGCGCTGTGCTCTCACGAGCCCTCCCTTCCCCTGTCCCTGCCTTCGGGACGTCGGTCTCTCACCGCCCTGCTTGACATCTTACACCGTAAAGGCTACACTTCTTTACGCTGTAATCTTACAGTGTAAAGCAGCGCCGAGCAAGGAGACTCCCGATGACCGACAGCATACAGCCACAGGCAGACACCCTCCCGCATCGGGGCGCCGAATGGTGGGTCGCGCGCGCCATCGCCGTTCTGGCGGCCCTCCTCTTCGTCCAGCACGGCGTCGTCCACTTCATGGGTTTCGCGTGTACGTTCGGTCTCGCGGGATCGGACGCCGTCAACGACGGCTACACCCTCGTCGCCGGGCTCGACCCTGACGGATGGACGATGCACGCCCTCGGCGTCGCATGGCTGCTCCCCAGCCCTCTTTACCTGGTCGCGAGCGCCGGCCTTGTGCTGCGCCGGAACTGGTGGCAGGCGTGGGCGCTTGCCGCGACAGTCGTCTCGCTCGCACTCTGCATCCTCTGGCTCCAGCCCGCCGCCGTCGGCATCGCCGTGGACATCACCATCCTCGTCGGCCTGGCAGTCTACGTCGTCCTCGCGCGCAGATCCGCGTCATGAGCGGTGAGATCTTCAAGAAGGCGGACCAGGTGAAGTCGATGTGCCGCAAGCTGGACTGCATCCTGCGGTCGCTGTGGTCGACGTGGCCAGGCGCGAGCCGGACGTCGCCGCCGTCGGAGCGAGCCTGTCGAAGGCCGGCCATGCCCGCGACCCTGAGGGCCGGGAGGCCCTCGTGGCCGAGATGACGGCGGTCAGTCCGCGGCCGCCGCGGCCGTCGGGTCTGGGCAGACAGGAGGACCACGGACACGCCGACGTGCGACGGGGCGGGCGGCCTTGGCCGCCCGCCCCGTCGCCGCGCACGGGCGCCGCGCCGCCGGGGAACGGCGCGCGGCGACCCAGCTCACGTCATTCGAGCACCACGAACGCGTCCGCCGTGAGTTCGTACTCCTCGTCCTCGTTGAGGTCGTGCACGCGGATGCGCTCCAACTCTCCTTCACCGAGCAACTCGAGCGGCTGCGCCTCCGCCAGCACCTTGACGTCGCTGAGACGCAGGGCAGAGCGCACCGCCGGACTCACGCTGGGCTCCTTGCCGCTCGTCATGAGCACGACGCGGCCGGTATGGTCGGTCAGGTCCATCGCCAACTGGGCGGCGGCGTCGCCGGTGTCGAGCACGACAACGCGCTCGTCGGCCAGTTCGGCCAGGTCGTCCAGCCTCTTGTACAGGCCCTTGCCCTCGTAGGCGTCGAGGTTCTCGATCTCGACCTCCGCCACCTCCGCCGGGATCGGATGGCAGGCGGCGCCGCCGGGCTGCTTCTTGGCGTCCTCCGGGCCGACGCCCGCGCGCCAGTTCTTGATCGCCTCGTGCAGCGCGTCGGCGGCCAGGTTGCTGCAGTGCATCTTGATCGGCGGCAGGCCGTCGAGCGCGTCGGCGACGTCGCCGCGGCTCACTTTGAGGGCCTCGTCCAGCTTCATGCCCCGTACGAGCTCGGTGATCATGCTCGACGTCGCCACGGCGGACCCGCAGCCGAACGTCTGGAATTTGATGTCGCGGATGGAGTCGTCGTCGCCGACGCGGATGTAGATGTCCATCATGTCGCCGCAGACGGGGTTGCCCACGCGGCCGACGGCGACGTCCTCGCCCTCCAGCGTCCCCACGTTGCGGGGGTTGCGGAAGTGCTCGAGCGTCTTCTCGGAGTACTGCGTCGATTTCATCGGTCGCTGCCTTCCTTCTCGATCACGGCGCCGCCGGGGCGCTGGTCTTGTAGAGCGGTGAGAGGGCGCGCAGGCGTGCGATCACGCCGGGCAGCGCCTCCATGATGCGGTCCACGTCCTCCATGCGGCTCCAGCGGCCGAAGGTGAACTCGAGCGAGCCGTGCGCCTCCTCGTGCAGCAGGCCGCAGGAGATGAGGGTGTGCGAGGGTTCCAGGGTCTTGCTGCTGCACGCCGAGCCGGTGGACGCGGCGATGCCCTCGTCGCGCAGCGACAGCACCATCGCCTCGCCCTCCACGGCGTCGAAGCGGAAGTGGGCGTTGTTCGGGGCGCGCTGCTCGGGGTGTCCGTTGAGGTGTGAGTCGGGGATCTCGGCGAGTACCCGCTCGATCAGTCTGTCGCGGATGGCGCGGATGCGGTCCACCTCGGCCGGCATCCCGGCGGCCATGATGTCGGCCGCGGCGGCGAACCCCACGATGCTCGCGAGGTCCTCGCTGCCGCTGCGCAGGCCGCGCTCCTGGCCGCCGCCGAGCAGGACGGGCGCCACCTGGACGCCCTTGCGGACGTAGAGCGCGCCCAGGCCGCGCGGTCCGTAGATGTCGTTGCTCGAGAGCGTCAGCAGGCTGACGGGGACGACGCCCGTGTCGATGGGGACGAGGCCCTCCGCCGCGACGGCGTCGCTGTGCAAAGCGATGCCGGTGCCGTCGAGGAGCTCGGCGATCTCGGCGATCGGCTGGAGCGTGCCGATCTCGCTGCTCGCCCATTGGACGGAGACGAGGATGGTCTCGTCGGTGATGCGGGCGCGCAGCTTCCTGGTGCTCACGCGTCCGTGCAGGTCGATCGGCACCCTGGTCACGCGGAAGCCCTGCTTCTCCAGGTACTTGCCGATGTTGAGCACGCTGATGTGCTCGGCCTCGCTGAGGATGACGTGGTCACCTTTGCGCCGGTTGCGCAGCGCATATCCGGCCAGGGCGAGGTTGCTCGCCTCCGTGGCCCCGCCGGTGAACACGATCTCGCGCGGCTCGGCGCCGAAGAACGCAGCCACTCTGCCGCGTGCCTCTTCCAGGGCCGCGGTGGCCACGTCGCCGACGCCGTGCAGCGAGGCCGCGTTGCCGAACTTCTCGGTCAGGTAGGGCAGCATCGCCTCGACCACACGGGGGTCGACAGGCTTGGCGCTCTGGTAGTCGGCGTAGACGACCCCGGCGCGGCGCAGCGCCTCGCCGGGATCGCTCAACGTCAGTGTCCGGCTGGTGTCGTCGGCCATGGCCGCCTCAGAACCACATCGTCGCGTCGGCGTCCAGGGCGAGATCGTTGAGCGTGGCGGCGCCGACGATCTTGACGCCGTCGATGAGCTCCACGGTCTCCCAGCCGAGCATCTGTTTGCTCGCCTCGCAGACGTAGACGGTGACGCCCATGTCGATGGTCTTGCGCAGCATCTCGGCCACGCTCGGGAAGCTCCCCACCTGGATCGCCTCGGCGGCACCGGGCTTGAGGACCGTCAGGCCCATGCCCAAGTAGTAGACGGCGGCGTCGAGGCCCATCGCCTTGGCGCTCTGCGCGAGCACGAGCGGCGAGTACTGGCGCTCGGGGGCGTCGCTGGTCTGCACATACAGGATGCTCTTCTCGTCGGCCATGGGGTCCCTTTCTCTTCTATTTCAGCCTGCGAAGGAGGATGCGGAGCTCGACGCCGTCGTTCTCGAGCGAGACGACCTCGTGACCGGCGCGCTTGGCGAAGCGCTTGAGATCCTCCTCGGCGGCGGGATCGTCGGCGATGACCTCGAGCACGTCGCCGATCTCGATGGAGTCGATGCTCTGGCGCGTCTGGAACAGCGGCTCGGGACAGTAGAGCCCGATGCAGTCCAGTGTGAGGGCCGGCTTCTCTTCTCCTGCCATGTGGGATCTCCCTTCGCGGTGGATGGAGGCGCGCCGGCGCGCGGCTCCGGTCGGGCATATACCCGACCGTCGCGGGTGGTATTCCCTCGGGGGCGACCACTCGTCCCCCCCTGAAGCGACGCGCCGCGCCGCCGGCGGCCGCCGGGGCGCGGAGGAGACAGGGCGCAGGTATCATGGCCGGGCGGAAGGCCCGGCGGCTCGCTCCCCTGGAGGACGGCATGGCGCACACGACCACCGACAAGCTGGTGCTGGCGCTCGACACCGGCACGACCAGCGCGCGGGCGCTGGTCGTCGACTCCTCCGGCGCCGTGCTGGCGAGCGCCCAGCAGGAGGTCGGGCTCGACACGCCGCAGCCGGGCTGGGTGGAGCAGGACGCCGAGGAGCTGTGGCGGGCCCAACTGGCCACCGCCCGCGCCGCGCTCGAGAAGGCCGGCGTGCCCGTCGCCCGTGTCGCCGGCATCGGTATCGCCAACCAGCGCGAGACCACGGTCGTGTGGGACCGGACGACCTCGAGGCCGGTGGCGCCGGCCATCGTGTGGCAGGACCGTCGCACGGCGGACGATTGTGAGAGGCTGCGCGGCGCCGGCGCCGAGGCTCTGGTGCGGCGCAAGACCGGACTGCTGCTCGATCCTTACTTCTCCGGCACCAAGCTGCGTTGGCTGCTCGACCACGTCCCCGGGGTGCGCGAGCGCGCCGCGGCCGGCGAGCTCGCGTTCGGGACCGTGGACACCTGGATCGCGTGGCGCCTCAGCGGCGGCCGCGCTCACGTGACCGACGCCAGCAACGCCTCGCGTACGCTGCTCTACGATATCCACACCGGTGTTTGGGACGATGAGCTGCTCGGATTGTTCGGGGTGCCGCGCGCGCTGCTGTCCGAGGTGGTGGACAGCAGCGGGGTGGTCGGCGAGTCGGACCCGGCGCTGCTGGGCGCCTCCCTGCCCATCGCCGGGATGGCGGGTGACCAGCAGGCCGCCTTGTTCGGCCAGGCCTGCACGCGGCGCGGCATGGGCAAGGTCACGTACGGCACGGGATGCTTCCTGTTGCTCACCACCGGCGAGCACCCGGTGACCGCCCCGCCGGGCCTGGTCAGCACGGTGGCGTTGCAGCTGGGCGGGCGGCGCACCTACGCGCTCGAGGGCAGCGTCTTCATCGGCGGGGCCGCCGTGCAGTGGTTGCGCGACGGACTCGGCATCGTCGGCAGCGGCGCCGAGGCCACCGCGCTGGCGGAGAGCGTGACCGACAGCGACGGCGTCGTCTTCGTCCCGGCGCTGGCGGGGCTCGGCGCCCCGTATTGGGACCCGTACGCCCGCGGCGGGATGTTCGGCCTCACGCGAGGGACGACGGCGGCGCACCTCGCGCGGGCGACGCTCGAGGGGATCGCCCTGCAGGTGGCCGACCTCTACCAGGCCGAGGCGGACGGCGCCGGCGTGGCCCCCCAGGAGGTGCGCGCCGACGGCGGCGCGGCGGCGAGCGACCTGCTCCTGCAGGTCCAGGCCGACCTGCTCGGCGTGCCCGTCGTCCGCTCCGGTCAGCCGGAGGCGACAGCGCTCGGCGCCGCGTGGCTCGCCGGGCTGGCGACGGGCGTGTGGTCGGGGATCGAGGAGGTGGCCGGGCTCTGGAGCGCCGGCGCCACGTTCCTGCCGCAGGCGGGGGCCGCCGGCGACCTGCGCCGGCGCTGGCGCGCGGCCGTGGATGGGGTGCGGGGGTTCGCGCGCGAGACCCGCTGACGCGGTCCGCGCGTCCCGGGTCGGCGAAGGCCGGCGTCCTGCCGGCCCCGGGGTGCTCCGTGCTCAGAGCCTGTCGGAGAAGAACACGCGCCCGGCCCGGGGCCGCATACAGTGGTCGGTCCACATGTCGGGGTTGTAGCCGCCGGCCGACACCAGGGCGACGATCTCGCCTTCGCGCACGTCGGGGAAGGGGAGGTCAGTCCCGAAGAGGTCGTTGCCCTCGTTGATGTTGCCGGCCAGCGTGACGACCTTCTCGTGCGGGGCGCGGGCGCGGGCGGCGAGCACCGCGACCACGGGCCTTCCGTAGATGAAAGGGTCGTTCATCACGTTCCAGCCGGCGTCGAGGCCGACGAACGTGGTGCCGAGCCGGTCCTCCACGGTCACGACCTCGGCGAGCAGGACGCCGGAGAGGTTCGTGAGGAACTCGCCCGGCTCCACGCCGATGTCCAGGTCGAGATGGCCGAAGTGCGCCGCCAGGATCTCCGCGTAGACCGCCAGGTCCAGCGCGGATTCGTCGGGGAGCAGCGGCGTGCCGAGTCCGCCGCCGGCGTTGATCTCGACGAGCGGACAGCCAGCCTCGAGCAGCCGCTCCGCCATGCGCGCCACCGGCACGAGGGCGGCGTCGTAGGCGGGGAGCTCCTCGCCGAGGATGCCGTTGGCGAGGTGCACGTGGACGGTGTCGACGACGAGGCCGTGACGGCGCGCGGCCGCCACCGCCTCGTCGAGGTCCTCCTCGTAGATCCCGAACTTGGTGGGTCCGCCGCCGCTGTAGAGGCTCTCGGAACGCCCACGCATGACGCCGGCGCGCGGGTTCAGCCGCAGGCCCATCCGGCGTCCGGGACACCGGCGCCCGAAGCGCTCGATCTGCGTCAGGAGGTCGACGTTCACGTGCACTCCCGTGGGCGCGATCACGTCGAGGTCCCGCTCCGAGAGGTTGGTGCCCGTGTAGCTGATCTCCGTCGGCGTGAACCCGTTGTCCAGCGCATGACGCAACTCGGCCGGAGAACAGACGTCGACGCCGACGGCGTCCGGTGAATCGGGCGGCGCCAGCGTGCGCAGCGCCGCGAGCACCTCCGGCGCATGCAGCGCCTTGAGCGCGAAGCGCACGCGGGGACGCAGGCCGGCGCCGGCCAGTGCGTCGCGCAGTGCGCGGGCCTGCTCGGTGACGCTGGTGACGTCGAAGACGTAGAGGGGCGTGCCGTGTCGACGGGCCAGCTCCTCGGCGTCGCGTCCCGCGACCGTCAGGCGCTGGCCCGCCCTGCGCACGCCTTCGTGCTCCCAGGGGAGCTGTCCGGGCGCAGGGATCATGACCGCACCCTACATGCTCCCGGCGACGCGTGCCAGACGCGGCGCCGGCGGTCGCCACCCCGAGGCGGAGGCTCCGAGTCGAACGCCGCCTCCCGCGCGCGTCCGCGCGGCCCGACGTCGGCTTGCCTTCGCCGTCCCGGCGAGGAAGACTCGCGGTCGCGTGGGGTGAGCTCGAGGATGAAGGAGGGGCCGCGTGCGTTCGGGAGCCGATCTGGCCGTATGGATCATGGCGGGTGCGGGCGTCCTGTTCACGCTCGGCTCCGTCGCCACGTGGGCGGCAGGCCGCCGCGCCGGAGCTGTCGCGCTGGCCGTCGTCGCCGGCGTGGACTTCGCCTTCGCCATCTCGCTGCTCACGCGCTAGGATGGCGCGACCGCCACACGGCGGGTCGATCAGGGGAGTACGATGGGGCCGTTCGAAGAAGACGAGTCACGGCCGGAGGGTGAGGGCTCGGCGCCGGGATCGGCCGGAGTCTCGTCTCGCTCCCCGAGGTCCGATGCCGGCTGGCTCCGTCGGCTCGGCGTCGCCAGCTGGTACCTGATCGGCATCGTCCTCGTCCTGCTCGGGCTCGCGTACGCACTGCATCAGCTCGCGACTTTGGTGGTGCCGACGCTGTTCGCAGTCCTGCTGGGCGCGACCTTCCTGCCGGTGGTCGACTGGCTCGAGGACCACCGTGTGGGTCGCGCTTGGGGCGCGCTTCTCGTCTCGGTCGGCATCGTCATCGGGGCGGGGGCGCTGGCCGCGCTCATGACCGTGGGGGTCGTCCATCAGTGGTCCACGATCGAGGGTCAGATCCAGGACGCCGTGGACTGGATCAACAAGACGCTCGCCGACCTGAGGATCGACCCCGACCTGATCAACTCCGCCAAGAGGACCCTCACCGGCAGCGCCGGCAGCTGGGCCAAGGGCATCTTCGGCGGTGCGCTCCAGGGCATCAGCTCGCTGGCCACCTTCGCCTTCGGGGCCTTCATCGGCCTCAACATCCTCGTGTACGTGCTCGTCGGCGGACGTGAGATCGGCCGCTGGACGTCCCGGCATCTGGGGCCGGTGCCGCCCCAGGTCGGCTACGCGATCCTCGCCAACAGCGCCCGCTTCCTGCGCGGCTACGTCTGGGGCAGCACGCTGATCGGGTTGTTCAACGGCGCGGTGGTCGCAGTGGGAGGGCTGATCATCGGCGTCCCGCTCGCGTTCACCATCTTCGTGGTCCAGTGGCTGACCAACTACATCCCCATGTTCGGAGCGTTCATCGGCGGGGCGTTCGCAGTACTCATCGCGCTGGGGACGGGCGGCGTGAAGGACGCGATCTGGATGCTCGTCTTCGTGCTGGTCGCCAACGGCCCGCTGCAGACGGTGGTCGCGCAGTTCGCGCTGGGCGCGTCGCTGAAGCTCAGCGGCCTGGTGGTGCTGTTCGCCACGACCGCCGGGGCGATCCTGGCCGGCGCGCTCGGCGGCATCTTCGCGGCGCCGCTCGTCAAGATCGGTCTGGACGCCTACCGGCAGCTGCACGCCGCCGGTCTCTTCGCGGACGGCGGCGCCGGCGTCGGAGGGGCGGGGCCGGCGGGGTCCGATGCGGATCTGTCGCCGGCGAGTCCGGGGGTCGCCGGCGGCGACGGGCCTGTCTGACGCCGGCGCGCGGCCGACGACCTCTCGTGGGTCACGCGTCGTCGGTGCGGACCACGGGCGATCGCGGCCCGCGCCGCGTCACCGGACCGTCGAGCCTCCGCCGTCGAGCCACTGCCGCAGGGCGGCCTCGACCGGCTCCCGGCCGGCGTCGACGCGGGCGTCGAACCGTCGTGGCCGCTCGCGCACGGCGCGCAGCTGTGGCGGCACGCCCACGCCGGGCGCGAGGTCCACGACCCTGTCGAGCAGCCCGAGATCGTCGACCACGCCCGGCACCGGCTCCCCGGCCGGCACGCCGGTGAGGCCGCGGACCACGTCGGCGGCGAACTTGCTCCAGTGGGCGGTGGCGGCGATGAGCACCGGTGTCCCGTCGCCGAGCCGCTCCGCGACCTCCCAGGCGACGGCGGTGTGGGGGTCGAGCAGGTAACCCCGCTCGCGCTGCACGCGGCCGATCACCCGCAGGCACGTGTCGTCGTCCACCCAGCCGGGGGCGAACGACGTCCGCAGGGCGGCGTGCGTCCCGGGATCCATCTCGAAACGGCCGGTCGTCGCGAGCCCGGTCATCCACCGTGCCACGCGCGCCGCGTCACCGGTCAGAGCGAACAGCAGCCGCTCCAGATTGGAGGAGACGAGGATGTCCATCGAGGGCGACGGTGTCTTGACGAGCGGGCGGGCGGCGATGTCGTAGACCCCGCTCGAGAGGAAGTCGTAGAGCACGTGGTTGCTGTTGCTGGCGCAGAGCAGACGACGGACGGGAGCCCCCATGTCACGGGCGTACCACGCGGCCAGGATGTTGCCGAAGTTGCCGGTGGGCACGCACACGTCGATGGCGTCGCCGGGAGCGACGGCGCCATGAGCGACGAGGTCGGCGTACGCGCTCAGGTAGTACACGACCTGCGGGAGCAGGCGGCCCCAGTTGATGGAGTTGGCCGAGCTGAGCGCCAGGCCGTGGCGCTCAGCCAGTTCCGCGGCGAACGCCGGGTCGTCGAAGACCGCTTTGACCGAGCTCTGGCAGTCGTCGAAGTCGCCGCCGAGACGGAACACCGTGAGGTTGTCGCCCGGCTGGGTGACCATCTGCAGCTCCTGCAGCGCCGAGACCCCCGCGTCCGGGTAGAAGACGCAGATGCGCGTGTGGGCGCGGTCCGCGTAACCGTTGAGCGCCGCCACGCCCGTGTCGCCGCTGGTCGCCACCAGGATGAGGTAGTCGAGCTCCGTCGTGCCCCTGGCGTGCGCCTGTTCCAGCGCCTCGCTGAAGTAGAGCGGCATGCACTGCAGCGCCATATCTTTGAAGGCGAGCGTCGGCCCGTGCCACAGCTCGAGCACGTGCCGCCCCGGGGCGACCTCGCGCACCGGGGCCACCTCCGGATGGTCGAAGCCCGGGCCGTAGGCGCGCGCCGTGATCGCGCGCGTCGTCGACGGCTCCACGTCGAGGCCGAACGCCTCGTAGACCGCAGCCGCGCGCCTGTGGTACGGCAGGTCCGCCAGGGCGACGATCTGCGCGACGGTGAACGCGGGAAGACGCTCCGGGACGAACAGGCCGCCGCCGGGGGCGATCCCGGCGAGGACGGCCTCGGTGAAGGTGCAGGGCTCCTCAGTCGCGCCGCGTGTGTCCCGATAGCGGATCATGGCTTCGGGATTCTACAGGACCACGGTCCCCCGGCGCGCCGCGGCATCCCCGCCGAGCCGTGCCGGCACGGTCAGCGAGGCGGGTCTGTCCGGAGCTTCAGTCCGCCGCTCCGGGACCGCCGGCGTCGGCTCCGGCCTGTGCGTCGGGCGGCGTCACGGTGATCCTCAAGGGGTCCACTCCGGCGGCGGCCAGCGCCCGCGCCGACGTCCGGGACGGGACGGACAACCCGTCGAGCCGGCGATAGAACCACAGGCGGAGGCGGCGCTGCAGTCGCGCGCCGATGTCGGCGGGTCGGGACGACGACCGCAGGTCCCCGGCCTGCACGACGCCCGTCAGCGGCAGGTGCAGCAGCCGGGCCGCGGCGAGGGCCACCAGGCCCTGCCCCGCCGTCGAGTCCGTGTGCACGGCCGTGAACCCCTCCTCCTCGAGGTAGTCCACGATCTCGACCAGCGGCGGCACGACCCAGCGCGGGCCGTCGCCGTCCGGCGACGGCCGCCAGGCGAGCGCGCGGAAGTCCACGGCGTGATCCGGGACGGGCTCGCCGTCCACCGAGCAGGTGATCAGCGTCGCGTCCCTGTCGTCCACCCTGGCAGCCTCGCCTGGTGGCAGGGCGCAGGTCGCGCCAGGGCCCACCGCGGACGGTGCCGCGGCGCACAGCACTGCGATCTTCTCGCGGCGGTCGCCGTGCTCCCCGAGGAAGTGGGTGCGGAGCGTCTCGAGGAGCGCCCGGTCGCGGCTCTGGAAGCTCCAGGCGAAGTAATAGGGGATCTCCAGGAAGGCGACCATGCCCACGGCGGAGAGGCTCTGCACGCGTTGTCTGAACGTCTGGCGTACGGTGGGGTCGAGCAGCGCTGTGAGGTGCATGCCCATCACCTCGTCGGCGAGCCGCTGCGCCACCACGAACAGGCGGCGGTTCAGCTCCGTGACGTCCACGGCGTTGATGCCGCGAGGGTCGGCCACGAGGCTGCCGATCTCGCACTCGAGGAGGCTCTCCCAGCGCGGACCCCGGGGGTCGCCGGCGCGGTACAGCCCCGGGGCGACGCTGCGCACTCCGCGCAACGTCTTCTCCAGGACGGGGACGTCGCGGCCGATGCGTCCGAAGCCTCTGCGCAGCAGCCGGAGGCCGCGTTTTTCGTCCTCGCGTCCGTCCAGCCGAAGCAGGTCGCGGATCTTCCAGAACGAGGCGGAGTAGATGCTGTGGGCGAGCAGGCGGGCGTCGCCGTCGGCGCCGGCGGGCTCGCAGTCGCCGGCGGCGACCGCCCGCAGGAAGCCCTCCGGCGTGCCGTCGCCGCCCGCCGTCGTGTAGGCGCTCGCCGCGAAGAGGCCGCTGTGGTCGTCGGAGCCGCCGGTGAGCGCCTTGCGCCACGGGGTCTCGCCGTACGGCTCGATGCCGCGGCGCTCCGCCATGGCCTCGAGCTGCTCGCGCGTGAGCCGGCCGGCGACGGCCCGCAGCAGGCTGTTGCTGAGACCGGTACGCGCGCCGTTGCGTCCCTCCAGCACGTTGAACAGCAGCAGCATGCGCTCCACCGAGGCCGGCGTCAGCCTGCCGCTCATGTCGAACAGAGGATGGGCGAGGTAGTGCGTCACGCCCGCCCGACGCAACAGGGCCACCAGGTCGTACACGTTCGCTCTCGCCTGGTCGGCGGCGGCGAACGTCGTCTCGTCGATCCCGAGCGCGACCACGTGCACGCGCACACCGTCCTCGGGGAACCAGCTGTCGAACTCGGTGCTCAGGAACGTGCCCGGGAGGTGAGCGATGGCCAGCGATCCGGCCAGGGTGTTGTGGTCGGTGATGGTGACGAGGTCCATGCCGCGGGCGCGCTCGGCGTGGTAGAGCTCCACGGGGTCGGTGAACGACTCCGTGCTGCGCAGAGCCCGCATGCGCGCGCTGCCGGAGACGGCGGAGTGTCGCGAGTGGACGTGGAGGTCGACCTTCGTCCGCGGCATCAGCGCCTCGCTCTCTCGCCCCGGTGGGGCGAGGCGCCGCCGCCGGGTGGGTCCCGCTGCGGGGCACGAGGCGCGCCGTCGGCGATGAGGCGGGCGGCCTCGTCGGTCACGAAAGCGGGCCAGGACGCCGGGCGGCCGTGCTCCAGCGCGACGACCGCGTCGGCTTCGTCGGTCAGCTCCCCGATGTCCGTCGCGGGCATATCGGCGGTCGCCAGCGCCGCCCGAAGCTCCGGGGCGGCGGTGGGGTCACAGCAGATCAGCAGACTGCCCGAGGCGATGAGGCCCAGCGGGTCGGCGTCCAGCAGATCGCAGACCCTGCGGGTGGCGGCGGAGACCGGGATGCGCTCGCGATGCACGAGGACGCCGCGTCCGGTGGCCGCGGCGAGCTCGCGCAGGGCCGTGGCGAGGCCGCCCTCGGTCACGTCGTGCATGGCGTGTACGCCTGAGAAGCGCCGGGCGATCCGCGCCTCCTCCGACACGCTCGTCTCGTGCGCCAGGGCCCGGCAGGCATCCAGCTCGTCCGGGCTCATGCCCAGGGCGCGGAGCCGCTCGCCGAGCTCGTCGGCGAGCAGGGCCGTGCCCTCCATGGCCAGTCGTTTGGTGAGCAGCACCCTGTCGCCCGGGCGCGCCGAGCGTTTGTCCTTGAGCTCGTCGCGGCTGACCGTGCCGAACGCGGCGAGAGAGAGCACGGGCCGCGTCACGGCGTCCGTGAGTTCGGTGTGCCCTCCGACGAGCGTGACGCCGGCGTGACCGGCCGCGTCGGCCAGCTCGCCGAGCACGCTCAAGGCCTGCGACGGCGTCGTCTCCGGCGGCAGCAGCACGGTCGCCAGCAGCCAGCGCGGGTCGGCGCCGGCGGCGGCGAGGTCGTTGGTGTTGACGAGCACCGCAGCCGTACCCGGCCGGCTTCCGCCGAGCGTGATCGGGTCGCCGTGGGCGACCAGCAACTCGGCGTGCCGCAGTTCGATGGCGGCCACGTCCTCGCCGATCGCGGGCGGCACCACCACGGCCTCGTCCCCGCCGGCCAGGCCGTCCAGGAACCCGGCCAGCAGGTCGTTGGGCAGCTTGCCCTGCGGGAGCGGGAGCCCGAGTCGCACCACGTCCCGGAGGTCGGGCAGGCGGCCGACGACGAAGTCGCAGTCGTCGGCGTCGGGCTCGTCGGCCTCGCCGCCGTCGACGGCGCCGTGATTGGCGAGGTAGGCCGTCACGGCACCGGCCGCCCGCCCGGCCCGCATATCGAGCAGGAAGTCGCCGACCACCAGCACCTCCTGCGGCGCCACTCGCATGATCGCGGCGGCGTGCAGCACGCCGTCCGGCGCCGGCTTGGGCGCGAGAGCGTCGTCGTCGCGGGTCACGACGACGTCGAAGTCCGCCGCCGAGAGGTCGCCGAAGCGTCGCAGGGCACGCTCGACCGCGGGCCGCCCGTTGCGTGTCAGCACGCCGACCTTGAGCCCCTCGGCGCGCAGCCATCGCACGAGCTCTTCGGCGCCTTCGTTGGGCGTCGAGGCGTCGGCGGCGGCGAGCTCGAACGCCTCGAGGGTCCGGGTGGCCGCAGCGCGTTCCTCGCCCTCCGGCAACGCCAGGATCCACTCGAGCACGAACTCGTCCGGCGGGCAGCCGACGGCACGTTTCACGGCGCCGAAGTCGAGCGCGCCGGGGTGGGTCAGGGTGCCGTCGAAGTCGAAGAGCACGGCACGCAGCCGGAACGGCGGCACGTCCGTCACAGCCGCCTCGCCCTCGTCGCGGTCGCGCATCAGAACCTCATCGGGGGCCGTCCCGCACCGCCTAGTCCGCGAAAGCCTTGAGGCACACGTTCGTCCTGGGCAGGCTGAGCGTCAGGTCCTTGAGCCTCCAGCGCTTGGCGCCCACGTAGCTCTGCCCTCTCGAGGCGCCCGTGGCGGCGAAGACGACCCTGGAGTTGCCGAGGGGGATCCTCCTGCCGCGCTCGACGGCCAGCGGGTACGAACCGTCCGGTGAGGCCAGCCTGATCGCGACGACGAACTTCCTGCCCTTGACGACTTTGAGCGGCGTGCGCAGCCGCACGGTCGTGTACCCCGGCAGGGCTGAGACGCCCTTCGCGCGGCGGGTGAGCTGTTTGAGACTGGGGCCCGCCCACACCTCGTACGGCGTGTCCGACGAGAGCGTGTAGAAGCCTACTGCCCTGATCGGTCGCCGCGACGCCGCCGTGAAGCGGTTGGCCGCCCAGACCGGGCCGCCGTCCGGATAGCCGACCCGCCCGGTCACGCCCAGCTTGTCGTGTCCGTAGTTGCGGGAGTAGTCGCCGATGTCGGCGACGGCGGCGTAGGAGGTGCAACCGCCCCAGGTGCCCAGCCCCATGTCCCGTGCGAACGCCGCGTCGTAGTACGACACCCAGAGATAACCGTCCGAGCCCCAGTCGGCGCCCCAGCTGTTCCGCACCAGGAACGCGCCCGGAGCCGGCGGAGGGCCGTACATGCCCTGGAACCGCTCCGCCGGATAGGCGTCGTCCCAGCCGACCACCGCGACGCCGTGGTTCTCCTCCCGCTCCTCCGGCAGGTAGTGCGTCGAGTGCGTGCCCTCGTCGTCGACGGCGGTGTCGAAGGCCGCGTCGTCCCAGCACATCCCCACGCTCAGGGCGCCGTTCTCCATGACCAGCCGTTTGACGAGGTCGTTGTCCAGGGACGAGCGGCGGCCGGGGATCATGACGACGCCCTGGACGTGCCGGACCGTCTTGCCCCGCTTCGGCGTGGGGGCGCGGTAACGCCCGTAGGGGTCGTCGGTCTCCCGCACGGGACCCGCCCAGCGGGCGAAGTACGCGACCGCCATGAAGTCGTAGCCGCCCCACGCGTAGCGCTGCGTCCTGGTCGACCAGAAGCCGCTACGCCTGACGAGGTCGTTCTCGCTCAGGTCGGTCGACCGGCCCTGCCTCTTCAGGATCGCCGATTCCAGCGCCGCGACGTTGGCGAACGCCCAGCAGGTGGCGTCAGCGCCCTGGTCCTTGACGGGGCGCGTCACCAGGCCGGCCTCGACGAGGCTGTAGCGCGTCGGGAGCATGGCACGCGCGGCTCTGGCGCCCGCCTTCCTGCTCACGGAGACCTCCACCGGACTGGGCAGGCGCCCGAGACCCAGCGCCACCTGCGGGTCGTGCAGCGCTTCGACGAAAGCCGGGTTGAGCGGACCGAGCTGGGGCGCCGTCGACGCCCACACGGTGGACGGCGTCGCCAGGGCGGTGAGCCCACAGGACGCCGCGACGGCGACCAGCGCGATCAGGATGTGGCGGACGGTCGTCACCCGGGGCCTCTTTCGACGGCGGTCTGTGCGGACGGTCGGGGCTGCGGCGAGGCGTTGCGCTGCGCGAATCCTAGCCTCGCCGGCCGTGTGGCGCATCCCGCGCCGCCACGGGCGGCGCGCCGGCCGGTCTCCCGCCTGCACGATGGACCGCCCCCGGTCCGCGGCTCAGGTCACGGGCCGCCCGCCGAGCGTGCGCGTGAAGATGACGTAGGCCGCGGGCCCGGTGAGCAGGCCGATCAGCCCGCCGATGCCGTACCAGCCGAAGCTGAAGCCGCCGATGCTGAAGCTCGCGTGCCCCCAGATCTCGGTGCTGGTGTCGACGAAGTTGGTGTAGATCGTCACCAGGGCGATGAGGATCGCCGGCGCGCACACGGCGACCAGCACCCCCGTGTTGCCCCGGATCCGGAACGGCCGCTCGAGGTCGGGCTCCTTCTGCCGCAGGCGGATCGCGGCGATGAAGATGAGCAGGTAGTAGAACATGTTGAGCAGGACGTCGATCACGACGAGGCTGGCGAAGGTGCCGATGATGAGTACGAGGTTCAGTCCGGCGAGCAGAAGGATGGAGACCCACGGGGTGCCGTACTTGGGGTGCGCCCGGTTGAGCCACTTGGGCAGCAGTCCGTCCTCTGCCATGGAGTACGCCGGCCGCGCGCCGCTGGTCAGGTATTCCTGGTACAAGGCCAGGTTACTGATCACCGCGGCGCCCAGCATGATGTAGCCGAGCACCGGGCCGCCGAGCGCCTTGGCGGCCTCGACGAACGACGTGCCTCCGGTCGTGGTCCAGTCGCTCCAGTCGCCGACCCCGGCGAGCCCGGCGAGCGTGGGCAGGAAGTAGAGCGCGGCGGTGATCGGCAGGGCGATCATGAGCGCCTTGGGGATGATGCGCTGCGGCTCCTCCATCTCGCCGGCGATGGTGGACATGGAGTCGTAGCCTGAGTACATCCAGACGCCGAGCGCGAGCCCGTAGTTGAGGCTGCTGAAGAGCGACTCCCCGGGCGGGATGAACGGCTGGAACGGCGTGCCGTGCCAGTTCGCGAACCCCAGCACGATCAGCACGAGGAACGGCGCGACGATGATGACCACGAACACCAGCGAGCTGATGGCGATGATGTTGAGACCGCGGATGTTGGCGTACGCGAACACCGCGACGAGGACAGCGCCGATGCCCCAGAGCTCCCAGCCGTTGAGCTGCGGCCACCAGGTGGCCACGTACCCCTGGACCAGGGCGATGTAGACCGCCGAGTCGACCCATTGGCACGTCCACGCCCACCAGCCGCACTGGAAGCCCCAGAACTTCCCCAGCGCCCGCCGGGTCCACTGGTAGTAGCCGCCCTCCTCCGGGATGGCGGAACCGAGCTCCGAGCAGACGAGCGACATGGGCAGCGCCCAGACGACGGGCAGCACCAGCAGCAGGATGAGCGTGAGGCCCGGGCCGGAGCCTTCGGGGCCCACCATGTCCTCGACCCCGAAGGCGCCCGACGAGACGAAGATGAAGATCATCGCCACGGCGGTGAAGAGCGGGATCCGCACCCGCCGGAGCTGCTGTTCGGCCATGTCCTGTGCCCCCCTGGTGGCCGGGCGCGGGACGGTCCGACCGTGGCGTGATGGTCGTGTCAGCGGCCGCCGCGCGCCGGCCCTGGGCCCGCGGCGGCCGCTGTCGAGCGTCTCAGATCGGCAGTTCCTCGTCGGCCGGGAGGTCGACCACGCCCCACGGCGCACCGTGTTCGGGCATCAGCTTCAGGAAGGGCTCCGGGTCGATCTGCTCGGGGGCGAAGACGCCCGCCCCGGGGGCCAGGCCCCGCACCAGCATGATCGCACCGCAGGCCGCAGGCACCCCGGTCTGCCAGCCGGTGCCCTGCACGCCGTGCTTCTCGTAGGCCTCGTCGTGCGAGGTGATCTGGTACATGTAGCGGCGCACGCGCTTGCCGCCGATCGTCCCCTCGGCGAGGGTGCCGACGCACACGGAGCCGTGCATCTTGCCGATCAGGTCGACCGACTTGGGCAGGCGCGAGACGAGGAGATCGAGGGGGCGGAACCGGGCGCCGCCGAACTCGATCTCCTTGTTGTGGGCGAACCCGAGCCGGCGCCACGCCAGCAGGAGGTTGGCCCAGTCGGGGTCGAGGGCGATGAAGAAGTCGGCGTTGCGCAGGCCCTTGTCGCCGAGGAACAGCGGCATGAGCTGTGACTCCTCGTGGTCGATGTTCCAGACGGTCAGCTCGCCGACCGGCTCCGGGAACGTGAAGTCGAAGCTCTTGGAGAGCGGCGTGCGGCGGATGACCTTGCCGTCCTCGAACGCGTGCGGCGGGAGGATCAGGCACTCCTCGACCATGGTCGTGGGTGAGAAGCTGGGCGCGTAGTCCACGCCCTCAGCGGTGGAGTTGTCGCCGTCGAGCACGGTCAGGCGCTCGACGGTGTCGAACTCGTCGTACAGGGCCCGGGCGAAGACGTCGCTGGCGCCGGGGTCGATGCCGAAGAAGACGAGGCCGGTCAGCCCCGCCCTCCTGAACTCGTCGTGGAGCGCGAGTTCCTCGTCGACGTCGGCGGTGCCGACCACATCGCGTGGCCCGGCGGCGGCCATGTCGAGGTAGTGCGTGCCGGCCTCGAGGCAGGCGGCCATGACGTCCAGGTTCACCTCGGGGATGAGGCCGTTGATCACGAGGTCGACTCCGGCGAGCGCCTTGACGAGCGCCTCCTTGTCGTGGACGTCCAGTTGGAGGATCTCCGCCTTGCCGGCGGGGAGCTTGCCGGCGACCACCTGCGGTCGCGCCGGGTCGATGTCGGCGAGGACGACCTTGTCGACCTCGGGTACGCTCGCCACCGTGCGCGCCGTCACCTCGCCGACGGAACCTACGCCTAGCTGCAGTACTCGCATGACAGGGGATCCCTCCTCCGTGGCGCGGGCCCACATGGCCGCGCCGTCGTCGTTACTCGGCATACTCTCACTTCCGGCCTCGTGGTGCAGGGGAAGTTCATCAACGAACTTGACAACACGGGTGTCGAGAACTTCAACATATGTGACAGTTCTCAGGAGAAGACGACATGGCGTACCTCAACGTGCAGAGAACCGCGCTCCGTCTGGGGGTCGCCCCGCACACCGTACGCCGGTGGACGGCCGCCGGGCTGCTCCCCTGCACGCGCACGGCCGGCGGCCACCGTCGCATCCGCGAGGAGGACGTGGACGCGTTGGCGCAGCGGCTCGGCGGCGGCCGGCACCTCGAGGCCCGCCGGGCCCGCGAGCGCGAGGTGGAGACGCTGCTGGATACCTCGCTCGCCCTGGTCGGACGGCTGGAGCTGCCTGACCTGCTGAGGGAGATCGCCGGGCGGCTCACCCTCCTCATGGACTGCGACTTCTGCGCGGTCTCGACCTACGACCGGGCGGCGCAGTCCGTGACCATGCTCGCCGATTTCGACGCGCGTGGCCGCCGGCTGCCCGACGCCGGGGCGTACCCTCTGTCGAAGTTCCCGTTGACCCGGCGCGTGCTCGAGGAGCGGGAACCCGCCGTGGTCAACGTGGGCGACCCCGCTGCCGACCCGCATGAGTTGCGGGAGCTCGTGCGCGAGGGGGACAAGAGCCTCCTTATGGTGCCCCTCGTGTACCGCGGCGAGTCCATCGGCCTCATCGAGCTCATGGACCACGTCCGCGAGCGGCGCTACTCAGGCCAGGATCTGCGCATCTGCACGGCAGTGGCCGGCCAGGCCGCCGTGGCGCTGCACAACGCGCAGCTGTTCGCCGCCACACGTGCGGCCACGCGTGAAATCGACCGTCTCTGCCGACAGCTGGACGGCGTCGCCGACGCGCTGACCGGCCTCACGGCGGCGGTCGACGCCGCCGACCTGCTCGACGCCACCGCGCGGGCCGCCTGCGAGCTGGTCGAGGCAGTGAGCTGCGTGGTGAGCGCGGGCCGCCTCACGGCCGGTCACGCGCACGACGTGCGCGAGGGCAGCGGCGACACGCAGGCGTGCATGGACGACGACGAGCGCGGCGACGCGGCCTGGTCCGGGAGCGTCTCCGGCGCCGAGCTGCTCACCGTCCGCGCCGCCGGCTGCGAAGGGGTCGGGATGACCGTCGCATTGTCGCGACCCTCGCGGCGCGGCGAGGCGGACGTGTTGCGCCTTCTCGCCACCGGCGCAGCGGCGCAGCTTCGGCGGATCGGCTGAGGGGTGTCCGCAGGGCGCACCCTGCCGGCGGCGCCTGCCAGGAGGCGTCAGTTGAGCCCGAAGCGGTGCATGTCCTGCTCGCCGGCGCCGAAGTAGTGCGCCGTCTCGTGCAGGACCGTGATGCGGATCTGCTCGGCGAGCTCGTCGTCGTCCGGGGCGTCACGCTCCAGGTTGCGCTGGAACAGGTGGATGACGCCCACGTCGGGTCCCGGGCCGAGCACGGACTGGTCGGGCATCGCGAGGCCGTGGAAGAGGCCGAGAGTGCGCGGATCGAGCCCCTCGAGCACGAGCGCCTCCGAGGGACGGTCCTCGACGAACACAGGGACGTTGGCGAGCCGCGTGAGGACCTCGTCCGGGAGTCCGTCGAGGGCCTCGGCGGCGAGTCGCTCGAACTCCTCGCGCGTGATGCGTGACTCCGGACCGTCGTTGGCCTCGTCCAGGCGAAGGGTGGCGAGCCACTCCTTGGCCATCCCCTTCGCGTCGCCCTTCTCCTCACAGGCGCAGCCGAGCAGGTGGCGCGCGTCGGCTTCGTCGAGCGGGTCGAGGGGGGGCCCGGCGAGCAGCTCGCGCAGCAGGCGCGCGGCCTCGCCGGGCTCGCCGAAGTCGAGGTAGACCTCGGCCGAGCCGAGCCAGGGCTCGGGGTCGTCGGGATCGGCCTCACTCCAGCGGTGGTAGGCGTCGAGCGCGCGCTCGGGCTCGTCCTGTTCGCGCGCCAGCACCGCCTCCACCTCGAGGACCGCCGGGTCGGCGGCGTCCAGGTCGCGCGCCGCGCGCAGGGCCCGCCTCACGGCGCGCAGGTCGCCGTCCTCCAATGCGTCCCAGGCGTCGTCGAGGAGGCGCTCCAGTTCGGGGTCCAGACCAGCGTCGTCGTTCATGGCGCTACTGTACCCCGGCGGGCCCTCCCGGCCCAGCGGGTCCTGTCGCGCTCGGGCATGCCTCCGCGCGCCGATGGAGCGGGCTTCGCCGCTCTGGTATAAGCAGGGCGTGAGTCCCTCCGCACGCCCCCGCACGCACAGGTCGCCCGCAGCCGTCAGGCCCGCGCCGCTGCTGCTCGGGGCCGACTTCGGCAAGGTGACCACCTCACTCGCCGTGGGGGAGCTCGATCCGGACGGTGGGGTGCGCGTGGTCGAGACCCGGGCGGAGCGCCATCTCGGCGACCCGCTGGGACCGTTCGTCACTCTCTATCGGGAGCTGGACGTCGACCGCGTGGCGGGGATCGCCGCCACCGGCGTCCACGGCGGTCGGCTGGGCGCCCCCGCCGTGGGCGGCGTGCCGGAGGAGATCGCCATGGAGCAGGCCGCCGCCTGGCTGTACCCGGACGGGCCGATCAACGTGGTCCGCATCGGCGGCGGCGGGTACTCGGTACTCTCGCGCGACGCGTCCGGCGCAGTGCGCTACGACGCGAACGAGCGGTGTTCGGCCGGCACGGGCGAGACCGTGGAGGGCCTCTGTGCCCGCCTCGGCCGGTCGCTGGACGAGGCCGTCGCCCTGGCCGAGGCCGCGCCTGACGGCGTGACCGTCACCAGTCGCTGCGCCGTCTTCGCCAAGAGCGAGCTCACCCACTTCGCCAATCAGGGGGAGTCGCACGGCCGCATCTTCCACGGGTTGTTCGAAGGGGTCGCCCGCAACGTGCACAGCCTGTACGACAAGGGCAAGACAGAGGGCCCCGTGATCCTCGTGGGGCACGGCGCCCTCATCGCTCCCGTCGCCGCCGCCGTCGCCCGGCTCACCGAGGCGTCGCTGGAGGTCGCCGAGCAGGCGGCCGTGTTCGAGGCGCTCGGTGCGCTGCGACTCGCGGCGGTCCAGGTCGCCGACGGCGCACCGGAGGCGCGCTTCCCGTCCGATCCCCTGGCGCTGGTGCGGCCGTCGGACGGCCGCATCGGCCGCCTGAGACCGGCTGCGACGGCTCCGGGCTCCGTCGTGCGGCTCGGCGACCCACCGGATCCGGGTGCCGGCACGGCGCCGGTCGTCCTGGGTCTCGATCTGGGTTCCACCGGGTCAAAAGCGGCGCTCGTGGACGCGGCCTCCGGCGCGGTGCTGGCCGGTGTGTACCGGCGCACGGAGGGCAACCCCGTCGAGGCGGCGCAGGCGCTGATCGCGGAGGCCGGCGAGATGGTCCGCAACCCGGTGGTCGCCGTCGGCCTCACCGGCTCCGGGCGCGACGCCGCCGCGGCGGTCTTCCGCGCCGCCCTGCCGGGTCTGGGGGAACGGCTCGTGGTACAGAACGAGATCGTCGCTCACGCGGTCGCGGCTGCCGAGCTTGACCCTGACGGCGGTCGCAGCCTCTCCATCGTCGAGATCGGCGGGCAGGACGCCAAGTTCATCAACGTCGAGAACGGGCGCGTGGTCGACGCCGACATGAACCGGGTCTGCAGCGCGGGGACCGGCTCGTTCCTGGAGGAGCAGGCCGTCGCCCACGGCGTCGACGACATCACCGAGTTCGGACGCCTGGCGGCGCGCAGCGAGGGTCCGCCCGACCTCGGCCAGACGTGCACGGTGTTCGTCGCCGACGTGGCCGCGGAGGCCCTTCGCGACGGTTTCAGCCGGGCGGACATCTTCGCCGGCCTGCAGTACTCGGTGGTGCGCAACTACCGCAGCCGGGTCATGGGGCAGCGCCGGCTGCTCGACCGCGTGTTCTTCCAGGGCAAGCCGGCGGCCGACCCGGCGCTGGCGCGCACGCTGGCGGCCGTGCTGGAGCGCGAGGTCGTGGTGCCCGCCGATCCCGGCGGCATGGGCGCCGTGGGAGTGGCGTTGCTCACCGCGCGCAGCGTGAACGGGGTCGAGGCCGAGCCGGTGGATCTGGCACGCGTCTTGGACGCCCGCGTCGCCGGGCGCCGCGAGTTCCAGTGTGGCGACCGTGACTGCCTCAACCGCTGCCGTCTCGAACTGGCCGAGGTGGCTGTGGGCGGCGGGGTCGAGAGGGTCGTCAGCGGCGGTCAGTGCCCCAAGTACGACGCGGTCTCCGCGGCGGGGGAGAAGCTGCCCAAGGATGCGCCCAACGCGTATCGGGAGCGCGAGACGCTTCTCGCGACGGTGCTCGAGGCGGACGCCGCCGACCGGCGTGCGACGACGCCGGACCGGCCCCGCGCCGGCGGAGCTGACGCGCCCGCCGCCGGTCTCACGGTGGGGCTCCCCCTGGCGCACTATCTCATCGACACGCTGCCGTTCTTCCATACGTTGTTGCGCCGTCTCGACTGCAGGGTCGAGGTGCTGCGCCCCGAGCGGGGAACGCTCGCCGAGGGCGACCGACGGTGCGCGGCTCCAGGGGCGTGCGCCCCGGTGAAGCTGCTGCACGGCCTCGCCGACGCACCGGTGGATGTCCTGTTGGCGCCGATCTTCGTCCACCTGCCGTTGCCCCACGCCGGCGCGCAGACGTACACGTGCCCGATGGCCCAGGGCGCGCCGGACATGGTGGGGCGCGCGCTGCACGCCGAGGGCGCGCGGACCCGGGTCCTGCGCCCGGTCCTCTTCGAGAAGGAGGGCGACGGGTTCGAGACGCCACGGGTGCGGCGCTCCCTCTGGCGGGCCGTGCGCGCGCTGGCGCGGGCCGCGGGACGGGACCCGCTCAAGCCGGCGGCGTTCGAGGCCGCCTATGCCGCGGCCCTGGATGCCCAGTGGCGGTTCGAGGCGGGTCTGAGCGACATCGGCCGGCGCTCGCTGGCGTGGGCGCGCGCGCACGGTCATCCGGTCGTGCTGATCGTCGGCGAGACGCACGTGATCCACGACGCGACCCTCAACGCCGGCGTGCATGAGCTCGTGGCGGCCAACGGGGCCCTGCCGCTGCCGGTCGACTGCTTCCCGACGCCCGACGAGGCCCCGCGCCTGCGGCGCGTGCACTGGGCGAGCGCCGGTCAGACGCTGCGCGCCACGGCCGCCGGCATAGCCGGGGGCGACGTGTTCCCGCTGCTCCTCGGCGCCTACGGTTGCGGCCCCAACTCGATGATCGAGCACCTCTTCGCCGACCTGGCCGAGGACTGGCCCCACGCCGTGCTGGAGAGCGACGGTCACGGCGGCAAGGCCGGGTACGTGACCCGGGTGCAGGCTTTCCTGCACAACGTGCGGGCCCACCACGCGGCCGACGGCGGCTCCACCGCGGCGGTTCGCGCGTCCCGTCCCGGGGGCGCCGCCGGGACCGGGGCGGCGGATGCGGCCGCCGTCGCCGCCCTGTCGGAGCGTCTCGCCCGTCTGGACCGGGACCTGCCGCACAGCCTCGACGCGGGGTACGAGCGCTTCTGCTTCGGCCACGTGGGTGGCGGCCTCGGCCGTCACCTCGCGGCGGCGATGCGCGGCGCCGGGTTCGACGCCGTCTACGTCGGCGAGCCCGACGCCGCCGCCCTGCGCGTCGCCGGCGCCGCCTGCTCGGGCAAGGAATGCCTCCCCTATCAGCTCATCTGGGGCAGCTTCGCCCGGTTCCTCGAGGAGGAGGCTCCCCGCCTCGACGGGCGCCGCGCGCTCTTCCTCAGCGCCGGCAACGGCTTCCAGGCCTGCCGGGCCCACCTCTTCCCGCTCACCGAACAGATCTCGCTCGAGCGCCTCGGTCTCGCCGACAGGGTCGAGGTGGCCGACTTCAGCCTGGTCACCGGCAACGTCCGCATGATGCCGGTGGCCTGGATCGCCCTGGTGGCCGTGGACCTGCTCAACATGCTGCGCTTCCACAGCCTGGCCGACGAGGCCGAACCGGGGGCGGGCGACGCGCTGTTCCGTGAGTATTCGGATCGGCTGGAACGGATGCTCGGGGAGCCCCGGCCGGACGGCGGCGTCCTCGCGCATGTGGCCGGCGCACTCCGTTTCTGCGGCGCGGTGGAGGCGCTTCTCAGTGAAGCGGCGCGTGCCTTCAGGGCCCTGCCCCGTGATGCCGCGAAGGCGGCGGACGTGCGTGACGTCTACCTCTGCGGCGACCTCTACCTGCGCGTGGACGAGTGGGGCAACGACCGTCTGCAGCACAAGCTGGCCGCCCACGGGCTGCGCGTGATCTTCGAGCCCTTCGGCGCGTTCTTCGAGCTGCTGCAGTTGCGTCAGATCCAGGACGGGGTGTCGCTCCGCCGGCGTCCTGAGAAAGAGGCGACCCTGGCGACGATGCGCTACGTGGTCGGCCGTCTCACCCGGGCCGTCCGGGCCGAGCACCCATGGGTTTTCTGGAACGACGTGCGCGCCGTGGACCGCGAGAGTCGTCGTCTGGTCGCTCCGTACCCCTTCGGGGAGACGATCCCCGCGGTGGGCGGCGCGCTGCTCACCTGGCGCACGCAGCCGGTGGACGGCGTGGTGTCGGTCGCGCCGCGGGGGTGCGGGCCGGCCCTGGTGGCGGAGGCGCAGCTCCGGTGGGAGGCCGACCTCCCGGCCCTGTTCGTCTACAACGACGGCGACCCGATCGACGAGGCCCGGCTGGCCGGCTTCGCCTGGCGACTACGCAGTCGTCCGGCGCGCCGCACCGGCGCCGCGGCGCGGTGACCCCGGTCTCATCCCGACGGCAAGAGGAGGCCCCGATGGCGACCTACCTGAAGCAGGCGACCCCCCCGGCCGAGGCGGATCTGCGCGCCGTGAGGGACACGGTGACGGAGATCCTCGAACGCGTGCGGACGGACGGCCTCGCCGCCGTGCGTGAGTACTCGCGCCGCTTCGACGGGTGGGACCCGCCGTCGTTCAAGGTCGGGGACGAGGAGATCGCCGCGGCGCGGAGCAAGCTGGCGCCGGAGGTGCTCGCCTCGCTCGAGTTCGCGCATGCGCAGATCCGTCGTTTCGCGGAGCTGCAGCGCGACAGCATGCTGGAGTTCGAGGAGGAGACGCTCCCGGGCGTGATCCTGGGCCAGAAGCACATCCCCATCGCCAACGTGGGCGCCTACGTGCCGAGCGGCAAGTACCCGATGCTGATGAGCGCGCAGATGAGCATCCTCACGGCCAAAGTGGCCGGTGTGTCGCGCGTGGTGGGGTGTGCGCCACCGTTCGAGGGGCGCGGCGTCTACCCCGAGGTGCTCTGGTCGATGCACCTGGCCGGTGCTGACGAGGTCTGGGCGGTGGGGGGCGTGCAGGCGCTCGCCATGCTCGCCTTCGGCGTGGAAGGGCTCGCTCCGGTGGACCTCATCGCGGGGCCGGGCAACATGTACGTGGCCGAGGCCAAGCGGCAGCTCTTCGGACAGGTGGGTATCGACCTTCTGGCCGGGCCGACCGAGATCCTGATCGTGGCCGACGGGTCGGCCGACCCGGAGGTGCTCGCCGCCGACCTGCTGGGCCAGGCCGAGCACGGCCCCACCTCGCCGGCCGTGCTGGTCACCACCTCGGCCGCCGTCGGTGAGGCGACGCTCGCGGAGGTGGAGCGCCAGCTGCCCCTGCTGCCGTCGGCGGAGGTGCTGCGCGAGTCCTGGGGGGCGCTGGGCGAAGTCATCGTCGTGGCCGGCCGCGATGAGGCGGCGGCCGTCGCCGACCGTTACGCGCCGGAGCATCTGGAGGTCCACGCCGCAGATGCGGACTGGTACGCCGACCGCCTCTCCAACTACGGCACGCTGTGCGTCGGCGAGGAGGCGACCATCACCTTCAGCGACAAGGCGATCGGCACCAACCACACCCTGCCGACGGGGAGGGCCGCCCGCTACACGGGCGGCCTCTGGGTCGGCAAGTTCCTCAAGACGGTGACCTACCAGCGCTGCACGCGCGCCGGCGCCCTTGAGATCGCGCCGCACGCGGCGCTGCTCAGCGACGCCGAGCTCATGCCCGGTCACGCCCGGTCGGCCCGGGTGCGCGAGGAGAAGTACAGGCGCTGACCTCGGGCCGGCGCGCGGGCGAGACGGTGTCCGTCGCCCGCCGTATGATGGCGGCATGGGCAGGGAGTCGGCACGCGGTGTGTGGATGCGTCTCGCGGTCGTGGTCGCCTGGTCGGTCGCGTTCGCGCTCGTGGAGGCGATGGTCGTCTACTACCTGCGCCGGTTGTTCGGCGTGCAGTACGACCTGCGCTTCTCCCCTGCCGGTTTCCACTTCCCGCGCGTCTACCTTCTTCACGAGCAGGCGCGCGAGGCGGCCACCATGGTCATGCTGCTGGCCGTCGGCTTCCTCACCGGGCGGACGTGGTGGCAGAGGTTCGCCTATTGGATCCTCGCCTTCGGCGTATGGGACATCGCCTACTACATGTGGCTGTGGGTGCTGCTCCGCTGGCCGTCCTCGCTCGGCGACCGCGACCTGCTCTTCCTGATCCCGGGCGAATGGTGGGCGCCGGTCTGGCACCCCGTCCTCGCCTCGTGCGTGTTCATCGCCGTCGCGGTCCTGATCCTTCTCACCACACGTCGGGCCTGATCGTAGGCCTCTGGTCCGGCGCCACCGTGTCGCGGTTCCTCTTCCCGCCCCCGGGGTAGACCCGGGGCACGGCCATTCCCTCTCCGAGGAGCGCGACATGGACGACGAGCTCAAACCGACCAGCCCGCCGGGCCGGGCTGATCCACCGGACCGCGGGGGATCCCGCGTGGTCGAGCGCGTGATCACCCCACAGGCGGTCATGGAGGGTGCGGGCGTGCGGCTCATGCGGAGCATCGCGACACCGACGCTCGATTACGTGGACCCCTTCCTCCTCTTCGACCACTTCGGCTCAGACGAGCCGACGGATTACCTGGCGGGCTTCCCCTGGCACCCGCACCGCGGCATCGAGACGGTGACCTACATGCTGGCCGGTGAGGTGGACCACCGCGACAGCATCGGCAACGCCGGGAGGATAGGCCCCGGCGACGTCCAGTGGATGACGGCCGGCGGCGGCATCATGCATGAGGAGATGCCGCAGCCGGGGCCGGACCGGCGCATGGGGGGATTCCAGCTCTGGGTGAACCTCCCGGCCGAACTCAAGATGTCGCGTCCCCGCTACCAGGACGTGGGCGCCGCCCAGATCCCCGAGGTGCGGCGCGACGACGGCGCCCTGATCCGTGTGGTAGCCGGCGAGGTGGACGGCGTGCGGGGTGCCGTGAGGGAGATCTACGCCGACCCGGAGTACCTCGACGTCGCGCTGCCGGCCGGAGGGAGCTTCGTGCAGCCTGTGCCGCGGGGACACACCGCGCTCGCCTATGTCTTCGTCGGCGAGGGCCGTTTCGGTGTCGCCGGCGACCTCGGGTACCGCGGCGAACTCGACGGCGTGCTGCTCCCGGCCCCGCGGATGGCCGTGTTCGGCGACGGCGACGTGGTGCGCGTGGTGGCCGACACGTCTCCCGTCCGGTTCCTGCTCGTCAGCGGCAAGCCGCTCGGCGAGCCGATCGCGCGCTACGGCCCGTTCGTGATGAACACGCGCGACGAGATCAGGCTGGCGCTGCGCGATCTGCAGGACGACACCTTCGTGTGGCGCGACGACCCGGCCTGGGAGCGGAGTCGCCGGACCTGGTCACCGGGGACCGCGTCGCGCTGAGAGAGGCGCCGGCCGACGCCGGAGCACGGGATGCGGCGCGCTCACGCCCGCGCCGGGTCGGCGCGGCTCCCGGCCCGTTCCGGCTGCCCGCGCAACGCCACATCGGCGACCACCGGCCAGTGGTCGGACGGCAGCCGTCCGCCGGGCCGGGTCCGGTCGATACGCGCGGCCAGCACCTGCCAGGCTCCGTCCACCAGCACATGGTCGATTCGCGTGCCGTCAGCCGTGCCGTCCCAGGCGTGGTGGGTGGCGGCGCCGGGTCCGCTCGCGCCCAGGTGGGACAGGGCGTCGGTCAACCCGCCGGCGAGCAGCAGCGCGACGGCCGGGTCGGCGACGGTCGCGTTCAGGTCGCCGACCACGAGCCACGGGAGCGGGGGGTCGAGCCAGGCGAGGAGCGCCTCGGCGCTGTGCCGCCGTGAGGCCGCCGAGGCGCCGTCCCAGTGCACGTTCGCGGCGCCGAAGGTCCGGCCGGTCACGAGGTCGGTGAAACGGCAGAGAGTGGCGATGCGAGGCAGGGCGTTGCCCCAGGAGCGGCTTCCCGCGATCTGCGGCGTGTCCGAGAACCAACGCACGGTCCACGACTCCAGACGCAGGCGCTCCGGGCGGTAGACGACGGTGCAGCGTTCGCCGCGGCGGCCGCCGTCGTCACGGCCCGCGCCGACGCCGGCGTAGCCGGGCAGCCGCCGCGCCAGCATCCGCTCCTGGAGAGGGCGCACCTCCTGGAGTCCCACGAGGTCGGCATGGAGCCCCGCGATCGCGGCCGCACAGGCGCGGGCGCGCAGCATCCAGCTGTGCCGGCCGTCGCGGCCGTACATGGTGCGGACGTTGAAGGACGCGACCCGCAGGGCGGCCGGCGCCCCTGGTCGGGCGCCTCCCCGGGTACTCGCGTCCTTCGTCACGTGACTCCGTCGTGCGCCGTTCTCCATCGTTCCTCCGTCCTCGAGCGCAGGATACAACCCGTCGCCCGCGGTTTGACTCGACAGCGGGAAGAGCACACCGTAGACAGACGATGGAAGCTCATCTCCAGACGATGCCGGCGCGCGCCAACCCGGTGCCCCCGGGCACCAGGGTGCTGTTCCTGGGGCACGCGTCCACCATCATCGAGATGGACGGCGTGCGTCTCGTCACCGACCCGGTGCTGCGCCGCCTCGTGGGTCCGCTCTACCGGCGGATCCCACAGCCGCTCTCGGGCCCGCTGATCGATCCTGACGCGATCCTCATCTCGCATCTCCACCTGGACCATTACGACCCCAGGTCGCTGCGCCTCTTCCGTCGCGACACGCCTGTCCTCGTACCGTCCGGCGCGGGGTTGTCGCTGCGCTGGAGCGGGTTCAGGGAGGTGCACGAGCTCAGGCCCGGGGAGCGGTTGCGCCTCGGGCCGGTCGAGATCGTCGGCACGGAGGCCAAGCATCGCGGCACCCGCCACCCGCTGGCCGCGCGGACCCCGAGTCTCGGCTACGTGATCTCGGGGTCGCACAGCGTGTACTTCGCCGGCGACACAGGCTTCTTTCCCCGCATCACGGAGGTCTGGCCGCGCCGCCTCGACGTCGCCCTGCTGCCGATCGCGGGGATCGGCCCGTTGATGCCGGAGTTCAAGCACATGAGCCCGCGACACGCCGTCAAGGCCATGGAGCTGCTGCGGCCCCGCCTCGTGGTGCCGATCCACTGGGGCACGTATCATCTGCCCGGGACGGCGCTGCTCCGCATGGGGCCGGACTTCCATCGTCGGGCGCCGTTCGTGTTCAAGGCGCAGGCGGCGGCGCTCGAGCCGGACGTGCACACCGTCATGCTGCGACCCGGGGAGACGCTCTCGGTGGAGGATGCTCTCGAAGGGCATGCCGCACACGCCGCGCTCGGCACGGCGGCGTCGCCGACACGCTTCGAGGCCGAGTGGGCGGGTCCCGGCGTACCGGGCGACACGCCGTAGCTCCGGCGGGCGGGGCCGCTGCGGAGGACAGATGGACGGACAGAGGAGTCTCTGGGGATGAGCAGGAGGAGGTCGATGGCCAAGGAGGAGAGCAGTGTGCGGATCGGAGTGATCTCCGACACGCACGGCTACCTCGATCCGGGGGTGCTCGAGGTCTTCGCCGGCGTGGACCACATCATCCACGCCGGGGACGTCATGGACGCCCGGATCCTCGCGCGGCTCGCCACGCTCGCACCGGTCACCGCCGTCGCAGGCAACATGGACGAGGGCAAGCTGGGCAGACTGCCGCGCGAGGTCGCGGGCAGAGTCGACGGCGTCTCGTTCGTCGTGGGACACAAGCGCAAGCGCCTTCTCAAGCGGCTGGCGCAGGGCAAGATCGACGGCTTCGGCAAGCATGACCTGCCCGGACTGGTGGTGACCGGCCACGACCATCTGCCGGCGGTCGAGTGGGTCGACGGCACCCTGTTCCTCAACCCGGGGTCGGCGAGCGCTCCGCACTACGAGGACGACGATCCCACCGTCGCCGTCGTGGAGTCAGGCCGCGCCGGGCTCGACGTGCGCTTCGTGCGGCTCGCCCGACGGGCCGGAGAGGGGAGCTGAGATCGCCATGAAGGCACACACGGTCTACAAGACGTTCCACGTTCCGGAGAGACGCGCGTTCGTGCGTATCACCGAGGACGTGCAGCGAGCCGTGGACGAGAGCGGCATCCGTGAGGGCATGGCGCTGGTGGCGGCGATGCACATCACGGCGGGGGTCTGGATCAACGACGACGAGCCGGGTATCCAGGCTGATGCGCTCGAGTGGCTCGACAAGCTCGCGCCGCCGTCCTGGCGCCCGCCGGCCAACGACGTCGCCCGCCGGCTGCTGCCCGACCCCGGCGACTACCGTCACCATCGCGGCGGGTATGAGGACAACGGCGATGCGCATCTCAAGAACCTGCTGGTCCACCACCAGGTGATCGTGCCGGTCACGGACGGGCGTCTGGACCTGGGTCCGTGGCAGGCCGTCTTCTACTGCGAGTTCGACGGAGGCCGCGCCAAACGGCTCATAATCAAGGTGCTCGGGGAATAGTCTCCCCGGCGGCGGCCGCCTCGGCCGCGACGGACGAGGGGGTGGCATGGACGACTATCGCAGCGATCCGGACAGGCGGCCGGAGGTGGTGGACGCGACCGTGGTCGTGGCCGGCGGCAGGCAGGCGGCGCGTGGGGCCTGGGGTCTCGTCCTCGCGGTCGGCATCGTGGCCGTCGTCTTCGGCGTCCTGGTCCTGGCCAACCTCTGGGCCAGCCTGCATCTGGTGGCCGTCTTCGCCGGGCTGTTCCTGCTCTTCGCCGGCATCCTGCAGTTCTTCATCGGCAGCGGGGCGACGACGGGCCGCGTCGTCGCAGGCGTCGTCGCCGTCGTCGCCGGCGTCTCGCTCATCGCGTGGCCCGGGGCGTCGATCAAGACGGTGGCGGTGATCGTCGGGCTGGCGTTCCTGATCAGCGGCGTCTCTCTCGCGGTCGCTGTGGTCACGGCGCGTGGCGAGGGTCGCGGCGCGGTGGCGGCTCTCGGCGCCGTCCTCGCGGTCGTCGGTCTCGTGTTCATCATCTGGCCTGGTCCCACGGTGACCCTGCTGATGAGCCTCGTGGGCCTCGCGGCGGTCGTGTTCGGCATCTCGGCGATCATCCAGGCGCTCTCGCTGCGCCGCGCCGTCCGCTGACGCAGCGAAGCCGGGTACGGCCCAGCGGCGGCGACTGCTGACGCGGGGAAGGCCGGCCGCCGTCGGCCGCCGTCAGTCCGCGGCCGGCTCCTCCGGCGCGGGGGCGCCGCCGGGCCCCTCGGGGCGTCGTCCTTCGCCGGTCCCGCGGAGCCGCTCCCCCTCGATCCCGTCGCCGCGCTGCAGCTCCTCCTCCATGCGCCGCCCGAGACGGCTGCGCTGGCCCAGGTTCTGGACGACGAGGGCGACCACCGTGATCAGGTAGAGCTGGCCGAAGATGGCCTCGAGCGCCGCCGCCATCCGCCCGACGCCGGCCGCCGCCGTGAGGTCGCCGTAGCCGGTCGTCGTGATGGTCACGAAGCTGAAGTAGAGGTAGTCCGCGACGGGGGTGTCCCTGGCGGTCGTGTCGAGCTGGGCGAAGAACTGCTCACCGCTGACGACGGCGATCAGCCCGTACACGGCGGCGAAGAACATGGCGATGAGCAGGTACACGCACACTGCCCCGTAGAACGTGTCGAGGCTGATCACCGGATGGTCGACGAGGCGTTTGACGATCGCCGCCGGCGCCACCACCACGAGCAGGATCGTCAACAGCTTGTGGACGAGCACCCCGAGGTCGTCGCTGCTGGCGAGCATGAGGACGATGGCGACCAGGGCGAGCAGCGGGATGAGCGCCTCGGCGAGGCGCAGGACGCGCCGCCGGACCTGCGCGGCGCGCAGCGCCAGCCACGTGACCGCGGCGAAGAGGAGCGTCGAGAGGATGCGGCCCGCCTCGCCGTCTCCCGTGACGGCGACGGCGAAGTACCCGGCAATCAGCAGCAGGAGGAGCAGGCCGAAGCTGTCGGCGAAGCGCGGCGAATCCTCGAGGAGACGCCGCCGCCTGACGGGCCGGGGAGTGGCGGTCCTGTGGCCTGTCTCATCCATGTCAGGCGCGACTGTACCTCAGAGCGGCGCCGGCGGGAACGGCGGCCGGGAGGAGGTCCGGGACGCGCCGGCTCGCAGGACCGGCGCAGGCAGCCCGTGCACAGGCCCGGCCGGACGCGGCGCGGACCTCGCTCCTGTACACTCTCCGCGAGGTCTCCGGGAGATGTACGAGGGCAGTCACACACGACGTCACACACGCGCCGACCGGGCGCGTCGCCGCCGCGCGGCCCGGCGTCGCCTCGCCCTGCTGATCGTCGTGGCGGTCGCTGCAGCGGCCGTCGCAGTGGCCCTGCTGCACGGGCGTGGTGCAGAGCGGACGCGGGGCGGCGTGCCCGCGGCCCGCGCGACGGCGACGGGGTCTCCCGCGCCCTCCCCCACCGCCAGCCCGCCGCCGAAGGTCTGGGTCGCCAGCACGAGCCGCCCGGTCCGCGTATGGGTCGGCGGTGACTCCATGGGCGGCGAGCTGGGGTTCTCCCTGAAGCCGCTGCTCGCCGCCGCCGGCCCCTTCAAGCCGGTCACTTTCTACAAGGAGTCCAGCGGCATCTGCCGGTACGACTTCTTCGACTGGCAGAAGCAGATGGAGACGGTCTCCCGGACGGTCAAGCCCGACGCCGCCGTACTGATGATGGGTACCAACGACACGCAGTCGGTCGCCAAGGACGGGGAGTGGATCCCGTACGGGCAGATGGCGTGGAAGCGGGCGTACGAGGAGCGCGTGGGCGACATCATCGACACCCTGCTGGACGGCGGGGCACGGCGCGTGTACTGGGTGGGCATGCCCATCATGGGCGAGGGCTGGCGCAACTCGCGCATGCGGCTCATCAACAGGGTCTTCCGCAAGCAGGCGGAGAAGCGCCCCGGTGCGGAGTTCATCGACATCTGGGACCTCTACACGACCAGCGACGGCGCGTTCGACCCTTCGCTGCGGCTGAACGACCAGGTGCACTTCACGGTCGCCGGCCAGGAGACGCTCGCCGAGAGAGTCATGGAGGCGATCATGGACGACTGGCTGCCGTCCGGCCTGCCGGCGCCGGCCGCGTCGCCGTCGGCGAGTCCCTCGGTGGCGGCCCCGGGGGCGCAGGGATGAGGCCGGCGCCATGACCTCGTTCCTCGCCCTCCTTCCCGGTCACGTGCTCGACGACGCGAAGCGGCCCTTGTTCCTGCTGCTCTCCGGGTTCATCGCCACGTTCCTCGTCGCCCGACTCAACACGCGGCTGACGCGCCGCCACGGCCGCTCACACCTGCGCATCGGCAGCGTGGTCACCCCCGGCGGCCTGCACGTGCATCATGCCGTGTTCGGCGTCATCGCCATGGTCGTGTCCGGGACGCTGGCGTTCGCCCTGCGGTCGGGGAGCCCGTGGCTCGAGCTGATGGCCCTCGCGTTCGGCAGCGGGGCCGCGCTCACACTCGACGAGTTCGCGCTCATCCTCCATCTCGAGGATGTGTATTGGGCGGGAGAAGGACGCAAGAGCATCGACGCTATCATCCTCAGCGTGACCTTCATGACCCTCCTGATCACCGGGCTGTTGCCCGCCACCTTCAACAGTCTCGGCGATCACATCACGCTCTCGCGCTGGGTGCTCGTGATGCTGATCCTCAGCGGCGTCCTGTTCGTGGTCGTCTGCTACCTGAAGGGCAAGCTGTTCGTGGGGACGGTGGGGATCTTCGTTCCGCCGGTGGCGTTCGTGGGCGCCGTCCGCCTGGGCAAGCCGGGCTCACCGTGGGCGCGCTGGCGCTACGGGGCGCGCCCCGCCAAGCTCGAGCGGGCGCGACGCCGCGATGAGGGCTTCCACCAGTTGTGGGAGAGACGCAAGAACCGTCTGTGGGACGTCATCGGCGGCAAGCCGCACCACGTGCTGTCGTCCTGTGACGGAGCCCAGAGGTCGCACGATGCCCTTCTCTCCGGCGGGGCGGCGGAGGATCCGGGCGGCCCGCGCGTCTAGTGCCACGCCCGGCGGTCCACATGAACCGGCGCTGGCGGCCCGACGTCCTCATCTCTAGACTGGGGGCCTGACGCCGCATGCTGTTCCCGACCATCACATTCGCGGTCTTCTTCCTGTGCGTGTTCATCGGCAACTGGCTGCTGATGCCGCGCCCGCGCCTGTGGAAGCCGTTCATGCTCGCCGTCAGCCTCCTCTTCTACGGCTGGTGGGATTGGCGCTTCGTCTTCCTGCTCCTGCTCAGCGCGCTGGTCAACCAGGCCTTCGCGCAATGGATCGCCGCCCGGCGTCGTCGCGGTGCGCGGTCGGGCTGGGCCCTGGCCGCCGCGGTCGCCGTCGACCTCGGCGTACTCGGATGGTTCAAGTATTACGGCTTCTTCGTGACGTCGGTCGCCGGCGCCCTCGGCGCGCTGGGCCTGAACGCCGACCTGCCGCTGCTGCGCATCGTCCTGCCGCTGGGCATCTCGTTCCTCACCTTCCGCGTGCTGAGCTACGTGATCGATGTCCACCGCGGCGCCCTGCAGCCGGCGTCGCTGCTCGACTTCTCGGTCTACGTGGCGTTCTTCCCGTACCTCGCGGCCGGCCCGATCGCCCGCGCGTCCGAGTTCCTCCCGCAACTGCGGGGCCCGCGCGACCCCAGGGACCTGGACACGGGGCGGGCCTTCTTCCTCATCTTCGGCGGCCTCGCCAAGAAGATGCTGATCGCCGACTACCTCGCCACCCACGTGGTCGACGGGGTGTTCGCGACGCCCGGGCAGTACTCGTCGCCGGAGGTGCTCCTCGGCATCGTCGCCTACTCGGTGCAGATCTACTGCGACTTCAGCGCCTACTCCGACATCGCCATCGGCGTCTCGCTGCTGCTGGGCTTCCGGCTGCCGGACAACTTCGACCGTCCTTATGCCGCACGGTCGGTGCAGGAGTTCTGGCGGCGCTGGCACATGACGCTCTCCCGCTGGTTGCGCGACTACCTGTACATCCCGCTGGGCGGCAACCGCAGAGGCACCGTGCGGACCTACGTGAACCTGTTGGTCACGATGACCCTGGGCGGCCTCTGGCACGGGGCCGGCTGGACCTTCGGCTTCTGGGGGCTCCTGCACGGATGTGCGCTCGTCGTCGAGCACGTCCGCCTGGACGGTCGCCGGCGGCATGCGTTGATCGTGCAGCAGCAACGCAGGGCGCTCGCGGAGGAGTCGGAGGCGCTTCTCAGGGCGGCGCCGCCGGGGGCGGCTGTCGGCCCGGCGGCCGCGGGACCGGCCGCCACGGCCGTCTCCATGGGCTCCAGCGGCGCCTCGCCTGTGACGGTCTCCGGCCCACCCCTGGAGTACGATCGTCGGCCCTGGCCCGGCACGTGGCTTCCGTGCCTCGGCACGTTCGTGTTCGTCACGTTCGCCTGGGTCTTCTTCCGTGCGGACGGCTTCAGTGCGGCGCTGGCCGTGCTCGGGCGGCTCTTCCAGGAGTGGGGCTCGCTCGGGGCCGCGGTCACGCCGGCCGCGTTGCTCGCCGTGGTCGCCGGCATGGCGGTCCACTATGTGCCCCGGTCTGTCTGGGAGCGCGGCGAGACAGGCTTCTCCACCCTCAATCCGGTGGCGCAGGGGGTCCTGCTGGCGCTCGGGTTCATGCTCCTCGACGTGCTCGGCCCGGTCGGTCCTTCAGCCTTCCTCTACTTCAAGTTCTGATGGGGCGCGACGTGAGGAGACGGGATCGGGCAGAGCGGGAGCCGACGGCCACGCCGCGTCGCCGCACCGCCGGCAGTGCCCTGACGGCCATGGTCGTGGCTCTGGCGCTGGGGGCGCTCTTCAACGCCGCGGCGATGAAGAAGACGGCGCTCGACATGCCGTTCGGTGCCGCCCGCGATCTGCGGCTCGCGCTGGTCGGCCCCTTGGCGTCGCTGAGCCACTGGTCGCTGCTCGACCGTCCGGCTGAGTGGACGGCCCTGGCGCTCGGCAAGCCGCGTCCTGGGCCGCCGCCGGCACGCGCCGGGTCGCAGCCGGCGGCGGGTCAGGACGACGAGGCCACATCAGGACGACCCGACGGCAAGCCGGGGAAGACGCTGCAGGAACGCCCGCTTCCGAAGCCGTACAAAGGCCACCCGATGCGTCTCTACATCGCCGGCGACTCCATGATGGGGCTGCCCGGCATGGCCCTCACGAACCTGGCGGGGAAGACGAAGCTGGTCAAGACCCTGCTGGACTACCGCATCTCCACGGGCCTCTGCCGGCCTGACGCCTTCGACTGGCCCGCGCAGCTGAGGGCCCAGGTCAAGGCGTTCCACCCCGGCGCCGTGGCGGTGATGTTCGGCGCCAACGACAATCAGGGGGTCGAGACCCCGTCGGGCGAGGTGTATCAGTTCGGCAGCCGCGGCTGGAAGAAGGAGTACCGGCGGCGCGTCGAGGAGGTCGTCGCGGTGCTGTACCGCGGCGGCGTCCGGCGCGTGTACTGGATCGGACAGCCCGTCATGCCGGACTCGTCCTACGACGCCCAGGTCCGGCTGATCAACGAGATCTTCCGCGGTGTGGCGGAGAAGACCACCGGGGTGCACTACATCGACGCCTACAGGCTGCTCTCCAAAGGCGGCCGGTACACGCAGTATCTGCCGGATGCAGGCGGCGCGATCGTCCAGGTACGCGAGCAGGACGGCGAGCACCTCACCTACGCCGGCGGCCTGATCGTCGCCCAGGCCGTGCTCGACGCGGTCGAGAGCGAATGGTTCCCGGACAGGGGCGACGCGCACCGGACGCCACCTCCGGCCTCCCCGAAACCGACGGGCGCGGCGACGCCGGAGGGCTGAGGCGGCATCACCGCGGCGGGACGGTGCCCGAAGAGCGGTCCGGGGCGTCATGGAGTCGGCGGACGTACCCGCCGGGCTTCGCTGCCTGCCGACGCTGGTGTAGCATCCGCAGCCAACAGGCGGGGCCGTCGTGCCGGCCCCGTTGTCCGGGGCGACTGGCAGGCCACTTCGTGCTCTTCCCGACCATCACGTTCGCGGTCTTCTTCCTCGTCGTGTACGTGGCGAACTGGGCGCTCATGCCGCGTCCACGACTGTGGAAGCAGGCCATCATCGTCGCCAGCTGCGTGTTCTACGGGTGGTGGGACTGGCGGCTGATCTTCCTGCTCCTGGGCGCGACCCTGGTCAACCAGGCGCTCGGCGTCCGGGTGTACCGGGCGGCGGGCGGGCGGGGCGGCCGACGGCCCGCCGCCCGCCCCTGGCTGATGCTCGCCGTGGCCGTCAACCTGGCCACGCTCGGCGTCTTCAAGTACTTCGACTTCTTCGCCCTCAGCCTGAACGGCGTGCTCGCCGCCTTCGGCCTCGGAGCGCCGCTGCCGCTGCTGCGCATCGCCCTGCCGGTCGGCATCTCGTTCCTCGTGTTCCGCATGCTGACCTATGTGATCGACATCTACCGCGGTCAGCTCATGCCGGCGCCGGCGCTCGACTTCGCCGTGTACACGGTCTTCTTCCCCTACCTGCTCGCGGGGCCCATCGCCCGGGCCCGCGAGTTCCTCCCCCAGCTGCGCGAGCCGCGCGACCCGCGCGCGGTGGATTCGTCGCGCGCTTTCGTCCTGATCCTCGGTGGCCTGGTCAAGAAGCTGCTCATCGCCGACTACCTCTCCACCCACATCGTCGGCGGCCTCTTCGCCTCGCCCCAGACGTACTCGTCGTGGGAGACGTTCTGGGGCATCCTCGCCTACTCGGTGCAGATCTACTGCGACTTCAGCGCCTACTCCGACATCGCCATCGGCATCGCGCTGCTGCTGGGGTTCGAGCTGCCGGAGAACTTCGCCGCCCCGTACGCGGCACGCACGATCCAGGATTTCTGGCGCCGCTGGCACATCACCCTGTCGAGCTGGTTGCGCGACTACCTCTACATCCCGCTGGGCGGCAACCGCAAGGGCCGGGGACGGACGTACGCCAACCTGGTGCTCACCTTCCTGCTCGGCGGACTGTGGCACGGGGCGGGGTGGACGTTCGTGTTCTGGGGGCTGCTGCACGGCGTCGGGCTCGCGGTCGAACGGGCGCGCATGGACGCGCGTCGCTCCCGGGGTCTGCCGGAGCCGGGCGCCACTGCCGGTGGACGGGCGCTCCAGCATCTCGGGGTGTTCGCGTTCGTGAGCCTGGCCTGGGTGTTCTTCCGCGCCGAGTCACTCGGCAACGCCGTCGCCGTGCTGTGGCGCCTGGTCGCGGGGCTGGGCTCGTTCGGGACCGCGGTGACGCTCCCGGTGATGGCGCTCTGCGTGCTCGGCGTCGCCGTCCAGTACGTGCCGCGACGCGGCGTCGAGGCGCTCGAGGCCGGCTTCAGCCGCATCGGCTGGGCGGGTCAGGGGGTGGCGCTGGCGCTGGCCCTGTTCCTGATCGACATGCTGGGGCCGGCCGGATCGGCCGAGTTCCTGTACTTCAAGTTCTGAGCGGACGGCGGAGCGGATGGACGACACATCGTGGCGCGAGGGCGAGGACCCGGCCGGCGACGGACGTGAGAGGCGTGAGCCGGCAGGGCGCTACCGCACGGCCGAGGAGTGGGAGGAGTGGCTCCGGCCCGAGCGCCCCCAGGGCGCTGAGGCCGGCCGCCGGTCGTCGCGCTCCCGGGCGGCGCGACGACGGCGCTCCTCGGCGGGCGCCACGCTGCTCGCCATGCTGCTCGGCTTCTTCCTCGCCGGGTTGCTGGACGCGCCCAATCTGCGCAAGGACGTCGAGGCGCTCCCGTACGGGGCGTCGCGCACGCTGCGGCTGGCCCTGCTCTCGCCGATGACCGGGCTGAGCCGGCTGGTGCGCGCCGACGCCGTGAGCGCCGGCCTCGCCGCCGCTCTGGGCCGCGGCGAGGAGCGGCACCACGCCCGCGCCGAGGTCGGCGGACGGGGGAAGAAGCCGCTTTGGCCGCGCGCGATCACCGCGCGCAAGCCGTTGCGCCTGTACATCGCGGGCGATTCCATGGACCAGGTGTTCGGCTCCTCGCTCGTCAACCTCGCGACGGCCACCGGGCTCGTCAAGGCGAGGAACGACTACCGGGTGTCCAGCGGCCTCAGCCGGCCGGACTACTTCGACTGGCCGCAGCGTCTCGTCGACAAGATCGTCGACTTCCGGCCGGACGCCGCCGTCGCTCTCTTCGGCGCCAACGACGCCCAGAACGTGCTCTACGAGGGCAGGGTCCTCAAGGTGGGCACCAGGGCGTGGCAGGAGGTCTACGCCCGGCGCGTGGGAGAGGCGATGGACATCCTCGCGGAGAACGGCAGGCGGGTCTACTGGGTCGGTCAGCCGATCATGAAGGACGCGGGGTACCGCCGGCGTATCGCGATGATGAACCACATCTATGCGGCCGAGGCCGGGAGGCGCCCCGGCGTGACGTTCGTCAGCACCTGGCGGGCGCTGGCCGGCGAGGACGGGTCGTACGCGGAGTACCTCGAGGACGAGGACGGCAGGCAGGTGCTGATGAGGGCCCCCGACGGCATCCATCTCACGCGCGCCGGCGGCGACCGTATGGCCGCCATCGTGCTCGACGTGATCCGGAGGGACTGGGGCATGGTCCCCGCCGCGTCCGCCCCGGCGCCCTGAGCTGCGCGGTGCGCCGAGCGGTCTCCGCGGGCGTCCGGACGCGGCCCGCGAAGCCGCTCCCGTCAGCCGGCCGCGATCAGGGCGACGCCGACGAGGGTGGCGACCGCTCCGCCGACCTGGTGGGTCGCGATGCGTTCCCGCAGCACCACGAACGCGAGGAGCACCGTGACGACCGGGTACAACGTGCCGAGCACGGCCACGATGCTGAGGTACCCCTGGGTGGTCGCCAGCGCGAACAATCCGTTGGCGCTGGTGTCGAACACGCCGACGGCGGCGATCAGCGGCAGTGCCGTGCGCGTCAGCGCGACCCGGGGGCGCAGCAGGAGGAAGACGAGGCTGAAGACGAGGGCGGAGGAGAGGCGTCCGCCCAGCATGGCCCAGAGCGGATCGTAGCGCGCCGTGGCGTCGTAGGCGACGAGGGTGAGACCCATGCACACGGCGGCGAGGAGCGACAGGGCGACGGCGCGGCGGCGCGCCCCCGGCGACGGCCGCGGCGCGCCGCCGCGGGCCGCCCGTCCCACCGGGAGCCCGGCGACCGGCGCGGCGACGCCGCCCTTCCCGTCGCGGCGGGCGGGTTCCACGGCCACGAGGATCGCGCCGGCGGCGGCGAGGGCCACACCGACGAGCTGGATCGCCGCGGGACGCTCCCCTGCGGCGATCCCGACGACGAACGGGATCACCACGTTGGTCGCGCTGATGGGCGCGACCACGCTCATGGTCCCGATCGCCAGCGCCTTGTAGAAGCTCGAGATGGCCCCGACGCTGGCGACGCCTCCGAGCGCCACCGGCCAGACCGCCCACCACCCCGGCCAGGCGTGGCCGGCGGCGAGCGTCACCAGCGCCGCCCCGAGCAGGCCGACGACCTGGCTCCCGATGATGACCGCCCAGAGGCTCGCACGCCGCGTGCTGAAGCCGCCGAGGAAGTCGCCGGTGCCCCAGCAGAACGAGGCGCCGAGGGCGAGAGCGATGCCGAGCATGGCCAGAGGCTATCACGGGGTGGTGTACCCTCGGCGTATGACCGGGTCCGTCGACATCCCCGAGAGCGATGCCGCCCTGCTCGCCCAATGCGACGTGCAGACGTTCCGCGCCGGCGGGCCGGGCGGCCAGCACCAGAACGTCACGGACAGCGCCGTCCGCCTGGTCCATCGGGCCACCGGTGTCACCGTGACCTGCAGGGCGCAGCGCAGCCAGCATCTCAACAAGCTGGATGCGCTGCGCCGTCTGCGCATCAAGCTGCGGCGGCTGAACGAGCCGGCGCCGCCGCCACGTCGCCCGACCAGGCCGTCGCGGGCGGCCTCCGAGCGCCGCCTGGCGGAGAAGGCGCGGCGGGCGGCCGCCAAGCGTCTGCGCCGGCCGCCCCGCCGCGACGACTGACCTGGCCGTCTCCCCGGGAGCGCGGGCTGAACGATGCGCCGGCCTCGCCCTCCGGCCTGTACCGACGCGGCGCTGTAGAGTACCGCCCATGACCGCCTTCATCGGGATCCTGCTGGTGGCCGTCGTCGCCGGCGTGTTCGGCAGCATGCTCGGGGTGGGCGGCGGCATCGTCATGGTCCCGGTGCTCAGCCTGGCCTTCGGTGTGCCGGTCAAGGCGGCCATCGCCACCAGCATCGTCTGCGTGATCGCCACCTCTTCCGTGGCGCAGTCCAGTTTCGCCGCCCGCGGCATGACCAACATGCGCCTCGGCATGTTCCTCGAGGTCGCCACCACCGTCGGCGCGCTCGCCGGGGGCATCACCGCCGTCCTGATCGACGGCCGCGTCCTCCAGGCGTGTTTCGCCGTCCTGCTCTTCTACGTCTCCTGGCAGATGGGCCGCCGGCGCCACGACGTCGTCCCCGTGGAGGGCCCGGTCATGCCCTCGGCCTATTTCGATCCCGCCGAAGGCCGTGAGATCAGGTACGGGGTCCACGGCCTGGCCACCGGCTTCACGCTGTCGTTGGTCGCGGGCAACGTGTCCGGGCTGCTCGGCGTGGGCGGCGGGGCCTTCAAGGTGCCGGTCATGAACCTGCTGATGGGCGTGCCGCTGAAGGCCACGATCGCCACCAGCAACCTCATGATCGGGGTGACGGCCGCCACCAGCGCGGTCATCTTCTACGGACGCGGGTACGTGGATCCGCGCTGGGCGGTGCCGGCCGCCCTCGGCATCCTCGTGGGCGCCCGTCTGGGCCCGCGCCTCGCCATCCATCTCCCTGCCCGCGTCCTCGTCGTCGTGTTCGAGGTCGTGCTCATCGTCTTCGGGGTGCTCATGCTGCTCCGCGCCCTCCAGGTGGGGATATGAAGCAGTCGCCTCCGCACGAGATGGACGCCGTCGAGCGCATGGTCAACCGCGTGCTCGGCGCCGGCGTGGCCGTGTCCGTGGCGTTCATGCTGGCGGGGGTGGTCCTCGTGGTCGCGCGCGGCGGCGGCCTGCCGCCCCACGCTCCCTCGTTCCGAGAGCTCGTCCCCGGCCTCGGGACCGCCGACCCGGCGGCATATCTCTCGACCGGCCTGCTGGTCCTCATCGCCACGCCGTTCGCGCGCGTGGCCGGGTCGGTGATCGTCTTCGCCCTGGAGCGGGACCGTCGTTACGTGGCGTTGACGGCGGTCGTGCTGCTCGTGATGTGCGCCGGAGTGCTCCTCGGCAGAGCCGGCTGAGACGCCGGCCGCTCCGGCGCGGCGCCGGTCACATCCTCACGCGCTCGCGCCTCTCGGCCCCCCACAGCACGACCGTGTCCCTGCCGTCCGCCTTGGCCTGGTAGAGGGCCTTGTCGGCGAGCTCCATCAGCTCATCGAGGACGGTCGCGTCGCGCGGGCAGGTGGCGACACCGATGCTGATCGTGACGTTCGCCTCCGTCGGCAGGCCGAG